>WNFV01008972.1_pt1 | contig 11194 bp, 7 predicted proteins | sample 5400101 | NCBI WGS metagenome assembly WNFV01 (sample SAMN13153361, study PRJNA577476) | soil metagenome | isolation source: 115 cm soil or saprolite under grassland replicate 1 | place: USA:California | collected 2016-06-15
CTGTGCTCTGTGAGAGCCCGAGCGACTCGGCGATCTCGCGATTGCGGTAGCCCCTCCCCAACAGGCCCAGCACGTCCATCTCTCGCGCGGTCAATCCAAACTGCTCGGCACGGGTCCGTCGTTGCTCGGCCAGGGCATCCCACACGCCGCGGTCGAGTACGGCGTGGCCGCGGGCGACCATCCGCACGGTCTCGAGCACTTCTTCCCCGTCGGCGGACTTCAGGACATAGGCCTTCGCCCCCGCCTTCATCGCCTCGGTCGCGTACGCCGGGTCCTCGTTGGTGGTGAGGATGATGACGCGGACATCGGGATGCTCGTCGCTCAGCCTTCGGGTGACCTCGAGCCCATCGATACCCGGCAGGCGCAGATCGACGAGGAAGATGTCCGGCTCACGAACGGAGTCGGCGAGCTCCAGCGCTTCCTCGCCGTCGGCCGCCTCGCCCACGATCAGGATGTCCTCCGCCGACTCGAGGAGCTGCACGAGGCTCTCGCGCGCCAGGGGGTGGTCCTCAGCGACGCCCACCCTGATCACCTTGTCAGGCGTGATCTTCCCCCACCACCTCGTGCGATCCCGTGCTCACCGGTGTCTCACCATGGGGCGGTCGCGTCTATCCCTCTCCTGCGGGATTCGAGTTGGCGGACGGCCTCCCCCGGTTGGTGGGCACGACCCGCAAGGTGCGCCACAGAGCTCTCTCTCTTCCCTCAAGGAGGCGGTGAGGCCGTGCGATTATCAAGCAGTGGACGAGACAAGTGGGTTCGCCGTCCCGGTCCGGGACGCGGAGCGTGATGGATTCGTCGCTGGACATCGACGTGCCAAGGCGCGGCCCACCCGGGTCCGACGTCCCCGCGACCTTCCCCTCGATCTTTCCCAGGAGCCCCCAAGTCGCAATCGGGCGCCCCTTGCCGTCGTGGCGATCGCGGTCGGCTTCAACCTGTGGATCCTACGGGCCGAGATCCTCCCCGTCCTGTACCCGAACGATGCGTCGGTTCATCTGTCGATGGTCCGGTGGGCCCTCGACCGGATCCGCGATGGCCACCTCCCGTTCGACGGCTGGTACCCGTATCTCGGGCTGGGATCGTCGCTGTTCCACCATTACCAGAGCCTGCCGCACACCCTGACCGCGGCCCTGGCACTGGGCATCGGGTCGGACTGGGCCTTCTCGATCATGCTGTACGTCCTGCTCGCCACGTGGCCCATCAGCGTGTACCTGGGAGCTCGGCTCCTCGGGTGGGAGCGCTGGGTTGCGGCCGCAGCGGCACTTGTCTCGCCACTCCTTGCCAGCACTCCCGGGTATGGCTACGAGCTCGGAAGCTACACCTGGCGGGGCTATGGGATGTGGTCGCAGCTGTGGGCCATGTGGCTGATGCCACTGGCGTGGGGGTTCTCGTGGCGCGCGGTGAGCCAGAGCAGGCCTACCCGATACGCGGTCGCCGCCCTCGTGGTGGGACTCACCGCCGCGTTCCACTTCCTGAGTGGGTACCTTGCGTTCCTCGTCCTCGGGGTGTGGGTGCTGATCCGGCCGGGGGAATTCCTCAAGCGGTTGGGGCGAGCCGTGCTCATCGGCCTCGGCGCTTTGCTGATCATCTCGTGGGTCGTGGTCCCGCTCCTCCTAGACAGCCGATGGACGAGTCAGAGCCAGTATCGTCAAGGCAAATATTGGTTCGACTCCTTCGGCGCTCGGAAGGTGCTCGCCTGGCTGTTCACCGGGCAGCTCTTCGATGGAGCCCGGACCATCCCGGTGATCAGCGTGCTCGTCGGCGTCGGAACGGTCGTATGCATCACGCGATTCCGGCGCGACGAACGAGCGCGCGCGCTGCTGGGCGTCATGCTGCTCAGCCTGCTGCTCTTCTTCGGGCGGCCGACCCTGGGTCCCACGCTCAGGCTCCTGCCGGGAAGCAGCGATCTCCTGCTCCACCGATACATCATGGGCGTCCACCTGGCCGGCATCCTCCTGGCGGGGGTCGGCGCTGCGTGGCTCGGAGTCGCGGTACTTGGCGCGATGAGCCGCCTGATGCCGCATGTGGCGCGTCTCGCCCGCGCAGCCGCCGTCGTCGTGCTGGGGTTGGCGGTCCTCGCGCCCGCATGGGCCGACCAATGGAGAACGTTCGATCAGCAGGGCGGCGAGTGGATCCGGCAGCAGCGATCGCTTGAAGCCAGCTCAGATGCCGTCATCCGCTCGCTCGTCCAGGAGGCGCAGGCGCGCGGCCCGGGTCGTGTGTATGCGGGGACAGGCCATTCGTGCAAGGCCTACATGGAGGGGTTGGTGGCGGGGTGCCAGGCCCTGCCCGGCTACCAGGTCGACAGCATCGGGTTCTCGCTGCGGACAACATCGCTTGCCTCAGACTTCGAGGCCAACTTCGATGAAACGAACCCGGCGCAGTACGACCTGTTCAACGTCCGGTACGTGATCCTGCCCTCCGGGCGGCAGTCCCCCGTGCCCGCGAGCCTGATCGACCAGGACGACGGAGCCGCGCTGTGGGAGGTCCAGACGAGCGGCTACGTGGATGTCGTGGACACCGTGCCCCCTCCGATCGCGGCAAACCGATCCGATCTGTACCAGCAGGCGGGGTTCTTCCTCCAATCGGATGAGCTGGCGCAGGGCAGATATCCGACCGTCGCATTCGCGGACCAGCCGGCGGCCCCCCCTACGCTGAGTGGAGGGGAGCAGCCGCTGGGCCCGGCCGGCTCGGTCGAGTTCGAAGACGATGCGCTCCAGGACGGAGCCGCGACCGTCCAGGTCCTGGCGAACCGGCCGGCAATGGTGATCCTGAAGAGCTCCTTCGACCCTCGGTGGCAGGTGATCGTGGACGGCGTCCCACTGGCGCCGCAGATGGTCGCGCCGAGCTTCGTTGGCAGGACGGTACCCCCGGGCCCGCACACGGTCGTGTTTCGCTACCAACCGTTCCCCTACTACGACGTGCTGTTCGGAGTCGGCGCGCTCGCGTTCGTGGGGCTGTGGTTCGGACCGGGCATCCTCACACGCAGGCGCCGACGAAGCCGAGCTGCACCGGACGAGCATTGACAGCGGACATGACCGGCGGGAGCGGCCGGGTGATGCTAATCACCGGGGCGACCGGGTTCATCGGTTCGCGCCTAGCGATCGCGGCGACGGAACAGTATGTCGTGAGGACCCTGACACGCGCGGATTGGACCGGTCCTCCGCCAGTGCCGACGGGGGGGCGGTACGTTGGCAACTTGCCCGGTGTGATCCCCGAAGCCGCGTTTGAGGACGTCCATGTCGTCGTGCACTGTGCCGCGACGGCGGAGCCGAATGAGCGTAAGGCGCGCGCAATAAACGTCGATGGAACAGTCCGACTGGCCGAGTTGGCTCGGAACCACGGCGTTGAGACTCTCATCTTTCTCTCCTCGCAGTCGGCCCGGCCTGACGCCATTTCGGCTTATGGCAAGACAAAATTCCTCGCCGAACAAGAGCTTCTTTCCCTTGACGGGCTGCGGGTCATCATCCTCCGCCCCGGTATCGTCGTCGGTCCGGGGGGCCACGGCCTGTTCGGTCGTTTGGTCTCCAGCGTCATGAAGCTCCCGCTCGTGCCGCTGCCCGACGGTGGGAGAGCCATCGTCCAACCGATCCACGTCGACGACCTCTGTGAGGGAATCCTGCGCTGTGACCGGGAGTCTGCGGAGCTGAACCGGGCGATCCTGAAACTAGGGGATCCGAAGGGCGAACGGCTCGCAGACTTCGTACAAGAGATCGCATTGGCCTATCTGGGGCGTCGGCGACTGACAGTTTCGATTCCACTTGGCCCCATCGAAGCCGCGGTTCGGCACGCAGAGACTCTCCATCTGCCCCTGCCCATCAGTAGCACAAACCTTCGTGGGATGCGGATTGTGGAGCTTATGCAGACAGCAGATGATATGGAGCGGCTGGGACTCCCGATCCGAACCGTCGCCGAGATGCTTCGCATGGAGTCCTTGGTGGGAGCGGAGCTGGGACCCCTTGACGAACGGGCCGTGCGCTTACTTCTCGTGGGAGCCGGTCGGGTCGGGTTCGTGCACGCGCTTACGCTTTCGCGGTTGCGCCGGGCAGTGCTTGTGGGGATCGTCGACCGGAAACCGAGCGCGGTTTCTTTCCTTCAGAAGCTTGGCGTTGCCTCGCCGGGGTTCCGCGAGCTCGATGATGCGATCGAGGCCACTCGGGCCGATGCGGCGGTCATCGCTACACCGCCGGGCACGCATCTCCCTCTCGCGCTCACATGCCTAAAGCGCGGGTTGGCCGCAATGGTCGAAAAGCCTCTCGCCAGGACGGAAGGGAACCTCGAGCAGTTCGAGCGGTTGATCAGCGAGTTTCCGGACCAGGCCCTCCACGTTGGGTACCTAATGCCGCGACTTCCAACCATCGCCGCGAGGCTGGACGACCTCAGAGCCGGCCGGCTCGGCCGGGTCGAGGGTTTCATGGGCGTGACGCTCGTCTCCCTCATCGAAGGTGGGGAGACCAAGCGGTGGGAGGTACTGAGAGATTCCTCGGGCGGGGGAGCGCTGATCAACGCTGGCGGCCACGTGCTCTCGATGATTCGGGCGGCCTTCGGGGACCCGGAGACCATTGAGGCGCAGACGGCCCGCCTGTGTTCGACAGAGGTCGAGGACTCGATTGTCGTCTCCTTCGAGTACCCGGGGTTCCGTGGCGTCCACTACTGCAGTTGGTCCATCCCGGGGTTCCCGCGCCAACGAAACGTGCTGAATGTATACACGGACCGCGGACGGCTGATGCTCGTCGACGGTACCGCTGTGTTCGTTGGAAATGATGGGGTGGTGGAACTCAGGCATTCGCTGGATGTTGACGTTGGATTCAATGTGGCGCCCGACTACGTGGGGGCGGGGTTCACTGTCGAGTTGAACGACTTGGCGACGGCGGTGCGAACCGGACGGCCGGGACCGATGGAGGCTACCAAGGCGATCGCTTTGGAGCGCGTCCTGTTCGGCATCTACCGTGCGGCCCGGGAGGTACGAACATTCAGCGTTCAGGAGCAGGAAGCCAAACGACTACCGACCACCGGGCTGGCACTCTCGTCCACCAAAGCCGCAGGCAAACCTGCTGAGGGAGCGATCCGGAGGATCCTCGATCTGCGGGACCTCGATGCCTACTCGGTCTCTGCAATGCGGCCGAGCGTACCTCTGATTCAAGACTGGGACGGCCTGCTCGTGTCGGCGGCACAGTCGCATGCCATGCGGAAGAACTTGCGCGGAAACAACCAGGTCCGAATCACGTTGCCAGACTTCCAGAGCCAGTCGCGATTGTTGGCGATGGGACGCTACAGAGAAGTTATCCGACGGATGGGCGTTTCCGGCGTGACAATGGCCGCGCGTGCCGCGGCACCTATCGCAGTCCGGGACCGAAGACCCACGTTCTGGGTGGCGGGCTTCGGAATGCTGGGGGCCGCGCTGAAGGACATTCCACAGCGATTTCAGGGCACGCTCCTGCTTCACGGTTCCTTGGCCGATACCGCGTTGATCTTGAACCGGTTGGACATGCTGGAACGACTGCTCGTCACGTGTCGCCGTGCGAGGCCCCGTGCTCGAGTTGGCTTTCACACGAGCCTGACTGCAGAGGCGCTCAACGCGATTGCGCTACTGGATACGCGGGTCGACGAATTGTCGGTCTTGACTTCGCCCGATGCGATCGGGATGTCTGACATCCTGGCCACCATTCGCGAGGTGGCCCCTGCCGAGCTCAGTGTGTTGGCTGAAATCGGTCCTGTACCTGCGATCGTACACCGCATCGCGGCCATGACGCCGGAGCCCTGGGCGCATGGTGCGGACGCGGTGGTCATTGGCCTGGACGCTGTCCCCGCGCTGGCCGATACGAGACGATATCAGCTGGCGCAAGCCTGGGCTCAGGCGTTTCCGGGCCTTTCCTTGCCGGAGGAGATGCCATGGTGAGAAGGGCTCTGACCCAACTCCGCGAGGTGCTGACCGACCCAGAAGTGGCCGGATGTGACCCCGACAGCGTCGAGTTCGCGATCGCGCACCGCAAGGTCGTCCAGCGAAAGCCCATGGTGCGGGGCCTATTCGCAAGCTTCTATGCCGAGTGCCGGGCCATGGATCTCCGTCACTTCGGGGACACCCCGGGCGCCAGACTCGAGATCGGCAGTGGGTCGAGCTTCATGGCCGACCTTTATCCCGACGTCATTGCGACCGACGTTATTCCGGTGCCATTTGCGCAGGTCGTGCTTTCGGCCGAGGAAATGCCCCTCGGGGACGGAACTCTCCGATCCGTCTACGGCATCAACGTGTTCCATCACCTGAGTCAACCCCGGCGGTTTTTCCGCGAGTGCAACCGCGTCCTTCGCCCCGGGGGAGGCGTCGTGCTGATCGAGCCCTACCATGGACCGCTCGCCCGATTCGTGTTCCGAAACCTCCACGGATCGGAGAGGTTCGACCCAAGCGTCCCTTCCTGGGAGGCAGGGGCAGCCACCGGACCCATGTCGGGCGCCAACCAGGCCCTCTCGTGGGTCGTGTTCACCCGGGACAGGCGTCGTTTCGAGCGTGAGTATCCGGAGCTCGAGCTGGTGGTCGATCGCCCCCATACACACCTTCGTTACTTGCTGAGCGGAGGGGTGAACTTCCGGCAACTGATTCCGAGTTCTTTCGGTGGCGCCGTCGCGAACCTGGAGGAAGTCCTCGCCCCATTCAACCGCTGGCTAGCGCTTCAGCACACCATCGTGCTGCGCCGACGTGGATCGTCGAAGGCCTCATGACCAGCGAGCCTGCTCTGTCGGTCGCGGCCGTCGTTCCCGCCTATCGAGTGGCCATGTTCATCGCCGATGTGGTCGATCGGATGCCGGCTGCAGTCGACCATGTGATCGTGGTGGATGACGCCTCCCCGGACGACACGCTGAAGGTCCTTAGAACGATCTCAGATCCCCGGATCCGAGTGCTTTGCCACCAGATAAACCAGGGTGTAGGTGGCGCCATGAAGACCGGTCTGGCTGAGGCGCTAAAGCTCGGCGCCCAGATTGTGGTCAAGGTCGACGGTGATGGCCAGATGGATCCAGCTCTGATCCCCGAGCTCATCGCCCCGATTGTTCGAGGAGAGGCCGACATCGTGAAAGGGAACCGCTTCGCGCACCTCGGGTTCATCCAGCGGATCCCAATGGTCAGGCGTCTCGGCAACCTCGTCCTGTCATTCTTGGTGAAGCTTGCATCCGGGTACTGGCACGCGTTCGATCCCACGAACGGCTTTGTCGCCGCCCGAGCCGCGCTGTTGAAGGAGATGGACTTGACCCGTCTCGCCGACAGCTACTTCTACGAGATCAGCCTCCTGTGCGAGGCGTACTTCGCGCGGGCAATTCTTGTCGACGTCCCAATGCATCCCGTCTACGGAACCGAGACCAGTTCGCTGAGTCCAATGCGAATGGTTGGTCACTACACACCGAGGCTCGTCTCCCGGTTCTTCTACCGTCTCTTCATGGCTTACTTTCTTCGGGACTTCAACGTTGTATCGGTATTCCTGGTGGCAGGGGTTCCCTCGTTCCTCTTTGGCCTCCTGTGGTCCCTCTACCACTGGATTCAGGCGTCGCGTACGGAGGTTCCAACCACTACAGGGACGGTGATGATCGGCGCCTTGGCGATCGTACTTGGCTTCCAGCTGATCCTGCAGGCAATCGTGCTCGACGTGGAGAGCGAGCCAGGACGAAACCGGCGGTAGACAGGTATTCAACGTTTTGATCCGCGGGCCTCCGGGGCGGAAACGGGTTCATCGCCGGCTTGAAGAGACTGCCGGAGATCGGGGCTCCGTGCGATGAATCGAGTTGCGCGGCGTGTGGCCTTTGCCGCCGGATGAGGTGGAGGCACGAAGGGTGGTCGCACTCGCCGATCACGATCTTTCTGGGTCGCCGGACCGGCAATCTTGCCCCCGCGTGGGTCGGGGTCACGCTCGCAAGCTGGTGGCGGACACGGCCGCCAAGCGAGGCTCAACGGCCGGCCCTCACCTGCCCGCCGGACACGGCGTAGATGATGCCTCCCATGGCGCTCGATGCCAACGTGACTGCCAGTACTAACAGAGCAAAGGCCAGACCCCGGTCGTGCCCGATCCCGTACGTGCCCAAGCACCAGACGTATGCCGCTTCCCTGGGCCCCAGTCCGTTGATGGAGAGGGGCACCACGGTCGTGAACAAAGCCAGCAGGACGATCGCCGGCAGGACCGCGACAGGAAGCGAGATCCCAAGGGAATTCGCAAGGAGCGAGTTCATCGCAACGAAGAGGATGGCTGAGGCGATCCCCACCACTGTGCCCCAGCGAACCGCCTGAGGTTCGCGGCCCACCGTGGCGAAGGCCTCTCTGAACACGCGGAACCTGGAGGCGAAGCCGGACGTAGGGTCGCCGCCCTTCGAACGTCGGGGCGCCAGCCACAACGCCAGCGCCGAACCCACCAGGATTCCGAGGCCGAGGATCGAGGCCGCTACGATCACCCGGTCGCCGTGCCCGGCCGCAAGGCGCAACGCGCACCCGCCCAATCCAAGGAGGGCCAGCCCAGCCAGGCCGGCCAGGCGGTCGAGGACCACGGTCGCGAGGGGGGGCGCAACACCGACCGCCCTGTCGCGCAAGCGGAACGACTTGTACGCGTCGCCTCCGAACCCCGTCGGGAGGAAGGCGTTGAAGAAGGTGCCGACGAAGGTGAGGCGAACGAGCGTCCTTCCCGGCAACGCCAGCCCCAGGGGGCGGAGGAACACCTGCCAACGGAACGCGTTCACCACCAGCCCGGCGAGCAGCACGAGGAACGCGAGCGCAACCTCACGCGCATCGGCATGCCGGAGCGAGTCGATGAGCGCGTGCGCGTCGGCCCTGACCAGCAGGAGGACCACGATCAGTACCCCCACCGCCGCCCGAAGGCCGATCCGGATGGCGCGGCCGGCGGACGGGGACCGGCTCGGCGACGAGGATGGTCGGGAGTTCTCGATGACCGGGGCCTAGGGTGAGGGGGTGGCGGACCCAGAAGCCTGGGGTCCGACCGAGTCGCTCGGCTGCGGCACGGGGCTGGTCTTGAGATCCTCGGGAATCCGACTGGCGAGCGTTGGATCCAGTCCCACGGCGATCGCCAGCTCCGCCTTGCCCTCCTTCTCATGACCGTCGTCGATGAGGAGGAACCCCAGGTTCAAGTGCGCCGCGGCGTAGCCCTCGTCGATCTGTATCACGTGCTCGTACAGGTCGATGGCCTCGCGATCGCTGCCCGAGGACGTCCGCAGGATCGCCAGGTTGAAGAGCGCCGGCACCAAGTCAGGGTCGATCGTGAGGGCGATGCGGTAGTCGGACTCGGCCGACCCACCGTCGCCTTGGGTCTGCTCGATGACGCCCAGGTTGTAGTAGGCGAACTTGTTCCGTGGGTCGTAGACGAGCACTTTGCGGTAGTCGGCCGCGGCCTCGTCCAACCGGCTCGCTGCATGGGCCTTGAGTCCCGCGGCAAGGGCCACGGAGGCCTGCTCCGAATCGCTCTTGCCCTTGGAGCACGCCCCGATGAGGAGGACCACGAGGAGCAGCCGGGCCGGTCTCGTCCGGAGGCCCGCTCGAGCCCGATCCACGCGACCGTCGTCGTTCCCTCGTCGAATGCCACGCCACAAAACGGCCTCAACCCCCAAGCGCTCTTCTCGGACCGCCCGAAGCGGTGCCGGGCCCGGACGAACTTCAAGCTCGGCCGATCCGATCGGTCGCTTGAGCGCCGGGGGCAAGTGCACGCTTCCCGATGCCGGCGCCGCAGCTGGTCGAGATGGGGTCTGGACCGAGGCGCCGCGGCCTCAACCCCGAATGGCCGACAACGCGTCCCCCGCATCCTCCTCCCTGCTACCCGGCTTGGGGTAGACGGAAATACTTAGGGGAAAGCCCGTAGGAAGTTCATTTCCGTTCGGAAGGCCCCGATGGTCACAGGGAAGGTGTCGGTCGTTCGCCCGACACCCCGGCATGCGGGCCGACCGCTTCAGGTGGGGTCATGGCAAAGTCAAGCGACAGGTGGGGGTGGGTGAAGCCGGCGATCGTCATCGGACTGGTCGCCGCCGTCCTGCTCCTCATGGCTGGGGTCGAGGCCGGGGGCCGCCCAGGGCAGAGCGCCGTTGGCCCAACCGGGGCGACGGGAGCGACCGGGGCAACCGGGGCGACGGGTGCCGCCGGTGTTTCGGGGGCTACGGGTGCTTCGGGTCTTCCGGGTCCGGCGGGCGTCGGATCCGTGGGTCCGGTCGGCCCCACCGGTGTCCCGGGTCCCGCTGGTCCAACGGGCCCCAAGGGCGATACGGGTGCGGACGGCGCAGCCGGAGCGATAGGTGCCAACGGGTCGAGCGGTGCGACCGGCGCATCGGGCGCGACAGGTGCGACAGGGGCACGGGCCCTGCAGGGGATGATGGTGCGCCGGGGGCGACGGGTCCCGCTGGCGCGGACGGGGCGACCGGTGCCACGGGCCCGGCTGGATCCGACGGCGCTACCGGGCCGACAGGTGCGACAGGCCCAGTGGGACCGGCGGGCCCAGTCGGGCCGACGGGCCCGGCCGGTCCCGCTGGCGCGACGGGAGCTGCCGGTGCGGATGGCGCCGATGGCGCAACTGGTGCGACGGGTTCCGTCGGTGCGACCGGCGCTGCCGGCTCTACCGGAGCGACAGGTGCTGCAGGGGCGACCGGTGCCACGGGCGCGACCGGAAGCGCAGGCGCCACCGGGGCGACAGGTGCTGACGGTGCGGCCGGTGCCACGGGCCCGACAGGCGCTGCAGGTCCGACCGGAGCAACCGGCCCCACGGGCGCTGACGGGGCCACTGGTCCCCACGGCCCGATGGGACCCGCCGGACCGACCGGCGCCACCGGTGCGACCGGCGCCACCGGACCGATGCCGAACTACCGAGCGAATACGGCAACGATCAACAGCGGCTCGAGCTCGGTGACCGTAAGCATGTCGAGCGCGATGCCGAATGCGAACTACATCGCAGTGGTGACGCCGGGAGGTACGACGGGGGCTGCCAACTGTCTGGTTGTCTCGAACAGGACGACCACCCAGTTCACGATATCCAACATCAATTGCAACTCCGGAGCTGCTGCCAACGTCAGCGCGAACCTACTCGTCTTCTGGATCGCTGTGGAGCCGAACTAGTCACCTCGGTCGCCGTCGTCACGCTTCCTCTCCCCAGGTCGACCGCCGCCTCCTCGCAGATACCGAGGAACGCATCGACCACGTCCGGATCGAACTGACTTCCCCGACCGCGCG
>WNFV01012862.1_pt1 | contig 11194 bp, 15 predicted proteins | sample 5400101 | NCBI WGS metagenome assembly WNFV01 (sample SAMN13153361, study PRJNA577476) | soil metagenome | isolation source: 115 cm soil or saprolite under grassland replicate 1 | place: USA:California | collected 2016-06-15
CGTAGCGCATCCGCCCAGATATCTTTAGGTCGATTCGGCCTTTTCCACGATGCGCGAGTCTCAGCCAGCACGTAACCTCGGCGCATTGAGGGGGGCCAGCACGTGACGAGGCCATTCTTCTCCGATGACGCTCAACTGGCGTACGCTCACGGTGCATCCAACGTCCCGCTGATCGGGGCCACGATTGGCGATGTGTTCGACCGCGTCGCGGAGCGTCAGCAAGACCGCGAAGCACTGATCTGCTGCCACCAGAATCTGCGCTACACCTATGGCCAACTCAAGGCCGAGGTCGATCGCTTCGCCCGCGGACTGATGGCATTGGGGATCCACACAGGCGAACGACTTGGCATCTGGTCGCCCAATCACGCCGAGTGGATTGTGACGCAATACGCGACGGCCAAGATTGGCGCGATTCTCGTGAACATCAACCCTGCCTACCGTGTCCACGAGCTCGAGTACGCGTTGAACCAGTCTGGCTGCTCGTCCGTCATCATCGCCCCACCGTTCAAGACCACCGACTACGCGTCATTGCTGGGCGAGGTATGTCCAGAATTGTCACGCTCCGAGTCCGGCCGACTGCACGCGGAACGCCTGCCGGACCTTCGCCGCGTGATCGCCTTCGGCCGGCAGCACGTGCCGGGCGCCTACCACTGGGATGACGTCCTGACCATCGGCGACGAGGTGGAACCGGCGGAGCTCGCAGCGCGTCAGCGCGAACAACAGTTCGACAGCCCGATCAACATCCAGTACACGTCCGGGACGACTGGCTTTCCGAAAGGCGCAACGCTGTCGCACCACTCGATCCTGAACAATGCGCTGGGCTTCGGCGATTACCTGCGCTTCACCGAGCAGGACCGGTTGTGCGTCACATTTCCCTTCTACCACTGCGGCGGCATGGTCCTGAGCAGTCTGTGCTGCGTCGCGACTGGGGCCGCGATGGTGCTGCCCGCGCCGGTCTTCGATGCCGGAACAACGCTCGAGGCCATCGACCGTGAACGGTGCACCGCGCTCCACGGCGTGCCGACGGTGTTCATCGCCGCGTTGAACCACCCCGACTTCGAGCGATTTGATGTATCCAGTCTGCGGGTCGGTTTGATGGTGTGGCGCACCCTGCCCGCTCGAAGTGATGAAGCAGGTCAACACGCGAATGCACCTACGCGACATCGTGGCCGCCTACGGTATGACCGAGACGTCGCCCGCTTCGGCGATGACGCCGGTCGACGGGCCGCTCGAACGCCGGGTGTCGACGGGTGGCCGGGCGTTCCCACACGTCGAGTTGAAGATCGTCGATCCACTGACCGGGCACATCGTCGAGCGGGGCGCTCGGGGCGAGCTGCTGGTGCGCGGCTACAACGTGATGCTTGGCTACTGGAACAACCCGACTGCAACCACCGAAGCGATCGACGGCGCGCGCTGGATGCACACGGGCGACCTGGCGATGATGGACGCCGAGGGCTACGTGAACATTGTGGGGCGGTTGAAGGAGATGATTATCCGCGGCGGTGAAAACGTCTACCCGCGGGAGATCGAGGAGTTCCTGCACACACATCCGCAAGTCCAGGATGTACAGGTGTTCGGCGTGCCCGACGAGAAGTACGGCGAGGAGATCGTGGCCTGGATCGTCCTCAAACCGGGTGAAGCAGCCGCCGACGATGACCTCCGCGAGTACTGCGTTGGCCAGATCTCTCACTACAAGATTCCCCACTACTGGAAGTTTGTCGACGCCTTCCCGATGACCGTCACTGGCAAGGCCCAGAAGTTCAGGATGCGCGAGATGGCCATCGCTGGCCTTGGACTCGGACGAGCAGCGGCGATCCTGACCGCATAGAAAGGGAAGCGCGCATGATCGTGGCCCCACTCGATCGCCTCGACCCGGCCGAGACGATCTGGGAGAACCTCCCGATGGACCAGGAATTGGGTCCGCTCGAAACGACGATTTCCGATCACGACGTCAAGAGTTACGGCTACGCCGTCGACGACCTTCATCCGTGGTATCTGCACGATTCTCCGCCGGCGGCCGAGTCGTCCCGCCCACCTTGCTGTCGCTCGCTCTGTTCAAGCTTCGCTATCTCAAACGGAACTGCACGTTGATGCACGGTCTCCACACGCGCGAGGAATTGCAGCTCTCTGGTGCGGTCAGGTTGGGCGAGCCGCTCACGCTGCGCGCACGTAGCACCGACAAATTCACGAAGCGCGGCGAGCGGTTCATCGTGGTGTCGGGTCAGGTGAACGATGGTCGTGATCGGCCCATCCTGCGCTCCAGGCAGACCCAGTTGCTGCGAAATAGCGTCGGGCACATCGCAGGGCGGCAAACAGCCCGGCCACCCGAGCAGGTTGTGCGCAGTGCGATCGCTGAGGGGCCGCGGGTTGACACCGCGAACCCCAGCGCCGGGATCGGTTCGATCCTTCCAGTGCTCACCAAGCACGTGACGTTCGAGCAGATGACGATCTTTTCGTTTGGTCCACGCACCATCCACACGGATCGAGATGTCGCCATCGCAAGCGGTCTTGCGGGGCCGATTGCGCAGGGGCTCATGTCGACGTGCTACCTGTCGGAGATGCTGCGCAACTTCTTCGGCGCCGCGTGGTTCGAGAGTGGCTGGACCACGCATGCATTCATCAAGCCGGTCGCATCAGGCGACACGTTGACGGTCCACGGCAGGATCCGTGAAAAGCAGGTGGAGACGCGCGGCACGCGAGTGCTTCTGGACGTCTGGTGTCGCAACCAGAATCAGGAGTTGACGACCGTAGGCGATGCAAGCGCGCTTGTGAGGCCGTGACCGTGGCGACCAAACATCCTCCACAAGCTCGCCCCTCGTCGCGAACCGAAGTCACCGTCTGGCTGGTGGAGCAATGGTTACCTGGCCGACGGTTGTCGCAGTACCCGAACATATGTGCTGCTGTCGCAACAATGAACCCTGGATCGAAGGTGACCGCCACGCAGGTTGAGTTGACCGGGGACACGCCTAGCTCCGTCGGCGTGTTCTTGAGCGGACTCAAGTTCTTTTACCGAGTGATGCGGGCGCAGGGCTATTACGCGGGCGACAGCCCCCTGGTAGACATGGCGGCCAGCCTGCTGCAAGACATTCTCGGCCGCCTCGACGCGCACGACGAGTACCCGCGCATGCCAGCGATCAGCGGCGTGGCAGAACCATCCGCGGGGCGGCGGCTCAGACGCAGAGAGTGCCAGCCGCAGAGGCCAAAGGCGTCAGTAGAGTCCCCGGACGGGTGGGCTTTGAAGTCAAGTCGTTGTCACGAACGACCACCGGATGGTTTCCATCGGGATTGTCGAGATCTCCGAGCAGGAGGACCAGAGCCGGTGGCCGAGGATTTGAGGATGGCGCTTCAGGAGTTGTTGCGCAAGGCTGAGTTGAACGGCGACGTTGATTTCCTGGGCGAGGGCGTACGGGTGCTGGCCCAAAAGGTGATGGAAATCGAAGCGGCGCAGCATCTCGGCGCCGAACGCTACGAGCGAATTGCCGATCGGACGGGGGAGCGTAACGGCTATTGGGATCGGACCTGGGATACACGTGTCGGCAGTATCGAGTTGCGCGTACCACGTGTCCGCGATGGTGGCTACTACCCGACGCTGCTCGAGCCGCGGCGACGTGGCGAGCGCGCCTTAGTCGGGCTTAGTGACTATCGACCTTGTTGATTCCACAGAATTGCGAGCAAACCGTCGAGCGTCTTGCCGTATTCTGTGCAGGTCCGCATCCAGGACCCTCCCCGAGCTTTTCACTTCGAGTGCAGTAGACGGTTAACTTGACGAAACCCAGGGCCGCCTTGAATGATCCCTTGCCAACAAGCAGGGGCAGGTAAGCCGCCGGCAATTGCAGCGACCGCCGATGTCGCCCGCGCTGCCATATATCGGGATCGCGGGATCGCCATCGAGTATGGAGACCAGGTGCTCCCCGTGCGGCGCTTCGACGAGTCGTCGATTGGGTACTTAGGGTCCGCCAACCAGCAGCACTCTCATCGTGGCAGATGCAAGCGGCCTGCGTACTATTGGCCCGTGTCACCAGAGCCTGACGCGTGTATCGAGATGTACCGGCAGATGGTGCTGATTCGCCACTTCGAGGAGCTGGCGCTGAAGCTCAACACCGAGGGCCGGATCCACGGGGTGGTCCACCCATATGCCGGCCAGGAGGCAATCGCTGTCGGGGTGTGCGCCAACTTGCGAGTCAGCGATCGCATCGTCAGCACGCACCGTGGTCACGGCCACTGTATAGCCAAGGGCGCCGACATCAATCGCATGATGGCCGAGCTGTTCGGACGCCGCGACGGGTATTGCAAGGGCAAGGGCGGCTCGATGCACATCGCCGATTTTGACGTCGGCATGCTGGGCGCCAACGGTATCGTCGGGGCCGGACTGCCGATTGCGGCCGGCGCCGCGGTGGCCGCCCAGCTCGAAGGTAGTGACGCAGTCGCCGTCGGTTTTTTCGGCGACGGCGCGACAGGCGAGGGGCCGTTCCACGAGTCGCTCAATATCGCTGCTCTATTGAACCTGCCGGTGGTGTGGGTGTGCGAGAACAATCACTACGCCGCCGACACACCCGTCGAAAGTGGCCTTGCTGCGCGCAACGTCGCCGACCTGGCCTCTGGATACGGCATGCCCGGCCATATCGTCGACGGCAATGACGTCCTGGCGGTGTACGACGCGGCACGCGAGGCCGTGCGTCGCGCCCGCTCGCGGAGAGGGCCGAGTCTGATCGAATGCAAGACCTGGCGGCAGCACATCCATGCCCAGCGTCACGCCCCACCGCCCGATCGTCGACCGACGGATCTCAAGGCGCACTGGCAGGCGCGCGACCCGATTCCAGCGTTCGAGAGTTACCTCCAGCAGCGCGCGATTCTGACCGTGGATCAGATGGAGGACGTCGGGCTGTCCATCGACCACCAGCTGGAGGCAGCGGTGGCATTTGCGGAGGCCAGCCCATACCCCGCTCCCGAAGAAGCGCTCGAGGACGTGTTCGCATGACGAGAATGAGCTACGGCGCCGCGCTCGAGTCCGCGATGGCCGACGAGATGCGGCGTGACCCACGCGTCTATACCATGTCGACCTCGCCATCCGCGGCGCTGCTGGCTGAGCATGGCTCGCTGCGAGTGAAACGCATGCCCATCTCCGAGGCGACCATGACCGGCATTGCTGTCGGCTCCGCCGGCTGCGGCTTCCGCCCGGTTGTCCACTGGCGGTCGGTCACCTTTGCGTTCATGGCCTTCGACCAGGTGGTCAACCAGGCATGCAAGATCCGCTACATGTTCGGTGGCCAGCGCGATTTCCCAATCGTCTTTCGCGCCGGGTATGCAAATGGCACGCGCTCCGCGGCCCAGCACTCGCAGACGGGTTACGCCCTCTACGCGCACCTGGCGGGGCTCAAAGTGGTGCTGCCGTCCGGTGCAGCCGATGCAAAGGGCCTGCTCAAGAGCGCCATTCGCGACAACAACCCCGTGGTGTGTTTCGAACCGGGCCGCATCGACCCGATCGAAGAGGACGTCGCAGATGACGACACCCTTGTTCCGATCGGCGTCGCCTCCATCAAACGTGCGGGTACGGATGCCACCATCGTCGCCCTCGGCTACATGGTCCACGAAGCGCTCGCAGCGGCCGAGGAGCTCGCAGCCGAGGGAGTGTCCGTCGAAGTCCTCGATCCACGCACGCTCGTGCCACTCGACGTCGACGCCATACGGCAGTCAGTCCAGAAGACGCGCCGGCTGATCGTGGTCGATGAGTCGCCACCCATGTGCTCCGTCGCCTCTGAAGTCGCGGCAACGGCGGCCGAGGACTGGGAGACCTGTCGCTCGCTGCGGGCACCCGTGCGACGCGTGTGCATGCCGGCCGTACCGGTGCCGTTCAGCCCACCCCTCGAGGATTTCGTCCTGCCCGACAAGGCTCGTATCGTCGGAGCAGTCCGCGAGGTGATGGGATACCGATGACCGGCTTTGCGCTGTCCGCGAACCATGTCGGTCTGACTGTGAGCGACCTGGCACGGTCTATCGCCTTTTACCGTGACTTGCTCGGCTTTAATGTCGCGTACGAGCGCGGCGAGGTCACCGCCGAGTATATGCCGCGCCTGGTTGGCATCCCTGGCGCGCGCCTCAAGATCGCCGGTCTCGATATCCGCGGACTCCACCTGGACCTCGTCGAATACATCGAGCCGAAGGGCGCCACGAACGCCGGTCCGACATCGGACGTGGGCAACGTGCATGTTGGCTTCACGGTCGACGACCTGTGGAGCGCCTATCGACGTCTTTCGCAAGGCGGTGTGCAGTTCAAATCAGAGCCGGTCAGTCCGACGACTGGTCCCAACAAGGGCGGTTGGGCGATCTACTTCGTCGATCCCGACGGCATCACCCTCGAGATGATCCAGCGGCCAACGTGACCAACGTCTTGCCACTCATGCCTACGCAGCCAGCGCACATTTCCGCGACCCGCAGTGCTTGGCGTGCGATATTCCCCAGAAGCTGGCAGGCCATCGCCAGGCCGCCCGAGTCGCCAAGCCGCTGCGCCAGTGCGCGGGCCTGGCCAATTAGCGCCTCTGCGGACTCGTATTCCGCCTGGCAGTAAGTTAGATGTCCGTGAAGCGACCGGCGGGCAGCGTTGGATGCGTTGCGCGGGTGGTGGCGTTGGCTGCCCTTAGTGTTCGAGTGCGAGTAGCAGGAACCGCCGCACGTCGACCAGGTCGAAGCCGAGGGCTCGGGCACACGCGGCATCCAGGCGCTCGGTGCTGCACACGACCACCCTGCTTGACGAATGGCGCCAAACACGTCAGACTGTGCGTCCGGCACAACGGGGGAACTGCCTGACCGCAACATGAGTCAATTGGTTACGGCCCTGGGTTGGGAGGTCAGCCTGTTCCTGGGCGCGCTTCTGCTGAGCGTCGTCCACAAGCTGCTGGCTGGCACGATCAAGACGCAAGGACTGCTCAATGACAAATTGGCGGACGGGGGACTCAGCCCGGCGCGCGTGCAGCTGCTCGTCCTCACGCTCTCGGCCAGCGGATACTACTTGATTCAAGTTGCGCACGATCCAACCAAGCTCCCGACACCTCCGCTGGAGCTGCTTGGTGTAGTCGGGGGAAGCAATCTGGTGTATCTCGGCGCGAAACTCCGTTCCGCCATCGAACACCGAACTCAATCAGGGGGATGATCAGGGATGCTATCGCTCTCGCTCGTTGTTGGCTGGATGCTCGTCGTCTTCATTGGCTTGCTTGGCGCATCCATCCTGTGGCTTATCTGGACCAATAAGATCGATCTGAAGCATCTCATCAGTGAGCAAAATGGGGATGCGAGCCTCTCACGTTTTCAGCTCCTCGTGTTCACGTTCGTAATTTCGGTCAGCCTGTTCTACATCGTTGTGGCAGCTACTCCACCGCAATTCCCGGACAAAATCCCGCCAGAGATCCTTGGTCTGCTAGGTATCAGCGCGGGCTCTTACGTCATCTCCAAGGCCATCCAGAAAAACGCCGAGATGGCCTCTCCGAGCACGCTCCCGGCCCCGGCTACAAATCAGCCCCCCGCTGCCCCACCGGTGATCATCGCACCGGCAGCCCCACCACCGGCTGCCGTGATCGTCACCCCGCCCGTAACCGATCCCGTTGTCCAGGCGCGAGGCTCATAACGAAGTACCTGGCATGCGTATGCCTCAGCTCAACGGAGCCCTGGCGCGCGGACGACGAGTCAACGAGCAGCTCATCCAGTTCGGTCTTCTGGGTTTGTTGGCGCTCAGCCCATACCTCCTGGTCCGCGAAGGCATAGACCAGGCCTACAAATTGCAACCAACCCTGGGGCTCGTCGTCGCGATGGCGATGGCAGTTGTCGCGTCCGCCGTAGTGCTGGCAGTTGCGAAGGGACGACAGCCCGTCTATCAGTCCAGATGGTGGGTGATTGCTCTTCTCTTTGTTGCACTGCTGTCCACGTCGCCAAGCGCGTTCGCGAGTCTCGGATTCGTGCTGCACAGCTTCAGCTGGCTCACCTAAGCCAGCGCGAGCGGGAGACCAATACACACCGGTGTCATCGCAGACCATTTCGGCTGGCATCTCCTCGATGCCGTTCCCGTTATTGAGTTGTTGAAGGTGCTTGGTCTCGCCGACGATGTGACGTCGGATTCCGCAGTTGGACGAGCGCTGGACCTCGTGTTCCGGCTGGTAGTCATTGCCTCGGTCGTGACGCTCGCACGCGACGGGTTCCAGTACATGCGCAGTGGTCATTCGCGGAGCTGAAGGTGAAGAATTGAAGGCCAACTTCGAAGTCAAGGCCTTCATGCGGCGCGACCAGGTCCTGGACAGTGATAAGCGGCTTGTGCGGAGCGTCCGAGAACAATTCGGGCTCAAAGATCGCATCACCCGCATCACCATGCAGTTCGTGGACGGCGCGCAGCACGAGTTGCATGACGCTGGCTGGAACGTACGACTGCGCCGGTTTGAGGCCGACGATGACCTGGAGCTCACCTACAAGCGACGCTACCCGTTCGGCGACGGTACGCTGGAAGCAGTGCGCGCGATGGCGGCGTGCGACGGCTTCGACGCGCATGAGGACGACTATGACGCGCAGGTCGAGTGGGGATCGCAGCGGCGGACACTGACGCTATCGACGCGCAAGAAGATCCACCAGCGCGGGTCCGAGAACATGAACCTGCCGAACGCCCACGATAGTCGAACCATCAGCGCTGACGGTCTGCCCGGCAAGCTGAAGCGGCTCGCTCTATCTGGCTCGGCCGTGCGCATCCTCTCGGATGCGCACGTGTACGGCCCAGTGTCGGGCCGACGCTGGACGGGCGAGTGGAGCGGTACGGGCCTCAGCATCGAGCTCTGGACCCTCGATCGCGCGAGTGAGAAGAACTGGCTTCTGGACGAAGACGTACTGAAAACGGAGCTCATCCTCAAGTGCTACTGAGCGGCAGCGCCGCCGCGTGACCCGCATCAAGACGCGCAATTTGTGAGGTTCCGACGCACGCGCGTATCGGTGCCGATGGCCGCGAGCATGCTGCTGTGCATGACTGCGCTGGCTCAGGAGGCCCCACCGGTCGATTGGGAGGACGTCATGCGGGTTCCTGTCGAGCGCCTGACCGTGACGAGCCGTGGCGCCGTGTACGCGCATCTGGGTTCGGGCGGGGAGGTGAGTTACGACAGTGGAGCCACCTGGCAGACGCTCCTGTCACCAGCGCTGTCGGCCGAACTCGTCGCGGTCGACCCGTCAAACGATGCGGTCCTGTACTTCCGCGCGGCGGATGGACTGTATGGGACAAGCGACGCTGGCCAGACGTTCAACCACCTGCTTGCGACCGCGGCCCCGCTGCAACTGGCGGTCAGCCCAGTCGACGGCCAACTGCTGTTTCTGGCGCTTTTCCCGTCGCCGGCGTCGCTGCAACTCGCGCGTAGCACGGACCGTGGCATCAACTGGATCGTCCTTCAGGATCGTTCTCAGTCGCTGTGCGTCTATCGAGTCCTGGTGCTCGAGCCAGATCGATCCGACGCTGCGCGTGTCTTTCGTGCTGCCGAGTGCTATTCGGGGCGTAGCACCGGCGGCGGTCTGGCCGTCAGCCACGACCAGGGCGAGCACTGGTCAGAAGTCCTTCGCGAGTCCGCGCGGTATCCCATGCTCATGGTGGGCGGGAGCGGCGCCGATCCAACGCGTCTTTACCTGTCGGCAAACGATGCACTGAACGCTTCCGCCTCGCGCGGCGGCTCGGTCTTTCGCAGCGATGACGGTGGGGAGACGTGGGCTGAGGTCCTGGTTGTCCGGGTCGGCGAAGGTGACGACGGGCCATTGTGGATCGGCGGTCTGGCCTCCGACCCGCGGGCACCGGACGTGGTCTATGCCAGCCTGGCTGGCGTTCGGCGCGGTTTGCTGTTGAGCTGTGATGGGGGCACGACCTGGGGGGCTGTGACCGGGCAGGACATCGGCGACATGACTTCGCTTGCGCTGACCAGCGACGGCGCTATACTGCTCGCGGCAACGGACCGGGGGGTCTGGCGCCGTGCTGCACCGGCGTGCGGGGCACCTGAGTCCGTTTCGGGAAAAGGCCTGGTGCCGACGTTCAGTTAGGGGAGCGATCCGAGCTAGTGGGGGAACAGCATGCTTGGCCGAGAACGCATCGGGATTGTATTGAACGAGGAGAACGCGTGGGCGACGGCGCGCGAGCTGGAAGAGCTCGGGCCGCTGCTGGTGCGAAGCATTGTCTTCGACATCAATCGGTTCAAGCGTCGCGTCGACGAGCTGCCAGCCAATGTCGGCGTGATCGCGCTGCTCAACAGCGAGACGCTTCTCGACTCCGGTGAACGCATCGGGCTCGAAACCAATCGCGGCTGGGAGACACGCTGGGACAGGGCGATCGATCTGTGCGTTCAGCAGTTCGCGAGGCCGCGTCGGCGACTGTACGTCGAGTGCTTGAACGAATGGGACCTCCTCAAACTGCCGGCGGAGATCGCAGTCAAGGCTGTGCACATCGCGGCACCCAAGCTGCGTGCCGCGGGCATCGGCTGTCTGCTGGGCTCGGTGACCAGCGGCGACTGGCCTGCCCAACTACGCGAGGCAATCCGGCTGCTGACACCAGAGGACCGGACCCTGCTCGACGGCGTGTGTTTCCACCCATACTTGAAGAGTGTTGTCGCGGCCGAGGGGTTCGTGCCGGCGCACTGGAATACCAAGGGGACGCTGAGCGAGGCCGTCCAGCAGGCGTACGATTTCGCCAATCCGGAGGCCGGCGATCCCAGCTCGACTGCGAAGAATCTGCCGGTCTGGCTGACCGAGTTCGGCCTCAATCGGCTGGACATTGTCGGCGACAGCGAGGTCAAGGCGAAGCTGCAAAGCGTTTACCTCAAGCAGGCGTACCATGACTTCGGGCAGTTCTCGGAGCAGCAGCTTTCCGCGGCCTGCTGGTTCTCATGGAATGATCGGACCGGCATCATCCGCGAGATTGGCGACCGCCAGGTTCGCGAGCAGTTCGGACTGTGGCCCGAGGACGATAGCTTGCCAGCGTGGGCTACTCGGGCGGCGTATATCGAGTGCACCTTTCCGCCGGCCGCCCTCGCTGCCGTCCGAGATGGCGCCAATGGGGCAGCGGCCACGAACAGCATCGCCGAGGGCGATCTCGAAGCTGCGCTCGAAGTCGCCGCGGAGACAGAAGTTGTGGCCCAGCCCGAGGTCACAGACCCGGAGGTTGCCGTCGCGCTCGACGCGGTAGCCGCTCAGATTG
>WNFV01023402.1_pt1 | contig 11194 bp, 11 predicted proteins | sample 5400101 | NCBI WGS metagenome assembly WNFV01 (sample SAMN13153361, study PRJNA577476) | soil metagenome | isolation source: 115 cm soil or saprolite under grassland replicate 1 | place: USA:California | collected 2016-06-15
CGCTTCTGGCAGCACCGCGGAGACGACATTGGGTCCCGTCCACGCGGTCTCGGAGGATGCGACACGTTGGCGGTGCAGCTTCTGCGGTAAACACCGCCACCAGGTCTCAGGCCTTGCGTCGACGGTCGACAACCCGTGCGGGAAGTTCGCCGGCGATGCAGCTATCTGCACCGAGTGCCTGACGCTTTGCGGCGAGATCCACGCCGAGCGACTGGCCTGAGGCGAGCCCCGCGGTCGGCACCTGTTGACGCCGCTTATCTGCGGGTCATTTTGTGAAGCGAGTGCGACGCGGCAAGGATCAGCGCTTCTGGCCAGTCTGAAGTACGTGCGCACGCCTGCCGGTGCGCTACCTGCGCTGACGTGCAGGGCGTCGGCGTTTAGCTTGCCGTGTGAAATCGGCGGCGACGCGCAGCTGCGTAGGACACCGCGCTGCCCGGTCATGTCGAGGGTGTGCCGGCGACGGTCCTGCGTGGTGTCTTGAAATACCGAACGGTCACTAGCGCTCCTCCACGTGGATGCCGTGGGAGCGCAGCACTGCGACGAATCGCTGTGGGTCATCCGGTGTGACGACGGGTGTTACTCGCTTGCCGATGTCGACGATAAATGCCGCCCGTTTATGACGGCGTCCGATGTCCAGGTTGAACCAGCGGCGGGGATCGGTGGTGCCCCAGAGCCGCCAACGCCGCACCGAGCCGAGCCCGATCTCTCGGACTGCGCGAATCTGTGCGTAGGGGATTCTCTTCGGACGCAGGAAGAGTCCGTACCTGCGGATCGTGAGACCGTCGGCCGCGCACGCAATCAGACCGTCGTCGTACAGCATGTCTTAGGGGATAGGAAGGTCGCGATTCTGGGAGGCGGATTGTCGCTCGGCGAGCGTGAGGTCTGAGATCCGGACCGGTGTTACGAGCGTCCAGTGTCCTTCGACGGGGCAGCGCTGCAGTCGCCACGGGCCTAGCCGAACGGTTTTCAGCGATCCGCCCGGAATCCAAAGGGTCGTGAATAAATGGCCCTGTCGGCAGCGCACGACAGTCTCGGCACCGGTCCACGACCCGCGACGTCGCGCCACGAACGCGGCCTCCGCAACGGTGAGGCCGGCTGCGAGAGCGAGTCCGACGCGACCCGAGCGTTTCACGCTCTAAGCGCCTGCGGCGCGCTCATTGTCGCCCCGGACTCGGCGCGGGCGAACGCGGCGGTAGAGGAGCAGGAACAGCGGCCACTCCTGCGACGAAAGCGCCGCCCATGTCAGGGCCTTGCGGAGCGGTAGCCCGCGCGCGCGTGCGTCGCGGAACACCCATCCCGCGGTGAACGAGACGACTGATACCGCGATCAGTAGAACTGCGAGCGTGATTCCATTCATTTCCGGCGTGGTCCCTTCTTCAGGAGTTCGTCGCGGTGGTGGTCCGTCCCTTGCGTCGTCGCGGCTTGGCCAACGGTTGATTGAGCCGAGCCATATCTGCGAGCTCAGTGACGATGTCGGCGAGGACGGACGTCGTCAGCGAGTACACGACCTGCTGACCGTGACGCGTCGCCTGCACGAGGTCGGCCGAAGCGAGCACGCTCAAGTGCCGCGAAACAGACGGCCACGACATGTCGAACTGCTCCGCGATCGCGCCCGCAGGCAGATCGCCTTCCCGCAGCAACTTCAAGATCTGTCGGCGTGTGGGATCGGCGAGTGCCTTATAACCGTCGGCGCCTGTCATTAGATGATTAGCATATCAGCTAAATCTTCTATCGCTGTCGCTACGTCGCGAAGAGACGGTGAGACTGATCCAAAGTATGTGCGCACGCCTGCCGATTGATCGTGCGGCTTACGCACTAGGCGAAGGCTCGCTCTCATGCCCAAGCGTGCTCTCACTTGAGTTCCCTGCGACTACCGCTCGATGAGAGAGGTGGCCATCGGTCTCGATTAGATTCCTCGATCCGATTGTCGATCGAGGAGGTTCGAGGCCGTCTTGGTTGCGATCATTTCGTGGACGCGTTCGCGCGGGGCGTCGATCGTGATGCGGTGGAGGATGTCTGCCATTTCTGCTCCTTTCAGATCAGCGTTGCTTCGACGGCTTCGAGTTCGCGAGCAGGTTGTGACTTGGGCGGTGTGATGGCGAGCGCGCTGAGCGCGGCCAGTAGCGCGAACACAGCGCAGGCTCCGAGCGCGGGCTTAAAGCCGTCGGTGACGGTTGCGGGTGTGCCGAGGTGTCCATAGGCGGCGAAGACGGCGCTGGCGACGGCGATCGCGAAGACGGCGCCGAAGCGCTGCGCCATGTAGTTGATCCCTGATGCCTTACCGAGCTCGTGCGGGGCGACGGCGTTCAAGACGGCGGTGGGCACAGTCGGCAGCGCCATCGAGATGCCGATGCCGGCGATCAGGAGCGCCAGCATGAGCTCGATCCAGCTCGTGGAGAGAGAGCCTCGAATCGCGACCCAGACAAAGCCTGCGGTCTGCAGGAACAGTCCGGTGGCCATCACGGGCCGGCGGCCGATGCGGTCGGAGACGGCGCCCGCGATCGGTGAGATGAACATCGGGGTCGCGAAGAACGGGAGCAGGCGTACCCCGGTCGAGAGCGGTGAGTAGCCGCGAGCGAACTGGAACTCCTGGGTGACAAGGAAGCCCGCACCGAAGATTGCGCCCGTCATCAGGAAGGTCGTGGCGTTGCCGACCGCGAACGCCTGGCTGCGAAAGAGCCGCAGCGGCACCATCGGCTCGCTGACGCGCCGTTCCCAGGCGACGAACGCGAGCAGCAAGATAGCGCCGGCGACGAGGCAGCTGACGATCTCGGCGCTCGCCCAACCCGACTGGTTGGCGCGAACCAGGGCCCAGACAATCGCAACGACGCCGGCGGTGATGAGTGCGACGCCGAGCAGGTCGAGCCGTTCGGGTGCGCCGTGGGTCTCGGGCAGCAGCCGTAGAGCGAAGGGCAGGGCTACGGCTGCGATCGGCACGTTGATCCAGAAGATCCAGTGCCAGTCGATCCCTTGGGTGACGGCGCCGCCGATGATCGGCCCCATCGCGACAGCCAACCCGGCGAGCCCGCCGTAGATGCCGATGATCATCCCACGTCGTTCGGCGGGGAATGCGGTCGTCAGGATGGTGAGGCTAAGCGGGAGGATGATCGCGCCGCCTAAGCCCTGCACTGTGCGAGCGGCGATCAACTCGGAGGCGTTCGGTGCGAGCGCGCAGGCTGCCGAGGCGACGGTGAACACGGCGAGGCCGAGGTTGAAGATTCGGCGGCGGCCGAAGCGGTCGCCAAGCGCGGCCGCGGTGATGATGCCGGCGGCGAAGGCGATGTTGTACGCGGTGAGCGTCCACTGGAGCGACCCGAGACCGACGTGAAGGTCGCGTTGCATGCGCGGCAACGCAGTGATCACGACCACCGAGTCCAGAATGACCATGAAGTAGGCGGTCGAGGTCAGACCGAGCACCCAGCCAAGATGCGGCCGGGCGGCCTGCGTGGTCTCCGGATTGTTGACGGCCATTCGCGTCCTCCTCGATCGGGCTTTACCTCTAAGACGAGCGGCGGAGGTTCGGACGGACATCCACCGGCGTGTCCGTTTCGTCGAGCGCCATCCGTCTTAGAGGTAGTGGCTGGATCAGCCGGCCCGATGAAGTGGAGGATCTGATGCCTACGAGGCCGGCCAGGCGGAATGGCCCCGGTTGTGACCGCCTATCGTCCTCGAGAACACGGCTCTCGTAGGAAGGGGCCTCGATGAAGTATGCGTTGCTGATTTACAACACGATTGCCAGCCGTGATGCGCTCACGGATGACGAGCGTAAGCTGTTCGAGATCCGGGTGGCGGAGGTGTTGGCTCGGCCGAATGTCGGCCCGTGGGTGCGGCTCCGAGAAGTCGAGTCGGCGACAACGGTCCGCCACGACGAAGGCCGAACGTTTTTGACCGACGGTCCGTTCGTCGACAGCAAGGAGTACCTCGCCGGCCTCATTGTCGTCGAGGCGGCGAACCTCGACGAGGCACTCGCGGTCGCCGCCGAACTGCAGGCGCTTCGCCCTGGCGGCGCGATCGAAGTGCGCCCAGCGCGCGAGGAGGAGCTGGTTGGTGCTCGATGACGTCTTTCGTGCGGAGTGGGGCCGGGTGTTGGCGGCACTGGTCGGGCTGCTCGGCGATATCGAGCTCGCCGAAGAGGCAGCCCAGGAGGCGTTCGTGACCGCGGCCGAGCGCTGGCCGCGCGACGGCACGCCCACCAACCCCGCTGCCTGGCTGATCGCGACTGCCCGCAACCGTGCGATCGACCGGATTCGCCGCGAGCGTACGCTCGCGGCGAAGACAGAGGAGCTTCGTTGGCTCATCGGCGAGGCACAGGAGGACGAGGTGGACGAGACGGTGACATTCCCCGACGAGCGACTCGAGCTGATCTTCACCTGCTGCCATCCGGCGCTTGCATCCGAGGCGCAGGTGGCGCTGACGCTGCGCACACTCGGCGGCCTCTCGACGGGGGAGATCGCTCGTGGCTTCCTCGTCCCGTTCGAGACGATGAGCAAGCGGCTGACGCGCGCGAAACACAAGATCCGCGACGCCGGCATTCCGTTCGCCGTGCCGGCCGATCACTTGCTCCCGGAGAGGCTCGACGCCGTGCTATCGGTCGTGTACCTGATCTTCAACGAGGGCTGGGGCGGCGGCCGTGTCGACCTTGCCGCGGAGGCGATTCGACTCGGGCGGGCGCTCGTCGAGCTGATGCCGGACGAGGCGGAGGCGCTCGGGCTGCTGGCGTTGATGCTGCTCAACGACTCGCGCCGCGCCGCTCGTTTCCACGAGGGCGAGCTCGTCCTGCTCGACGATCAAGACCGCTCGCTTTGGGATGAGGCGCAGATCGTGGAGGGCCGCGCGCTGCTTGCGCGCGCGCTCGCTCTGCAGGGCAATGGCCCGTACGTGATGCAGGCGGCAATCGCCGACCTCCATCTCGAACAGCCCCGCGACTGGCGCGAGATCGCACTTCTCTACGAGGTACTCGGGCGGCTTACGCGCTCGCCGGTCGTCGAACTGAACCGCGCTATCGCCCTCGCCGAGATCGAAGGACCAGAGGTGGCGCTCGAGCTTCTCGACCAGCTTGCCCTGCAGGACTATCGCTACTTCCATTCGACCCGCGCCGACCTCCTGCGCCGGCTCGGCCGCAACGCCGAAGCACGCGACGCCTACGGCCGCGCGCTCCAGCTGACGTTCACCGGGCCGGAACGCCGCTTCCTCGAGGGACGAATGCTCGAGCTGCGACCGCGCTCGCAAGCCGAGTGGGACGAGTTCTGGACACACACGCTCAACGAGCTGAAGGAACGCATCGAACGGGACGTCGGCGAGAGCGACCGTTTGCCCGATAGCATGGAAGAATGATCCGTCAGGCATGCACAGGTTGCGGTAGCGACCAGTGTCCGTGCCCGGACTGCAGCGGCAAGAGGTAGCCCTCTACCCGAACCGCAGGCATCGACCCCCTCCCTCGCAGGGAGGGGGACCTCCCGAAACGGTTGGCAGCCCACGGCAGACGCCCTGCTTACCATGGAACGTCTCAGGCAACCGGTGGCAGCTGTAGGCAACGGATTTGGCCTGTTTTAGCCGTTTTTCGGGCCTGACCATTTGCGACTGGTTGCCACTGGTTGCGCCCGCTGGGCTCCATAAAGGCTCCATCCGGTGACCGCGGTAGTAAACGCCGTAGTCACACGCGAGTTGCCGTCGCGCCCGTGCCCGAACTCTGCGACGTATGAACGGCCGACCGCGCGACATGCAGCCTCCATCGGGCCAAGGACTCGAGCGCCGGCTTTTCCGTTCTACGAATGAGTTGCTGTCGCGTCGCGGCTGCTGGCGATGTCCGACGCGCCGGCACTTGCGAGCACGGCGGGAGTCCGACGCGCCGGCACTTGCGAGCACGGCGGGAACGTCCGTGCGCGTCTTCACGCCGAGCTTGCGAAAGACATTGCTCATATGCATCTCGACGGTACGTAGCGTCACGAAGAGCGCTTGGGCCATCTCGCGGTTCGAGAGGCCGGACGCTGCCATTGCCGCGATGCGGCGTTCGCTCGGCGTCAGCGCGTCGACGCCGCTCTCGCGCCGTCGACGCGGCCGAGCGCCGGTCGCGACCAACTCCGCATGGGCGAGCTCGGCGACCCGCGTAGCACCCCCGCGTTCGGCGAGGTCGAGTGCACGACGCAGCAGCTCTCTGGCCTCCGCACGGCGGTTCGCCCGGCGGAGCGCCGCTCCCAGCTGGGTCAGCGCGTAGAGGTATTCCAAGCGGGCAGCCGAGTGCTCGAGGACCTCCACGGCGTTGCGTAGACGGCCGATTCCTTCCTCCCCGGCTTCGATCAGACCCACCACCCGGAGCGCGCGTCCGAGTGCGAGCGGCGCGCCCCACTCGCGCGCTAGCTCGAGCTCTTGAGATGCCAGGTTGTGTGCGTCGCCTTTCGCACCGAGGAAGAAGTGCGAGAGCGCGGCGTCGCTGCGCCAGCTCGAGACGGCGGGATTCCGATAGCCGAGCCCCTCGAGGATCTCGCCGACCTGCAGCGCTTCCGCCAGCGCGCGGCGATGGTCCCCACGCGCTGCGGCGAGCGCGCCTCGGGCGCGTAGCAACGGCGTCCTCGACAGCTCGTCGACCGGTCCCAGGTCGAAGTGGCCCACCAGGTCCGCTGCTTCCTCGTCCGCCCGGCGTTCGATGAGCACTTCCGCCAAGAGGCCGACGAGGTACGGAGCGATGATGACGTCCTGGTCGCGCTGGGTGTCGCGTGCGAGCCTCGCGTCGGCCTCGGCGTCGTACAGCTCTGCCCGAAGGTACCGCACGCGTGCGCGAAACGACACCGCGTTCGCAAACGCGAACACGTGCGCTTCCTCCCGCGCCGCCTCGGTCACGGCGTCGAAGTGGCCGATCAGCTCGTCGAGCTCGTCGCCGAAGAGCAGGACGTACAGAGCCGGGCCGTACGCCCAAGAGGCCGTCCGGCGAATGTCGGAGGGCGCGGCGGCGATCGCGCGTCTCGCGTCCGCGACCGCACGTATGCGTTGTCTCCCTCGCACGGCGTCCAGATAGGCGCGCAGGCCCAGCAGCAGCAAGGCGCCCGGACCGCCCCCGGTGTCGGGCTCGAGGGAGTCGAGCCGTTCGTGCACGTCGGTTTGGAGGCGGCGGCTCCTTACCGCGATCGCGAGGAGCTCGGCCTCCACGTGACGGGTGAGATCGTCGGCGGCGGGCTGCTCGGCCACGGCGGCTTCGAGGACTTCGATCGCTTCGTCCGGCCGGCGCCACCAGAAGAGCGCCCTCGCGAGCTTCCGCCGGACGAACGTTCGCCGCTCGACGTCCGGCGCGAGCGCGACCGCCTCACGCAGCCGGGCCAGCGCGGTGGCTCGCCCCAAGTCGAGCTCCGCTTCGGCGAGCTCGACGAGGAGACCGAGCCGCTGCGCTTCGTCGACGGGCTCATCGAGCGCACGCGCGAGGTAGGTCGCCGCGCTGTCGGGAGCACCTCGCGCGGCCGCGTTCTTCGCAGCATCGACGAGGTTCTCGATCGCGCCGTGCACCATCCGCGGCGGCGCGTTGAGGAGTTGAGCGGCGATCGTCTCGGCCGGCGCCGCCGTCGAGGCGAGCAGCTCGGCCGCGCGCGCATGGTGCTGCAGCCGATCGCTCGGCGCGATGCTCTTGTAGACCGCATTGCGAACGAGCGGATGGACGAAGCGTGGCGGCGTCCCCGGCGCGAACAGGTGGGCACGTGAGAGCGCAGCCGCAGCGGCCGCGAGCGCCGTGTGGTCGAGCTCGGCCATCTGCGCGACTGAGTTTGGTTCGGCGCCGTCACCAAGGACCGCGACCGCGGCCGCAATCGCCTGCGCATCGTCGCCAAGGCGCGACAGCCGAACGTTGACGGACCGCGTGACGGCGTCGGGTGCAGTCGTTTCGACGATCGGGACCGAGGCGGCCGTCGCCGGCACGGCTTCGGCGGCGAGCGTGCGCAGCAGCTCGTGCACGAGCAGCGGGTTGCCGCCAGTTGCGGCATGGCACGCCAGCGAGAACGCTTCTTCCGCGTGCTCGCCCACGACGCTCCGCGCGAGCGTCGCGACCGCGGTCGTCGAGAGCGTGTTCGGCCGTACGACGGTTGTCGCTCGATCGGTCAGCAGCTCGCTCAGCAGCGGATCCTCGTCGCCAGACGGCCGCGCAGCCGCGAGGACGCCGATCGGGTGGCCCTCGATACGGCGGGTGAGGTAGCCGAGCCAGCGCAGTGACGCGTTGTCGGCCCACTGGAGGTCGTCGACGACCAGCAGCAGCGGGCGGCTCTCGGAGACTGGACAAGCGCGAACGCTTCGTCTCCGCCGGCAGGCGTGTCGTCGACGTCGGGATCGAACACGCGCGTTGCGCGCGCGGCGGCCTCTCTGAAGACGGTGGCTCGTTCCGTCGGCTCCCTCGGCACGACGGGCTCGAAGAGCTGACGCACCAGGCCGTAGGCAAACGCCTGCTCGAGCTCGCTGCCGCGCGCCTGCAGGACCGACAGCCCCGCCGCTCCCGCGCGAGCACGGCCGGCGGCCAGCAGCGACGACTTTCCGATGCCGGCGGGCCCCTCGACGACGAGAAACGAGCCCTCGCCCGCGACGCAGGCGTCGAGCAGCGCCTGCACGATCTCGAGTTCGCCTTCGCGTTCGAGCAGCTCCAACAACGTCGGCGAACGTTACTGCAGAAGCCGCTGGAGACCGTCACGGCGACGGCCTCCAGCGGGAGACGTGCGGTCGCCTACGCGCGGCTCGGCGCGTACATGAGCGAGAGCACGCCATTGCCGAGCGTGCGTGAAGCGAGCAGCTCGAGCGGCTTCTGCTCGGAACCGTTCTCGAAGAGGCGCCGTCCGCGCCCGACGACCACGGGGTAGACGAGCAGCCGCAGCTCGTCCAGGAGACCGGCGTGCAGCAACGAGCCGACGAGCGTCGCGCTGCCGCTAGTGACGATGTCCTTGCCGCGTTGCTGCTTGAGCTCGGTCAGCCGGTCGACGAGGTTCCCGTTGATCAGCGTCGTGTTCTGCCAATCGACCTGCTCGAGCGTCTTCGACGCGACGAGCTTGGGGATGCCGTTAATCGCGTTCGCGAACGGCACGTCGCTGCCCTTATCCGACCAGTACGCCGCGAACTCCTCGTACGTGACACGGCCTAGCAGCATCGTGTCGGCCGCCGCGATCTGCGAGCCGAGCTCCGCGCCGATCTCGTCATTGAAGTACGGCGTGTTCCAGCGCTCGGGCGACTCGACGACGCCGTCCAGCGACACGAACAACCCTGAGACGATCTTCCTCATCGGATCTCTCCTTCCTTGCTAGCTCATCGGATCTCTCCTTCCTTGCTAGCTCCGGCGGGCGCCGAAGGCGGGCTGTGGGACGGCCTCGACGACTTCCCGAGCGGACTCACGGCCAGAGCGCAGACGCAGCGCGACCGCTGTCGTCCACGTGAACGCGATGATCGTGGCGACGAAGTAGCGGATGCTCGCCCCGTCCTCGCCCGGCCACATCGCCAGGACGAGAGCGGCCGCCGCCGACATGAGCGAGTACGCCGCCCAGCGGCGGTCGCCGCTGGCGAGCTCGCGGCGGGCGAACACGAGGCAGGCGAGGGTAAGCCCACCGATGGCGACGGCAAAGCCGACGCCGTGCAGCATTGCCCTCGCGCTGAGCTCGTCCGGCGTTCCCTCCGGCGCCCCGGGCGGGAACCCCAGCGAGGGGTCCGGCGTGAATACGCCGGCGACGACGAGTCCGAGCCCGAAGCAGCCGATCAGGAGCGGCGTCGACCGGGCGCCACGCCCTCGCAGGGCGCGCCGGAGCCCGACGGCGAATGCCTCGACCAGCACACCGGCGGCAACGAAGTTGGCCGACTGGATCCAGCCCAGATCGCCGAGGGTGAGCAGGCTGAGCGGGTGCTCACCGAGGTTGTAGCCGTCGCGCGTGAGCGCCTGAACCACGACGACGGCGATAAACAGCGGGCCGGCAAGCGCGCCACAGGCGAGCAGGCCACTTGCTTTCTGACTCATGGTGACCTCCATTTCGTTCGGATGAGCCATCAGCCCGAGAATGCGGCACGCTGCGACCGTTCGCGACGTAGGAGCACCGAAGGAAGAACCGAAGTTTTTGGTCCGTCTTGCAGCGACCGCCACGTCCGGAACGCGAGCGATCGACGGCGACTCGTCCGGATCCCGCAGGACGTCCGTTCCGGATGCGCAGATACTCGGTGCGTCGATCGCATCACGCCAGGACGGAGGACGGAAACAGCCAGAGGCTCGGAGTTGTTGCATCGCACGAATCGCCTACCGCTTCGTCGACGTCCTGTCTGCTGGCGAGCTCCCCTTCGACCCCGAACCCCCCGGTCGAAGTTTCTCGTGGCCGTGCCGAAACCTGCGCGAGCCAGGAGCCGCGCCTCGTCTACCTCAGTCGCTCCACACGCGCCCCCGCGTCACGGCTGGCTACCAAGAAGAGCATTTTGAACCTGAAAGCTCCATAAACGGCTCCATACCCACCGCACGTTCGCCCCGGAGCAAGTCCATCTGAACAGAAAAGCGCCGCTGTGCGCTTTTGCAGAGCCCTCTGACGGACTCGAACCGTCGACCCCCTCCTTACCATGCGCTACCGAACGGTTGCCGTGGGTTGCCACCGGTTGCCGATCGGCCTATTTGGGCCGTTTTCGGTTCTGCCCTATTTGCGACCGGTTGCCACTGGTTGCGCCCCCTTGGCTCCACAAACGCTCCATGGCTTCCCGGAGTTTGGCGGTCTGCTGGTCGATGGCCTGCGGGCCGTTGCCGGTGAGCAGCCGCACGGACGGCTCGTAGGCCAGTTTCGGGGCGGAGATGTTGGGGGAGGAAGCGAGGGTGAAGCCGGCTTCCTTGATGGCCACGTCGACGAAGTATGGCAGTCGGGTCCTCTTGCCCGGGACGCGCGGGTAAAGGAACCGCAGCGCGAACAGCTCGCCGATCTTGGGGACGGTCGAGATGGGGGCGGCGAGGAACGGGTTGTCCTTCACGGAGTAGGCGGCGCCGTGCGCGTCGATGCGCTGCCGGGTGGAGGTCACCGCGATGGGCGCGTGGCAGATCAGCGAGATGGTGACGTCGTTCTCCCGGGCCACGTGGAAGGTTTCGCCGAGCCACGGGTCGTCGCGGAAGTCGACCATGGGGGCGTGACCGCCGGGGGCGTGGATGAAGTCGAAGTCGGCGAAGGTGAACGGGTCGGCCGGGTCGCGGTGGCGCAGGACGAGTTCCTGCAGCGAGTGG
>WNFV01019947.1_pt1 | contig 11191 bp, 10 predicted proteins | sample 5400101 | NCBI WGS metagenome assembly WNFV01 (sample SAMN13153361, study PRJNA577476) | soil metagenome | isolation source: 115 cm soil or saprolite under grassland replicate 1 | place: USA:California | collected 2016-06-15
AACGACGCCCCCCCAACGCGCGATCGTGAGCCTCGTCGAGCGGGCGGTGTATCATCGCCGATGCTGGAAACATCTCTACCTCCTTTGTCTTAGGAGCACGACTGTCTTAGGAGCACGACGAATCTCCGGGGGGACCGTGGCCGGCTCGACGAGGAACTGCGCCCCCGACGTCGGGAACCCCATCTCCCGACGAGCAGCCGGTCCCTGGATATCGCCGGGAAGATCAGCCGCTTGGTCCGGAACCGCGCCGTCTGCGTCGCCGATGACCTCGACCTGGCCCATCCCGGCTCCCACGACAGCGTGACCTCGCTAAGCCTGAGGAACCCGCTCCTCACGGCTATGGTGCCGAAGTCCAGGCGGATCAACCGGCGGGACCAACTCGAGGATCGACTTGCCGGCAGCAGGAGAACTCGCTTTCCGGGCATTCACACAGGGCCTCGGGTGTGCATGAGCGATCCTTCGTTCGATCCAGGTCGACCCGCAATGGACCGATGGATCCACAAGCGATCTATGGAGGGATCTAGATCCCTGAGGGGATGCCGCTACGTTGCGTACAGACGGGGAATCAGGCCCGGGACCCGGCGCTGGTAGCGAGCCGGGCGGAAAACGTCGCTGCAGCGTCGGCGCGACGGTGTACCTGTCGCTTCGCAAGGATGTTGTGCAGCGTCGGCGCGACGGTGTACCTGTCGCTTCGCAAGGATGTTGTGCACGTGGTTCTTGACCGTGGACAGGGATATGTGTAGCGCCCGCCCGATCTCCTTGTTTGACAGATGTTGATCGATTAGGTCCAAGATCTGATGTTCGCGAGATGTCAGACGACTGCCGACATCACCGCTCATTCCGAGACCTCGGCTGGCCATCTCGCGGAAGAGCGATGCGACGATTCGCGGCGAACAGAGGACTTCCCCCCGTGCAACGGTCTCTATCGTGCGGACGAGGTCATGGAGCGATGCGTCTTTGGAGACGTAGCCGTCGATCCCCGCATTGATGCAGGAGAGCACGTTCTGCTCGGTTTCCGCGACGCCAAGAGCCACCACCAGGGCGTCGGGTGCCGTTTCGCGGATGGTGCGGACCGCCGCGTAGCTACCGGGCATGGCCATGTCCAGCAAGACGATGTTCGGTCGTATTTCGTCGGCCCGCGATACTAGGTCGTCGACACTGTCGACCGCGTCCTGGACTTGTAGTTCCTCTACACGACTGAGGCTGTCGACCAGACCCTCCCGGTAAAGGCGGGTATCACAGCCGATGAGGACGCGATTCATCACGAGCCATTGGCGGTCGCCCGCTCGGTGGGAGCGAACCAGCGTAAGGCGTGAGCATCACGCCCGGAGGTGCGTCGGCTACCCTCCCCTCGGGCGTCTGGCACATCCTCCCCCCAAACCGGCCGCCGCGTGGACGTGTGCAAGTAAATACGACGTGGGCTGGGGCGGCCAAGTCCAACACGCGACCTATAGCATTTGGAGTAGGGCTGCTCGTCGCACGCCTCGCCTGCTTCGGAGCCTTCAGCGCGGATCCTCACGCCGGCGGCGACCGACTTTGAGATCACCCGCTTGGGCTGCGACGAGGGCTCGATCTGCATCCGGCCGGCGGCGGGTCGGCCTGTCGCAGGAACCGGGCGGCGAACGCGCGATGACGTCCGACACCTCGTCTACGGTCTGCTCGGGGCCGCGTCGAGTCCTGCGACCGGTCGGCCCAATACATCCTGACCCCACGGCGACGTCGGATGAGAGCCGAACCACCGTGTAGCGATACCGCACAGGACTCAAGGAACCGATCCCTGTAGTGGGCCTCCGCTGGTTCACACCCGCTTCAGGCCGTCTCAGGGTCTCCAGGTTGACCACCGTCTCTGTCCCACCCGACGTGGTGCACGCCCCGGGGATCTAGATCGCCTCGTAGATCTCTTCTGGATCCGTCGATCCATTGCGGCTCGACCGGATCGAACGAAGGATCGACCTGTCCACAGAGGACCTGAGCGAATGCGGGGGGGCAGGTATGGGTGGAAGGCGAAGCCATCGTCCGGGTGGGCGAAGCACGATCTCCCTCCTCGTCCCGCTGATCGTTGCCTCGAACCTTGCCCTCATTGAGGGTGCTTCGGCGCAGACCGGCCCCCCCGACGAGCCGTCCCGACAAGAGCTGCCCGACGAGCGAACGGCCACCAGCCGGACCTTCCGCAACCCGGACGGGTCGTTCACGACCCAGTTCTTCACGGCGCCCATCAACTACGAGCAGCATGGTGAATGGCGGCCGATCAGCTCCGACCTGATCCCCGCCGGCCAACCCGGCTACGCCTGGAGGAACGCGGCCAACTCGTTCGACGTCTTCTTCAAGGATTCCCTGGGGACCGGGTTCATGCGCTTCGGCGTGGGGGCGGACGATTTCGCTCTTAGCCTGCAGGCCGCCGCCGCGGTCGCAGGGCAGCGGGGAGGTGCAGGGGAGCCGGCTTCTCGAGTCGCCTACCCCGGCGTCTTCCCCTCCGTGGACCTCCAGTACGACGTCCTTGCGACCGGGGTCAAGGAGACGGTGGTCCTTGCCGACGCCTCGACCCCAACCCACTACCGGTTCGTGCTCACGCCGCCCCAGGGTGTCCCCGTCGACGCCCGAGAGCAGCCGGACGGCTCGCGAGCTTCGCCGCGAACTGTCCGAATTGCCTCCCGTTCCTCAGCGATCGGCTGTACATCGGTCCGGATAACAACTACAAATGGCGGGCCGCTCTGAAGTTCGACCTGGCGAACGCCCCCACGGCATCGAGCGTCACATCCGCCCGGCTCAGGCTCTACTTCGACAACTGGTGCATGTCGGCAGCGAACCTGTGCTGGAACGTCACCCAGCAGCTCGATGCCCACCGGATGACCGGGGCCTGGACCACGTCCTCCACGTCGTCCCAGCTCTCCTTCGATGCGACCCCCTTGTCCAGCTTCACCCTGGGACCGAACTCTCCCGAGCAGTGGATGAGTTGGGACATCACGACCACGGTGAGGAACTGGCTCACCGGCACCCAGCCGAACCACGGCCTACTGATGAAGCGAAGCACCGAGCCGCTCGGCGCGGGCGGCCCCGTTCCTCCGGGTCGCAGGTTCACCGAGCCGGCGCTCACCCCGCAGCTCGAGGTGACCTACTCCGGAGACGCTGTGGACCTCCTTGCCCCCGACACGCTGCACGCGAACGGGGCGGATCTTGACTGGACCCGGTACACCGGCCCGAGCGGCGCACCCTTCCAGAAGTACGAGGTCCATCGAGGGACCACCCCGAGCTTCACGCCCTCTGCCCAGACGCTCCTTGCGACGATCACCGACATCAACGTGACGTCATACAGGGACACCACCGCCTCGCCCACCAAGACCTTCACGTACAAGGTGGTGGCGAACTCGAGCCCCTCCATCCCCCGGACCGTCACCCTTCCCGCAGACGGGCAGGCAACGAAGCTGCTGCAGCCGGGACCGGCAGACGGGAAGGGGGCGATGTATGCGTACTGGCAGGGAGGCCCCACCTGCCCCAACTACGGGGCCCAGGACACCTTCATCGTCGGCACGAACACCACCTCGATCTGGCGTGCCGCGCTGGGGTTCGATCTCGGCGACATCCCCACCGGGGCCACGATCAACAGCGCGACCCTCTCCCTGTGGCAGTACTACCACGCCGAGGCCCCCATGACGGTGAACGTCCATCGGGTCACCCGGAGCTGGAAGGAGGGGACCGGGATCAACCAATGCACGAACAACGGGGTCACCTGGTACCAGGCCGAGGGCGGGATCAACTGGACGACCCAGGGAGGAGACTTCGATCCCACCCCGGCAGCCCAGGTCTCCAAGGCTGCCAACCAGGGGTCCCACTGGGACAACTTCAACATCACGGGGCTCGTGCAGAAGTGGGTGAGCGGGCAGGCCCCGAACCTGGGGATGATCCTGAAGACGCAGACCGAGAACCTGGGCACGTACAACGACGTGAGCTACCGCTCCGACGACTACACGATCACCCCAGCCCTCCGGCCCAAGCTCGCCGTCACCTACGCCGATGGCAGCCATGCCGTGGCGCCAACGGTGGCCATCTCCTCACCGATGGGTGGGGCCAAGGTTTCCGGCGCCGTGAAGATCACCGCTGCTGCGTCCGATGATCGCCGGGTGGCAAGCGTCCAGTTCCTGAGGGACGGGTTGTCGATCGCGACCGACACGACCGCTCCGTTCGAGGCGACTTGGAGTACCACCGCGGCGAACAACGGCATCCGTTCGCTCACGGCGAAGGCCACGGACGACGCTGGAAACATCACCACCTCGCAGGCCGTGAGCGTCACTGTTCAGAACTCCGCCCCGCCCACGACCAGTATCACGTCTCCGACTGGGGGCTCGACGGTCACAGGAACCACCACGATCTCGGCGAGCGCGAGCGACGACGTGGGGGTCGACCGCGTGGAGTTCTTCTTCGACGGGAACCGAATCGGCCTGCCCGACACCACCTCGCCCTACTCCGTCTCCTGGAACACCCTGGATGCCGCCCAGCCCGCCTTCGACGGGTCCCACGACCTCACCACCAGGGCCTACGACACCCACGGCCAGATGACCGCCTCGGCGAAGGTCTCGGTTAGCGTGGCCAACACGGCGGGGACGAAGTACCGGGCCGGGATCAGCGCCACGACGGCCGTGCCCCCGACGATGGTCTACGACCCGGCGAAAGCCACCCAGGACAAGTACGGGGTCACCCTCGGCGGACGTGGTGCTCCGGTACCGGTGGTTCGCGCCGGACGGAACGGCCACCACCAGCGCCGACATCCTGCTTCCCTCCAACCTCGCCGCCGGCGCCACCGCCCAGCTCACGCCTTTGGTCGAACCGCCGACGCTCGCGGTCGGCGTGGACAAGGCGGAGTACACCCTCCGCTTCGACCTCTACGACAAGCCCTCCGCCTCGTACTTCGCGGCGAAGGGGAACCCGCCGCTCGACAACCCCATCATCGTGAACAAGGCGATCTCCGTCGCGGCACTCGGCCTGGAGCGCTACTACCAGTACGAGGGCGAACCCGTTGGCGCGGGGATGGTGGCACTCACCAACGTGGCCTCGGGGAACTCCCTCTTGGCGTGGACGCCGTTCTCATCGCCCGGCCGGGGCCTGTCCACCGTGGTCGGCCTGACCTACAACAGCCTGGAGGACCACTCGGAGTCGCCGATAGGATCGAATTTCTCGCTGTCGATCTCCAGCCTCACCCGGCTCGGTCTTCCCCTCGACGTCCACCCCAACAAGGCCGACGAGATCGCCGGACGGTCGAACAAGTACATCGAGTTCACCGATGGCGACGGGACCACGCACCGGTTCACTCAGAACGCGAACGGCGGATGGGACGAGCCGCCCGGCGTGCATCTGTACCTCCGGGAGTTCTCCACCACCGACTCGGCCAGGAAATGGGCCCTCACCCGCCCCGACCGAGTCACGTTCTTCTACAGCGACCAGGGGTTCCCCACCTTCGTCCAGGACAAGAACGGGAACGAGATCAAGTTCACCCTGGAGGACATCCCGCCGGCCGAGGATCCCGGCGGGGCGAAGAAACGCGTCACCCAGATCACCGACGCCGCGGGACTGGGAGGAACCCCCGCTCCCAACCGCACGTTCACCATCGACTACTACTCCAAGGACGAGGCCAAGAAGCCTCAGGTGAGGGGGAAGATCGAGAAGATCATCGACCACAACGGAAGCGCCCTGGTCTTCGACTACTACGAGGACGGGAACCTGCTTCGGATCACCCAGAAGGGCGGGACGAACGCCGACGGCACGCCGCTCGCGGACCGAAGTTTCGTGTTCACCTACACGACCTCCGACGGCTCGGGTCCGGCGATCTCTGATCCGGCCCTCCGGGTCAACCCCGATCCGAAGACGGCGAACCAATCGGCCAGGCTGTTCAGCGTTCGCGACCCGAACGGCAAAGAGACCACCTTCACCTACTTCGGGCCCACCTCGGGACAGCTTCGATGGAAGCTGCAGTCGCGGACCAACCGCACCGGCAACACCACGTCATTCGCTTACGACCTGACCACCCGCCTCACCACGGTCACCGCACCGCTGTCGCGCGTCTCGAAGTACGCCTACGACACCGACGGCAAGGTCACGGGGATCACCAACCCCAAGGACGAGACCACCACGGTGCAGTGGAACACCGATCGCCATGTGACCAAGGTGATCGAGCCTACGCAGGCCTTCACCGAGTTCGCTTACAACGACAACGGGTACCTCACCGACGTCTGGGACCAGCTCCGCAACCACACCACCCTCGAGTACGAGAACGTGGCCGTGGACGCGAACGACGTGGCCTCCAAGTGGAAGGCCGGCCGAACGATTCCCCACATCAGCCAGCTGGTGAAGAAGACCAACCCCAGGGGAACGGCCACGGCCACCCCGACGGACGACTTCCAGTGGACCTTCGGCTACGACCCGAAGGGCAACCTCACCTCCGTCACGGAGCCGGAGGGGAGCCCACGGTTCACCACGATCTACGCGTACAACGCGAACGGGACGCTGGCCTCGATCACTGACGCGAACAATCACCAGACGACCTTCAATACCTACGACGCGAACGGCCTGGTGACCAGGATCACCGACGCCAAGAGCCAGGTGACCCAGTTCGGGTACGACGACGACGGGCTGCTCCGGTTCATACAGGATCCCCTCCACGCATCGTACACGGGCGGGGACCCCCGGACCTATCGGACGTACTTCGACTACGACAGCTTCCACCGGATGGGGCGGCAGTCAGCGCCCAAGTCGACCGCGGAGACCGCTCCGTTGATCTGGACGGCCGTGACCTACGACGCCAACGACAACGTGCTGTCCCAGTTCGCGCCCGAGTACGGCGGGGAGTTCGTCAAGGGCCCCGAGACGAAGCTGACCTACGACGACATGGACAGGGTCCTCAGCTCGAGCAACCCGCAGAACGAAAAGACCGAGTACCTCTACGACGCGGCCGGACGACCGACCAGGGTCACCTCGCCCAAGGGCGTGGCCACCACCGGGACCAACCAGGACTTCGCCCTCTTCTACGACTACGATCCGGTGGATCGAGTCATCAGGGAGACCCGCTACGACACCGGCCAGTCGCCGGTCAAGGCGCTGATCACCCACTTCTGCTACGACCTGGCGGGCGACCTTCGCACGGTGACCGCCCCGAAGGCCGACGTGGCTTCGGTGACCTGCGCGACCCCGCCCGGCTTCACCACCTCCTACGACTACGACGCCGCCCATCGGCTGAAGAAGGAGACCGATCCGCTCGGTCACGCCATCAGTTATGGGCACGACGGGGACGGGAACCTGGACTCCATCACCAACGCCTCCAACGACACCACCACCCGGACGTTCGACCAGAGAGGGCTGCTCTCGAAGATCGTCGAGCCGCTCACGGCCTCCCGGACGATTACCACGCTGTACCGCTACGACGGGGTCGGGAACCTGACCAAGCTCATGAGCCCCCGCGCCTACGATGCGTCATCGGACAAGGTGACCTTCACGGAGTACGTGACCACCAACACCTACGACGTGGTGAACCAGCTCACCACGACCGAGCTGCCTTCGAAGGCCGGCGAGACCAAGGCCTACGTGCACCGGAGCTACGACGCGAACGGGAACCTCCTGGTCACCACGCTCCCCGACGCCTCATCCACCCTCGCCGGCGTGCCCGCCGACAGCAAGGTGACCTCGACCTATTTCGACACCGGATGGGTGAAGAGCACCGACGACCACGTGAACCCTCCGGTCTCCTACGAGTACAACGCCAGGGGCCAGCAGTCCTTCCGCCGGTCCGGATCCTCCACCCCCGAGCTCTGGCTGTACGCGTCCGACGGGATGCTCGATGAGCACAAAGACCGGGGGACCCAGGGAGTGGTCTACACCTACGACGCCAACAACAACCTGGCAACGGCGATCGACCGAGCCGGGATCACCACCCCTGGCCGGAAGCCGATCGAGGTCAGGGTGGCCTACGACGCGCTGGATCGGGTATCCAAGGTCCGCAACCGGAACGAGGGCGACACCAACACCAACTTCCAATTCACCACGTTCTCCTACGACCTGAACTCCAACGTGACCGAGCGGGCAGACAACGGGGTGGAGACGGAGGGAGGCAGCCTCGTCACCGCCCCCAAGCGTCACACGTTCACCTACGACCAGGCCGACTGGCTCACCACCCAGCTGGACTACCTGGCCTCCGGGTGCCAGAAGGTGGAAAACACGTTCACCCCGACCGAATGGGAGGCGACCAGGGTTGTGTCCAAGGCCTCCCAGGCCTGTGATGCCTCGCCGTCCTTCTCGGTGAAGCAGTCCACCCAGTGGACGTACTTCAAGAACGGCAAGCTGGATACCCTGACCACGAGGAGTGGGCCGGTCGGGACAGGGGCCATCGTCGAGTCCCACGACGTGGACTACGTCGACCCCGCCGGGATCTACGTGAACGGCAATCGGGTGAGCGATGTCTTCACCAAGAAGGGCCCCAACGCAGACTGCAACGCTTCCTCCTGTACCGAGACGTACGTCTACGACGGCAGGGACAGGCTGACACAGGAGAAGCGGACCCCGGGGCCCACCATCACCTACACCATGGACGCCCCCGGCAACGTGACCCAGAAGACCACCCCATCGGGAACGACCTTCTTCACCTACTCGGGCCAGCGCCTGGACAAGGTGGCCACCGGCACGGCCACGAACTTCGTGGCCCGCTACGTCTACGACCCCGAGGGGAACCAGGACTGCGTGGTCGTCCCTTCCTACGCGGGCTCCTGCGCTGCCGCGAGCCCCACCCAGCTGATCAAGGACTACGCATACGACTACCTGAACCGCCTGGCCGCCTACCAGTCCTACACAGCGGGCGCGGTCCAGGACCAGGCCACCTACGACTACGACCCCCTGGACCGGGTCCTGCAGGAGACCGAGAAGCACGGGTCATCTCCCACCAGGACCACGGATCTTTCCTACGTCGGGCTCACCAACCTGGTGACCCAGGAGACTCAGTCGGGAGACGCCAACAAGGACGCCACCAAGTCCTACTCCTACGACGCCTACGGGCACCGGATCTCGCTCCGAAACGACCCCGTGGACCCGGCAAAGCCCACCAAGGACTACACGTACGCCTACGACGTGCACGGCTCGGTTTCGGCGCTCATCGACGAGGCGGGATCGGTGGCAGCCTCCTACGGCTACGACGCCTACGGGGAGAAGGACGCCGGCCTTTCGGGGGGCGACCCCGAGGACACCAACCCGCTGAACCCGTACCGGTACTCGGCACGGCGCTTGGACTCGGGGTCGGCGACCATCGACATGGGGGCCAGGCGGTTCGGACCCGATGTGGCCCGGTTCCTCCAGCCGGACCTGTTCCTTGGAGCTGTAGCCGACCTCGGCCTGTCTACCGATCCCCTGACCGCCAACCGTTACGCCCTTGCCGCCGGCAACCCGCTGTCGTTCCTGGAGTGGGACGGTCACATGCCGATCAACGACGGGTACGGGGGAGCCGGGCCGAGCCCGAACCCGAGTGCCACTGTCTTGCGTTCGACGTACACGGCGATCCGTGAAGGCGGTACCTACGCAGGGAATCCCACCCCGCAACCCACCATCACACCGCAGATCGGACCGGCACCGCCCGGCCAGGAGGTCCTGAGGGAGCCAGCCGATTCGGGGATGGTAGCGGCCCGTTGGCTCTCTCGTGGTGGGGAGGCCGCTCTGTCCGCCTATGCCGCGCTGAGAGAGCGCGCATCCACGCTCGGCCGGGTACTTCGAACCTCGGAGGACCCAGCGCTCGCCTCCCGAGCCGCCCGGTTGTTGCCTGTGGCTGGACGCTTGACCCGGTTCGCAAAGGGCACGGTATTCAAGGCCCTGGGACTTGCGGGAATCGCCGTGAGCGGCTACTTCGCATACCGGGAGAACGTGGAGCAAGGACAGTCGACGTCGGAGGCTGTGGTCAGGACCGGGCTCGAGGTGGGCGGCGGCGTCGCGGGCGGCGCATTCGCGACGGCAGCTGTGTGCGGCGCTGCGGCTATCGCCACAGCCGGGGCTGGTGGGGTGGTCTGTGTGGGAGCCGTCATCGTGGGAGGCGTGGCGGGAGGATGGATTGGACGCAAAGTGGGCGAGGTTTTCTTCGAAGATGTTCCACAGGCCTACGAGACAACCAAGCACGCCCTCGGCCAAGCGGTGGACATCTTGAGCTTCTGGAACTAGGTTGGGAACAGGATGATAAGCGTGGTGAGCATCTGGGACTGGCTCGCGTTTGCGATCTTCATTACGCTTGCCATCGCTGCGACGTACAGACTTCCGCGCTATTGGCGGGACGAGATTTCCGTTGTACCTGCGATGAGCCGATGGTGGCCATTCGGAGACCCCCTTCTCCGAGGATGGGAACGCTCCATGCCAGCGGCGTTCGCTGCTGGATGGTCCCTAGTCGTCGCTTTCGTGACGGGATGGCTTGCGACAGTGGGCAAGCGCACCGACTCTCAAACTCTACACGACCTAGCCTATGTCGGCTTCGCCGCGATAGGGGTCTTCTTCCTGTCGCTCTTCGTGCTGGCGACAGTGGTCCTCTTCAACAGACCGAAGTTCATTGTCCCGCCGCACCTTCGCCTGCAGCCGGGAGCCGTGCAGGAGTGGTTCCGAGCCATACGCAAGAGGCGAGGCTCGCGTCGCGCCCATTAGGATCGATGTCGACCTCGTAACGGAAGCGGCATTGCTGATGGCACGACCCGGCCGGAACGGCGGGCCGGGCGGGTCGCTGACCGCCGGAAACGCCATTCACGACGCCAGGGGATGCCCCGTTTGGCGGTGCATCCCCAACCTACCCCGCGTCGTTCGGGCCATGCCCTCGCTGCCCGAAGGGAGGTTCCCACCCCTCGGCCTCGACCATGTCGATGTAGCGTCGGACTATGGCGTACGCGGCGGGACCGGCTGCACGCTCGTCGTCCACGCCTTCCACGTAGGCGAGCACAAAGGCGAGCGCGAACCTGGAGTTCTGGACCTCTATGACGTGTCCCGCCTGTTCGGGGATCGAGGGCATCCTCTTGAGCGTGTAGGGCGCAGAAAGTCGAGTTCGCCAAAGGTCCGGTTGATGCGTAGCATCCGCCGGTGCTCTTCTTCCTGATCTACGCCGTCGCCCGGAGGCTCCTTCAAGCCTTCGCGGGAAGCTCGTCGATCTCAGCGCTCCAGATCGAGAATGCGGTGCTCCGTCATCAGCTCGCCGTCC
>WNFV01011703.1_pt1 | contig 11187 bp, 5 predicted proteins | sample 5400101 | NCBI WGS metagenome assembly WNFV01 (sample SAMN13153361, study PRJNA577476) | soil metagenome | isolation source: 115 cm soil or saprolite under grassland replicate 1 | place: USA:California | collected 2016-06-15
GCTACGAGCGGTGAGGGCGCAGCCGGCTCTGAAGCGACCAGTGCCACATCGGTGGAAGCCGCCGGCCGCCCGTCGCTCTCGTCAGGGCGGCCTTCGACCCGGCTCAGGCCGGGAGCCGTGAGCGTGTCGAGCGGCAGGCCGGGGCCGGTCGCCGGTTGGCGATCGCCTTCGTCCCGACGCAGTTCATCCTGCTCACCGCGGCGCTTCGCCTGAGGCTCAGCACGAGGGCTTCGGCCGGGATCGATCGCCGGTCGGCCACGCTGAGCGGCGGCCTGCGGCGCGCTTTCGCCCTGGCTCCGGCCAGGGGGCGCGGCGATCGCCTCAACGATCGCCAACTCCAGCGGAAGCTGCCCGTACGGACTGATGCGCAACTGATAGTCTAGCCCGCTGAACAGCTTGACCCAGGCCAGCAGCGAGCCGAGATCGCCGGCCGCCGCCTGTAGCTCCAATGCGGCCATGTCGTCCTCGGTCACATCCAGCAGATCGGGGTCGCCGCCGGCCTTGAGCAGCATCAGGGCGCGCAGCCGCTCGACCAGGTCGCGGGCGAACTGGCGCAGGTCAGCGCCCTGCTCGGCGACGGCGGCGACGATATGGAGCGCGCCGGAGAGGTCGCCGGCGATCAGTGCATCGACGAGCGCGGCGACCTCTTGCGACTCGGTCGCGCCGAGCAGGTTGCGCACCTGCTCCAGGCTGATCGTCCCGCCTCCATAGGCCACCAGTTGGTCCAGGATGCTGAGCGCGTCACGCATGCTGCCGGTCGCCGCGCGGGCGATCGCTTCGGGCGTGCCGGCTTCGAGCGCGACCTGCTCCTCGGCGGCGATGGCGCGCAGATGCGCGGTGATCGCGCTGACGGCGTGACGATTGAAGGTGAAGCGCTGGCAGCGCGAAAGGATCGTCGCTGGGACTTTGTGAACTTCGGTCGTCGCGAGGACAAAAAGGGCGTGGCCAGGCGGCTCCTCGAGGGTCTTCAGCAGCGCATTGAAGGCCGCCGTCGAGATCATATGTACTTCATCGATGATATAGACCTTGTAGGCGCTGCTGGTGGGGCGGAACTGCACCCGCTCGATGATCTCGCGCGCGTCCTCGACGCTGGTGTGCGAGGCGGCGTCCATCTCGATCACATCGACCGCGCGCCCCTCGGCGATCGCGCGGCATGACGCGCACTCGCCGCACGGCCGCCGGTTCTGCTCAGCCGTGCAATTGACGGCCTTCGCCAGTAGCCGCGCCACGGTGGTTTTGCCGACGCCGCGCGGCCCGGTGAACAGGTAGGCGTGCGCGATCCGGCCCTCGGCCAGCGCGTTGCGCAGGGTCTGGACGATATGTTCCTGGCCGATCAGCTCGTCGAAGGTCTGCGAGCGGTACCGCCGGTAGAGCGCCTGAGAGGTCATTGTGTATCTCGCTGATGCGTTTGCGCGCTTCATTATACCCGACGGGGAGGCGAGCCGCAAGCACAGATTTGCGAGTAGGCAGACCACAGTGGTCTTTCGCCCAATAGCGCTTTAGTGTCTTTCTGTACCCAAATTGCAAGCCTTTTCGACACCAACTCGTATTAAAATAGATACAGCGGCTGGATGGTATTGTCGCTTTTGATCGCCTGACTTGTCCGGGAGGCAAGCACATGCAGAGTAGGCTCAATCTCTCGCTGACATTCAAACAGATGGTCCACCGTGCCGTTACCAGCATACCTGGGGCCGAACGGGGCAGTCTGCTGCTACGCGATGGACAGCATCTGGTCTACAGAGCCGTTGAGGGCCACGATCTGGAGCATCTCCGCTCCTGCCACATCCCTCTTGATCACCACTTCGATCAGGCGCTGGAACCCCGCATCGACAAGGCGGCCGAATGGTACGCTAAGCACATGCCAGCCGAACTGCAAGCCGATGCGCCGCTGTTGAGCGATAGGAGCGTCGTCGTTGTACCGATCGTCAGTGGTAGGGAGCTCTTAGGATTCTTGAATGTGGAACAACCCTCGGCCATCTCGCCGACCCCAGAGCAGCAAGAGGTCTTGAACCTGTTAGCCGAGAACGCCGCACTGATCTTGGACCGGCGCTGGCTATACACCGAGCTAACCCAATCGACGGAGGAAGTACGCCTGCTGGGTGAGGTCTTGGATGCCGTCGCTTCGTCGAGTAATCTGCAGGATGTCATTCATACCGTTGGGTATGGTATCAAGAATGCATTGCCATATCAACACTGGCATACCGTGCGGCTGGCCCTGCTGGAAGGGCAACCGCAGCAGCTGCATATATACGAGATCCTGGGCCGGCGGATGAATCCATTTTGGAGCAATATTAACAATGGGGCGCTGACCGCCGGCCGCGAGCTCGGGGTCGAGGTCGCATTTGTGAGCGGCACCAACAGCGGCGACGATTCACAGGTGGCGGTCATCACTGGCGCTCTTCGTGCGCACATCGATGGGCTTGCCGTGGCAGCTGGAGACCCTGAAGCGGTTGAGGTGGCCATTCGGAAGGCGCGGCAAGCGGGTATTCCGGTAGTCGCCTATGACACACCACCCGTAGCAGACAGCCAGGCTCTGCTGTATATTGGCACAGACAATCTGGCTGCAGGCCGGCTGGCTGGTGAGATGCTGGCGCGACTGCTCCCAGAAGGCGGACTCGTCGCTGTTGGAACCGAGTCGGTTCAACAGATCAACGCGCGCCAACGGCTAGAGGGCTTTCACGCCGCGATTGCGGATACGGCGATCCGGGTGCTGCCGCCATGTGTCGATGACCACAACGTGATCCTAAGCCAGCAGATGGCCGCCACGACGCTGGCGGAACACCCCGATGTAGCTGGAGTATTTGGGGTAGCTGCTTCCTCTACTCCGAGCTGGGGCGGGGCAATCAAAGCCCAGGGGAAGGCAGGCCAGGTCAAGTTGGTCGGCTTTGATATGCTCGCGGATACGATCTCCCTGCTCAAAGAAGGGAGCGTCGATGTAGCCATTGCCCAACACGAGTTCGATATGGGCTATCGCAGCGTGCAGATCCTGTGCCAGATGGTCGTCAACGGTGTGGATCAGACACTCGCTCAACTGCCGGCTTCGCGCTTTGTCGATACCAGCGTCGACGCGGTGACGCTCGAACACACGCCCTGGTCGATATCGTTGGCTGAGTACATCAATAGCTTAACCAGACGGTTGACATCGAACCGGGAGCAACGCGACGCGGTTGCGCGCTACGGGAAGCCGATCAAGATTTGTGTGATCGGAATCGCCGAAAACGCCGAGGTGAGCACCGGCGAGCAGACCATCGCGTTCCAGCCGAACTCAGTGGCCGGGCAGGTGGTGGCGAGCGGCCAGTCGATCGTCATCGATCCAGGCGCACCCGAATATGCCCATCTCCCCGATGCTATTCAGGCGCGGCAACGAAACATGCGCACGATGGTGACTGTCCCGTTGATCGACCGCGGCAATGTGGTCGGCCTGATGAGCCTGGAAAGTGAGTTGGCGGACATCTGTACACCGGCGGATCTCACGTTGATCGAGCGCATAGCCCGTGCCGGAGCAGTAGTCATTGCGAATGCGCGGCTTTTTGATCAAGTCGCAGAGCGGACACGCGAATTAGAAGGCACCTATCAGCGCCAGGAACTGCTGCTGCAAACAATCACGGAGCTATCTAGCCCTGTGGCGTCTATCGCTCCGGGAATTCTGGTTATGCCGCTGATCGGCAGCATCGACACACGGCGGGCTGGGCAGTTTCTGGAGACCTTGCTGTATGAAATCAGCGCTCGCCAGGCGCAGATCGTCCTGATCGATATTACCGGGGTGTCGATCGTGGATACGAGCGTGGCGAATCATGTGTTACAGGCTGGGCAGGCGGCCAGGTTGCTGGGGGCCGAAGTCGTCCTAGTAGGGATCACCCCTGGCGTGGCACAAACAATGGTGCAGTTGGGCGTGGACATGCACCATATCGTTACGCGCTCCGATCTGGCCAGTGGCTTTACTTATGCGCTGGGACGCATGCGGGGGCGGATCGTCTATAGCGGGTAACGAACCCCGACCGGAGCCGTGGCGAAGGCAGCGGAAGAGGCGGAAGGCCGTAACATCGGTTTTCCGCCTCTTCTGCCTTTTGAAACGCAAAACGTGAATCGTGAATTCATCGTTCATGGTTCACGTTTTACGTTTCAAATCGAGTAGAATGTCTTCTACCAAACCGCCACACATCACGCAACACATATCTATAAGAGGAGTAGCTCATGCCGCGCGAACATACCGCCTCGGTTGTGCTTCAGGAAGGGATGCGCTTCACCGGCGCCGCCGACTCGGACTACGCGCTCACCCTCGACGACTCAGCGGCCGAGGGTGGTGGTGGCGGTGTCACGCCGGTCGAGATAGTGCTGATCGGCTTGGCTGGCTGCGCGGGAATGGATGTCATCTCGATCCTGCGCAAGCAGCGCCAGCCTGTGAGCGGCCTGGAGGTGCGCGCCAATGGTGTGCGCCGCGACGAGCTACCGCGCATCTTCACCACGATCGCGCTGGAGTTCGTCGTGCGCGGCTCTGGCATCGCCCCGGCGGCGATCGAGCGGGCGATCGAACTGACGGCGACGCGCTACTGCACCGTCTGGGGCATGCTGGTACCACAGGCGACGATCTCCTCATCCTATCGGATCATCGAATAGCGTTACTATAGTTGAAACGTCAAATGTGAACAGTAATGAGATTCGCGTTTCACACTTTACACCGGCGAATTGACAGCCGCGTCCCGGCGTGCCATAATCGCGCCGCCATCAGCTGCGACACGTCTGTCATGAGGAGTACGCCATGTCCCGCAACGACGGCCGCGCGCCCGACCAGTTGCGCCCGCTGCGCATTACACTCGACCCGTTCGGGTACGCCGAGGGCGCGGCGCTGATCGAGATCGGTGGGACGCGCGTGCTGTGTGCTGCCAGCGTCGAGGAAGGCGTGCCGCCCTGGCTACGCGGCCAGGGGCAGGGCTGGGTCACCGGCGAGTATGCGCTGCTGCCACGCTCGACGACCACTCGCACCCGCCGCGAGCGCAACGGCCCCGGTGGCCGAACCCAGGAGATCCAGCGCCTGATCGGGCGCTCGTTACGCGCCGCCGTGGATATGAAGCGCCTCGGCGAGCGCACGATCACCGTCGATTGCGATGTCCTCCAGGCCGACGGCGGCACGCGCACGGCGGCGATCACTGGCGGCTATGTCGCGCTGGCGTTGGCACTCGACCGGCTGGTCGGGCGCGGCAAGCTCGAAGCCAGCCCGCTCCAGGAGGCAGTCGCCGCCGTGAGCGCCGGCTATGTCGGGGGTGTCGCACTGCTCGATCTCAACTACAACGAAGACAGCGGGGCCGAACTCGATTGCAACGTCGTGCAGACTGGCACCGGTGGAATCGTCGAGATCCAATGCACCGCCGAGAGCCGCGCAATCACCCGCGCCGAGCTTGACGCGCTACTCAACCTAGTCGCCGGCGGCATCGAGGCACTGCTGGCCGCACAGCGCGAGGTTCTGGCGCGTGCCGGGGTTCTTGTGCTATAATGCGGGCTGCAACCGAGGACACATCGGGTTGCGCGCCAGGATGCGACCTACGACCTGCGACCTGTGATCGATGAGCCAGCTCAGGAGAGATGGCGATGCTCGATGAGTTTCAACGGGAGGAGGCGCTGATCCATTTCCAGCGCGGGCTGGTGCTGGAGCGCGCCAATCGCGTCGAAGAGGCCGTCGAGGAGTATCGCCGGGCGATCTCCCACTACCCACATTTGCGCGAGGCCCATGATGCGCTGGGCTTCTACTACCAGCGCCACGGGCTACTCGCCAAGGCCGCCGAAGAGTTCCGCGTCGTCGCCAACCTCGAAAATGATTTCTTCTCGCATTTCAACCTCGGCTACATCCTACTCGAACTGGGGCGCTACGACGACGCGCTGGCATCGTTTCAGCGCTGCGTCGCGATCGAGCCGAACGATCCGGCGACCCATTATGAGATCGGGTACATCCACTTCATGCGCGGCGAGTATCATTCCGCCCTGGAAGAACTCCAGGCGCCGCTGCGCTACTACCCCGAGGATTGGGAAGTCCACAATCTGATCGGGAGCTGCCGGCTGCGACTCGGCGCCTACGACGACGCTCTGACCGCCTTCAGCGACGCGCTGCGGTTGGCGCCGCGCCCGCTGGCGCGCGCCGAGGTGCTCGAGCGCATCAGCACCGTCGAGCGCTACCGCGAGATCGGCGCGCCGCGCTGGGCTAAAGACCGGCTCTACGCCGAGCACGGCGTCGCCTACCTCGGCTCGGCACAGGACGATGGGCTGCGGCTTGAGGAGATCCAGGATTACCACTTCACCTATCCCGATATCGGCACCACAGTGCAGCGCTTTCTGGCACTGCGCGAAGAGTGTGGGTGGCGCTTCACCTGCGTCGTCGCGCTGGATCGCCCGACCCGGCCGCTCGCCGACGCACTGGCGCACCTGCTCGGCGTGCCACAGCGATATACCGACGACCTGCGAACTGGCGATCTGCCGCTGCTGGCGCTGGCGGTCGGGCGCGAGGCGGAACTGCTGGAGCTGGCGGTCGAGCGCATCCCCGGCAAGGCAGTCACATACTGCCTGGGGCTGAACTGGCTGCGCCATAGTAAGCTGTTGCCTGATGTGACCGGAATCATCGCGCGGGGCGCGTGTAGCGTGCCGTGGGAGTCCGAGTTGCGCAGGCTGCGCTCCGACGGCGCGCGCCCCGAAAAACTCAACGCCTGCCTGGGCCGCGCCGCCGAGGAGATCGTCGCCGCCGTCCGTGAAACACCGCCCGATGCGAATCTGACGCGCCAGGTGCGCTACTATTGCCGCCACTACCGGCTGCGCTTCGCCAGCCTCTTCAAACCCACTCCTCCTGTCGTCGCCGCGTAACCCCAAAACTCCCAACACGTAGGTTTTGTGCGAGACAACCAGATCGCGCCCTGAGCGGGCCGGCGGGCCGTATCGGAAGGCGCATGGAACACACCGCTACAGCCTGGGATACGGCTAATGCCACCTAGATGCTGTGTGGTGCGCCGCTCTCCAGGATTTCGTGCAAACCTTCAATCAGCGCTTTTCAACGCATCCGATCACATTTTGGATATATATCGTTCCTGACATTGGGCCATGCTTGTGCGAAAATAACTACGACAGACATTAGGGATTCCGCGTGTGGCTTTGGCGCGCGGCGGAATGCACTCGTCACATCATCGCATAACAATTCAGAGTTGAGGAGATCGCATGAACACCACCCCAAAGGACACCGGACCGCCTCAGGTGCGCGGGCGGCGCCTGCTGCTCATCGTAGCACTGGTCGTCGGGCTCGCGCTTAACCTTGCGCCAGCGGGGGTCGCACTCGCCGCCGGGAATAACTCGCTCACCAGCGCGACGCTGATCAGCCCGCCACTATCGAACGATACGACCAACACGACGACGGCCACCAGGGAATCTAACGAAATCGGCAATTGTGGTAACTTCGCGGCGTCGGGCAATATCCACAGTGTCTGGTATAAGTATGCACCTGGCAGCAGCGGCTGGCTCACGGTTAGCACACTCGGATCGAGCTATGACACGGTGCTGGAGGTCTTCACCGGCCCGGCCTCGTCGCCGACATTCGCGACCCTGACGAGCCTCCCCAATGGCTGCAACGATGATGCCGGCGGGCTTACGCAGTCCGAAGTAACGGTGCCGGTCACTAGCGGCACCACTTATTATTTCGTGATACGCGACTACGGTAACGGCACCGGCGGCACAGCCAAGTTCTCCGCGCAGTTCTCCGCCCAACACCAGATCTATATCAACAGGAACACCGGCAACGACAACAATACCGGTTCGATGGCCTTGCCCGTCAAGACGCTTCAAAGAGGCGTGAATCTGGCGACGTCCGGCACGGTCCTCAATGTCATGGTAGCCGGGACATATGCCGAGAATGTCACGATCGCGACGAGCCTGACGATCGCTGTTCCATCGGGGGCCGTAACCGCCAACAGCTTTACGCTGGCAAGCGGCGCAGCAGTCACATTGTCCGGTCCAGGCACGATCAGCGCCCCGCTCATCACCGTACAAAACGGCGCCAGGGTCCAGGATGGTGTCGCACTAGCCTCGGCTGGCGGCACGATCAATGTCGGCAATGGAACCTACGCCGAGAACCTGACGATCGCGAAGAGCTTGACCCTGCGCGCCATCAACGAAGGCTCAGCTTCCATTCAACCGGCGAGCGGCGTTGCAGTCACGATCAGCGGCGGCGGCGTAACGCTCAGGGGGTTCAATATTCAGGCTGGGACCGGCGTCGTCGTCGGCGGCGGCAGCGGCCATACGATCTACCACAATAATATCGCCGGCAACTCCAGCGGCGTCGGGCTGAATAACACGACCGGCAGCCAGGTCAACGCCGCTGCCAACTGGTGGGGCGATGTAACCGGCCCCGCCGGCGCGGGCGACGACGCCAACGGTAATGTGAAATTCAAGCCCTGGTGCGACAGCCCCGTGCCGGCGTGTACGGGCCTGCTCGGCGAGGCCACCAAGCTGGTGTTCATCGTCTCGCCGAGCGACTCAGCCGTGGGCGCAGCCTTGCTGCCCGCGCCGATCGTATACGCGGTCGACGACGCGAATAACCTCGACACCGCCTTCACCGGCCCGATCACCGTGACGATCAAGAGCGGCACCGGCACAGCCGGTGCGGCATTGTCGGGGACGCGCACGGTCAACGCGGCCGGCGGTACGGCGACCTTCCCCGGCCTCTCAATCGATAAGGCCGGCACGAACTATCAACTAGCCGCCAATAACAATACCCTGCTGCCAGGGTATAGCGCCGTCTTCACGATCACGAAGGGCGACCAGACGATCAGCTTCACCATGCCGGCGAGCATGGCGTTCACCAATACCCCGTTTACGATCAGCGCGACCGCCTCTTCGGGGCTGCCGGTCAGCTTCAGCGCTACGGGGAACTGCACCGTTTCGGGGAACAGCGTCACGCTCACCAGCGTCGGGAGCTGCACGATCACCGCCGACCAGGGCGGCGACGCCAACTGGAACCCCGCGCCATCAGTTTCGCAGACCTTCCTGATCACGAAGGGCGATCAGACGATCACTTTTAACCCACTGCCGAATGTGCCCTATGGCACGGCGCCGTTCAACGTCAGCGCGAGCGCTACTTCCGGCCTGACGGTTACATTCGGCGTCAGCGGCCAATGCACAATCTCCGGCAACACCGTGACCATCACCGGCGTGGGCACCTGCACTGTCACGGCCAGCCAGTCCGGCGACGCCAACTGGAACCCCGCGCCGGATGTTCCGCGAACCTTCAACATCACCAAGACGAACGCCATCGTCACGCTCAGTAATCTTAGCTATACCTATGACGGCAATCCTCACGCGGCGACCGCGACGACCAACCCCGCTGGGTTGACGGTTGACATCACCTACAACGGCTCGCCGACCTCGGCGACAGCGACTGCTAGCCAGCCAGTTCAGGGCGTGGACATCACCTACAACGGCTTTGCGGCCGCGCCGACGAATGCCGGCAGTTACACTGTCGTCGCGACGATCAATGACCCGAACTACCAGGGCAGCGCTACGGGCACGCTGATCATCGCCAAGGCGCCAGCGACTATCGTGCTCGGCAGCCTGACCGCGACCTACGACGGCAGCCAGCACGCAGCGACCGCCACAACCACTCCTCCTGCGCTGACGGTCGACTTCCGCTACAACGGTGTGGCGAGCGCGCCGGTGAACGTCGGCAGCTATACCGTCGTCGCGACGATCGTCAACATCAATTACCAAGGAACCACGACCGGGACGTTGACGATCAACCAGGCTAGCCAGACGATCATTTTCGGCGCACTGGCGAACAAGGTCTACGGCGACCCGCCCTTCACCGTGAGCGCGAGCGCCTCGTCGGGATTGGTGGTCACGTTCAGCGCCACGGGCCAGTGCGCTGTCGCGGGCACGACTGTGACGCTCATTGGCGTGGGGAGCTGCACGATCACCGCCAGCCAGAGCGGCAACGCCAACTACACCGCGGCGGCGCCGGTCGCGCGGACATTCTCGATCGTGAAAAGCTTCAGGCGCTTCCTGCCGATCATCATGAACTCGCCGCAAGCCGACCTGGTCGGGAGCTTCAGCCTCAGCCCGAACAGCCTGGCGCCGAACCACCCCGTCACGATCACCGTCACGATCACCAACCAGGGCACCGTCGCGGCCAGCCAGTTCTGGGTCGATTTCTATATCAATCCATCCATACCGCCCACAGATACCAACCAGCCTTGGAACAAGCGCTGCGGCCTGAACCCGTGCTACGGCATCGCGTGGTATATCAGCGGTACGGTCGAGCCGGGCCAGAGCATCACGCTGACCTCAACACCGGACAGCTACCGCGTGCCGAACACACGCTGGGTGGGTATGTTCGCCAAGGGCACTAGCGACCTGTACCTCTATGTGGATAGCTGGAACCCGGGCGTGACGATCGGCGCAGTGGCGGAGATCGACGAAACCAACAACCGTGCCGAGTACCACGGGCAGCCGACCAGCAGCGAGGCAGACACGCCAACCGGCGATCTCGGTTCTCCCGACGTCATACTGCTGCCCGACGATCTGCCGCCGCGTCCGGTGCGGCCATAGCGAAGTGTTCTTACAGTTTGGGACGGGGAGCTTATGCGGGAAGCCCTTGAACCCCTTGTTCCTGGAACTATAAAGCGTTAGCGAATCTGGCTGCTACGCACTACGTAAGAGTAGCGGTCAGACAAAGGAGATGAATGGCTATGTTATCGCGTACAATCAGTCGAATGCTGGTCGTTTGCGGGGTGCTGATGATGCTGTTTGGAGTGAGCGCCCTGCCGGTGCAGGGCGCGGAGTTGGATCAGGTGGCGGCGCAGCCATTGCTGCAACCCTCACCGCGGCCAACGCTTGCGCCTCCATCACGGCCGCATGACGGCTCGAAATCGGGTGCCGGAATGGGGCGCATCACCGGGACGATCATCGACCTGAACACCGGCGCGCCCATGCCGGGGATCCAGGTGAATATCGGCGGTGTGGTCGTGAACAGCGACGCCAACGGCAATTACGATCTGTGGGTCGCCGCCGGCCCCTACAGCGTGGCGCTAGTGCTCGATCCTGCCCGGGGCACGCCCGCCCAGGGGCAGCAGATGGTGAATGTGGGGTCGGGCGCAACGGTAGTGCTGCATCTGAGCTTCCGCGGCCCGCAGGCGCCGACCGCGACCCCGGTGACGACGAAGA
>WNFV01014494.1_pt1 | contig 11184 bp, 7 predicted proteins | sample 5400101 | NCBI WGS metagenome assembly WNFV01 (sample SAMN13153361, study PRJNA577476) | soil metagenome | isolation source: 115 cm soil or saprolite under grassland replicate 1 | place: USA:California | collected 2016-06-15
CATCCGAGAACGGGTACGCCGTCTATTCCCGTAAGACGGACGGCTCTGCCGCCACCCGCCTGGGCGACGGAAACACGCTCGCCCTCTCACCGGACGGCCGTTGGGCGCTCGCCGTTCTTCGTCCGTTTTCTGATGGGCAACTCTCCCTGCTGCCGGTCGGCGCCGGCAAAACGAGGAATCTCCCCCGGGACGCCATCCGGTATCAGCCCCTGGGGCACCTGGCTGCCGGACGGAAAGCGGGTCCTCGTGGCCGGGACCGAGCCGGGTCACGGGACGCGCCTCTACCTTCGTGACCTCGAAAACGGCAAGGCTCGCCTCGCGACGCCCGGCGACATTCGGATTTCCTTTACCGGCATCACCGTCTCCCCCGACGGGAAGTCCGCGACCGCGATCTCGTCGGACGAGACCGTTTCAATACTCTCGCTCGAGAGCGGACAGTCGCGCCCGATCCACGGACTCGCCGCGGGCGAGCTGCCCGTCCAGTGGAGCGAAGATGGCCGCTCGCTCTACGTCTGCCGGCCCCAGGGGCTGCCCGCGAAGATCTTCCGCCTGGACCTCGTCACCGGCGAACGCTCTCTCTGGAAGGAGATTGCGCCTTCCGATCCCGCCGGCGTCTTCGGCATCGAGCCGATCCGATTGACGCGCGACGGAAACTCCTACGTCTACTCCTATCGGAGGCTGCTGACGGATCTGTATCTGGTGGAAGGATTGAAATAGCCCACGCCTGTCATCCCGAGGAGCCCCCGCAGACGACTTTCTTGTCATTCTGAGGAGCGAAGCGACGAAGAATCTGCTCCGGTCAAATCGGCCGATTGCGACCAGGGCAGATCCCTCGCTGCGCTCGGGATGACACGGGAGGGCGAAGGGCTCGGGATGAAGGGATGCGCTCGGGCTGACAAGAGGCTAAGGTTTGTATCGCAGACTCTTCGCTGACAGACGCATCACCGCTTCCCGCAGCGTCGCCTCTTTCTTTGCGAAGTTCAGGCGGGCACGCGTCTTGCCGCCGCCACGGCGCGTGTAGAAGGAGGAGCCGGGAACGGCCAGCACGCCGACTTCCCGGGCGAGGAAGTTGACCAGGTCCCAGTCGTCCTTCCAGCCAAGCGGCTTCGCGTCCACCATGACGTAGTAGGAACCTTCCGGCGGCGTGAAGGAGAGGCCGCACCGTAGGAGCGCGTCGAGCAGGATCGCCCGGCGCTTCGCGTATTCGCGGCGGAGATTCTCGTAATAAGAGTCGGGGAGCGCGAGCGCCACGGAGCCGGCCGCCTGGAACGGAGAGGGCGCGCAAAGGGTGATGTAGTCGTGAACCTTGCGGATCAAGGCTGTCAAAGGCGCCGCCGCGACGGCCCAGCCCACTCGCCAGCCGGTCACGGCGTACGTCTTGCCGAGGCCGCTCACCGTCACCGTGCGATCTTCCATTCCAGGTAGCGACGCGAGGCTCACGTGCCGGTGCCCCTCATACCAGATGTGCTCGTAGATCTCATCGACGACGGCGATGACGCCGAAGCGCCGGCAGAGGCTCGCGATCTCCGCCAGCTCCTCGCGCGAGAGGACGCGCCCAGACGGGTTGCCGGGCGTATTCAGGATCATCAGACGGGTCTTGTTGGTGACGGCCTTCGCGAGCCGCGAGAGGTCGAGCGTGTAGTCGGGCTCCCGCAGTGGCACGAAACGAGGCCGCGCCCCGGCAAGCACGCAGGTTGGCAGGTAGTTCTCGTACCACGGCTCGAGAATCACGACCTCGTCGCCGGGCTCGGTCAGGGCGAGGACCGCGTCGGCGAGCGCCTCGGAGACGCCACAGGTGATGGTCACCTCGCTCTGCGGGTCCACCTTCAGGCCGTTAAAGCGCGCGCATTTCTCCGCCACGGCCTGACGGAACTCCGGCGAGCCCCAGGTGAAGGAGTACTGGTGCGACTCGGTCCGTGAAAGGATCGCCGGCAAGGCGTCCAGAAGTTCCCGCGGAGGATCGAAGTCCGGAAGCCCCTGCGCGAGGTTGACGCCTCCGACCTCGGCGCCGATCCGCGTCATCTCGCGGATCACCGACTCCTGGAAGGGGCGCGTGCGCGGCGACAGGACAGGCGGCTTCCCGGCGCTCTTTCGCATTGCCGGGCTAGAGTATCGCTCTGAAAGAACCGGAGAAGCGATGAAGCCCGCCTCGGCTCACCTGTCCCGCAGACTCACGGCCGTCGAGTACTTCACCTTCGGCTTCGGCTCGATGATCGGCGTCGGGTGGGTTGTGCTGATCGACGATTGGCTCGCGCGCGGCGGACCGGGCGGCGCGATGCTCGGGTTCGCGGCCGGCGGGCTGCTGCTGCTACCCGTCGCGCGCACCTATGGGCGCCTCGTGCGCGAGATCCCGGACGCGGGAGCGGAGATCGCCTATGCCGAAGGCGTATTCCCGCGCTCGGTCTCCTTCGCGGCTGCCTGGACGATGGTGCTGGCCTACGCCATTGTCTGCCCGTGGGAAGCGGTCGCGATCGGCAACCTGCTCTCGCGCGTTTTCCCGGCGATGAACAGTCTCCCGCTCTACTCGCTTGCGGGAAAGACGATCTTCGCGCCGCGCCTGGCGGCCGGACTTCTGCTGACGGCGGCGATCGCATCGGTGAACTTCCGCGGCATACGGCCGAGCGGCCTCTTCCAGGACATCACGACGTTCGGCCTGCTCGCGATTTTCGCGCTGTTTACCGCGCTGGGGTTTGCGAAGGGGAATCTCTCCAACTGGCAGCCTCTCTTCGCTCGTCCGGGGGCGGGAGGCGCGTGGCTCTCGGTTCTCTTAGTCCTGCAGATCGTGCCGTATTTCATGACGGGCTTCGAGTCCATCGGCAAGGAGTCGGAAGAAGCGCGGCCGGGTTTTGATCCGCGCCACTTCGGCCGCGCGATCCTGGCCGCCGCCGGCATCGGCTGCCTCTTCTACGTGACGATCGTGGCGGTCGCCTCTTTCGTTTTCCCATGGAGGCAGCTCGTCGCGGGCCATCTCGGAACGGAAGCGGTCTTCGAGCGCGCGTTTGGCTCGAAGGCGATCGCGCGGATGATCGTCTTCGCCGCATTCCTGTCGCTGCTCAAGGTCTTCAACGGCAACTTCGTGGCTTCGACGCGGCTTCTCTTCGGCATCGGAAAGCGCGACCTGGTGCACCCGGCTCTCTCGCGCGTGGATCCCGTTCACGGGACGCCGGGCAACGCGATCCTCCTGATGGCTCTCTTGACCGGCGCGGCCTCGTTTCTCGGAGACGCCCTTCTCGTCCCGATCACCGAGGTCGGCTCGCTCGCGGTCGGCGTGGGCTGGCTCTCGGCCTGCCTCTCCTTCATCGCGCGCTCGCGGCGGCCGGGCGCATCCGCAGCCGCGTCGGACCGCGCCCTCGCGCTCTCGGGCGCTCTGGTCGCCGCGGCGATCGTCGCCATGAAGATCGTTCCCTCGGTCCCCGGCAGCTTCACCCGAGCCGAATGGATCGCCTTCGCTCTCTGGGCCGGCCTGGGATTGTTCTTCTTGCAGGGCAGGAAGAGACGTCCAAGATCGGGATTCGCGGCAGGCGTTGGTAGCCGCGAGGCGTAATTATGGCGGCATTCCGTAGATCTCCTTCTTTCTTCTTCCTCTTGTCTCAATGATTTAGGACGCAAGAGCCAGATTCGTCTTGCAACTGGGCCTAGAACCAAAGTATAAAGAAGGACACCGGCACAATTCAGTCACTCTTGCGTAACGGTTTGCGGTCTGCCTTCGAGGCCGCCGCAGGTGGAGGAAGGGAAATCAGTTTGCGGGGTACGGGACGAAGTCTGTCTTCACGAGCGCTTCGCCGCGCCAATCTCAGCTCGAAAGGAATCGGTATCGCATCGGAGTGATCAACGAATGGGCAACCAACCACCATGAGGACCACTGACGAACTGCCAGGAAAGGAGGAAAAGAAAGCCTCAAGGGGAATGGGTATCGGAATGATCAACGAACAGGCAACCAACGGAAATGAGGAGCAAGTTATGAAACGTTTGACTCTGTCTGTCGCGGTGCTTCTTGGACTCGCGCTCGCCGTTCCCGCATTTGGCGGGGGGATCAATCTGAGCGGTCCGCACTACAATCTGAACATCATCGGCGTCGACAATCCGAAAACCGCATACCTGACGGATAGTAACCGGCACACCATCTTTGTGGCCCTCGGCAGCAAGGACGGAGCTCCTACTCGGAGCAACATCTGGCTTACCCCGGGGGATTTCACCGTTTGCGACGGAAACGCCTTTGACCAAGCTTACGACTGCTCGGGTGCGGCAATCAGCGGGAAGCTGGGCGCCGTGTTCCGGCTGCCGTGCGACACGAATATTTCGACTCCCGACGGCTGTACCGACGCCGCGGGCAACCCGCTCCCCAGCATTCTCAACTACACTGTGTGGGTCAGAGCTCTCGGCCAGCAAGGCGGACATGCGACTATGACCCTATGCGCAGAGGACCCCGCCAACCCTGGCGTACAGCTCTGCAATACCGGAAGCAACGTTGTTTCCTCCGGTATCCTCACTGCACACGCTAAAAAGACCTTTACCAACGTGACATCGCAGCTGACGGTCCTTCACAACGTCTGCTTCCTTGACAGCGGAGTTTTTACCTGCGAAGACGTTTCCCTTTTCTCCGACGGACTCATCAATTTTGTCTGGGAATATGACAACAACGGCCTGAAGCTGGCGCAGTTCAGATTTTACGAAGAATAGTTGAGATTCACGAGAGCAATTTGGGGGTGCGCGGCGATTGCGCGCCCCCTTTTTTTCTCATCATGGTTAATCTAGTCTGCTTGAGTTTCCTTCTCGCCGCGACGGGTTTCGCCGGCGAGGCGGAAGCGCTCCCCCAAGCCATGCTGGCGGTGACGGAACACGATTTTGGGGAAGTCCGACTGGGACAGACGGTCTCCCACGATTTCCTCGTCAGAAACCTGGGCAAAGGGGTGCTAAAGGTCGAACGCGCCGAGCTCTCTCTTCCAAACATGGCATTGCGGTCTAAACCGATTGAGCCGGGTTCCGAAGGGCGAATAAGCCTTGAGCTGAAAACAGAGGGAATGGCAGGAGTAGTCGAGGCCCAGGCGCTCGTCTTCTTCAATGACCCTGTTCTTCGGAAATCCGTTCTCACTCTCCGAGGAAGAGTTCGTCCTCCGATGGAGATTCGTCCCTTCGGCGCGGTGTTTCTCGCCGCGTTCAAGGATGAACCAGTCGAAAGGGTTCTGACACTCGTGAACAACGAAGAGAAGCCGATCGCCGTCAAACAGATTCAGACCGAAGGAAGCCACTTCATTGCCTCACTCAAGACCATCGAGCTCGGAAAGGTTTATTCGGTGAGCGTCAGGATGGTTCCAGGCGCGCCGGTGGGTCGGTATGAGGAGACGCTCGTCATTGAGATGAGTAGTCCGGCAGGCAGGGTTCTCAGGGTTCCGGTTCATCTCTTCGTGAAGCCAGACCTCTACGCAACCCCGGATGCCGTGGATTTTGGAGAGATCTCCTTGGAGAAGGTAGGCCGGTCTGTCGGGATTCTGGATCTCCTCAAGCAGACCATCCTGGTGAAGAGCCGCCGTGATCCGTTCTCGATCGTGTCGGTCGTCTGCGATCTGCCAGCGGTCGCGGTGCGGCAGACTCCATCGAGCCCTAGCCAGACATTTCGGATCGATGTCTCCCTGAACCAGGCTCGACTGGAACGAGGTCCGCTCCGGGGCGCGATCGTCGTGAAAACGAGTGACTCGGAGTTGCCGGAGCTCAGGATTCCGGTCCGAGGCGACGTGCGGTAAATCCGAATCGCGCGGCGCTGAAGCTCTCCCCTGTCCTTCGCTTCCTCATGAATAATGCTGGCCAGTTCTTGAGGAGGCACACATGACCCACGACCCTTCGCACGATCGCGCCGAACAGCACCCTCTCCTGGCGAGCATCCTCGAACGCAACATCCTGACGTTGATCGCGCAAAAGGAGCGGGTAGCCGGACGCCGGACTCTCCAGGACAAGCTCGCGGACGCGATCACGGACTTCTCCGGCCACATGGGATTTGTTTACCTCCACTTCGTCTGGTTCGCGGGGTGGATCGGCTGGAACCTCGGGGCCTTCGGAGCCAGGCCCTTCGATCCCTATCCCTTCGGCTTGCTGACCATGATCGTTTCGCTCGAGGCGATCTTTCTCGCGACCTTCGTTCTCATCAGCCAGAACCGGATCAGCGACGAAGCCGACCGCCGAGCCAACCTCGATCTACAGATCGGCCTCCTGACGGAACACGAATTGACGCGCGCCTTGAAGATGCTCGACCAGCTCCATCGCAAGCTCGGAGTCCGCCAGGAGGCCGGCAGCGACTTGAAAGAGCTCGAAGCCGAAGTCCGCCCCGAAGACGTCCTCGAAGAGATCGAAATCGTCGAACACCGGATCCACGCCCACCGATGAGAATGCCCGCTCGCGCCTGCGAGACCGGCGAGCTTCCGGCCTTCATAATATCCATGCTACAAAGTCTCCTTCAAACTCGCCGACCTTTTCGGCATCACGGTGCAGTACAGAGCGAACGGTGAATCTGCCCCGGCCCTTTCGCCTGAGGGTATCAGCAAAACGGCGCCAGGCCATCGGATCGGCGATTGCAGCCGAGGCGATAAACTTCCCGGTTATCGGGCGCTCATAAGTCATGGTGTTCTTCTGGATGACAATGCGAACATTGAGCTGCTCGCTCTTCAATCGAAGGTACATCAGCGTCCAGGCCGACAATATAGCTACGGCTGAGGCGCTGCCGCCAAACACGGTTTCGCGATGGTTGATGTTCGGCGCCAATGGAGCGGCCAATGTGACGCCATTATCTGTAGCCTCCACAACCTCAACCTCCATGGCTTTCGAAAGCGGGATGTGATCATGCAGATATTTCTGTAAGATGGCTATATCCGTCACAAGGGGTCCTCCGATTACCCTCAGCGCCGTCCCTCCAAATCCACGTCCTCCCTGGTGAGGTTATTAATTGGCAGCGCGATAGATCTTGGTCGCCCACAACCAACGACTGCCCTTCTTTCTGACTTCTATCTGACCTTTAGCCATGAGATCCTCGATCAGATTCAGGTGAGGCAGTAAATCGCTGCCGAGTGGATACCATTGTTCCGTAATCAACTCGACTCTGGCGAAGTGATTTCGCGCAGCATCTAAGATTCTGGATTCACTCGAGAACGTCAGAACGGGAAAGAAAATCTCCCCCTGCGGAGTGAGAAACTCCGGGGCCTCCGACAGAATGCGCACGATCCATCGCGCCCCGTCTTCCCCGGCATCGCTGTGAATGTGAGACGGATACCAGCGCGAGTGCCGGGCAATCGGCTCGGACATGCCAGCAACATCGTCCACAATCAGATCAAAACTCATTCCTACCCACGGCTCGAATACGCTGCCGCATCGGCAATCGACGGCGAGCTGGAAATTCTCCGCATTCTGTCTGGCCAACTTCACCGCCTCGGCACTGATATCCGAAGCATAGATTGCCGCGCTCGGTAAAATCAGTTTTGCCAAAGCCACGGCGACGATTCCGCACCCGCAGCCGAGATCCAGCGCCGAGGCAGCGTCCTTCTTGGCAAATCGGCGCACACCACCGAGCAGCAAGTTAGTCGTGCTCGTGGGATGGAAAACATCTGAATTGGTCGCCACGACAATGCCTTGCATGTCACCAAAGTCTCTGTCCTTGTACTCAAAGGTTTCTGATGAGGTGGTCATTCACCCCTCCGCCGGGTTGTAGGGTTTCATGCGACTGGTCTTTTTTGCGTCTCGTACTGCCTTTCGTCACGCAGCGCTCTGAGAGCTTCCCCTCGCCGACTTGCGTAATGTGTCATAGCGTCGTCGGTAGCCGTCGCGCTCCGGCCGGGAGCTCGGCGCAAATCCTGTGTTCTGGGCCACCGTCGCGGTGCGCGAAGTCTCCCAGAGGGGAGGAGGCGCGCGCCGCGGGAGCGAAGCGATTGGGCGGTGCGCCGCAGGCGCAGATCCCACCCGATCGCGTAGCGACGTGTGGTGCGCCCGGCGCGATTCGAACGCGCGACCTTTAGCTCCGGAGGCTAACGCTCTATCCGGACTGAGCTACGGGCGCAAATGCTGATGGCAAAGGACTTGGGGTGAGTGGAGGGATTCGAACCCTCGACATCCAGATCCACAGTCTGGCGCTCTAACCAGCTGAGCTACACCCACCGCCCGTAGAGATTCGAGGCCTGCTTCTTCGAGCCTCGAGTCAAGGTCGGCTTCGGTGCCCGCACAGTCGCAGGCGTACTCCCCGATTTCCTCAAGGACCCTCTGGCGGTTCAGCGCGCGCAACCGGGCTTCCATGGCTTCGCGGGCGGCTGGAAGGCGCTTCATGACAGGAATTCTGACGCATTTTTTGATCTTCGTTGCGACTTTTCGAAACCCTTCTCGGACGGGATCAGCGCCGCAGCTCCCTCACCCGTGCCCCTCACCCGCCCTCTCCCGCCGGGAGAGGGAGTTCCAGCGGCGGCTTCGCGCCGCGACTGACAGCGCTACTTCCGAGGAGAGGGAGGGCGCGGCTGTGCTTCGGAACGATGAGGCGCTCACGAACATGTGGTTCCTGATTCCGGTGTTAGGAGTCTTCATGCGCTCGTCGGGAGAAGCCAGCGGCTAAGCGGGTGGTGGCACCGGAGTCTCGGGCAGTCGAGAATGAGGAAGTGGCTTCGCGGACGCAGAGAGAGCTGGATGGGTTGGACTCTTAGGTGCTGGATCGTCTGGCGGGCGAAGGGAGGACGCCCAACTCGAAGAGGCTTTCCTCAGCGCCGAATTTTGCCGCGCTCCCCTCTTGACCGTCGCCGCTTGCGAGACTAACCTTCCCTCAAATTCGAGGAGGTCAGAATGGTGTCGATGTCCACACGTGTACTTCGTACGCTTCTGTTCCTTTCCCTCGTGACGTGCGCGATACCGGTGCTCGCTCAACAGACAGGGTCGATCAGCGGGAAGGTGACGGCTTCGGACGGCTCCGCGCTTCCGGGGGTGGCCGTCGAGGCCCGTTCCGACGTTCTCCCCGGGCCCAGGGTGACCGTCACCGCAGCCAACGGTGAATATCGGCTCCGCGCCCTGCCCCCGGGCGGCTACATGGTGAAGTTCGACCTTTCCGGTATGCAGAGCGTGACCCGAAACGCCCAGGTCCAGCTCGACCAGGACACCGTCGCCGACATCTCCCTCGGCATGCAGAGGGCCGTGGAGACCGCCACGGTGACGGCCGAGGTGTCCCTGGTCGACAAGGAAACCGCGGCCATCGCCAGCGGGTTGTCCACCCAGGAACTCCAGGCGCTGCCAATCGCACAGGATTACCGCGACCTGCAGAAGTTCATCCCGTCTGTGCAGTACACGGAGGAGGCCGTGCGTGGACCGAGCGCCGGTGGGAGCGGACAGGACAACGTCTATCTCTTCGACGGTGCCAACGTGAGCCTCCCCCTGTTCGGCAACCTCTCCGCTGAGCCCGCGTCCCACGACATCGCCCAGGTCACGGTCATCACGGGCGGGGCGAGGGCCGTGGATTTCGACCGATCGGGCGGCTTTTTGATCGACTCGGTCACCAAGTCGGGCACCAGCGCGTACCACGGCGAAGCCAGCTATCAGTTCCAGAGGCAGAGCATGTCCGCGAGCCTGAACAGCGGCATCCTCTCCCGGTACGAGCAGAATCGAACCTGGTGGAACGCGAGCCTCGGTGGCCCGATCCTCAAAGACCTCCTTTATTTCTACGGTTCGTACTACCGCCCTGAACAAGATAGACAGAACCGGGCCAACCTGTACGGCGACCTTCCCCCCTACGACAGCACGCGCAACGAGGGCTTCGGAAAGGTGACGCTGACGCCTGTCCAATCCGTGCTGATCAACGGCAGCTACCGCTACTCCAAGCACGTCGAAACGAGCAGCCTTTTCGCCTCGGACGCCTCGGGGACGACGGGCACCGGCGCCGACAGCCGGCTGAAGATCGGCAACGCCGAAGCGTCGTGGGTCATCGACCCCAGGAGCTACGCGACTTTGAAGTACTCGCACTTCGTCAACGACACGCTGGGGCTCCCGGACAACATCTCCAGCGCGGCGCCCTCCTTCGCGATCGGCACGCAGCTGGACGTCGCCAACCTGGACACGCAGGGTTTGTTGACGGTGCCGGTGCTGCGCCCCGGAGAGACCGCGTACAACGCGTTCGTTCAGCCCATCATCGACAGGTACGGCTTCACCCGGAACGGAGTAAAGGTCGGCGGCGGCACCGTGGGTTTCGCAAGCCAGTTCAACAGCGAAAACTTCTTCCGGGACTCCGGGCAGGTCGGCTATAACCTCACCCTCGGCCAGAAGGTTACTCATGAAATCCACGTGGGCTATCAGAGGTATTCGGATCGGGAGGATCTGATCCGGAGCTCCAATGGCTGGGGCTCAATCACCGTGCCCGGCGGCCGGCTCGAGCCTGTTCCGGGGACGGGAAAGTCGGCATTCTACGTCGCGGAATTCCAGCGGCAGACGTCGGGCCAGGCTTTGCTCCACGCCGAATATCAATCGCAGAGCTTCGAATTGAACGACTCGATCAAGTGGAACAACGTAACGATCAACGCCGGCGTGCTCGCGAGCGAGGACACGCTGTACGGTCAGGGCCTGCGGGAGGACTCCTCGACGCTGTCCGGGTACGTTTCCGCGCCCGGCAACAGGTACAAGATGTACAGGATTCCCTTTCGTAAGATGATCCAACCGCGCGTCGGCGTGACCTGGGCGTATGACGGGAAAGACACGATTTTCGCGAACTACGCGAAGTACAACCCGGCCGCCAGCTCGCTGCCCCGCGCCGCCTCGTGGGACCGCAACATCACCGGGACCTTCATTGACGCGCAATTCGACCAGAACGGCGTGCTCTTCGCCACCGTGCCCGTGGGCTCCTCCTCCGGAAAACTCTTCGTCCAGGACATGACGCCGCACACGGTCAACGAGTTCCTGCTCGGCACGGCCCAGCAGGTGAGTCCCCGCTTCTCCGCCCGACTCTACGGCCGGTATCGGAAGGGCACCCACTTCTGGGAGGACACGAACAACAGCGCGCGAATCGACTTCAACCCGCCGCCAGGCATTCCCCGGGAGCTGTACATCCCGGACCTGGCCGCGAGGCGGGCGCAGATCGGCAGCGGATCCACTTACGTCATCGCCGACCTCGATGGTTCCTTCAGCAAGTACTACGAGGGGGCACTCGAGGCGGAGTGGCGAGGCGACAAGACCTTCATCCGC
>WNFV01024448.1_pt1 | contig 11184 bp, 7 predicted proteins | sample 5400101 | NCBI WGS metagenome assembly WNFV01 (sample SAMN13153361, study PRJNA577476) | soil metagenome | isolation source: 115 cm soil or saprolite under grassland replicate 1 | place: USA:California | collected 2016-06-15
TGGGCATAGGCGACCAGCCGGCCCAGCGGCTTGTAGCCACGCGCCTCAGCCGCGCGCCGCTCCATCAGCACCACCGCGGCCGCAGCGTCGTTGATGCTCGATGCGTTGCCCGCCGTCACCGTGCCGCTCTTGTCAAACACTGGCCGGAGCTTCGCCAGCTTCTCGATGCTCGTGTCGCCGCGCACGCTCTCGTCGGTGTCGAACAGCGTCGTGCCGCCCTTGACCTTGACCTCGATCGGAAGGATCTGCTCCTTGAAATATCCGTTGCCGATCGCCCGCGCCGCGCGCTGGTGGCTCTCGACCGCGAGCGCATCCTGATCCTCACGGCCGATCTCCCAGCGCTTCGCTACATTCTCGGCGGTAACACCCATATGGCAGTCATCGAACGGGTCACTCAGCGCGCCGACCATCGCGTCGAGCATTTTCGCGTCGTTCATGCGCGCACCCCAGCGCATCGCCGGCGCCCAGTAGGGACTGCGGCTCATGCACTCGGCGCCGCCGGCTACTGCCGCATCCGTGTCGCCGAGCGTGATCGCCTGAGCGGCCGAGACGATCGCCTGCAGGCCGCTGCCGCACAGCCGGTTGAGGGTAAGCGCTGGGGTCTCGACCGGCAGCCCACCCTTGATGCCGGCAACGCGGGCGAGGTACATGTCGTGCGGGTCGGTGTGGATGACGTTGCCAAAGACCACATGCCCAACATCATTCGGCTTGATGCCCGCGCGCGCCACCGCCTCACGCACGACAGCGGCCGCCAGCTCGGTCGGCGGCTGGTCTTTCAGGCCGCCGCCGTAGGTGCCGATCGCCGTGCGGACGCCGCTCAGCACGACGACTTCGCGTCCATTTTCCATGTCTGTTTGCTCCTTGGGAAAGCGAGATCGCACTCCCTTTCCTCATCGTGGCTGACAACAGGATGTCACGCCGTGAACGCACTGCCTGCAGCGGACGGATCGATATTGTGTGGTCGTTGGCAGCTATGCAGGCATTCTATACGACCAGCGCACGGTCTGGTGAGAAGGACTCGCCATTGTCAGTTAAGAACTGTTAACCGTGGGCCGTGAAAGAACAGGGGAGAGCCAGCGGCCCTCCCCCAAACCCTCGTACGCTCCTTTTAAGGATGGGTCCTTCCACTGATCTAGGTTCCCAGCACCAAACCGCCATCTACGTTCAGCACAGTGCCGGTGATAAAACCGGCCGCCTCGGATGCTAAAAAGAGATAGACGTAGGCGACATCCTGGGGCTGCCCCAGCCGAGCCACGGGCGTATGCTCGGCCATGGACGCCAGCACTTTCTCCGGCATCCGCTGGGTCATCTCGGTGGCGATAAAGCCGGGCGCGACCGCGTTCACGGTGATGCCGCGCTTGGCAAGTTCGCGCGCCCAAACCTTCGTCATCCCGATCACACCGGCCTTGGATGCGACATAATTCGTCTGCCCAAAGTTGCCATACAACCCGACGACCGAGGCCGCGTTGACGATCCGCCCGTATCCCTGATGAATCATCACTGGCGCAACTGCCTGCGTGCAGAGGAATACGCCTTTCAGGTTGACCGCGATCACCGCATCGAAATCGGCCTCGCTCATCTTGCCTATGACTTCGCCATCCTTGACCTTGACCAGCTGCGAGTCGCGGGTGATCCCGGCGTTGTTAATCAGAATGGCCCCGCCCGTGATCACTGCTACCCGGTTGTTGAGTTCGATGGTCATTGCAAAACACTCGCTATCTAGGCCCAGGCGCTTCCAGCCCAGGTGTCTGCTAATTGCGAGCAGTGTAGCACCTCAGTATCACAGGCGAGTTACAACATCGATCTGACGGCGGCGAACAGATCCGGCAGCGTCGTCGCGTTGCGGTCGTCCACCCAGATAAAGCCATCCACATACGGAACCCGATTGCGCTCTCTTTCCCCTGTGTTGTGGAACGTTATCGCAGGGAAACGCCCCTTTTGATATGCTCTTCAAAATTCAGTTGGAGAAGAGGGCACCATCAACATCGGAGGGGTATTGCCATGTTCAGAGCTGTCGATCATATCGGCTTCGTGGTGCGTGACGTCGATGAGGCGGTCGCCTTATACACACGCACGTTCGGCATATCAGAGTGGGAGCGGATCACGATGCCCGAGCGCCACATGCGCGTCGCGGTGGCGCACATCGGCGACCCATTCCTGGAGCTGATCGCGCCGACGTCGGATCAAGCCAGCTTTGCCAAGTTCCTCCAGGAGCGCGGTTCGGGGATGCACCACATCGCCTACCGCGTCGACGATATCGTCGGCGTGCTGGCTGATGTCAGGGCCCGCGGCATTCAGCTGATCGACGAGACGCCGCGGCCGGGTCTGCACAACACGCTGGCCGCGTTTCTGCACCCGAAGAGCACGCTCGGCGTGCTGATTGAACTGGTGCAGCATCAGGGATGATCGCTAGTCATGCGTTACCGAATCGATCCCAACAGTGGCGAAGTGGCTATGCCACGCTACTGCAGCCGTGCTAAACTAAGCTTACACATGAGAGTACTGAAAACTGGATCTCGAGCATGAGCAAGGCATTCACGACGATAGCCGACTGGGCGGTGCCGGCTGACGCCTTATGGCGGCTGGAAGAAGATGGGTATCAGGCTGCTCTTGAACACGAGGTGGAATCGCGCTTTGCGATCGGCAATGGGTTCCTGGGGGTGCGCGGGTCGCTGGAGCAGCCGATGGTTGGATCACGGCCGCGCACCTTCATAGCTGGCCTCTTCGATACCCCATCCGGCGAGGTACCACTTCCGAAGCTCGTGCGGGGGCCGGACTGGCTGCGATTCCAGTTGCTCGTCGCAGGCGAGCCGTTGGCGCTTGAGGCCGGCCAGACGCTTGCCCATGGTCGAACGATCGACTTCCGGCGCGGCGCGCTGCTTGGCGAATGGCGGCAGCGCGACTCGGCCGGCCGGATCGTCCGCCTGCGCACGCTGCGCTTCGTTTCGCTGGCCAACCGAGCGCTGGCGGTCCAGGTGGTGTGGTTCGAGGTCGATCAGCCAACCCCGCTTGCGCTGGAGGCCTGGATCGAGCCATCTCCCGACGAACTATGCCTGATCCGGACAGGACCACCCTTGCAGGTCTGGCGCACGGTTCAGGCAGCAAAGCAGCTGGCGGTGGCAAGCACCATGGCTCTGCGACTGGGTGAACGGAAGATCCGGCCAATGAGCGGCGACGCCACGCGCTCCATCTGGCGCTGGAACGCCACACCGGCTCAGCCAGCTATTTTCGCCCGGATCGTCGCCTTCGCCCGCGGCGATGCCGAAGACGACGGCGAAGCCGCCGCGTATGCTGCGCTGCGCAGGGCGCGCCGAACGGGCATTCCCGGCCTGACCCTGGCCCACACCCGCGCCTGGGCCGAGCGGTGGACTATCAGCGATGTCGTCGTCGAGGGTGATGAGGTCGCTCAGAGAGCGCTGCGCTTCGCCTGCTATCATTTGATCAGCGCTGCCAACCCTGACGATCCCCGCGTATCTATTGGCGCCCGCTCGTTGACAGGTGATGCTTACCTTGGCCATGTCTTCTGGGACACCGAGATTTTCCTGCTGCCCTTTTACACCCATACGTGGCCTGCGGCGGCGCACGCGCTGCTGCGGTACCGCTTCCACACCTTACTCGCCGCTCGAGCCAAGGCCGCCCGCCTGGGCTACCGTGGCGCGCTTTACGCCTGGGAGTCGGCCGACACCGGTGATGAGGCGACCCCACCCTACGTGCGCGGGCCTGATGGGCAGGTGATCACCATTCGCTGCGGCACCGAGGAGCAGCACATCAGCGCCGACGTGGCCTACGCCGTCTGGCAGTACTGGCAGGCGACTGCGGATGTGCCCTTCCTGCTCGACGCCGGCGCCGAGATCATCCTCGAAACAGCGCGCTTCTGGGCTAGCCGTGGGACGCTGGAATCCGATGGTCGCTACCACATCCGTGGGGTGATTGGCCCGGACGAGTATCACGAAGGGATCGATGACAATGCCTACACCAATGGCATGGCCCAGTGGAACATCGAGCGCGGGCTCGAGGTGGCGGACCTGCTGCGGACCCGTTGGCCGAAGCGCTGGGCGGCACTGCGCGAGCAGCTCGATATCACGCCGGCAGAGCTAGCTGCCTGGCGCGATGTGGCAACGCGGCTGGTCACTGGCCTCGACAAGACCAGCGATCTGTTGGAGCAGTTCGCGGGCTTCTTCGACCTTGAGCCGATCGACCTGGCGGCCTACACGCCGCGGACGGCCCCGATGGATGTGCTGCTCGGGCACGAACGAACCCAGCGCAGCCAGGTGATCAAACAGGCGGATGTCGTGATGTTACTGGCGTTGCTGTGGGATCGCTACCCCGCGGCGGTGCGCGCAGCCAACTTCCACTACTACGAGCCGCGCTGTGGGCATGGCAGCTCGCTTAGCCCTGCGATGCACGCGCTGGTGGCCGCGCGGCTGGGCGATGTCGAGCGGGCCGCCGGATACTTTCATCAGGCCGCCGCGATCGACCTCGACGACACGATGGGCAACGCTGCCTCTGGCGTACATATCGCCACGCTTGGCGGGCTGTGGCAGGCCGCGGTGTTCGGCTTTGGCGGAATCAGCCACACGCCCGCCGGGCTTCGCTGCGACCCGCATCTGCCAGCGACGTGGCGCGCGCTGCGCTTTCCGGTCCAGTGGCGTGGCCGCCTGGTCCGCATCGCACTCAGCCAGGCGCCACTTACGCTCACCGCGACGCTTGAGCATGGCCAGTCGCTGCTTATCGAAGTCGGCAGCCTGCGCCACGGGCTGCATGCCGGGCATGTCTGGACCTGCCGTTGGAGCCAGGACGACCTGCGCTGGCAGGAGGTGGACCCATGACCGCGCCTGAAACCAAATCGCGCGACGCGGTCCTGGTGGCGTTGGACGGCTCGTTCGCCGCCGCGACGGCGCTGCCGATCGCGCTCGCGGTCGCGGCGCAGCTTGAGGCCGATTGCGAGGTGCTGCATATCGTCTCCGACATAGGCCTGGTCGCGGGCCTCGGCCGCCCCTTTGCCGAGAGGTTTGAAGCGCTCACCAGTCTCAAAGTATGGCCGGACGCGCTCAAGTCGACGGTGCGGCTCTGGCAGGCGTTCGCCGGTCCGGGGAATGCGCTGATGAAAGCGCTAGCACATATCGAAGTGCGGCTTGACGCGGGCGAGCCGGCGGCCGGCATTCTTCGGGCGAGCGCGGACCCCCTGGTCGCACTGGTCGTGCTGACGACGCACGGTCACATCATCGAGCCGGGCCGCAGCCTGGGGCGCGTGGCCGAGCAAGTGATCGCCGGTGCTACACAGCCGATCCTGCTCATCCGCCCGGAAGCGACACCTGGAGCTTTTCAGCCGGGGGCGGCGCTGCGGCGTCTGCTGCTCCCGCTCGACGGCACGCCGACCACCGCCGCGCTACTCACCCCAGCCACCGGGCTCGCCAGCCGGCTGAGCGCGGCGGTTGACCTCCTGTATGTCGCCGGAGTGGGCGCGCCACCTGACGAGCCTGGGAGTATCGGTGCACCGCAGTACGTGGATCAACCCCAGCACGAGTGGCCTCTATGGGCGAACGAGGTCATCAGCCGCCTGCTCGACGCCTGCGCCCAGTGCCCACCCAATGTGCCGGTGCGTATATTCCTGGCCCACGGCGACGCTGGCGAGGTGATCGCACGCTTCGCCGCCGAGCACATGAGCGACGCAGTGGTCCTAGCCCGCCGAAGCCGGCTGGAGCCTGGCCGCGCGACTGTGCTGCGCACGGTACTTGATCAAACGCCCTGCCCGGTTCTGCTCGTCGGCGATTGAGCGACGATCGCGGTTCGCATAGCTCTGGCGGCGCGTTACGACACGTTGTCGAACCGCCATCCAGCGTTGCCAAGCCTTTTCGCAGTGTACGGTCACAATACTGTACACTCTAATTGAGATCGTAAGAGCGGCTGAGGCAGCGGTTCGTATGCCGCCAGATCTCCAGGCCCGGCGATGAGGCCGGGCCTGTCGTATACGGTTGCGTCACAAGCGCACCTGTGGATGTGAGTCGATGTATCCTCTGCACATCGCTCACACAATTTCGGCCAGCACCGCGTGGAGCGCGACATTCTGGCCTGTGGCGACATTCAGCTGGCCGACGGTCCCGGATCGCGGCGCGCTGATCTGGTTCTCCATCTTCATCGCCTCGAGCACCAGCAGCGGCTGCCCGGCCACGACCTGATCGCCGATGTCGACCAGCACTCGCGCAATCAGCCCTGGAATAGGGGCTTTGACGCGTCCATCGCCGCTGGCCGGGCGGGCGACAGGCGTTTCAAGGTCGTGGATCTCCAGGCTGTGGACCCTGCCGGACGATTTGATCCACCGCAGGTTGCGATCGACCACGATCTCGCAGGGCCGGTCGTCGACCAGGATCAGCTCAACCTGCCCGGGATCGTCCAGCCTCGGTGCCGTGACACGTAGTGTTTCACCGTTCACGATCACGGCCAGATCCGAGTCGGCGCGCAGGAGCATATCCAGGTCGACATCGTAGGCGATCCCGTCGATCGTCACGCTGATTTTACTCATTGCGTTGCTGCTCCTTACGACGAACGACGAAAGATCTGGCCCGACCTTCGTCGTTGGTCTTTCGTCGTTCGTCAACTTGGCAGGCGGCGGCTGTCCTGGTGCCATCCCGATAGTAGTCGCTCAGGCTGCGACGGTTGCGCTCCCTGCGTGCGGCGCACATACGCAACCGCCGCCGCCGCCGCAAGGTCACGCAGATCGGGCTGGGACGCCCCGGCCCTGAGCCGCCGGCGGCTAAACTCGGTCGTGTACTCGCCGCGGATGAAGTCCGGGTTGTTGACCACGCGATGCAACAGCGAGATGTTGGTCTGAACGCCTGTAATAAGGCACTCCTCTAGCGTGTATCGCGTCCGGTTGACACACGCTTCGCGGCTCTCGCCCCATACGATCAGCTTCGCGAAGATCGGGTCGTAGCTCAGCGGTAGCTCACAGCCGCTGTGGGCATATGTGTCGACGCGCACATGGGGGCCGCTGGGCAACCGGAATACGCCGATCTGGCCGGGGCTGGGCAAGTAGTGATTTCAGGGGTCTTCGGCGTTGATCCGGCACTGGATCGCCGACCCACGGAGCCGGACATCCGCCTGGCTGATCGACAGCGGCTCACCCGCGGCGCTGCGGATCTGCTCGCGCACAATACAACTGCCCCTGGTAGTCGATCACGAACTCGACGGTGCAGGCGCTGCGACAGCCGAACAGGCGCGCGATAGCGATCGCGGCGCGCCAAAGCTGCTCGCGCTGCTCATGAGCCAGGTAGGGCGCCGGGGCCTCCGTCACGATCTTCTGGTTGTTGCACTGAATCGAGCTGTCGCGTTCGCCAAGGTGGATCAGGTTGCCGTGCTGGTCGCTCAGCAATTGTACCTCGATATAGCGCGACGGCAGAAGCGCACGCTCCAGGTAGATCTGCGAGTCACCGAAGACTGCCTCAGCGCCGGCCCGCGCGTGGCGCACCGCCGCGTCCAACTGTTCGGGGGCGCGCACCACCCTTGTCCCGCGCCCGCGCCCACCGCGACACGACTTGATCACGAGCGGATAGCCGACTTGGTCGGCCGCGGCGCGCAGGGCTTCCCGATCATCCCCAAAGGCGGACGGCGAATGCAGCGGTGTGTTGAAGCCGGCGGCGCGCACGCGATCCAGAGTCGCGATTTTATCCCGGATGTTCTCAATCACTTCGGCGGGCGGCCCGATAAACGTTAGCCCAGCCGCTGCGCACGCACGGGCGAACTCCGCTTCTTCGGCCAGAAAACCGTAGCCGGGGTGAATCGCCTCGGCGCCGGTTTCCAGCGCACGGCGGATGATTCCATCCTGATCCAAGTAGCCGCGCTCGGACGGCATACGTAAACACTCATCGGCCAGACGTACGTGGAGCGACCCGATGTCTGATGGGTCGTAGAGCGCCACCGAGCGGATGCCCAGATCGCGACAGGTCCGCATGATTCGCACGGCAATCTCGCCGCGATTAGCGATCAGGACTTTCTTGAACATATACTGCTGGCCTCACACGAATAAATTAATTCCAGGTCCCAGGGCGCAAGTCGCAAGTCGTACAGTGCAGGGCGCAGGTCACAGCTGGCAGGGCGCACATCATAGATTTTGACGCCTTGTCATCTTGTCGCGCTACAGCCGCACCGCGGACCGGTACTCGCCCCATACCTCGCGCAGCACCTCGCACACCTCGCCGACGGTCGCCATGCACTTGAGCGCCTCGCGCATTGGATAGAGTACATTTTCCGTCCCCTGCGCGGCCCGCCGCAACGCATCCAGCGCCGCTCCCACCGCGACAATGTCGCGCGCGGTGCGAATGCGTGCCAGCGCCTCGGCCTGCTCGCGCGCAACCCCCTCGTCGGGATGGAATATCGGCACGCGCGCTGGCTCCGTGTCCGCGAAGCGGTTCATACCGACGACAACCTGCTCGCCAGTCTCGACCCGCTGCTGGTAGGCGTAGGCCGCCTCGGCGATCTCGCCCTGCATCCAGCCCGCCTCGATCGCCGCGACTGCTCCACCCAGATCGTCGATACGCTCGATCAGCTCGCCTGCCTGCGCCTCCAGCGCGTCGGTGAGCGCCTCGACCACATACGAGCCCGCCAGCGGGTCGGCCACCGCCGCCACCCCGCTCTCGTAGGCCAGGATCTGCTGCGTCCGCAGCGCCAGCGTCACCGCCTCCTGCGTCGGCAATCCCAGCGCCTCGTCGTAGCTGTTCGTGTGCAGGCTCTGCGTCCCGCCCAGCACCGCCGCCAGCGCCTCCAGCGTCGTGCGCACCACGTTGGTGAGCGGCTGCTGCGCGGTCAGGCTGGCCCCCGACGTCTGCGTGTGGAAGCGCAGCATGCAGCTCTGCTCCTGCTTGGCCCCAAACCGTTCCTTCATAATCGTCGCCCACATGCGCCGCGCCGCGCGGAACTTGGCCACCTCCTCCAGAAAATTGGGATTGCTGACGAAGAAGAACGACAGGCGCGGCGCGAACTCGTCGATGGGCAGACCTGCCGCGATCGCCGCCTCAACATAGCCGATCGCGTCGGCGAGCGTGAAGGCGATCTCTTGCGCGGCGGTCGCGCCGGCCTCACGGATGTGGTAGCCGCTGATCGAGATCGTGTTCCACTTGGGGATGCGCGCGTGGCAATAGGCAAACGTGTCAGTGACCAGCCGCATCGATTGGCGCGGCGGGAAGATGTAGGTCCCGCGCGCGGCGTACTCCTTGAGGATGTCGTTCTGGATCGTGCCGCCAAGCTGAGCGGATGGCAGGCCCTGGCGCTCGGCGACCAGCTCGTAGAGCAGCAGCAGCACGGCGGCCGGCGCGTTGATCGTCATCGAGGTGGTGACCTTGTCGAGCGGGATGCCGTCGAACAGCGCCGCCATATCGTGAAGGCTATCGATCGCCACGCCGACCTTACCGACCTCGCCCAAGGCGCGCGGATCGTCGGAGTCGAGGCCGAGCTGGGTGGGCAGGTCGAAGGCGACCGAGAGACCGGTCTGGCCTTTGTCGAGCAGGTAGCGATAGCGCAGATTGCTCTCGCGCGCGGAGGCGAAGCCGGCGTACTGGCGCATGGTCCAGAAGCGGGAGCGATACATCGTCGGGTAGATGCCGCGGGTGTAGGGGTACTGGCCGGGGTCGGGCGGTGGCTCGCCCACATCCTCGGCGCGATAGACCGCTTTGATCGCGATGCCGGAATCGGTCATTACTTCAGTCATAATCATCTCCTGCGATCAGTGTTAAAACGTAAAACGTAAAACGCCAAAAGAACGGTGATATTAATGTTGGACGTTGTGCACTTTACGCTACATCGGCGCGATCCCGTGCTTCTTTGGCAGGTGCCGCTCGCGTTTCGAGAGAGTCAGCTCTAGGGCGCGGATCAGGACTCGTCGGGTGTCGCGCGGCTCGACTATGTCGTCGATCAGGCCGCGGGCGGCGGCGATATACGGGTTGTTGAACTTCTCCTCGTAGTCGGCCACGAGCTGCCGGCGCCGCTCGCCCGGGTCGGCAGCAGCCTTGACCTCGGCCTGGAACAGGATGTTGACGGCACCTTCAGCGCCCATTACAGCGATCTCGGCGTTGGGCCAGGCATAGAGCAGGTCGCCGCGCAGGCCCTTGCTGCTCATCACGCAGTAGGCGCCGCCGTAGCTCTTGCGCATGATCACCATCAGCTTGGGCACCGTCGCCTCGCTGTAGGCGTAGATCATCCGGGCGCCGTTGCGGATGATCGCGCCGTACTCCTGGTGCGTGCCGGGCAGAAAGCCGGGGACATCTTGCAGCGTGATGATCGGAATGTTGTAGGAATCGCAGATCCGGATGAAGTGCGCCGCTTTGATCGACGCCTTGATGTCGATCGTCCCGGCCAGCACCATCGGCTGGTTAGCGATGATCCCGACGACGTAGCCGTTGAGCCGCGCGAAGCCGACGACCATATTCTCGGCCCACAGCGCATGCACCTCAAGGAAGCGCCCATCGTCGACGACGCTAGCGATCACCTGGCGCACGTCGTAGGGCTGGTGCGAGTCGGTCGGCACGATCTCTTCCAGCTCGGGGCATCGCCGCTCCGGGTCATCCAGCGGCGCGATGTAGGGCGGGTCGTCGCGATTGTTCGACGGCAGGTAGTTCAGCAACTCGCGCACCTGTGCCAGGCACTGGCGGTCATCCTTCGCCAGGAAGTGGCTGACGCCGCTCTCCTTGCTGTGGACCAGCCCACCGCCCAATTCCTCCTGGCTGACCTCTTCCTGCATGACCGCCTTGACAACATTCGGCCCAGTGATAAACATGTAGCTGTTCTCGGTCATGAAGACGAAGTCGGTGAGTGCCGGCGAGTACACGGCGCCACCTGCGCACGGGCCGAGAATGACCGAGATCTGCGGGATCACGCCCGAGGCCTCGCAATTGGCGTCGAAGATGCGGGCGTAGCCGCCCAGGCTATCCACCCCTTCTTGGATCCGCGCGCCGCCGGAGTCGTTGAGCGCAATGAATGGGCAGCCATATTGTAACGCCATACGCATCGCTTTGACAATTTTGTTGGCGTGCATTTCGCCCAGCGAGCCACCCATGACCGATGCATCTTGAGCCGCGGCGAAGACCCGGCGCCCATTCACTAGGCCGAAGCCGGTCGTCACGCCGTCGCCGTAGCGCGATGTTTTGCCACCCATATACACATCATAGCGCGGCGTCACCAGCGTGTCGATAT
>WNFV01034868.1_pt1 | contig 11183 bp, 13 predicted proteins | sample 5400101 | NCBI WGS metagenome assembly WNFV01 (sample SAMN13153361, study PRJNA577476) | soil metagenome | isolation source: 115 cm soil or saprolite under grassland replicate 1 | place: USA:California | collected 2016-06-15
GCGCGCGAGTGGCCCGGCCGTCATCACTACTTCGGCGGCGTGAGCGCGGTTACGCGGAGCACCGCCGCCGGCGATCCGAGGCGAAGCGGCGCAGCTCGAATTCTCTGAGACTCGAAGCCGGCGCCCACCCGACGTAGCCGCACTTGGGGCAGCCCGGATTCGCGCGTTGGGTTCCTCCGCCCAATGGCTTCGTGTAGGCGGCCCCGCAAGCGAGACAGCGAACGGTCTCGATCTGCGACTGGTGCCTCTCCGTCCCCTGTGACCTCCCGGCGCTCACGCTGAGTAGATTCCGCAATTTGCAGAAACTTGCGCCGACGCAGGGACGAGAATTACAGACTCTTCAGAGACGGAGACGGTGGTTCCGCGGACCTTGCCGCCTCGACGTCCCGGTTGATCTGGGCAACGAGCTCGTCCTCGTCCGCGAACGCCCGCTCGTCACGCAGCCGCTGCCAGAGCTCGACGACGAGGCGCCGGCCGTAGAGGTCGCCCGAGAAGTCGAGGAGAAAGGCCTCGACACGCGTCTCCCGGCCGCCGTAGTGCGGATTGGTGCCGATCGAGACCGCGGCGCGGTGGCCCGCTGCGGCGCCGGCGTAGATCCCGCTGCCGGGCACAGTGCGTCGCCCGTGACGACGGTGCCGTCCACCTCGACCGGACGGCCGAGCAGCTGGGCTGCATCTTCGACCGCCCCGCTCCGAACGAGCTCTCGGATGCGGCTCGAGGAGACCCCGGGCAACAGCGGCACGGGGCGAACGTCGAAGCCCAGCCTCCCGAGGAGCGCGAGGTCCCCTTTTCGTCCGCGCCCGAAGCGGAAGTCGGCGCCGGCGACGACCGTCTCCGCGCCGATCGCGCGCAGCACCTCCTCGGCGAACTCCTCCGGCTCCAGGCGTGCGAGCTCGAGCGTGAAATCGACGACGAGGACGGCCGCGACTCCGAGGTTGTCGAGAAGCTCGAGCCGCCGCTCGAGGGTCGTCAGGAGCTCGACGCGGTTGCCGAGTGCCGTGCGCGGATGAGGGTCGAACGTGACGACCGTCGGCTCCGGCCCCGCCTCGAGAGCGGCCTCGAGCACCCGCCGGTGCCCGAGGTGGACGCCGTCGAAGGTGCCCAGGGCCACGGCCCGCGGGCCCGGGCCTAGCTCGGAGGGAGAGCGGGCGACCCTCATCCCTCGAGGGCCGCGAGCGCGTCGTCGGGCGGGATGATCCGCTCCGCATCGGCGTCCACGATGCTGAACGGCCCGACCTCGTTCCGCCGGAGGCTCACGCAGTGGCCGCCGAGGGCCTCGGCCAGCGCGCGGACATAGCCGCCCGAGCTGAGCTCGACGTCCAGGTGCGCGAGACGCCCGTCGTAGCCGTGCAGCTCGAGACGGTGCACGGTCGTCTGTCGGGTCGGCATCTCGACGGCGACGCCGCGGCGGTGGAGCTTGTAGGCGCGCTCGCCTCCGATCTTGACCGCCGAGGCCGCCGGAATTCGCAGCTCGACCTCGCCGCGCAGCTCCCCGAGGCGCGCGAGCAGCTCCTCCTCGGAGGGCGGCTCGTGCTCGTCGAGGACGTCGCCTTCGGGATCGCCGGTCGAGGTCAGCGCCGAAAGGTCGACGACGGTCTCGTAGCGCTTGCTGACCCCGACGAAGCGCTGCGCCTGCTTCGTGAAGGCGCCGAGCAGGACGAGGAGCAGCCCGGTGGCGAAGGGATCCAGCGTGCCCGCGTGACCCGCCCGCGCGCCCGTCCGGTCGCGGAGCTCGCGCACGATCGCGAACGACGACGGCCCCGCGGGCTTGTCGTAGAGGACGAGCCCGCTCGGGCTAAGCGCCCGCGGGACCATTTCGTGCCGCCGCGAACTCGCGGCGGATGAAGGCGGTGATCTCGTCGATCGAGTCGTCGCTCGAGAACCCGGCAGCCTGCCTGTGTCCTCCCCCCGCACCCGAGCGTCGCGCGATCGCGGAGACGTCGAGCTCGTCGGTCGAGGCGCGCAGGCTGACACGGCGGGCGGGCGAGTCGCCTCGCGGCGGCTCGCGGATCAGCGCGGCCATGTCGGCGCCTTCGACCGCGCGCAAGTAGTCGATGATCCCCTCCGAGTACGGCTCGGCGGCGCCGACCTCGGCGAAGTCGCCGCGCAGCAGGTAGGAAATGACGAGGCGCCCACCCTCGTAGATCTGCGCCCGTTCCAGGGCGCGCGCCAGGAGCTTCAGCTTCGCGAACTCGACGCTTTCGTAGACGCCCTGGAAGATCTTGTGCACGTCCGCGCCGGCCTCGACGAGCTCCGCGGCCAGGCGAAGCGCCTTCGGCGTCGTGTTCGCATACTGGAAGCGGCCGGTGTCGGTCACGAGCGCGATGTAGAGCGCCTCCGCGATCTCGGGAGTGAGCTCGACCTCGAGAGCCCCCAGGAGGTCGCGCACGATCTCGCCCGTCGAGGAGGCCTCGGCGACGACGAGATTCACCCCGCCGAAGTGCGTGTTGTCGTGGTGGTGGTCGACGTTGACGACGAGCGGCGCAGTCGCGAGCACCTCCGGGTCGGGGCCCAGGCGGCTCTCGTTCGCGCAGTCGAGGGCGAGCAGGACGCGCTGGCCCGCGTCGGGCGGAAGGCTCCGCCGCAGCTCGCCGAGCGGCATCCACGCGTACTCCTTCGGCAGCGGGACCTCGCCGGCGAGGTACATGACCGCATCCTTGCCGAGCTCGTCGAGGGCGAGCCTTGCGGCGAGCAGCGAGCCGAGCGCGTCGCCGTCGGGGTTCTCGTGCGTCGTGACGAGGAAGCGCTCGTGCGAGCGGATGGCTTCCGCTACCGCTGAGGCATCCCTTGCGATGCCGCCTTCAGGACGACGGGCTTTGCCCGGCGTCCGTCGGAAATGACCGGTCGACTCACTCGAGCTCAAACCACTACCGCCCCAAGGAGCTCAGCTGTTGTCGTCTGGGGCGAGCTCATCGATGAGTTTCGACATCCGGACCCCGCGTTCGACCGTCGGATCGTATTCGAAGGCGAGCTGTGGGGTCCGCTTCAGCCTCAGCTCGGCGGCGATGTGAGCCTGCAGCACTCCGTGCGCGGAAGCGAGCCCGGCCAGCGTCTCCTCGCGCTTGCGCTTCGAGCCGAGGACGCTGACGTAGACGCGGGCGCTACGAAGGTCGGGCGAGGTCTCCACGCCGGTGACGGTCACGAACCCGATGCGGGGGTCCTTGAGCTCGACGAGCGCCTCCGCCAGGGTCTCGCGAACCGCCTCGTTCACGCGTCTCATCCGCTCAGACATCTGGCGACAGGACCTCCTTCTCCGCGCGCACGAGCTCGTACTCCTGCGCACTCAGGTAACGCACGGCCTCCTCGAGCAGCTGCTCGACCTCGTTGTGCTCGCGGGCGACACAGGCGACGGTGAGCCGGGCGCGCTGCCAGAGGTCGTGATGGTCCACCTCCGCCACCGAGGCGCCGAAGCGGTTCTGAAGCTGCGCCTTCGCCGACTTCACGTGCTTTCGCTTGCCCTTGAGCGAGCCCGCCTCGGGGAAATGAAGCTCGACGCTGAGGATTCCCACGTACCCGGCGGCCATGGGCGCCCCGTCGGGCTAGGTCGTCGTGGCGGCGGGGGCGGCCGAGAGATCGGTGCGCTCGATCTGGCGCACCTCGTAGGCCTCGAGGACGTCGCCTTCCTTCACGTCGTTGAAGCCCTCGAGCAGGATCCCGCACTCGAAGCCCTCCTCGACCTCACGGACGTCGTCCTTGAAGCGCTTGAGCTGGGCGATCGACCCCTCGTGGACGACCGCTCCGTCGCGAACGACGCGCACCTTGGCGCCGCGCCGGATGACGCCGCTCGTGACGTGGCAGCCCGCGATCGTGCCCAGGCGGGAGACGCGGAAGAGCTGCCGCACCTCGGCCTCGCCGAGCGTCTCCTCGCTCGTGACCGGCCGCAGCATGCCGACGAGCGCCTGCTCGATCTCCTCGGTGAGCCGGTAGATGACGTCGTACGTGCGGATCTCGACGCCCTCGCGCCCAGCCGAGGCGCGCGCCTCGGCATTCGGGCGGACGTTGAAGCCGACGATCATCGCGTTCGAGGCGGCGGCGAGCATCACGTCGTTCTCGGAGATGCCCCCGACGCCGGTGTGGATGACGTTCACGCGCACTTCGGGATGCTGAATCTTCTGAAGCTCCGAGACGGCCGCCTCGACCGACCCGTCGACGTCGGCCTTGATCACGAGGTTGAGATCCTGAACAGCGCCCTCCTGCATCTCGGAGAAGAGCGTTTCCAGCGAGATCCCGGTCGGGCGCTGCTGCGCGAGCTGCTCCCGACGGAAGCGCTCCCCGCGAGCGCGCGAACCTTCCCCCAGGCGTCGCCCGCGACGATCGCGTCGCCGGCGCGAAGCGTTCCGCGATGGACGAGCATGGTCGCCACCGGTCCGCGGCCGACGTCGAGGCGGGACTCGATGATCGGCCCCGAGGCCTCGGCCTTGGGATTTGCCGTCAGCTCGAGCTCGGCGTCCGCGACGAGAAGAACCTTCTCGAGGAGATCGTCGAGGTTCTGCTTCTCCTTCGCGGACACGTCCGAGTACTGCGTGGAGCCGCCCCACTCTTCCGGCTGGAGCTCCTCGTTGACGAGCTCCTGGCGCACGCGCTGCGGGTCGGAGTCGGGCTTGTCGACCTTGTTCACGGCGACGACGATCGGCACCTCGGCCGCCCGCGCGTGCGCGATCGACTCCTGAGTCTGCGGCTTGACCCCGTCGTCGGCGGCCACGACGAGCACGGCGATGTCGGTGACCTTCGCGCCGCGGGCGCGCATGGCCGTGAACGCCTCGTGGCCCGGCGTGTCGAGGAAGGTGATCTTCCGCCCGTTGTGCTGCACCTGGTAGGCGCCGATGTGCTGCGTGATCCCGCCCGCCTCGGTCTCGACGACCGACGACTGGCGAATCGCGTCCAGCAGCGTCGTCTTCCCGTGGTCGACATGGCCCATGATCGTGACCACGGGCGGTCGGGCGACGAGATCTTCCTCGGCGTCCTCGTAGACCTCCGGCAGGTCGTCCTCCTCGGCCACGTGCTTGATCGTGACCTCGCGCTTGACCTCGGTGGCGATCACCTGCACCGCCTCGTCGGAGAGCGTCTGGGTGATCGTGACCATCTCCCCGAGGTTCATCAGGATCTTGATGATCTGGGCCGCCGGGACGCCGAGCGCCTGGGAGAGGTCCTTGACCGAGACGCCGGAGTTGACCGTCACGGGCCCCGTCGGCTGTGGGCCGGGCGGCGCCTTTGGACGCGCCTCGGCACGCTCGCGGGCCTGCCGCGAGTCCTGACGCCCGCGCTGAGAGCCGCTGTCGATGACGACGCGGCGCTTGCGGCCCCCCGGCGCCTGACGCGGCCGGACGGGTCTCTTGGGGCGGTTATCTCCTTTGGAATCAGCCATTTCTCTGCTCAGAAGTGTAGAGAGAAGCGAGCTCGGGCTCGATCCTGACGGGTGCCCTCAGCGTGCGGGCGAAGCCGCGGGTCGAGGCTGCACGCTCGAAGCATTGGAGCCGCCGGCAGGTATAGACCCCGCGGCCCGGGGCCTTTGCTCCGGGCGTCAGCACTCCATCGCGGCCGACGAAGCGGATCAGCTCGGCCTTCGGCGCCTTCCGCCCGCAGCCGGCACATGTCCGCTCGGAGCTCACGCTGCGCTTGGCTCGCCTTCCTCTTCGGACGGAGCGGTTTCGGCGGCTGCCGGCTCGGGCGCCTCGGCAACGGGCTGCTCCAGACTCGCCTCGGCCGGAATCGCGTCCTCGCTCTCGGCGACAGGCAGCTCGGCAGCGGCTTCCTCCGCACCCTCTTCGGCCGGGGCCTCCTCCTCCTCGTCACTCGCCCCGCCGACGACCTGCGAGGCCTCGAGCGTCTCGCCTGCGGCCTCACGCTCCGCGAGCTCGCGATGCGCCGGGATGCCGCAGAAGCGCGAGCCGGGAACAGCTGCGTTCGGGCAGCGCTTCCCGTTGGCGAGAATCGCGATGCAGCGGCCTGAGAAGTCCTCGCTGCCGGAGCCGCCGGCGAAGGCGGCCTCGGCCTCGGCCTGGGCGAACTGGGTGTCGGACTGGATGTCCACCTTCCAGCCGGTCAGCCGCGCGGCGAGCCTGGCGTTCAGCCCCTCCTTGCCGATCGCGAGCGCGAGCTGGTCCTCCGGAACGATCACCGTCGCCTCCTTCGTCTCGTCGTCGACGAGCACCTCGCGCACGCGCGCGGGCGAGAGAGCCTTGGCGAGGAACCGGGCCGGCTCGGTGTTCCAGGGGATGATGTCGATCTTCTCGCCCCGCAGCTCGGAGACGACCATGCGGACGCGAGAGCCTCGCGGGCCCACGCAGGCACCGACGGGGTCGACGCCCTGGGCGTGCGACTCGACCGCGATCTTCGAGCGGTAGCCGGGCTCGCGGGCGACGCCGCGGATCTCGACGAGACCGTCGGCGATCTCCGGCACCTCGAGCTCGAACAGCGTCCGGATCAGCTCCGGATCGCGCCGCGAGAGGATGACCTGCGGCCCCTTCGTGCCCGAGCGAACCTCGGTGATGACAGCCTTGATCCGGCTGCCCTGCTCGTAGCGCTCGCCGTCCACCTGCTCGGAGCGTGGGAGGAGCGCCTCGACCTTGCCCAGGTCGACGAGCACGTTGTTGCGGTCGCCGGCCTGCTGGACGATGCCCGTCACGACCTCGCTCACTCGGTCGACGTACTCCTCGTACATCATCTCGCGCTCGGCCTCGCGGATCCGCTGCAGGATGACCTGCTTCGCGGTCTGGGCGGCGATGCGCCCGAAGTCGTGGGGCGTGACGTCGGTGCGCTTGACCTGGTCCTCGGGCAGGGCCGACCAGTCGACGTCGAGGTCGTCGTCGTTGATCAGCGTGTGCGAGCGCTCGCCGTTCTCGATCTCGAGCGCCTCGAGCTCGGTGATCGCACGCTCGCGCGCCTCCTCGATCAGGCGCTCCTCGATATCGGGTGGGAGCTCGATCGCGTAGACGCGGAAATCGCCCTCGGTGTCGAGCTCGACCGTGGCGTGGCGGGATGCGCCCTGGGTCTTCTTGTACGCGGCCAGCAGCGCGTCCTCGAGCGCGGAGATCAGCGTGTCGCCGTCGATCCCCTTCTCCTTCTCGATCACGCGGACCGCCTCGATGATCTCCCGGCTCATCTCGCTCCCTTCTCGATCAGGTTGCCGCGAACGATCGCCTCGTACGGGATCTCCACGGGCTCGTCCTTGCCGGCCGCCACCCGAAGCGCGCGCTCGTCCGCACCGACGAGCTCTCCCCGGAAGCGCTTGCGGCCTTTGATCTCGTCCGCGGTGCGGACCGCGACCTGCCGGCCGACGACGCGCTCGAAGTGAGGTCGGCGGCGCAGTGGCGGCTCGGTGCCCGGCGAGGAGACGTCGATCGCGTAGCGGTCGAGGTAGCTTCGAAGGACCTCGGTCACGCGCTCGCAGAGAGCGTGGTCGACACCCTTCGGGTGGTCGACGAAGACGGTAAAGCGCTCGGGGCCTGAGAACTCGAGCGCCAGGACCTCGACTCCGGGCAGGCTGCGCTCCACGCGCGAGGCGACCTCGCGGTAGAGGCTCCGCTCCTTGTCGTAGAGATCCGTCAATTTGCTCCCTTCACAAAAAACGGGCGCGGCGCGCCCATTTCAACGTGCTCGAAATGTGGTGGTTAGGAAGGATAGCAAGCGGAAAGCGCCGGGCAGTCCGGGCGCGACTGACCCCGTTCGGCGCTCGTACCTGCTTCCCGCACGGTGTATAAAGCCCTCTCAGGGAGTCGGCGCCCAGCCCGGCCCGAGCCCACGAAGAGGAGGCGTCCGTGGCTTCAGGAACGACCATCGGGGCCGTGGGGGTTCGGCTTGCCGGTGCGGCGGCGGTCCTTCTGTGTGTCAGCAGCGCGGCGGCCGGCGACACCGCTCGCGTCAAGCGCTTCCGCGTGCCCGCGGATGCCTACAAGCTCTTCGTCATGAACGCGGATGGAAGCGGGCAGAAAAGGTTGAGCGGGACCGCTGCCAACGACTACGACCCGGCCTGGTCGCCCGATGGGACGAAGATCGCCTTCAGTGCTTTCAGCGGGCGCTCGTACTACCGCGGCCAGATCTTCGTCGTGAACCCCGACGGGAGCGGACGGAAGCAGTTGACCAACAACCCGAAGGACAATTTCAACCCGACATGGTCGCCCGACGGCACGAAGATCGCGTTCACTCGAGGCGCGTACAGGCACGCCGACATCTTCGTCATGAATGCCGACGGGAGCGGCCAGGTCAATCTCACCAACCACCCGGCCGACGATCTGTTCCCCGCCTGGTCGCCCGACGGCACGAAGATCGCGTTCACGACCGACCGGTCGACGATCTACCAGATCTTCTCGATGAACACCGACGGCAGTGGCCAGACGAACCTGACGGACGACCCTGCTCTTGGGCCCGCCTGGTCGCCGGACTCGAGGAGGATCGCCTATGCGGGCCTCGGGCGGGGCGGGAACGCTGACATCTTCGTCATGAACGCCGACGGAAGCGGTCAGACAAAGCTGACGAACAGCAAGGCTGACGAGTTCGAGCCAGCTTGGTCGCCCGACGGGGCGAACATCGCCTTCAGCGGGGGGACATACCTCCGCTATCGGCTCATGGTCATGAGCCAGAACGGCGGTCGTGGTCGCGGGACGGCATGAAGATCGCCTTCGTGCGGCAGTTCGTCTGCCACGTGCCGAACGTCGTGGGGCGAACCTTACGAGCGGCGCGAGTAGCCCTGCGCGCCGGGAACTGCGCCGTTGGGCGCATCCGACGCGCACCCTCGCCTCAGCCGCGCGGGCGGGTTGTACGTCAGAAGCCGCGTGGTGGTGAGCGCCTACTCGGTGGAGGACGCGTCAGCCTCGTTCTCAGTCGCGGCCCTCGCTGAGCGGGCACTTGGACGGGCTCGCGACCTCTCTGTATCGAGGATGATCGTGACCGGCCCGTCGTTGGAGATCTCCACGCGCATGCGGGCGCCGAAGACGCCGGTCTCGACCGGGACGCCGAGTGCCGTCAGCGCGGCACAGAATCTCCCGTAGAGCCGCTCCGCGAGCTCGGGCTCGGCGGCCTCGGTGAAGCTCGGCCGGTTTCCCTTCGCGGTGTCGGCGATGAGCGTGAACTGGCTGACGACGAGGGCCGCGCCGCCGGTGTCGACGAGGCTGCGGCCGAACTTGCCGTCCTCGTTCTCGAAGATGCGCAGGCGCGCGACGCGGCTCGCGAGGCGCTCCGCTTCCTCCGGTTCATCGGCCCTTGCGACTCCCAAGAGGACGCACAGGCCGGGCCCGATCTCGCCGACGACCTCGCCCGCCACGACGACTCGCGCGTCGACGACCCGCTGCACGACAGCCCTCATGGCCGCTGACAATACGGCCGATAAAGGCCGCGATGGAGGCTGCAGAGCTGCCGAAGCCCCTGCCCGCCGGCGCCCTCAGGCGCCCCGGCGGTCGCCTGCACCTCGGGGCGCTGCTCCTTCGCAACAAGCTGCTAACCGCGGAGCAGCTCGAGGAAGCGCTCGACGAGAAGGACGAGACCGGCGATCGCCTCGGCGAGATCGTCGTCCGCCGCGGCTGGGTCTCCGGCCGCGCACTCGCGCACGCGCTCGCAGAGCAGCACGAGCTCGACTACATCGACCTTGCCGAGACGGAAATCGACCCGGTGGCGTCGGGCTTGCTGCCGGCGAGATTCGCGCACCGCTACGCCGCGCTTCCGATCAGGTTTCTCGGCGAGGACGTCGTGCTGGTCGCTGTCGCCGACCCGACCAATGTCCTCAACTCGGACGAGCTGAGGCTCGCGCTCGGTCTGAACGTCCGTTTCGCCGTCGCCGCAGCCGGCGACATCGAGGAAATGATCGGCCGCGTCTACCGAACTGAAGTCAAGGTGGACGAGCCCGACAAGAAGCTCGACCCTCGGGAGGAGACAGCGGTCGGTGAAGTCGGCGAGCCGGCGGCGACGAGCGCGCCCGCAATCGAGCTCGTCAACTCGATCATCAGCCGCGCGATCCAGGACGGCGCTTCCGACATCCACTTCGAGCCCCAGGCGAACGAGCTCCTCGTGCGGGCCCGCGTGGACGGCGTTATGCGCCGGATGACCGAGGTGCCGGCGTCGATGCAGGCGGCAGTCACGGGCCGCCTCAAGATCCTGGGTGAGCTGGACATCGCCGAGAAGCGCGCCCCCCAAGACGGCCGTGTGTCGATCCGGTACGGGGGCGAGCCGATGGATCTACGAATGGCCGTCCTGCCGACCACCCACGGCGAGCAGGTCGTCCTCCGAATCCTCGCCCGCCACGCCGGCGGGCTCGGTCTAGACGAGCTCGGCATGAGTGCTGCCGCCGAAGAAGCGTTCCTGCGCGCGATCCGCCAGCCGTACGGCGCGGTGATCGCCTGCGGTCCCACGGGGAGCGGCAAGACGACGACGCTCTACGCCGCACTCGACCTCCTGAACGAGGAGGGGCGAGTCCTGATGACGATCGAGGATCCGGTCGAATACCAGATCCCGGGCGTCAATCAGATCGAAGTGCATCGCAAGAGCGGGCTGACCTTCGCTCGAGGCCTGAGCACGATCCTTCGCAGCGACCCCGACGTCCTCCTCGTCGGTGAGATCCGCAACGAGGAGACGGCGCGGATCGCGATCACGGCGGCGATGACCGGCCGGCTCGTCCTGACGACCCTGCACACGCACAACGCGGCCAGCTCGATCGCCCGCCTCAAGGACATGGGCGTCGACGCCGGCTTGCTCGCGACCTCGATCAACTGCATCGTCGCGCAGCGCCTGGCGCGCCGGCTCTGCTTCGATTGCCGCGAGCCCCATCGCGCAACGGAGGCGGAGCGGGAGGAGCTGGGACTCGAGAAATTGCCCGCTGACCTCTCCCTCTACCGTGTGAAGGGTTGCGTCCGGTGCGCCGGCACCGGCTACCTCGGCCGCGTCGCGCTCTACGAGGTCATGCCTGTGCACGGCCTCACCGGCTTGATGGAGGCGTCGACCGAGGAGATCCTCGCCGCTGCGCTCGATCAGGGGATGACGACACTGCGGCAGGAAGGCATGCGCCTCTGTGCCGAAGGAATTTCCACGCTCGAAGAGATCCGCCGCGTTACCGGCGACCGACTGACGTAGCAGGCACGGTCGTCAGTCGCCGGCGAGGTCCCGGAGCCGGGACGCGTAGTGCTCGCTGCTGGGCCGCAGCGATCTCGCGAGCTTGTAGTGCCCGCGCGCCTCGGCGGTGCGGCCGAGCTTCTCGA
>WNFV01008977.1_pt1 | contig 11181 bp, 6 predicted proteins | sample 5400101 | NCBI WGS metagenome assembly WNFV01 (sample SAMN13153361, study PRJNA577476) | soil metagenome | isolation source: 115 cm soil or saprolite under grassland replicate 1 | place: USA:California | collected 2016-06-15
CGGCGCCCACAACCTTTCGCTGGAGCATCTACTATGAGCCGGAAAGCCAGGGCGACCCCAGCCTCAGCACGCTGAGCGCCGACCTGACCTACCTGCGCGACCACTACGGCTCCGACCCCAGCCTGCTGCGGATCGATGGACGCTTGGTGGTGTTCGTGTATGCCGACGCCAGCGACGGCTGTGGCATGGTCGAGCGCTGGACGCAGGCCAACAGCGTCAACGCCTACCTGGTGCTGAAGGTGTTTGCCGGGTACCGCAGCTGTGCGCGCCAGCCGGACGGCTGGCATCAGTACGCGCCGGCCAGCGCCGCCGATGCCCAAGACCAGTTCAGCTATGCCATTAGTCCTGGGTTTTACAAGGTAGGTGAAAATCCTCGGCTGGCGCGCGATCTGGCACGCTGGAAGAGCAACATCCGCGATATGATCGCCTCGGGAGCAAGGTTTCAGCTGATCACGACCTTTAACGAATGGGGCGAAGGCACGGCGGTGGAGTCGGCCCAGGAGTGGGCCAGCGCCTCCGGCTATGGCGCCTATCTCGACGCCCTGCACAACAACGGTCAGGACAATCCAGTCGCCACCCCCGTAGCGACGCCTGCGCCGACGAGCCCAGCAACGATACTAGGCGGAACGACCCTTACGTACATCGCGAACGCCGACACGCGAGTGGAACAAGCCCATCCAGACATAAATTATGGTGGCTCAGCCTCGCTACGTGTTATCAATGGGAATACTACAAACATAGAAAGTTACCTGCGCTTTACAGTGGACAACGTTTCCGGAACACTCCAGAGCGCAAAGTTGCGCGTCTATGCAACCAGCAATGGCACTACTAACGGACCGGCGGTGTATGCGACGAGCAACGACTGGTCAGAAACGAAGATCACCTGGAACACCCGCTTGGCCCGTACTAGCGGCGCGGCTGATAATAAAGGCGCGATCGGCACGAACAGTTGGGTCGAGTACAATGTGACGCCGATAGTTACTGGCAATGGCACCTATAGCTTCGTGTTAGGAGCTGATAGCACCGATGGCGTCCTGTTCGCTTCGCGCGAAACCTCTACACCGCCGCAGCTGGTACTGACGCTGGCGTCGACCAGCAACCCTACGCCGACCAGTCAGCCATCGCCGGCGCCGACCAGCAACCCCACGCCGACCAGTCAGCCATCGCTGCCACCGACTCCGACCAGCACGCCTCCGCCGAGCGCCGCCTCTGATCCGGTGCTGCTAGCTGCCGGCGACATCGCAAGCTGCAGCTCCAATGGCGACGAGGCGACCGCGAAGCTGCTGGACAGCCTAGCGGGTACAGTTGTGACTCTGGGCGATAATGCTTATGAGAGCGGCACGGCAGGCGAGTTCACGAACTGCTTCCATCCGACTTGGGGACGCAGCCAAGCCAGGATTCGCCCTGCGGTTGGCAATCACGAGTACCTAACCGCCGGTGCGGCGGGTTACTTCGGTTACTTCGGCGCCGCCGCCGGCGACCCGAGGAAGGGCTACTACAGCTATGATCTTGGCACTTGGCACATCATCGCACTCAACAGCAACTGCTCGCAGGTCGGAGGGTGCGGTGCTGGCTCGCCGCAAGAACAGTGGCTGCGCGCTGACTTAACCGCACACGCCAGCGCGTGCACTCTAGCCTATTGGCATCATCCGCGCTTCAGTTCAGGCGAACATGGCAGCAACACAGGTGTGCAGCCGCTCTGGCAGGCACTCTACGATGCTGGTGCCGATCTGGTGCTCAATGGGCATGATCACGATTACGAGCGCTTTTCGTCGCAAGATCCAAATGGCACGGCCGATCGAGTTAGCGGCATCCGTGAGTTCGTCGTCGGCACCGGCGGCAAGAACCACTACGCAATTGGCGCGCCGATCGCCAATAGCGAGGTGCGCAACGACTCTACTTTTGGCGTCCTCAGGCTGACGCTACATCCGGAGAGCTACGATTGGAAGTTTGTCCCTGAGGCAGGAGTGAGCTTCTCCGATTCAGGCAGCGATGCATGTCACGCTGCTCCTGTTTCCCAGCCATAACTCGCCTCCAATATCCTCGACATTTGTCGTAGGGGCGCAAGCACGCGCCAGCCTGGATCGACGTTAGAATCTTCTACGACGTGCGCTTTGGAATGAGAGCGTAAACTCCGTCGAAGGGGGTCGGGGGTGAGGGCCTCCGCACACAACCAACGGCAGGGACTCTTGGTGTAGAGTCCCTGCCGTTGTGCCGACTGCCGGCAGCCGTTAGGCTAGATTGTAGTGCTGCGTTGAGCGGCGGCTACTTCTTCTGGAGAGCCAATCCGCTTGTCGATCCCGGAACCCCGATCGTCGTGAAGGTGTAATGCACCGTCGTCGGGCTCGGAGCCGTCGCACCCTTGACGCTGGTCGCGTCGTATTTAATGCCGATGATGTACGTGCCGGCCGAGCTCGCGGTGAAAGTCACCGTGGTGATATCCCCCGACTGTGTGAACGTCGGGGCCGGTTTCAGCGCGGTGCAGCTTAACGTGAACACATTGCTGCCGGAAGCGGTCGAGAAGAACGTGCTGAAGTTGCCGGTCGTGATGTTCTGGTCGATCGTGAAGGTGTTGCTCCCGGCGGTCGCCGTCACCTTGATCCAGTAGAAGAACACGCCCGGGCTGACCTGGCTAATCTTGCCGCTCTTAACGCTGTACTGGAGCGTGCTGAGCGTCGCCGCTGTGCCGGTCGCAAACTGGGTGCAGTTCGTGCCTGTGGGCGCGATCTGGCTTATCTGTGGTGGTGGTGTCGGCGTTGGTGTGTTGGTTGGCGTATTCGTCGGCGTATTGGTTGGCGTATTCGTCGGCGTATTCGTCGGCGTATTCGTCGGCGTGTCAGTCGGCGTATTGGTTGGCGTATCCGTCGGCGTCGCCGTGTCGGTTGGTGTGTTGGTCGGCGTGTCGGTCGGCGTCGGCGTGTCGGTTGGGGTGTTGGTTGGCGTGTCGGTCGGCGTCGCGGTGTCGGTTGGTGTGTCGGTTGGCGTGTCGGTCGGCGTCGCCGTATCCGTCGGCGTATTGGTCGGCGTGTCGGTCGGCGTCGCCGTATCCGTCGGCGTGTTGGTCGGCGTGTCGGTCGGCGTCGCCGTATCCGTCGGCGTGTTCGTCGCCGTCGGCGTCGGCGTCGCAACATGCGTGTTGGTGATGACGCAGACGATGTCTTCTTGTAGATGCACCGGAACGATTACACTGGTGCCGCTGCCGCTGGCCACTACACTGCCGGTGCCGTTGAGCGTCCGGCATTCAATGGATGTTGTGTAGTCGCCCAGACTACCCAGGGCAGCCGTCTCGCCTACGGTGTGGTTAGTGCCACTGTTGCTGGCAGTGACGATCACTTCACCCGTGGTCGTGCCATCCCCGCCGGTTGCCTTGGTCGTTCCATCAACTTGCAGGTTGAACGTGGACGCATCGGGCGGCACGACGACCTTTTGGACCTCGAGCTTGCCCGAATTATCCTGAATCACCACGCAGTCCGAGGGATCGGAATTGGGCTGCCCTGAGGGATACGAGCAGACGTCGACCAGTTGGGCCGTGCCGGCCCCGACATCGGCGAGCACCACGGTACAAGTGGCCACCATGTCGTCCGGATAATCACTGCCGGCCGCGAAAGGATCGGTACTCTGGACACCCACACCGCAGCTGGACTGAGGGCTTGCAATTTGCACCACGGGTGATGTACAACGATCGGGCTTGTCGTCGCCACACGAGTAAACGGTCGTGGTGGAAGTGCTCCCATCGGTTGTGGTGGCGCACACCGAGTAGTTGGCGTTGCCATCGCCGTCGGTGTCGTAAAGACTGCAGGCGTCGAGGGTGTTGGCGCCACTGACGCTGGTCTCGTCCCAGTTCCAGGTGACGCTGATTGAGGTGGGCGCGCCGCTGGCGTCCACACACATTTTGGTCAGATCCTTCTGGCCCGGTTCGTCATTGGCGCCGGCGGTGTCAACTGTGCACACTTGCGCCGCATGCGCGACGTTCGGCGTCAGCTGCCTGGTGCCGCCAAAGGCTGCCATAGACAAGGTAAGGAGTAAAGCACTAACGAATAAAACTCTTCCGAGCGCGGGTAACTTGGACCATTGATGGGTCACACGCATCGTATCCTCCTGTTGTAGAACGAAATCTATGTCCGGATGTCCACATTGCGACCAACAGGGTCGTAACGGTTACGAAGCGTTCGCGCACCGCGGTTCCTGCCGCGTAGAGCATACCGCACTCGGAACACCGATCGACCGGCAGTAGCACGTTCGGTTGTCTGGCTGGCGCTGTGGCAACATGGTCCAATCGGCCAGCTGTTTGGGCATAACACCACCCACCTTTCCAAGAACATGACCGGGCCGCATCTAAGCGATTGCAATGGGGAATAGCTAAAAATCCGATTAAGACCCGTTTAAGACCCGTTTAAGACCCTTCATTACTACCGTCCTTCGGCCCGCGATCGACTTTACGCTGGTAGACATCGTGCGGATGAGGCCCGCTTGCGCAGCGCCGAAGCGGTTACGCCAATATGCGCATGCCGCTTCTAGCCGGCGGATAATCGGCCGGCGGAGCAAGTCATGCGCTCCCGATGGGTCTACGATGAACGGATCGTGCCGTTTACTAGATTCTCACCTGATAGGGAAAGAGTCTACTGATATAGAGCAACGAGAATGACAGGAAATACAGAGGAAATGCTGATTTTCCAAAGAATATGAACCGGCAGCCGGGTTGCAGTGGTGCTGGCAGCGATTCGCTTCTCAAGTTCAGATATATAGATCATGATCGTGAATATGAGATAAGGCAGTAGTATAATCTTTCAATGGCGTCAGCAGTGTATTTTTTTCCTACTGGGTTGGCTCTAAACTATGAGAGTAGTGAAAGTGGCACGAATAGAAATGTGACTTCAAGATTATTCGGCGAATGCATGACAGAAGTGCCCCAACAAAGCCGTACCTCAAGTGGCGCGATCAGCGAAGCTGGCGCCGAGAAGGCGTTCGTCGCCGAGAGGAACATTGCAGCCATTCGGCTGGCGGTGATCGCCTACAACAGCCTGGTTTACCATGGAGTAATGGACCATGCTGGAACCACTCCATGGCTTTCGTATCTCCTGATAATCACAAGCGCAATCTATGGCGCGGCAGTCTTTTTCCTCGAGCCCTACCGCCGCTATCCGGTGATGCTGTCGAGTTATTTCACCTCGGTCAGCGACGCGATCTTCATCACCCTCTGGCTCTATGCTACCGGGGGCTTTGAATCGCCCTTCTATCTGCTCTTGTACGTCTCGATCGTCGCGGTCGCCTTCCGCTACAGCTACCGCGAGACGATGATCGCGGCGGTGATCTATTCGCTCAGCTACCTGGCCATGCTCGGCCTGTCGAGCGAACTCGCCGGCCATCTTACTGAGCTCAGCGTGCGGGTCGGCTACGTGTTCCTGATTGCCGCCACCGGAGCATTGTTCGCGCGCGAGGCGCTCCAGCAGACCCAAGCCAAGCTCGAACTCCATCATCTGGCGGAGCGTCTCCGGACCGAGGTCGGCGAGCGCCGGCGCATGCAGGCCGAGCTTGCCGAGGCGCAAGGGCGTTTGGCCGAGAGTCGCGAAGCGGAACGGCTGCACCTGGCCCAGGAATTGCATGATGGCCCGGTGCAGGATCTGTATGGCACGCGCTTTCAACTTGGAGAGCTTCGCGAAGGACTGCAAACTGAGGCCGACCTGGCGCGCCTGGTAGCGGTGCAGACGACATTGCAGCATGTGATCGGGACATTGCGTACAATCTGCGGGGAGCTACGGCCGCCGGCATTGGCGCCCTTTGGCCTGGAGAGGGCCATCCGCTCGCATGCCGAACAGTACCAGCAGGCTCATTCTGAAATCGATCTGCGGTTAGACCTGGCGCCTGATGATCAAGTCTTACCGGAACGAGTACGACTAGCGCTGTTTCGCATTTGTCAGGAAGCGCTGCGCAACGTGGCACAACACGCCCAAGCGCGGTCGGTGTTGATCCGGTTTACGTTCGATGCCGAGCAGGTGGTGTTGGAGATTGAGGACGATGGCGCTGGGTTTGTCGTGCCGGCGCGCTGGCTCGAACTAGCGCGGCGCGGGCACCTGGGAATGCTGGGTGCGGCCGAGCGGGCCGAGGCGATCGGGGGACGCCTAGAGGTTGTATCTGGCGTAGGGGCAGGAACTCTCGTGCGCATCGTTGTGCCACGCTCAGCGGAACTCCCATTAGCTCAGACTGCGTGGCTCCAGACGAAATAGATGCTGCTAGAGCGCCGGTCAAGTATTCCGGAACTATCCACGAATGACGCTAATCTACACGAATATATTATGAAATATTCGCCTATATTCGCGCAATTTGTGGATTCTTGGCCGATGTTCTAGTACACAATCGGAAGTAAGGTTTGCCAATGATCCGTATTGTACTCACCGACGATCATCCGGTGGTGCGTTCAGGGATCCGCCAGTTACTCGAGAAGACATCCGATATCGTCGTGGTAGGCGAGGCCAGCGATGGAGCGGAGGCGCTGCGCCTGGTGAACGAACTGTCTCCAGATGTGCTATTGCTGGACATGGAAATGCCCAGCGAAACTGGCGTGCAGGTAGCCCGGCAGCTGCATGCCACCAGATCACCAGTACGCATCCTGGCGCTGAGCGCTTACGACGACGAACAGTATATTGTCGGGTTGCTGGCCTGCGGGGCGGCCGGCTATCTGACGAAAGAGGCAGCGCTCGAGACGATTGCCGAAGCGGTGCGCGGGGTTGCGCACGGCGAGGAAGGCTGGCTCAGCCGGCGGGCCGCGGCCCAAGTGGCCGCCTGGGCGCGGAAAGGATCGTCGCACACCGACGGGCTGACGGAGCGTGAGATTGAGGTCGTGCGCCTGGCCGCGCGGGGGTGGACGAACGACCATATTGCGGAGGTGTTGTCGATCAGCGAGCGAACGGTTCGTTTTCACCTGACGAATGTGTACAACAAATTGGGAGTCACCAGCCGCGGGGCCGCGATCGCATGGGCCGTGCGCGAGGGCCTGGAGAACAGAGGAAGCAAATAGAAGGAATAACATCCAAGAGCGGCCCACATATCGCAGAGACATGTGGACCGTTTTGTTGTGCAACAGCAGACGCAGTTGCCAGGTCAATGTGGTTTATAGCCTGCGGCAGCATGGTACTTCCTATTTTCTCTTTTTCGTTTTTTGCGCTCGCAGAGCGCAAAAAACGAAAAACAATGAAGATAAAGAACCGCTCTGCCGCCCGTCCTGAGCCTGACTAAGGAAAGGCTAAGACGACTTTCGATAAGCGACTGCCTAAGTCCTGTGACTAAAGGACCTGTTGGAAACGACAGGGTCGCACCTGCCGAAAATGGCAGGGTCAAGACTGTCGGCACGTTCGTTGTGCAGAAGCGCAAATTGTGATGTGCTAGGCGTTGGAGTGATAAGCTATTCCTGCCCGAGGGCAGGTGCGGGTAAGGCAATGACACCGATCAGTGTGGCGCTAGCCGACGATCACCAGGTGGTACGGATAGCAGTTCGCAGTATACTCGAAAAAGCGCCGGACATCGTGGTGGTGGGTGAGGCAAACAATGGCATGGGCGCGCTGCGTCTAGTGGCGGAACTGGCTCCCGACATATTGCTGTTGGACGTCGAGATGCCCGGCATGACCGGGGTCGAAGTAGCACGGTATTTGCAGGCCAGCGGTTCGCCGGTGCGCGTGCTGGCGTTGAGTGCCTACGATGATGCACAGTACATTGCCGCGTTGCTGGCTAGTGGGGCGGCCGGCTATCTGATGAAAGATGAGGCCATGGAGATGATCGTGGACGCAGTGCGCGGGGTGGCGCGCGGCGAGCAGGGCTGGCTAAGCGCGCGGGTTCGATCCTCGGCACACAAAGCGGCGCCGGGCATAGGAACATCGTTAGACTAAGGCAAATTCCATACCGCGGTTGCGTTACACTTTGTAACCGCATTACGGTAGATATGATGATCACTTAAACAGCAGTTGCATAGGTCGCCCGTATTCGAGGTAAACGATGTCCAATGGCAGCACAAATCTCATCCGAGTCCTGCTGATCGACGATCACGTCGTGATGCGCATGGGGCTGCGCATGCTGATCGAGAATCAGCCGGGGCTGAGGGTTGTCGGCGAGGCGACCGATCGCGGCGCCGCCATTCTGAGCGCCGCTCGCGAGCAACCGGACATCATCCTGCTCGACCTCGATCTGGGCGATGAGAGCGGCCTCGACATCCTCCCCGAGCTGCGCGCCGCCGCCGAAGGGGCGCGTGTGATTGTGCTGACCGGCATACGCGACCCCGCCGAGCATCGGCAGGCCGTGCGCCTCGGCGCCACAGGCATGGTATTGAAGGAGCAGGCGGTCGACACGCTCGTGAAGGCGATCGAGCGCGTTCACGCGGGCGAGACCTGGCTCGACCCTGCGCTGGTAGCCCATGTGCTGGCCGACCGATCGCGCGCACGCGGCCAAGATGCCGATCCCAAGGCGGCAAGAATCGCCGCGCTGACCGAACGCGAACGCGAGGTCATCGCGCTGATTGGCGAGGGCCTGAAAAACCGACAGATTGGCGAGCGCCTGTCGATCAGCGAGACAACGGTAGTCCACCACCTCACGTCGATCTTCGCCAAGCTCGGCGTCGCCAATCGCCTCGAGCTGGTGACCTACGCCTACCGCCACGGACTCGCGAAGCCACGCTAAGATCATTGCAGATTGCAGATTGCTGCTATACTCTAGGTGATACGAGTCATGCGATCGCGTCCGCGATGCTGTTTTTGCCTTCGGCAGAGCGGTACTTTACTGTCTAAGCGTTTCTCATTTTTGCGCTCTGCGAGCGCAAAAATGAGAAACGACATAATCGGAAAGTACCATGCTGCCGCAGGCTAGAATCCGCGTTGAAGCGGCCACCGCGTAAGTCCAGTTAGTTGAGGGATCTCGACGGCGTAAGGTAAGAGCAGCATGCGATGAGCATTCGACCGCCTACATCCACAGGCACATCGGCGACAGCGACTGTGGACGACCGCATCATTGCCGTGATGCGATTCATCCTGGCGTTTTCGGCATTGCTGATCACGATTGTCGACCCATCGGAGCCCGATCGGCTGGTGGCGATTACATACGCGGCGCTCAGCCTGTATACGATCTACAGCGCGGCGCTATACCTGATCGTGCAGCGCTTTCAGGCGTTCCAGGCAGCGATCAGGAAATGGACGCACTGGGCCGATGTTGGATGGTATATTGTACTGATTAGCCTCAGCAGCGGTACGAGCAGCGTCTTCTTCTTTTTCTTCTTCTTTGCCATTCTGGTGGCCTCGTTCCGCTGGGGCTTCAGGTCGGGCCTCAGTGTGGCGCTGATCTCGGCGATTCTGTTCACCACCGTCGGTTTTGCCACGGCGCCGAAAGGGCCGAATTTCGAACTCAACCGGTTCCTGCTGCGCCCGATCTACCTGTTTGTACTTGGCTATATGATGGCCTACTGGGGTGGCTACGAGATCACACTCAAGCGCCGGCTCGCGCTGCTCAAAGAGGTGAACACGCTCGCCAACCCGCGCTTCGGCGTCGATCGCACCACCGGCTGGCTTATGGAGCGGCTGCGCAGCTTCTACAACGCCGACGCCTGCCTGCTCGTCGCAGCCGACTCGGCCGCCGGCGAGTATTTTATGCGCCGCGCCGACCGCGAGGACCCCGAGCGGGCCGTGCGCAACGAGCCAATTCCGGAAAAGCTCGCCGAGCGGTTGCTCGCGCTGCCGGACAATCATGCGGTCGTCTACAGCGTCAAGCCGCGCGTGTGGTGGAGCATGCATACGCGCTCGCGCTCCTACGACGTTGTGTCGAGAGCGCGCATGGCCGAACGCCCACAGGTGAGCGAGGCGCTTGCGGCCACGCTCGACGCCGGGTCGTTTGTGGCAGTGCCGCTGCGCTATCACAACGCGGTGACCGGGCGGCTCTACCTCACCGCGACGCGGCGAGACACCTTCGACGACTCGGACGTGGATTTCCTTCTGCAGGTGATCACTCACTTCACACCGGTGATCGAGAACATCCGCCTGGTCGATCGCCTGGCGTCGGATGCCGCCGAGGTCGAGCGCCAGCGGATCGCCCACGACATCCACGATAGTGTGATCCAGCCGTACATCGGGCTGCAAATCGGCCTCACCGCGATCGCTCAGAAGCTCGAGGCCGGCGATACCAACGCGATCGGCGACATCAAGCGGCTGAACGAGCAGATCGCCACCGTGGTCGCCAATTTGCGCAGCTACATGCATGGGCTCGCCAGCTCTGGCGAGCACGAGAACATCCTCGTGCCATCGGTGCGCCGCTTCGCGGCAACGTTCGCCGAGACCACCGGCATCGCCGTGCAGGTGCAGGCCGCCGGCGATCTGCGCCTCAACGATCGGCTCGCGGCCGAGGTGTTCCAAATGGTGACCGAAGGGCTGAGCAACATTCGGCGGCATACGCACGCCATGCAGGCGAACATCGTCCTCGCGCATCGCGACAACCATGTGGTTCTGAGGATCGAAGATCAAGGCATCAATGGCTCGGCGCCAGCGCCCTTCACCCCACGCTCGATCACCGAGCGCGCCACGACGCTTGGCGGCCGCGTGCGCGTCGACCAACACGAGCACGGCAGCGCGGTGATTATAGAAATACCGCTTTAGATAAAGGTTCGCATGGAGTTGTCAGTTGTCAGTTGTCAGTTGTCAGTTGTCAGTACTGACAACTGACAACTGACAACCAGACCAGATTCATAGAGACAGACAATGCCGGCAACCGCCACAAATCGCATTCGAATCCTGCTGGTCGACGACCACGAGCTGGTTCGCACGGGGCTGCGCATCGCGCTCGAGCGCCACCCGCATCTGGCGGTCGTCGGCGAAGCGGGCAACCGCGCCGATGCGCTTGCGATCGCGGCCCGCGAGCGGCCCGATATCATCCTGCTCGACCTCGACCTCGGCGGTGTGAGCAGCCTCGACTGTCTTCCCGAACTGCTCGCCGCCACAAAAGGCGGGCGGGCCATCCTGGTGACCGGCGTGCGCACACCCGAGGAGCACTATCGTGCCGTGCAGCTCGGCGCGATGGGATTGGTGCGAAAAGAGCAGGCGGCCGGCGCGCTGGTCAACGCGATCGAGAAGGTCCACGCCGGGGAGGTCTGGCTTGAGCCTGCGATGGTGGCGCGGGCGCTCGCCGAGATCTCGGGCCAGCGCAGCGCAGCAGAGC
>WNFV01014975.1_pt1 | contig 11180 bp, 9 predicted proteins | sample 5400101 | NCBI WGS metagenome assembly WNFV01 (sample SAMN13153361, study PRJNA577476) | soil metagenome | isolation source: 115 cm soil or saprolite under grassland replicate 1 | place: USA:California | collected 2016-06-15
AATGGGACCAACCCGAATGTCCTTATCAATAGATCCTCAGACTGTGCGCCTTCAGGCCAGGCATACAAACCGATTTGCATCGCTCCTGCTGAAACTCCAATCAGAACAGCTCCGTTCCAGTATCTATCTCCGATGAGTTCTCGCAATCCAGTTTCTTCAAATACTCGCCACCCTCTCACTGCATCACCTCCGGCAAGCAAGATGATGTCCGCACCATTGAGGAAAGAAAAATCCTCATCGGTTGGAGAGGAAGGCGCCATGCGACATCGATGGATTCCGATCATCTCCATCGCGGCTTCGAAGATGCTGTAATACTCAGGATCGTCCGCATTCGATGCTCCGATGTATGCCGCTTTCGGTGAGGAGACATCTATCATATCTCTCACAGAGTTGAGAAACGGGTTGTCACCTCCACGGTAAAATAAGAGTTGGCTGTCGGCCAGGAGGAACAATGGTTTGACTATAGAATCCACAATCTTCCCCTTATACTTCATAGACTTCTATTTACAGTACTCCCTAAGCTGGACTTTATCCATTTTTTGAATTTGAAAAGTCATCCCCTGAGCTTCGTTTTCACGTCGCGGAGCGACGGTGTGATATTAGGCCGGCGTTTTAACGCCAATGAGGTTAAGTTAGCGATCAGTGGCGCGGACTTTAGTCCGCGCTGATGGCTGGCGCGCGGACTAAAGTCCGCGCCACTAATCGCGCCAGATGCCTAACTTAACCTCATTGGCGTTTTAACGCCGGCGCCGCGCGTGAGAGAAATCCGCGAGTCGCGGCAGCGACGGTTGAGGGCGGCCAACAGACGGTTGAAGGAGCGGCGAACTCACCACAATTTCAACCGTCGCTGCCGCGACTGGGCGATCATTCCAAACAGTGATGTTGTAAAAATCCCGCGCTCATTGCTGGAGGGCGTAATTGACGCCGTGTGTTACGCGGCGTGATGGATAAAGTCGAGCTTAGTTTCCAGAGTAATGAGTCGCTTTACGCAATTCGTCTTATTTCGCGGGAGTCAAAACGACATTCCTGAACCACACCTTGCCGTGATCGCCTTGGAGCATGATCGGCCCCGGCGCCTCTTCGGCGCTGTCGAGCGCGCCTCCGGTGATCCCCGGTATCTCTTCTTTGTCAATCACTGTTTGGTCGTTGAGCGTGACGGTCAGTTGACGTCCGATCAGAGTGATCTCGTACTTCTGCCACTCACCGGCCTTTTTCGACGCGTTCACCTTCGGAGTAAGGAACCCGTACAACCCGCCCATGCCGTGACTCTCAGGCTCCTTGCCGTAAGTGTCTTCGATTTGCGCTTCATAGCGGCCGCGCAGGTAAACGCCGCTGTTGCTGGGCCGTCCGCCGTTGACTTGCGGGTCGGCGAGTTTGAATTCGAGGCTGAGCTTGAAGTCCCGGAACTTCTGTTCGGTGATGATGTCGACACAGCCCTTGCTGTTGGTCATCGCGCCGTCTTCGACGCTCCAGCATCCTTTGCCCTTTTCAGAACGCAGCTTCCATCCCGTCAGGTCTTTGCCGTTGAAGAGCTGGATCGCGGCGCCCCATTTCGGATCGGCTTTGGGTTTGAGCGCGGGCGCTCGGACGCCGGACCATTTCAGCGTCGCGCCGTCTTCGCCATTGGTCGAGCCTTCGAGCTTCCCGCCGATCAGTGCGCCCTCGAAGACCAGGTCGACTTTCATGTTCTCGTATTGCGGGGGCAGGCTGAATTTGAGTTTTCCGTCATTGAATTCGATCTGCTTGATCGGGCGGGCGCTGCCGAAGCGTCCGACGAAGCGACCTTGCAATTTGCCTTCGGCGTCCGTGACTTCCAGCCACGAAGTGTAAGGCGCATCCGCGCCATGAACCGTCAAATCCCATCGCCCGATGATTGGAGAGGCTTTCTGGGCCTCTCCGGTCGAAGCGAACACGGACAGGAAGATGAGATATAGACATAACAAGCCGGTTTTTTTTCTGCGCATCTTTGAAATCCCTTTCTGATCTTAAGGTTTCGGATTTGAGATTTTAAGATCGCGGACTCAGTTTTTGAGCGATTGCGATCAACGACAGGCCGCACGGAGGGCCGATCAAACGCTCGAGCTTGAGCAGCGGCACGAGGAGGTTTGCGAGATTGGCCTGTCCCGCCGGGATGTAATCGCGTTTGAGCAACCGCCCGTTGATGAGCCAGGGCAAAGCCGCGGCGAGGCTGAAAAATTTCATCTCGCGCGCGACGAAGCCGGCCTTCTCCAGCTTGCCGGCCAATTCGCGCCTTTCGTAGCGGCGAAAATGGCCGACGGCGCGGTCGAACTCGCCGTAAAGAAACCTGTGCGCCGGCACTAGCAGCGCCAGTTTCCCTCCCGGCGCGAGCGAATCATGTATTTGCGCCAGCGCGAAAAGATCGTCTTCGATATGTTCGAGCACGTTCAAACAGACGACCGAATCGAAAGGATCGGCGACGAACGCGTCAGGAGCTTTCGCCGTCAGATCGAACTTTCCCACGCGGACATTAGGACGCCCGCCGAACAACATTTCCAGTTCGTTGCGGTAACTGAGCACGATGTCGGTCGCCGTCACCTCACGCCCTCCGGCGCAGAGGAATTGCGTGATGTTGCCTGTGCCCGATCCGACTTCGAGCACGCGACGCCCCAGCGCGTGCGAAATATGTTCGTAGATCCAATGGTTATAACGATCAAGTTTGGCGAGTTGATTGAGCGTAGCCGTCAACGCCAGACTTCCTTCTGTCATACTCCCTCTCGTTTTGGGGGCGTTGATTCGAGCGTAATTACTGCAGGAACTTAAGGTTGACGATAATGCCCGCTGAAAGGGTTGAAGTCAACCACACGAGAAGCAAGGCGCCGGATCGCGGTTCTTGCCTCACTGAAAGTCATAAGCTATGCTCTGCAACCGCGAATCAATCATAATCCCCAGTATTAATATCGATAGGAAAAACTAGGTGAAATGCAGAATCCTCCACTTCTATCCATTTTAATGCCCGTTTATAACGAAGCGAACACTATTCACGAGATCCTCAAGCGCGTCGAGGCGGTTGATCTGGGCGGTGTCCGCAAAGAGGTGATCATCGTGGACGACGCGTCGAAGGACGGCACGCGCGAGATTCTGGACGATCTGCGCAAAGACGCGCCTCACAAGATCTATTTCCACGCCCAAAATATGGGGAAAGGCGCGGCCCTCAGAACTGCTCTAACCTACGCCACGGGCGACATCATCATCATTCAGGACGCTGATCTGGAATACGATCCGGCCGAATACGCCGAACTGCTCAAGCCCATTCTCGACGGCCGCGCCGACGTGGTTTACGGGTCGCGGCTTTCGGGCGCCAAGGTCGCGCGGGCTTTCAATTTCTGGCATTTCATCGGCAACAAGCTGCTCGCGCTCATCACCAACGTGCTTTACAACTCGATCCTTTCGGACATGGAGACCTGTTACAAGGTCTTCCGCGCCGACGTGATCAAAAATCTCCAGATCAAGTCGAACCGCTTCGATTTCGAGCCTGAGATCACCGCTAAAATTCTCAAGCGCAAACATAAGCTCTACGGGGCTTTCTGGCGACCATTCCGGCCAACGGCTTTGCGTCGCCTAATTCCTCAGAGCTGTTATAGTCTCACGGGTCTTGACACTTAAGCAAAATGGATGTCATGAAAGGGACGTCATGTTCGGAGCGAGCGCTGCGTGCGCCCCTCTCGCTTCTCTCGGGTCTTGATACTTAAGCAAAAGGGATGTCATGTTCGGCATGCTGTTAAGAGCTTGGCGCTATCGTCATTTCATTTTTTCATCGATCAAAAATGAATTTCTAAGCCGTTTTGCGCGCAGTCGGTTAGGGGGCTTATGGATGGTGATACACCCGCTGGCCCAAGTCGTTATCTTCGCTTTTATTCTTTCTGCCGTACTCTCCGCCAAGCTGCCCGGGATTGCTAACCGATATGCATATGCGCTTTATTTGATGGCGGGCACGCTGGCCTGGTCGTTGTTTTCCGAACTCGTTTCGCGATCGTTGACGGTGTTCGTCGACAACGGCAACTTGCTCAAGAAAATGATGTTCCCGCGCATTTGCCTGCCATTGATTGTCTCCGGATCGGCGCTGGTCAACAATCTCTTGTTGTTTGTCGCCATCCTTGCGGTATTCGCGCTGTTAGGCCATCTGCCCGGCTGGAACGTCCTTTGGCTGCCCGTGCTGATTGTTCTGAACGTTATGTTAGGAGCAGGCCTCGGGCTCGTACTCGGCGTCTTCAATGTCTTCATCCGCGATGTCGGCCAGGTCGTACCCATTGTTCTGCAATTCTGGTTCTGGCTTACCCCGGTCGTTTATGTACCAACCATCATTCCTCAACGTTACAAGGACTGGTTATTCCTCAACCCGATGACTCCATTGGTCAACTCCTACCAAAATATTTTGGTATTCGGTGTCGAGCCAAAATGGCTGCCGTTAACCGGCACGGCTATATTCACGATCGTGTCTTTGATATTCGCCTTGTTCCTCTTCCGTAAAGCCGCCCCCGAGATGGTGGACACTTTATGAGCGAGCCCATCCTGTGCGTAGAGAACCTGGGCAAGGCCTACCGGAATTACGGCGGCGAATGGCGGCGGGTGCTCTCCTGGTTTGGCGCCCCGGTGAAGCCGATCGAGGAGCGCTGGGTGCTCCGTCATGTTAACTTCAGCATTCAGCCGGGCGAGGCGGTCGGCATCGTCGGACAGAATGGCGCAGGCAAGAGCACGTTGCTCAAACTGATTACCGGCGTCCTGCATCCGACCGAAGGATCGATGCGCATCAACGGCCGCATCTCCGCCATTCTCGAACTGGGCATGGGTTTCAATCCTGAGTTTACCGGGCGGCGGAACGCCTACCATTCCGCCGGCCTCATGGGCTTCTCCCAGGAAGAGATCGAAAAGGTCATGCCCGAGATCGAATCTTTCGCGGAGATCGGCGCCTACTTCGACGAGCCGGTGCGCACCTATTCCAGCGGCATGCAGGTTCGCGTGATGTTTGCCGTCGCTACCGCCTGGCGCCCCGAGATCCTCATTGTGGATGAGGCGCTTTCGGTCGGGGACGCCTATTTCCAGCATAAAAGCTTCAACCGCATCCGGGAGTTTCAGGAGATGGGCGCCTCTCTGCTCATCGTTTTTCACGACCGCAGCGCTATCCAGACCCTTTGCGACCGGGCCATCCTGCTGGAAAACGGCATGGTTATCAAAGACAGCAATCCGGAAGAGGTATTTGACTTCTACAACGCCATTATCGCCGAGAAGGGAAGCCACACCGTCAATGTGGTAAGGATGGATAACGGTAAGGCGCAAACCATCTCCGGCACCGGCGAAATCCGAGTCGAGGAGATCGCCCTTTACAATAGCAAAGGCGAAGTGTCCGAATACGTCAATGTGGGAGAGCCCATCGAACTGCGGATCAAGGTCAAGGTCCACCGGCCGGTTGAAACGCTGGTGCTCGGATATGGTATCAAGGACCGGCTGGGACAGGTCATGTACGGCACCAACACCTGGCACACCGGGCAGGTCATCCACAACCCGCGGCCGGGCGACGAGTACCGATTCGTCATCGCCTTTCCGGCCAATTTAGGGATAGGCAGTTATTCGATTCAGACCGCTCTAGTGGATCGCGATACACACCTTACCGCTAACTACGAATGGCGGGACATCGCGCTGGTCTTCAACGTAGTCAATATCGACAAGGCACAGTTCGCGGGTTGTCTTTGGAACGAGCCCCATATCAAGATCGAGAGCTTGACTCAATGAGCTTTATCTCCTATGCGCAGAATTATGAAGACGTGATGCTTTGGCGCGCCCTAAAGCACATTGACCAGGGCTTCTATATCGATGTTGGCGCCAATGACCCCGACATAGACTCGGTGACAAAGGCGTTTTACGAGCGGGGATGGCGCGGTATTAATGTCGAACCGGCGCCCCAGTGGTTCGAACGCCTGGAAAAGGCGCGTCCTCGAGACATCAACCTTCAACTCGCGCTTGGCGCGGAACCGGGCGCCATCACGTTCTACGAGATACCTGACACGGGTCTTTCGACGGCAGAGAAAAAGTTCGCTGAACGGCACGAGGCGGAGCGTGGTTATCAGAGTCGTGAGTTGCGCGTGGAAATGGATACCCTTTCCAACGTATGCGAAAGGTTTCATCTGGAGCCAATACATTTTCTCAAAATTGATGTCGAGGGCGCGGAGAAGGCCGTTCTCCAGGGAGCCGATTTCGGGAAGATACGTCCCTGGATCATACTTGTAGAGGCGACATTACCAAATAGCCAGGAAGAGTCTTACTACGACTGGGAGCCTTTACTGCTAAACGCGGGGTACGAATACGCCTACTTCGATGGGCTGAACAGGTATTACGTCTCAGGTGAACACGAAAATCTGAAGGCCGCTTTTAAGGCGCCGCCCAATGTATTTGATGATTTTGTGATAAGCAAACAGATAGAGTCGGAACGCCGGGCCGAAGCCAGAGCTGAGCAGGCCGAAGAACGGGCGGCGCAGGTCGAAGATGCTTTACGGGCAGTCTATAGAAGTCGTTCGTGGCGCTTTACGTGGCCGCTTCGCTGGCTGGCCAGTAATGTGCGTCTCCGACGTGAGAAGGCGAAATGACTGTTAAAGAATGTCGCACTCCGTCTCCACTTTGTCCATTTTTGATTTAACTATTGGTTTCATTGGGTTTGTTTTGCACCGCCAAAGTCCTCAAGCGCAAACATAAACTCTACGAGGCGCCGATCTCCTATTACGGCCGCGATTTTTCGGAAGGCAAGAATATCACTTGGCGCGACGGCTTTGCGGCGGTCTGGGCCTTGAGCAAGCGCCGCTTCTTGGATTGAATTGATTGGATGATTAACCTTGAGAGTGGCGGATTGACTTGACGGATGCCGCGGTCTTGGGCAGAGTAATCCGCCTGATCGACCCCCACCCCGAATGAGAAATAATCGTGGTAACTACCAATGAAGGAAAGCTTGCTTCAATACCTGGTCTGCCCTTCCTGTGGCGCCGAACTTTCGCTCAATAATACCGAACACGACGGACGGGAGATCGTCTCAGGCGAATTGCGATGCGGCGGCTGTCGATCGACTTTCCAGATTCGCTCCGGCGTTCCGCGGTTCGCCGACCCCGAACGTGATGAAGCGCAGCGCGCCACGGCTAAAAATTTTGGCGCGCAGTGGCTGGTCTTCGATCAAGTTCAGGAGCATCACGAGAAACAGTTCCTGGATTGGATCGCGCCCGTCACGCAGGATTTCGTCCGCGACAAGGTCGTACTCGAAGGCGGATGCGGCAAAGGCCGCCACACGCGACTTGTAGGTCTGTGGGGCGCGCGCGCCATGATCGGAATAGACCTGAGTGTGGCGGTCGAGGCCGCTTATCGCAACACAAAAGATTTGCCGAACGTCCACATCATCCAGGCCGACATCTATCGTTTGCCGCTGAAGCGGCGCTTCGATTACGCATTTTCGGTCGGCGTGCTGCATCACTTGCCCGACCCCCGCGGCGGTTTCGATTCGCTGGTCAAACACGTCAAACCGGGCGGGTCAGTCTCAGCCTGGGTTTATGGGCGCGAGAATAACGGCTGGATCGTGAACGTAATCAATCCGCTGCGCGAACGTTTCACGTCGAAACTGCCGACTCGCCTGCTCTATATCATTTCTTATCTTCCGGCGGTAATATTGTACGCCGCCCTCAAACTGGTTTATGCGCCGCTCGCGCAGACCGGCCTGAAGCGGTTTCTGTTTTACGCAGATTACTTGAGCTACATTGCGCGATTCCCCTTCGTCGAAATTCACAGCATCGTTCACGATCACTTGACAGCGCCTGTGGCGTTTTACATTCGCCGCGAAGAATTTGCCCGGTGGTTCGACGTGGATGAGATCGAACGCGCGGAGATCCACTGGCACAATAGCAATAGTTGGCGCGGACTGGCGCGTCTCAGCGCTTCATCAAGAGGGGCGGAGGCTCGGTATGCGAAGCGAAGCTCCGGATTGGCCAAACAATGACGAAGAATCCTAAACTCTCACTCTTCCTGCCCGTCTACAACGAAGAGGAAAACCTGCCGCGCCTTAACGAGAGGATCTTCCAAACGATGGGGCGTCTCGGTCACAGCTTCGAGGTGATCTATGTCGACGACGGCAGCGCTGATCGCAGCCTCGAATTGCTGAAGGAGTTCGCGGCGAGAGACCGCCGGGTGCGCGTCATCTCGTTCCGCCGCAACTACGGCCAGACGGCGGCGATGGCTGCCGGCATCAATGCGGCGCGCGGCGATGTTCTGATCCCGATGGACGCCGACCTGCAAAACGATCCGGCGGACATCGAGTGCCTGCTGGCGAAACTCGATGAAGGTTACGACGTGGTTTCCGGCTGGCGCAAAGACCGCAAAGACGCGTTCCTGACGCGCAAGCTGCCGTCGAAGTTGGCTAATGGATTGATCTCGAAGATCAGCGGCGTCGAGTTGCACGATTACGGATGCTCACTCAAAGCCTACCGCCGCGAGGTTCTGAAGGACGTGCATCTTTATGGCGAGATGCACCGCTTCATCCCGATCTACGCGAGCTGGGCCGGCGCGCGCGTGACCGAGGTCCCCGTTATGCATTACCCACGAATCGCCGGCAAGTCGAAATACGGGTTGTCGCGAACGATCAAAGTCGTCTTCGATCTGGTGACGATCAAATTCATGGCGAGTTATATGACCAAGCCGTTATACGCCTTCGGCTGGGCGGGCATGCTGGCGTTCGCCATCTCGTTCTTCTCGGCGCTGATTGCGGTCCTGATGAAGTACGCCGGATGGCCGCACAGCGCGACGTTCATCCAAACGCCTCTGCCGGTGCTGGCGATGGTTACGCTCGTGCTCGGCCTCCAACTCTTCTTGATGGGATTGATCGCCGAGATGGTGGTGCGCACTTACCACGAATCGCAGGGCAAGCTGATATACACGATCAAGACTAAGATCAATTTTGAAGACGAAGCAGAGCAACAAAATGTGCGGTATTCTCGGATTCATTAATACTGACCTAACTCGACCGGCTGATCACCAAACTGCGCGCGCCATGGCGGCGGCCATCATGCATCGCGGGCCCGACGATGAAGGATTCTATTTCAAAGAGAACGTCGCGATGGGAATGCGGCGGCTTTCGATCATCGACCTGGCCACGGGCCGTCAGCCGATCAGCAACGAGGACGGCTCGGTCTGGGTGGTCTTCAACGGCGAGATTTACAACTTCCCCGAACTGCGCCGGAGGCTCCTTGCGCGCGGCCACCAATTCAGCACGCATTCAGACACCGAAGTCATAGTCCATCTTTACGAGGATCACGGCGACGACCTCGTCGATCATTTGAACGGCATGTTCGCGTTCGCGCTCTGGGACGAGCGACGCCGGCGCTTGCTCGTCGCCCGCGACCGGATGGGCGAGAAGCCGCTCTACTTCACGCGGACCTCGAACGCGTTCATATTCTCCTCCGAATTGAAGTCGCTGGTCGTACACCCGGAGGTCGGGCGGCGCGTCAATCTGCTCGCCCTGCGGAAGTATCTGCAATACGAGTTCGTACCCTCGCCGCACACGATGATCGAAGGCGTTCACAAGCTGCGCCCGGCTCATCGGCTGATCTTCGAAAAAGGCGAGTGGCGGACCGAACCCTACTGGCGGCTCAGTTATGAGGGCGAGCGATTGAAGGTCGGCGAAGATGAGGCCGCCGAGGAGGTTCACGATCGTTTGCGCGAAGCCGTGCGGATGCGATTGATCTCCGACGTGCCGCTGGGCGTGTTATTGTCGGGTGGAATTGATTCGAGCGCGGTCGCCGCGCTGGCCTGCGAGGCCGCCGAAGGGCGCGTAAAAACCTTCTCGATCGCGTTCGAGGAGAAGTCTTTCGACGAATCTTCTTACGCGCGGCTGGTCGCGAATCATCTCGGAACCGAGCATTACGAGCGGCGATTCACCGAACGTGAGATGCTCGAAATCGTGCCGGAGATACCGCGATTGCTGGACGAACCGCTCGGCGACGGGTCGTTGATTCCGACCTTTCTGCTGTCGCGCTTCACGCGCGAGCGCGTCACCGTGGCGTTGGGCGGCGACGGCGGCGACGAACTCTTCGCGGGCTATCCGACTTACGCGGCGCACCGGGTGGCCGATTACTACCGCGCGCTGCCGCGGCTCTTGCGCGAAGGATTGATCGAACCTGCCGTCGCTCGATTGCCCGTTTCGACCGACAACCTGTCGTTCGATTTCAAAGCGAAGCGCTTTGTGCAGGGGGCGACGCTACCGGCGGGCGAGCGCCACACAGTCTGGATGGGGTCGTACACCGCCGCGCAGCAAAGGTCGCTGCTTGCGCCGGAAGTTCTTGCAGCCTGTCCCGACGAAGAGGTCTTCGACGAGGTCCGAATCTACGACTACGCGAACGGCCACGACGTAGTCGAGCGAATGATGACACTCGATGCGACGCATTACCTATCCGAGTGCGTGCTCTTCAAAGTCGACCGCGCGAGCATGGCCGCGTCGCTCGAAACGCGCGCGCCGTTCCTGGATCATACTCTGATCGAATTCCTAACGAAGCTACCCGTCGGTTTAAAGCTGCGCGGCCAATTCGGAAAATGGACCGGCAAATACATTCTGAAACGCTCGATGCGCGGCCGACTGCCGCAGCAGGTCATCGAACGCCCCAAGAAGGGCTTCGGGATGCCCGTGGCCAAATGGGTAAAAGGCGAGTTGAGGACGTTTGTGCGGGACGCCTTCGCGCCTGAAAGGTTGAAAAAGCGCGGACTCTTCAACGCCGATTACGTCGGACGGTTGCTGGATGAACACGAACGCGGCGTGGCCGATCACCGCAAGCTGATCTGGACGCTGCTGATGTTCGAGATGTGGCCGTTGGCCGGGAATTAGAGTTCATCTTGAGCTGCAAATTTTTCTCAACGCAAAGAGGCAATGCATTTTATAAGATGCGACATCATCCTATCCTGAAATCCGCCTATCAATATATCCTACGACATCATAAAAGCCTGACAGTGATTTTTATATTTGCCGGTTTTTTTATTGTGTTCTTTCACAAAGGAATATTTACCAGGACATTTTATACGACGGGCGATCAATTCATAGAATTTCACCCCTTACGCCGAGTGGCCTGGGATATGATCCGGCAAGGTTCGTTGCCTCTATGGACTCCGTATATATTCTCCGGTTATCCACTATTCGCCGAATCACA
>WNFV01008979.1_pt1 | contig 11177 bp, 11 predicted proteins | sample 5400101 | NCBI WGS metagenome assembly WNFV01 (sample SAMN13153361, study PRJNA577476) | soil metagenome | isolation source: 115 cm soil or saprolite under grassland replicate 1 | place: USA:California | collected 2016-06-15
CCAGCTGGATGATCCGAGCTTCAACGGTGCCTTCAACGGCACGACGCACATGATGATGTTGGGGACGAACCACCTCGCGGTTGCGGACGTCATTCTGGCCTGGGCGGACAACAACATCACCCGGTACTTCAAGACGATGAAGTAAAGGAGATCCGCTGCATTTGACCAAGGTCGGGGCCCACTGCGAGCCCGCTGCCCGTGGCGGGCTCCGACCACAGGGGGGAAACATGAACAAGCGATTCGTCTATGCGGTCCTGGTGCTCGCCTGCCTCGCCGCATTCGCCGGCCCGGCGTTCCGATCCGCTGCAGCGCAAGCGATCAGGTTGAGCGCGGAGCTGAGCGGGTTTCACGAAGTCGCGCCGGTGTTGAGTACCGGGTCCGGTCAATTCACTGCGATGATCGACCCGACGAGGACGTCGATGACGTTCACCTTGACGTACTCCGACCTGCTGGCGGATGCGACGCAGTCTCACATCCACTTCGGCCAACGCGGGGTTAACGGTGGCGTCATGGTGTTCTTTTGCACCAACTTGACCCCGCCGGCCGGCGTCCCGCAGCCGCAGGCCTGTCCGTTACGCGGCGGCACGGTCACCGGGACCGTTACGGCCCAGGACGTGGTCGGCCCCTTGGGACAGGGGATCAACCCCGGAAACCTGGACGACGTCATCAGCGCGATCCTGAGCGGCGCTACCTACGCAAACGTCCACTCGACTCGCTGGCCCGGAGGTGAAATCCGGGGACTGGTCAAGGCCAATTCCGCCGACAAGTAGGTCAAGCGCGCGTCGGGCGCCAAACGTCCTCTCGCTCGTGGTCCTCGGGTAGCGAGAGGGCGAGCGCTCCCGCGACCAGGAGGCTCGCGGCCAGGACCAACAGACCGCTCTCGAACCGGTGCGTGGCCTCCTTGAGGAAGCCCATGACGGTCGGCCCCACGAATCCCCCGACGTTCCCCACCGAGTTGATGAGGGCGATCCCACCGGCCGCCGCCGTGCCGCTCAGGAAGGCGGTGGGGAGGCTCCAGAACGGCCCGAGCGTGCTCCAGATGCCGGTCGCGCTCAGGCACAGGGCCAGGAACGCGAGGATGGGGTGCCCCTGCACGAGCGCGCCGAGGATCAGTCCCGCCGCCGCGGCGAATGCGGGGACCGCCACGTGCCGGCGCCGCTCCATCGTGCGGTCGGAGCGCCGCGCGATGAGGACCATGCCGACCGCGGCGGCGAGGTACGGCAGGGCGGAGATGAGGGAGGCCGCCGCGTTGCCCAGACCGGAGAAGCTCTTCACGATCTGCGGGAGCCAGAACGCCACGCCATAGAAGCTGATGATCATCGAGAAATAGAGGAGGCAGAGCCGCCACACGCGCCCGTGCGTGAGAGCCTCCCACAGCGTAAGGCGGTACATCTTCTCTTTGGCCGCTCGCTCCGCACGGAGGGTTTCCTCGAGCCACGCCTGCTCCGGCGCACTGAGCCAGCGGGCCGTGGAGGGGTGGTCGGCGAGATAGAACAAAGTCGTCACACCCAGGAAGACGGCGGGGAGCCCCTCGACCAGGAACAGCCACTGCCAGCCGGCCAACCCGCCGACCCCGCGGAGCTGCAAGAGCGCCGCGGAGACCGGTGCGCCGACCACGCCGGCCAGCGCGGTCGAGGTGAGGAAGAGGGCGAAGACCCTGGCCCGGTCCCGAGCGGGAATCCAGTGGGTGAGATAGAAGATCATGCCCGGCAGGAAGCCGGCCTCCGCGAGGCCGAGGAGGAACCGCAGCACGTAGAAGCTGGCCGGCGTCCTGACGAACATCATGGAGCAGGACAGCGCACCCCAGGTCACCATGATGCGGGCGATCCACCAGCGCGCCCCCACGCGTTGCAGGATGAGGTTGCTCGGGATCTCGAACGTCACGTAGCCGACGAAAAACATGCCGGCCCCGAGCCCGTAGACCGCGTCGCCGAGGCCGAGATCGGCCTTCATCTCCAGCGCCGCGAAGGAGATGTTGAAGCGGTCCAGGTAGTTCACGATGTAGCAGAGGAACAGATAGGGGATGAGCCGGCGGGTGACCTTCGCGGTGACGACGCGTTCGTCGATCATCGGACCAGAGTGCCGCCGGCCAAGGGGGAAGCGCAAGGTCGGCACGGCGCACGCACTCGACTTGACCCCGGGCAATCGGCCGGTTACATCAGCTCTGCCGTCCGGAGGAGCCTCGTGAAACGCGCCCCGGGTTTCACCCTGCTCGAGCTCATGCTGGCCATCGTGCTCACAGGCGTGGTGGTGTTGTTGGCCTACGCCTCGGCGCAGGTGAGCTTCGACGCGCGCGCCCGGCTGAGGGTGAGTCTTCGCGCGGCGCAGAGCGCGCGCGCCATGCGCGAGCTGCTCCAGGACGCGTTGCGCAACGCGCAGCTGCCGCAGCGCCCGGGAGACCCGGGGTTTCTGCTCCAGGGCGCCCGCCTGTCCTTCGTGACCGCCGGCGGCGGGCCGCCGCTCGATGCCGATTACGACTGGGTGGTGACGCTCGAGCCGGATGCGGGCGGGCTCCGGGTCGAGGCGATGCCCCTCGGCCGCGCGCCGCCGGCGCAGGTCTCGTTCGTATGGCCCGACGTGACGCGGTGGGACGTGCGGGTGCTCGGCGCCTGGGGGCCGCAGTGGCTCGAGACGTGGCGCTCGGGAATGACCCTGCCGCGCGCGGTCGCGATCAGGTTTTGGCACGACTCCGCGGCGATGGGGCCGCCGCTGTACGTGAGCCTCGCTCCCAGCAGCCCGGTGGCCCTGGACTCGGAGGATGAGAGCCCGTGACGGGCGTCGCCGAGCGCGGCCTGACGCTCCTCGAGGTGCTGGTGGCCCTCGTCGTGCTGAGTGTGGTGGCGCTCGGCTACTTCCAGGTGTTCCACGGGAGCCACGCGCTCGTCGCGAACGCCCGGGAGTGGTCGGACGCGATCGCGTACGCCGAGGACGCGATGGAGCGGACGAAGCTGGGGAGCGCGCAGCCGGCGTCCCCGGAGGCGCTGCCCGGCGGGTTCCGGCGCCAGGTCACGAGCCGGCCGTGGGAGCCCGGCTTGATCCGACTGACCGTATCGGTGTTCCTCCCTGGTGGTGGCCGCTTCGACCTCGAGCGGTTGGCCAGGGTCGAGCTGGCGCGCCCCGGTGCGGCGCCACCCGCCGGGCCGGTGGGCGACCCATGGTGACCCGCCGCAACCAACGCGGCGTCGCGTTGGTCTTCGTCCTGTGGCTGCTGGTGCTGCTCGGCGCGATCGTCGCGGAGCTCGCGTCCCGGACGCGGGCGGAGGCGACGATGCTCTCGAGCCTGCGCTCCCGCACGGTCGGGCGTTACGCGGCGGAGAGCGGGATCCTGGCCGCGACGGTCGGCATCGAGGGGTGGCTCGACTCCACGCGGAGCCCGCTCGAGCGCGCCGCCCTGTTCCGGGGACTCGACACCCGCCTGGCGTCTCTCGCGGGCGCCGATCTCGGCGGCGCCCGGTTCGCGGTGGCGGCGGTCGACCTCAACGCGCGCATCGACCTGAACCGCGCCGACATCGCGACCCTGCGCGGGCTGTTCCGGCAGTTCACGACCGACGGGCGCGCGGAAGCGGTCGTCACTGCCCTGAAGCAACACCCTGTGCGCCGGCTCGCCGAGTTGGCCCAGATCCTGGGCGGCGACGACTCCCTGGCGCTCGCGGTGGCGCCGTACGTCACGGTCTGGAGCGATGGGATCGTCAACATCAACTCGGCGCCGGAGCCCGTGCTCGCCGCCCTGCCCGGCGTCGGGGCGGCGGCGGCGAGCATCGTGCTGCGCCGCGCGACGGGCGAGGTGTTCACGACGCTCGACGCCGTCCACCCGGCGGCCCGGCCGGAGGTGCTCGCCGCGGTTGGGGGGGCTGCGCCGGCGCTGCTCGTGTCAACCGTGCCCAGCCGCCTCATGCTCGTGAGCCGCGGTTGGCAGGAGGGTCATCCGCTGACACACGAGATTCAGGCGGTCTACGCGGTGGTGGGTTCGCGGCTGGTCCCGCAGTCGTGGCAGGAGCGGGATCGGTAGGCCTAGAATGCCTTCAGATTGATCCCGTAGATCGCCTGCAGCATGGCGAGGGCGATGAACCCGACGAGGGCGCCGAAGAACACGATGAGCAGCGGCTCGAGCAGCGCGACGGCGGTCCGCAGGGTGCGCCGCACCTCGCCGTCGTAGGTGTCGGCGACGCGGAGGCACAGCTCCTCCAGCCGCCCGCTCTCTTCGCCGACCGCGATCAGCTGGAGGGCGAGCGGGGGCAGCGTCCCGGCGAGCGCCGGGGCGAGCGCGCTCCCCTCGGCCAGGGCCGCGGCGGCGCGGCCCACGCCGTCGGCCACGATCAGGTTCGTCACCGAGGCGCGCGCGATCTTGAGGGCCGGTAGTGCGGGCACGCCGCTCTTGAGGAGCAGGCCGAAGGTGCGGGCGAACCGTGCGGTCGAGTATTTCAACTCGATGTCGCCGATCCACGGCCAGCTGAGCCGGGCGCCGTGCCAGCGCCGGCGGGTCTCCGGCCGGGCAAGGGCGTTCGGGACCACGTAGGCCGCCGCCCCGGCGAGCAGCAGCCACGCCCACCACCCTTTCACCAGCACCGTGCTCGCGCCGAGCAACAGGCGCGTGCTGAGCGGCAGCGTGCCGCCGACGTCGGCGAGGATCGCCGCGAACCGCGGGATCACGAAACCCAGCAGCACGATCACGCCGATGCATGCGACCACGGCCATCAGGGCGGGGTAGAGCAGCGCGGACCGGAGCTGGGACCGGAGCTCGGTGCCTTCCTCCAGGTGCTCCGAGAGGCGCTCGAACACGACCTCGAGCACGCCGCCGGACTCTCCGGCCGCGACCATGGCGACAAACAGGGGATCGAAGTAGCGCGGGTGTTGCCCGAGGGCATCCGCCAGACTGGCGCCCCCCTGCACGGCGCGACGCACCTGGCGCACCGCCTCGGCGAGCCCGTCGTGCCCGGCATGCTGGGCCGTGAACGCGAGTGCCCGGTCGAGCGGCACCCCGGCGCCGAGCAGCGTGGCGGCGTTGCGGGTCCACAGCGCCACGGCCGTGCGGCGCCCGAGCCGGCGCCCGGCGCGCGCGGCGCCGAGCGCGGGCGACTCATCCACCGTGACGGGATACAGGTGCTGCCGGCGCAGCTCCTCGAGCACCGACTGGCGGGAGGGAGCCTGCACGACCCCATCGACCACCTGGCCGTCCGGTGTCGCGGCCCGGTAGCGGAACCGCACGGTCATCCCAGCACCTCGTCGCGCGTGACGCGCAGCACTTCCTCGAGGGTCGTGATGCCCGCGCATGCCTTCGCCCAGCCGGCCGCGCGCAGCGGCGCCATGCCCTGCGCCTGCGCCAGCGCCCGCACCTCGGCGAGCGGTGCGTCCTTCACGACCCGCGCCCGGAGCTCCTCGCTCACGCGCATCAGCTCGTACAGCCCCGTGCGCCCGCGGTAGCCGGTGCCCGCGCAGGCGTCGCAGCGCTCTCCGCGGCCGCGGCGGAACCGCGGCTTCGGAATGTCCGGCTGCCCGGCCGCGGCTTGCGCCACCACGTCCGCGGGCGGGCGGAAATCCTCAGCGCACACATCGCAGACCATGCGCACGAGACGCTGGCCCAGGATTCCGAGCACGGTGGCCGCGACCAGGTAGGGCTCGATCCCCATGTCCACCATGCGCGTCACGCCGCTCGGCGCGTCGTTGGTGTGCAAGGTGGAGAACACGAGATGGCCCGTCAGCGCGGCCTGGATCGCGATCTCCGCCGTCTCCCGGTCCCGCATCTCGCCCACCATGATGATGTCGGGGTCGTGTCGCAGGATGGACCGCAGCACGGCCGCGAACGTCAGGCCGATTTTGGGGTTCACGGGAATCTGCGTCACGCCGTCGATCTGGTACTCGACCGGATCCTCCACCGTCACGATCTTGACGCCCGGCTGGTTCAGGCGTTCGAGCGCGCCGTACAGCGTGGTCGTCTTGCCCGAGCCCGTGGGTCCCGTGACGAGGATGATGCCGTGCGGCTGGCGGATCAACCGCTCGAAGCCGTCGAGCACGGGGACCGGCATCCCCAGCTCCACGAGGTCGCGCACCCCGGCGCCCCGGTCGAGGATGCGGAGCACGACGCTCTCGCCGTGGAGCGAGGGGGTGATCGACACGCGCATGTCGAGCTCGCGGTCGGACAGCCGCAGGCGGATGCGGCCGTCTTGAGCCAGGCGCCGCTCGGCGATGTTCAAGCTGGCCATGATCTTGACCCGGCTGATGACGGCGGCGTGATACTGGCGCGGCGGATGGGAGATCTCCTGCAGCACGCCGTCGATGCGGTAGCGGACTCGCAAACCGCCCGGCCCCGCTTCGAGGTGGATGTCGCTGGCGCGCGCGCGCAGGGCTTCCAGGATCAGGAGATTGACGAGCCGGATCACGGGCGCCTGGTTCGCGAGCGCGCGTAGGTCGTCGATCGTCTCCTCCTCGTCGGCGAGGACCACGAGGTCGCCACCGCGGAGATCCGTCGCCTGGAGGTCGGGCGCGGCCGCGGACTGGGCGGAGAGGATCGCGGCGTGGATCTCGGCGGCCGGCGCGTCGACGAGCCGCACCCGGCGCTCGAACGCCCAGGACAGCTCGTCGATCACGGTCGGGTCCAGCGGCGCGCCGGCCGCGACGATGAGCTCTCCACTCTCGGCGACGGCCAGCGGCAGCAGGCAGTGCTCCTCGAGGTACTTGGGCGAGAGTCGCTGGGCGAGCGGGCCGACGGCGGCGGCGCGCAGATCGGCGGCCGAGCGCGACGGCTCCTCCGACGCGGGCGCCGGCGCGGCGGGCGCGGGGGGCGGGGGCGGCTGGAACGCGTCGGCGGGAGCGCTCCGGCGGATGCGGGTCATGGCTTGCGGGGTGGCAGCATGCTGTCGATCCCCTCCCGGATGTGCGGCAGCCGCTCCCGCTCCTGCTGGAGCAGCGAATCCGCCTGCTCGTCGGTGTAGACGACGTAGGGCGTGATGAAGATCGCAAGCTCGGTCCGTTGCCGGCTGGTGCTCCGGCTCTTGAACAAGTAGCCGAGGATCGGGACGTCCTTGAGGATCGGGACGCCGGATTCGATTTCCTGGGTCGTCTCGCCGATCAGCCCGCCGAGCACGACGGTGTGCCCGTTCTTCACGATGGCGCTCGTCTCCGCCTCGCGCGTGGTGATCACGGGAGCGTTCTGCGCCGCTTGGATCGTCTGCTGCGAGAGCGCGCTCACCTCCTGCAGCACCCGGAACGTGACGTAGCCGTCCTTGTTGACCGTGGGAATCACCGTCAGCTGCGTGCCGACGTTGCGGAATTGTACCACCTGGTTCAGGACGGCGTTGAAGCTGGAGAGCGTGGACTGGACGAACGGCACCTCGCTGCCCACCAGGATGCGCGCCTCCTCGTTGTTCAGGGCGAGGACGCGCGGCGCCGAGAGCACCCGCACGTTGGTCTGCGACGCGAGCGCTTGCAGGATCGCCCGAACGTTGACCGTGGCCAGGCGGACGATCCTGATGCCCAGGCCCTGGAGGTTCGAGAGCAGCGTATCGCCGAAGGCCTGCGGCCCGACGCCCACCCCGATCCCGCGCGTCGAGTCGCCCGCGATGCCCCGCTGCGTAAAGAGCTGCCAGTTGATCCCGTATTGGCTCGCCTTGTTGAGGGTGACCTCGGCGATGAGCACCTCGAGCAGCACCTGCGGCGGGCGCACGTCGAGCTGCTCGATCGTCTCCTGGAGCACGGAGAAGTTGGGCGGCGCCGTACGGATCACGAGGGAGTTGGTCGCCTGGTCGGAGACGATGGTGGTGCGGCCCACCAGGCCGGGTCCTCCCGCGGCCCCGGCCTGGGCACTCTCCGGTCCGGCAGGCGCCGCCCCCGCCGTCGGGCCGGCGGGCGGCGCCACCGGGGTTTGCATCCGCTGCTGCAGGGACTGGACCTCGCGCTGGCGGAGCGAGCGGAGCTCGCTTGACAGGCTGCGGTCCTCCAGCGCCTGGACCCGCGCGCGCTCCGGCGCCGCCGACACCGCCGCTCCGAAGACCTGACCGAGCGTCGCGGCGAGCTCCGCGGCGCTCGCGTGCTTGAGCGGGTACACGTACGTGCGGAGCCCCGCCTCCCCGCCCGTCTTGACGTCCAGCTGGCGCAGCAGGTCGAGGTAGCGCGCGATGTTGACGCCGCGGTCGGTGACGAGCACCGAGTTGGAGCGCGGCACGACTTCGACGCGGGCGGTCTTGCTCGCCACCTGCTTGAGCAGTGTCACGCCTTCCTCGGCCCGGATGTAGTCGAGCGGCACGATCTGCGTGACCAGGCCGAGGGGGGGCGGGGTGGGGAAGTCCTTGCCCACCCGCACCGGACCCGTCGAGGGCCGCTTCTCTTCCGGCATGACCTGCGCGACCGGCCCGGTTTGCACGATCACGAGGCTCTGGCTCTCGAGGATCGCCTCGAGCACGGCACCCACCTGCGAGGCCGGCACCGGCTCGGGGGTCTGGAACGTGACACGCCTGCTGGGCACGTCGGTCAGCACGACGTTCACGCCCAGCACCGTGGTGAGGGAGCGGATCACGTCGCCCAGATCCGCGTTCACGTAGTTGATGCGGACCGTCTGCGGAGGGGGCTGCTGGGCCGCCAGCGGGGGCGCGACAAGCAGCGCGGCGCACGCGAGCATGCGGGTGGCGTTCACCGCCGCCTCCGGGGACCGGACTCCAGCCGGAGGACGAGCGGTCCCGAGGGCTGAGCGAGTGTGACGGTCGAGTCGGTGATCGCGACGAGCGGCGCGCCCGCGACCGGGTCGCCGAGGCGGTAGAGCTCGGCGCCCGGGATCTTGGGATCCGCGTCAATCAGCGCAACGGCTCCCTGCGGGCCGATCGTGGTCCCGTACAACCTTAGGGCCGGCCGGCGGGGCGCCGGCGCGCCGACGCCACGGGCCGCTCGCCCCGCGGGCGAGAAGCGCACCGCTGGTGGCGCGCGCGTTTGAGAGAAAATGTTCGCGGCGACGATGGCCTCGTAGCTCGTCGGCGGCGCCAGGTCGGCCAGGGGGGTGGCCGGCCGGCCTGCGACCGGGAGCGACAGGCGCGCGGCGTCCGCTGCCGGGAGCGCGGGGAGCGGTGCGCGCGCGACGCGGAAGCCGAGACCCAGGAGCCCGAGCGCCGCGGCGGCGGTGTAGAGCGCGCGGACGGGAGGAGGGGTGGCGGTCACGAGCCGTCTGCGCCCGCGGCGGCGCCGTACAGGCCGTGGAGGCGGAGCGACCAGGTGAGGGACTGCGACCTGCCGGCGCCCCCCCCGCTCCACAGGGTCGCGCCCAGCACCATCCCGTAGCCCGCGTTCAGCGTCAGGTCGTCGATGACGAGGAGCTTCTCGCCGCGCTGCAGCCGGTACAGGAAGTCGACGAGCCCGTAGATGTCGCCCTGGGCCTGGAGCTGCACGGGGATGGCGAGCAGGCCCGGCTTGTCGGGGCGCGGCCGGCCCGCCACGTCCACCCGGTCGAGCTGCACCGCGCTTTCGTCGGCGTAGCGCTGCAGGAGGCCCTGCAGCGTCGAGGCCGCGAGCGCGGGCGTCGTCCCGGTGACCAGCCGGGCCTCGTCGGCGGCGAACGCCAGCGTCTGCTCGTTCAGGGCCCGCTGCAGCCGGTCCGTGCTCGCGGCCAGGGTCGCGAGGCGCACCCACTGCTCGCGGCTCACCGCGTACGCGGCCTCGCGCGCCGCCCAGCGGTGCGCCAACGGGAGCACGAGCAGGACGACGACGAGGGCGGTCGCGCTCACGATCGCCCCGGCGAGCACGACGCGTCGTTCGCGCGGGCTAAGGCGCCGGAACGAATCGGAAAGCGAGGGAAAAGCTCTCATACGTGCGGTCACCGAGCTGGGCGCGGTTGGTCGCCGACAGAAAGTGGACTTCCTTGAACTCGGGGGTGGCGCCGAGCGCGGCCAGGAGACGCGCGGCATTGGGCGCGTAGCCGTCGACCTGCCATTCGCCACCGGTCGAGCGCAGCCCGCGCACGACGGCGCCCGCCGGAAGCTGGCGCGACAGCGCGAGCAGCAGCCGGATTGGATCCGGGCGCTCCAGGTCGATCTGGCGAATCGCCCGGGTCTGGCGCGCCATGGCTTCGAGCTGCGTCTCGACCGCGAGAGCCGGCGCGGCGCGCTCGCGCAGCACTTGCAGGTCGGCGTCGAGCCTCCGCGTCGCGCGCGCGCGCCAGGAGTCGATCGATGTAAGCGCGAACACCAGGGCCACCGCCGCCGTCGCGGCCGCCAGTCCCAGCTCGCGGCGGTGGCGGGCGCGGATCCCCCGGGCGAGGTCGGGCGGGATGAGCGTGCCGGCAAAGTCGGGCTCGCTCCCGATCGCCAGCGCCGCGCCGTACGCCGGGAGGAACGGCGCGGCGAGGTTGGCGACGGCAGGGAGCGGTCGCAGCGTCGCGTCCGGCAAGAGCGCGGCGAGGGCGCGCACGCGCTCCTCGTTCCAGGGGCTCACGTACAGCGTGGCGGGGCCGCCGTCGGCCGCGAGCGCGGTCGCAGCAGCGGCGATGTCGCCGAACAGGCGCCGCGCCCGAGTGACGCGGCCGCCGCGGATCTCCACGAGGCCGATCCCGTCGTCCCCCGAGTCCAGCAGTATCACGGCGTCGGCGAGCGGCGCCCCCGCCAGCGCTCGCGCGAGCGCCGTCGGCGCCGGCTCCACGGTCTCCACGGGAGCGAGCCGCTCCAGCGCCGCCAGCCAACCCGCGAGCGGCGCCTCCCGCGCGGCGAACACGAGATCGTCATCAGCGCGAACGGCAGGCACGATGTCCTCGGCACGGACCGCGAAGAAACGCTCCGGCTCGAGCCGCAGGATGTTCCGCCGCTCGGCGGCCGGTACCGCCGGCAGCTTCACGCGCTTCACGCTCAAGAGCGGCAGATCGAGCGCCACCGCGACCCGGCGCGCGCCCCCGAGGTGCTGCCGCAGCGCCTGCGCCGCCTCCTCGGGGTTTTCGCGATCCCACTCGATTTCCAGGGCGCGGGTGCGGGGGTTCGGCCAACCCTCGACGCGGACGGCGCGGATCGTGCGGGCCCCGAGCTCCATGCCGAGGCGCGCCATCATCGGGCGCGCTCCCGCGCGACTGCCGTCAAAGTGCCTCCTTGAGATCTGGACATCGCTCGACCACCAGTGCCCGCACGGGTGTCCCTCGTGGCGGGCTATGCCGTTACTCCGCAAGCGCATGCGCGACCGCGGAGCGTCCGCGTCGGCGTCGGGAAAGTGCCCCC
>WNFV01008981.1_pt1 | contig 11175 bp, 10 predicted proteins | sample 5400101 | NCBI WGS metagenome assembly WNFV01 (sample SAMN13153361, study PRJNA577476) | soil metagenome | isolation source: 115 cm soil or saprolite under grassland replicate 1 | place: USA:California | collected 2016-06-15
GAATCGGGTGCGTGGAGCACCCGACACAAGCTCTACATACGCCATTTACGACAGGTGATCGTCGTACCGATACCTTCCTGAGAGCGGATATCGAACTCGTCCATCAGACGCTTGGCGCCCGGCAAGCCCATACCCATCCCACGGGATGTGCTGTAGCCGTCCTGCATGACTTGATCGATGCTGGTGATGCCCGGCCCTTGATCCTCGCAGATCACTTCGAGCCCTTTGCGACCGCTGCGCTCCACCTCACGCACCGTCACCGTGCCGGTACCCGCATACAGGAAGATGTTGCGGGCCAGCTCGCTGACAGCGGTAGCTATGCGTGCCTGATCGATTGCGCCAAAGCCCAACGTTTTCGCAGTATCACGGGCGAGCGTCCGAGCAATGACGATATCAAGGTCGCTGCGGATCACCGCCGCTTTACCCTGCGCCATCACCACTCTCCTCCACTTGACGCTGCAAGGCTGCCAGGCCCTTTTCAAGATTCAGGGCGGTAAGCACCCCTCGCAGCTCCAGCCCCAACTCCACCAGCGTAATGGCAACAGCCGGCTGCAGGCCCGTGATGACAACCCGCGTGCCCATCAAGCCGGACATGGATGCGATATCGCTAATCAATCGCCCAATGAAGCTGTCAACGACATCCACGGCGGTCAGGTCTACGATCAGACCACGCGCCTTGGTTTCGTAAATACGTTGGAGCAGATCATCCTTGAATTGAACCGCCGATGCGTCATGAAGCGCAACCTGAATGGATGCGATCAGTACATCACCGATCTTTAATATTGGAATTCGGAGGCTTTCCAATCAGAACCTCCCGCGAGCCATAGACAGCGGCTCAGTACAGTGCGAATAGGTAACGATTACACCGGCAGGGACATCCAGCTCACATATGATGATATGTGGCATTCTTAAAATTGTATGTCGTATGGTTCTTTTCGTCCATATACCGTCAGTCCTATCATGGCATAGGCATGTGAGTGCGATATTATTACGTGGAGCAAGGTCGGCGTTTTCCGGACTCGGCGCTGCCCGAGTTCGGTTCAGGCCACGCCTTTTTACCGTAGTTTAACGATATACTCAAAGAACCTCGCCTAGTATACCATAAGTGCGCGGGCCAAAGAGATGCTATAATTGAGCGAAATGATCAAGGATGCGCAATATATTATGAGTGCGGGCTACACTGATCATCCTCCGGTCGCGCCGGCGGCGATCACGCGCGACTTTACGGCGACGACGTTTGTGGTTCATGAAGAGCGCACGCTGCTGCTGTTGCATCGGAAGCTCGGCAAATGGTTTCCACCTGGTGGGCACATCGACCCGCACGAGCTGCCGGATCACGCCGCGGTCCGCGAGGTTCGCGAGGAGTCGGGGCTGGACGTTGAGCTGCTGGCGCAGGGCGGCGCGCTCGGGCATGTCCGCGTGCTGCCGCAGCCATACTGCATCCTGCTTGAGGACATCAGTCCTGAGCATCAACATATCGATCTGATCTACTTCGCGCGCGTCCGCGGCGGCAGCCTGGCGCACGCCGAGCGCGAGGCCCACGCGGCCGGCTGGTTCACCTGGGAGGCGTTGGACGACCCGGAGATCGCCGAAGATATCCGCGAGCTGGGACGCCGCGCGATCGAGAGCTATCGCTGACGGACGATCGACGAGCGACGGCTAATGACAAGATGACAAGGTGCGATCTGCGACCTGTATCTTATACCCTGTAAGAGGTAAATATGCAGACACTGACTATTGCGCTAGCCCAGATGGACATCGCGCTGGGCAACCGGGCGGCGAACCTGGCGACGGTGCGCGCATACGCCGAGCAGGCGGCGGCACGGCGCGCCGATCTGCTGGTGCTGCCGGAGCTATGGTCGACCGGCTACGATCTTGAGCATGCCGAGGAACTGGCCGACACCGTCGGCGAAGGGCAATTTGCCGAGATCGCCGAGATCGCGCGCACACACCGGCTGATGATCGCCGGCTCTACACTGGCGCGCCGGGGCGCTGCTGGCCGACTACAGCAAGATCCATCTGTTCGGGCTGATGGACGAGGATCGCTACCTCGCCGCCGGGCAGGCGGCGCCAGTCTTCGACTTGCCCTGGAGCCGTGGCGCACTGGCGATCTGTTACGATCTGCGCTTTCCGGAGCTGTTTCGCTCGTATGCCACACGCGGCGCCGGCGTCATCCTTCTGCCCTCGGAATGGCCGCACCCCCGGCTGGAACACTGGCGCACCCTCGCGCAGGCGCGAGCGATTGAGAATCAGTGTTTCCTGGTGGCCTGCAATCGCGTCGGTGCCGACCGCAACAGCCAGTTCTGCGGCCACTCGCTGATCGTCGATCCCTGGGGGACAACACTGGTCGAAGGGGGCGAGGATGGCGAGCTACTACTGGCGACGCTGGATCTCACAGCTGTGGCTGCGGTTCGGGAACGTATGACGGTGCTACGCGATCGGCGGCCAGAGCTTTACACTTGGTGAAAGATACACCGGATAAGAAGCGGCCCGCGCAGTCTGCACGGGCCGCTTATATTTACTCGGATGGCGCGAGGAACACCCAGAGGAACTCACCGACCGTTGCTGCCTTTCAGCCCTGGCGGGGTTAAGCAAGTATCTGCCGTCCCTCGGCGCCTGCGTCATTATAGGCGGAACGCTTTGCTATGTCAACGTAGGCGCACCTTGCGGTTGCGGCGCGATACCCTGGGTCTCACTTTAAAATTGTTTTGAAGTAAGGATGACCGTTGGAATAGTAGGCGCTGTGGATTGGTGGAAAGTGCGGGATTCTACGGATATGAAAAGGATAGAGGGCATGTGACTCGTCTGTTGAACGATCTTCACATATTCTCCTGGCTCGCCGTCGCGGCTCATTCGAGTGCCGGCTTTTACACCAATATCCCCAGCACTATTCGTAGGTTTATCCACAATCGTTTGTGGTTATCCACAGAAGACCGCCAGTTATCCACATCCTTATGTTGATGTGGCGCGAATCGTATCGTCGATGATGCACCCAGGGTTGGCTATTGCTTGCCTTTCTTGCCCTCGTCCTCGTCGAAGTCAAGCGTATTGATGAACTCACGGAAGGCCGACAGCCCTTCTTCATCGGTGGCTTCCGGCTCATTCTCCTCGGTGGTCGGATCCTCAAGCGCAGCGTTCTCCTCGTCGTCCGCGGTGGTGCCGGCGCGCTCGAAGACATGCGGCTCGACATAGATCGGGACATCAGTGCGAACGGCCAGCGCGATCGCGTCGCTCGGTCGCGCGTCGATCTCGATCGTATGGCTACCTTGTTCGATGACGATACGCGCGAAGAACGTGTTGTCGTCAATATCGTTGACCAGGATGTGACTGATCGTCGCGCCCAGATCGGTGAAAACCGACTTCAGCAGATCATGAGTCATGGGGCGCTGCGGCTCATATCCCTGCAGCGCCAGCGCGATCGCGTCGGCTTCGAAAGGCCCGATCCAGATCGGCAGGTATCGCTGGCTATCGGCCTCGCGTAGAACAACAACGCGATGTTGTGTGAGCAAGCTGACGCGGATGCTGTCAACAGTTACGCGAATCATCGGTCGGCCTTTCCGAGGGCTACGCGCGGGTGAGAGCCTGTGCGTTTCCCTGCTGATGCATTTGTTGTGGACAGGATTCTAGTGCTGTTCATAGTAACACGTCGAGGAAGGGTACGTCAAGGTTTCAATTGATGTTGGTAAAGCACGTCAAAAGTGCGATCTCGACGACGAATTGCCCAATGGAGCCACGAAAAACGCTACGAACACAGGACTACGAGCGTGAGGTTGGCGGTGCTCTGATTTTGTTTGACAAATTTGCTGCTCCGTATTATCTTTGGCAGCGACTTGGAACTCCGTCTCGCGCTGGCCTCGTCGCCTTCATCTCAGCAACTGCGCGGCTGTGATCACGTTGTCACGGCGAGCCGCTGTCAAAGCGGCTGGAACGCCCTGGAGCGTAGGGAAGCGCACGGATATGGCTGAACCGGCCTGGGTGCTACGCACGCGGCGGATACGCACGCGGCGCTATCGTGCACGCGGCGCTGCTCCGCTCTGGTTTCAGCATGTGCCGTTGATGGCCAAACAGGTCCGGCGCGTTCTGCCGGGCTGGTTTATCAGCCTAGCGCTCACCCCGTTGTTGCGGTTGATGGTTCTCACCCATGCGCGTCGCACATTCCTGCCAGCGCTCGCAGCGCGGGCGGTGCTCGAAGGGTTGCGAGCGCCGGAGCCGGATGGCTGGGTTCGGCGCTTCGCTCTGCACCAGCTCATTGACGCGCCGAATGAGCAGCGCGTCTCGGGAATGGCGCATCCAATCGCGAGGCCGCCACTTATTCCGCTCCGCTATGCTGCGCACCTGGTGACACTAATGATCGTGGCAGCGATCGTGTTCGCTTCTGGCGCCTCGTCCTTGGCGGGCCTTTTGCGCCTCGATACCTGGCCGCTGCACTCATCCGCCGGCGCGCTGAGCGCGGATCAACGGGTTCGGTGGGCGCCGTCGTTCGTAGGCGCTACCGGCGATAGCGAGTTGGCGCAGCCGGCCGTTCGTGTTGCGCAGCCGCAATTCGAGCCAGCCTTCGTCGCTAGCCACGAACTGGTCGAAGGGGAGACGCTCGGCGAGCTGGCTACGCGCTATCGTGTGAGCGTGGCGTCGCTATTCTGGGCGAACGATCTGGATCGCGGCGGATTTCTCGCGGCTGGCCAAGAGCTGCGGATACCGCGCATGTCCGGCATCCCGCATGTCATTCAGTCGGGTGAGACGCTGGAGTCGCTCGCCACCGCATTCCATGTGACATCCCAGGCGATCACATTATTCAGGGCCAATCACATTAGCGAAGATCAGTTACTACCCGTGGGGACCGAGATTTTCATCCCTGGTGGCACGCGCCCGTATCCGGACGAGATTCTGGCGCGTTACGGCGACGAGCAGGGGATTGCGACGATGGTCGCGGTTTCTGCCGGTGTCGTTCGGGAGTCGGATACGAACCTACGTACGGGGCCGAGCCGGGCCTATCCGCGGGTTGGCTACCTCGACGCCGGCCGCCGGCTAAAGCTGCTCGCTCGGCACGGCGATTGGGTCAAGGTCGACTCGGGCGCGACGGGTGCCGGCTGGGTGCGCACCGACCTGCTCGGCCTGCCCGAGGCGACGATCGAATCGCTCTCCGAGACCAACGACTTCCCGCCGCCGCCGCCGCGCTGGATCTGGCCGACCAGGGGGGAGATCACATCGCCGTTCGGCTGGCGCTCAGCGCCGTTCCGTAGCTTCCACGATGGGGTCGATATAGCCAACGCCGCGGGAACCAGGATCTACGCTGCCCGCACCGGGCGGGTGATCGAGGCCGGCTGGTGTAGTGGGTTTGGCTATTGTGTCAAGATCGACCACGGCGAAGGGTTTGAGACGATCTACGGTCATATGCTTAAGAAGCCGCCGGTGTTCGCCGGCAATTCGGTGGATGCGGGCGACTTGATCGGCTATATGGGGAGTACATTCGATAGGAGCGGAGGTGGCTACTCGACCGGCGTACACCTGCACTTCACGGTCAAGATAAACGGTAAAGCCGTGAATCCATTGAAGTTCCTTCCATAATTAGGGCGGGTTGATGGCTGGTGGTTCTGGAGCGCCATCCCTGGTCATCAGGAGGCGCTCTTCTTGTTGGCGCGAACAGAGGCATCATGCTACAATGGGCTACGCGCTTCATGAAACCCACTACTTCGGAGCCGGGCAGGGTATGACACCGAGCCGCGTTCTGGCAGAACCTGATGAGTTTTGACAGCGGATACTCATAGGAGTGCTTCTACAGGCAAATAATTCCCGTTGGACGTCGATCAGGTGTAAAACGTGAAACAGGTGAAATCGAATTGCGCAGCCAGGTGTAAAACGTGAAACAGGGAGGCTGGGGAGTGAGTACGCAGATCGTCGCCTTCGCCAACCAGAAGGGCGGCGTTGGGAAAACGACGACCGCTGTAAACCTGGCGGGGGAGTTCGCACAGCGCGGGGCACGAGTCTTGCTTGTGGATTGCGATCCGCAGGGTAATGCGACGACGAGCCTCGGCATCGCCAAGCGCGACCTCGCGACGACGACCTATGATGTGATCATGGGTCTGGTAGAGCCGGGTGAAGCGATTCGTCCGACCGGCAGGCCCGGCTATGACATCATGCCGGCGAGTGAGCATCTGGCCGGAGCGATGATCGAACTGACAACCGTCGAGCGGCGCGAGTGGCGGCTGGCAGATGCGCTGAAACAGATCGAAGGCCGCTACGACTGGGTGCTGCTCGATTGCCCACCGTCGCTGGGGCTGCTCACACTCAATGCGCTCTGCGCGGCCGCCAATGTACTCATCCCACTCCAGTGCGAATTTCTGGCGCTTGAAGGATTGGCGCAGCTCAAAGGCACGATCGACCGGGTTCGTGAACATCTGAACGATCGGCTCACGATCATCGGCGTCGTCATGACAATGTATGATGGCCGGACGAACCTTGCGCAACAGGTCGTAGAGGAGGTGCGCCGCTACTTTCCACAACGGATCTGCAACATCTTGATCCCGCGCAGCATCCGCCTGAGCGAAGCGCCGAGCTATGGTCAGCTTATCGCGGAATACGACCCGCACAGTCGCGCTGCGCAGGCCTACTCCGCACTCGCCGATGAAGTGCTGGCGCGGGCGGAACGGAGGGCCAGCGTATGAACAAGCGACGCAGCGGTCTGGGTAGTGGGCTGGATGCGCTGCTTCCCAGCGATCTTCAGCGGAGCGGCGTGCGTGAAGTGGCCGTCGACAGCATCCGGCAGAACCCACGCCAGCCGCGTACCCAGTTCGACGAGGAGGCGTTGGACGAGCTGGCGGCCTCGATCCGCGAGCATGGCATCATCCAGCCGCTGATCGTGAGCGAGCGCGGCGATAGGCAATACGAGCTGGTCGCCGGCGAGCGGCGCTGGCGCGCGGCCCAGCGTGCAGGCCTCGCTCGGGTGCCGGTGATTGTGCGCGAAACGACGCCACAGGAGTTGCTGGAGCTCGCGCTGATCGAGAACGTGCAGCGCGCCGACCTGAACCCGCTCGAAGAGGCCCAGGCCTACCAGTCTCTCGTGACTGAGTTCGGCCTGAGCGACAGCAAGATCGCCCAACGGGTCGGCAAGAACAGCCGCGAGACGATCGCCAACACGCGTCGGCTGCTGAAGCTTCCGCGGCAGGCGCAGGAAGCCGTACTCAAAAACCGTATCAGTGCCGGGCACGGGCGCGCACTGCTCAAGTTCGATACCGAGGAGCAACAGCAGGCGGCGCTTGACGCGATCCTGTCGGACGATCTGAGCGTTCGCGAGGCCGAACAGCTCGGTGATCTGAACAAAGAGTTCGCCGGCGACTTCGCGCGTGCGTTCGCGGCGATCCGGCAACAGCGCGCGGCGCGCGCCAGCGTGAACAAGCGTGCGTCGGCGCGTTCTCAGAAGAAGTCGCCGATTGTGGGGGCGCTCGCGTCCGAGGATCAAGAGCTTAAACGCGAGATGGAGCGCATCCTTGGGACGCCGGTAAGCCTTGCGCGCAGCGACAAGGATCTGCGCGTCACTATCGTGTTTCACACCGAGGAGAAATTACAGGAGTTCTTCGATCTGCTCAACGCAAGGTGATCATATTCCTGCAATGCCGCACATAGAAAGTGGATTCCATGATCGTCGCATTTGGCAACCCTGTGTATGACTATATCAAAACGCCGATCGCCACTACCGGCGATCGGGTACTGTCCGGCTGCTCGACCAACGGCTGCCTGGCGCTGACGAGGCTAGGCCATGCGGCGGCGTTGGTTGGCCGCGTCGGCCCCGATTATTATGATCGATTTCTTTCCGACGTGCGGCGGTATGATATTACACCTTACATTCAGATCTGCGATCAGACCGGCGGTTTCGGGCTAACCTATGACCTGCGCGGTGACCGAACGCTCGATGTGCTTGGCGTCGCTGCGCCGATCGAACACGCGCCGGCGATCTGCGCCGAGGCGCACGCGATCATCGTCGGTCCGATCTTTCAAGAAACCCCGCCTGCGCTGATCGAACGCATCCGGGCTATCAGCGACGCGCCGCTGTTCCTTGACCCCCAAGGGCTGTTACGACGGGTCGGAACCGCGGGCCGGATCGAACACTTCTGCCCGCCCGAACTGGCGCGAATCGCTCCCTTATGCCGGGTAATCAAAGCCAACGAGCTAGAGGCGCAGGTCATCACCGGCGTCGATCCCCGTGCGGATGGCGCTGAGGCTGTGCGGCGTATCAAGGCGCTAGGGTGCGATATCGCGATCGTCACCCTGGCCGAGGCTGGCTCGCTGATCGACGACGGCGAGCGGCAGTACGTTATTCCGGCCTACGCGACCGATGCGCGCGACCCGACCGGCGCGGGCGATACGTATATGGCCGGCTTTATCCATGCCTACCTTTGCGACCCGGATGATCTGTACGCCGCCGGCTGTCTAGGCGCGGCCACAGCTTCGATCTGGATCGAACATACCGGCCCTGATGCGCCGATCGCTCTTGATGAGGTGGAGCGGCGCGCGGCGACGCTCTACGCCGTTGCGGAGGTGAGTTGATGATGCCGATCCTTGCGCGGTTCCGCTCACTCTACGAGCAGACCACAATCCCGCTGGGGCAGCTCTGCTTGCGGCTCGGCCTGACCCCGGATACCCTCACGTTGATCAGTCTGATCATCGGCGGCATGGCCGCCTACGCGATCGCGCACGGCGTGTTCATCGGCGGTGTCGTTTTGATCCTGCTCATGAGTCTCGCCGATGTACTCGATGGGGCCACAGCCCGCGCAGGCGACATGGCCAGCCCCTACGGCACCGTACTCGATCATGTCGTGGATCGCTACGCCGAGTTCATGATCCTGCTCGGCGCGATGCTGAGCGGCGCAGTCGCTGCCGGGTGGGCGATGTTCGCGCTCTTCGGGATGGTGATGGCGAGCTACGTTCGCGCGCGCGCCGAGTCGACCGGCCTGGTGCCATCCTGCAATGTTGGCTTCGCCGGCCGCCAGGAGAAGCTGACGCTGCTTTGCTTGGGCCTGCTGATCCAGCCCTATCTCCCACAGTTCGAGCTACTCCAGTGGGCCGTGATCGCTATCGGCGTCGTATCTCATATCACCGCGATTCAGCGCCTGCTTTATACGCGGCGAGTCATTATCGGCGCGGGCGGGCGGCGCGAGCAGCGGGAACCATCTGGAAGCAATAAAACCCATGTAGCCTGATACGAACAGACGTTTTATATCCGCATCTTGAAGCTCTGAAATCCCCCTCGCCGGCGCCGCGCTGATTGCGACCCCCCGTGCGATATGGTACAATGTCGCCTGTATCATGGCGTTTGGATTGATTGCCCTGTATTATTTGCATGTTGCTTGAACTCAATATCAGCGACTTCGCGATCATCGAGCGCCTACATCTGCGACTGGGCGCGGGCTTCAACGTTCTCACGGGCGAAACCGGCGCGGGCAAGTCGATCATCATCGACGCCCTGGGAACGCTGCGTGGCGACCGTACCGACCCGACCTACGTTCGGTCCGGCGCGGAGCGTGCTCGCGTGGAAGGCATCTTCAGCATCGTCGATCGCCCTAACCTGATCCCAGTGCTGGAGGAGTATGGCCTCTGGGACGGTGAGGACGAGCAGATCATCCTGTCGCGCGAGATCAACGCCGAGAGCGGTCGCAGCGTGGCGCGTGTCAACGGCCGCGCCGTCAATAGCGCTGTGCTGCGTGAGATCGGCGGCCGACTGGTGGATATTCACGGCCAGCACGAGGGGCAGTCACTCTTCAACGTCCGCACCCACGGCGAGATGCTGGATCGCTACGGCGGGTTGCTGCCGTTGCGCGAGCAAGTTGCCGAGCGGGTCGCCGCGCTGCGGCGAGTGCGCGAGGAGCTGGCGGCGCTTCGCAAAGCCGCCGCATCGCGCGCCGAGCGGATCGAAGAGCTGCGCTATTTGCTCGAGGATGTTCGCACCGCAAAGCTGCGCCCCAGCGAAGAGGCCGAGCTATTGAAGGAACGTGCGCTGGTTCAGAACGGCGCGCGGATCACCGATCTCGTCACCACGGCCTATACGCTGCTCTACGCGGGTGAGGAGGGCGGCCGTCACCCGATCCGCCCGATCGTCGAAGCACTCGGAGCGGTTAGCGACGCGCTGGCCGAGCTTGCGAAGCTCGACCCGAGTCTCGCCAGGGCCGCTGAGCAGGCCAGTGAACTGCTCTACAACGCCGAAGACCTGGCGGCCAGTGTGCGGAATTACCGCGACGTGATGGAGTTCGACCCGGCGCGTCTTGACGCGATCGAGGATCGGCTGACGCTGATCCGCGAGATGCAGCGGAAGTATCACGGCAGCATCGAGCAGATTGTGGAGCGTGCCGAGTCGGCCGAAGCCGAGATCGAGCGGCTGACCCACAGCGACGAGCATATGGCCGAGTTGGAGTCGCACGAGTCGCGGCTGCTCTCCGAGGTCGGCGCGCTGGCTGGTGAGCTGTCACGCCGCCGCCGCGAGATGGGCGACCGGCTGGCTGCGGCCGTCGAGGGTGCGATGCGCGACCTGGCGATGCCCAATGTGCGCTTCTTTGTCGAGTTGGAGCGCCAGGAAGACCCACACGGAGTACCGGCGGACGACGGACGACGAACGACGGACGATGAAAGGACTGAACGAGCATCATTCGTCGCTCGTCGTTTTTCGTTCGACAAAACCGGCATCGATAAGATCGAGTTTCTACTTTCGCCCAACCCCGGCGAGCCGCTCAAGCCACTGGCCCGGATCGCGTCGGGCGGTGAGAGCGCGCGGCTGCTGCTGGCGCTGAAGTCGATCCTGTCACGGGTCGACGAAGTGCCGACGCTCGTGTTCGACGAGGTGGAAGGCGGCGTCGGCGGGCGCGCTGGCCAGGTGGTGGGCGAGAAGCTCTGGGGCATCAGCGAGCAGCATCAGGTGATCTGCATCACACACCTGCCCCAGGTCGCCGCATTCGGCGATATGCATTATGCGATCGCCAAGCTCTTCAGCCCCGAGCGCACCCGCACAACCGTGCAGCATCTCGCCGATGATGAGCGCGTCGCGGAGATCGCCGCGATGCTCGACGGCACGCCGATTAGCGAACACAGCCGCCGCGGCGCTCAGGAGATGCTCGATCGCGCGCAGGCGTTCAAAGCGAATGGCAGCCGCGTGCCTCACGAGCCGGCGCTGGCGGGCTATGACAAGGTGAC
>WNFV01010252.1_pt1 | contig 11169 bp, 7 predicted proteins | sample 5400101 | NCBI WGS metagenome assembly WNFV01 (sample SAMN13153361, study PRJNA577476) | soil metagenome | isolation source: 115 cm soil or saprolite under grassland replicate 1 | place: USA:California | collected 2016-06-15
TGGGCCGCGGTACCGTGCTCGAGCCGATCACCTCCGAGGCGTGCAAGCGACTCTTCGAGCGCCTGCTCGACATGGGCGGAGACGGGGGCCCCGTCATTACCACGACCGAGGCGCCGCATTTTCGGCGCGTCGTTCTCGAGCGCGCCCGGCGGGCCGGGCGTGGCGAGGCGGCGCTGCCACGCGGGCCCATGGGGCACGGAGCCGGCATCCGCGACGGCAACGGCATCATGTTCATCTCGCATACGGGGGAGGTCTGGCCGTCCGGCTTCCTTCCACTTTCCGCCGGCAATGTCCGCACGGCCGACCCCGTCGCGCTCTACCGGCACTCCGAGCTCTTTCGCACCCTCAGGAGCGTGAACCTGCTGCGCGGCCGCTGCGGCCGGTGCGAGCACGCGGAGGCTTGTGGCGGCTCCCGCTCGCGGGCTTACTCCGCCTCGGGTGATCCGCTCGGCGAAGACCCTCTTTGCTCGTACGAGCCGAGCCTAGCTGGCAAGGAGTCCAAGTTGGCGTGAGCGCGGGAACCGCCGCCACAGTGAGGCTCCTCCGCCCCACCGGAGCTCTCGGAGGAGGGCTCACAGCCTCTCCACGGCATGGCGACCTGGGCGATCGCCGCTCCCGAACCCGCTGAGTCGATTGACCTAGTTGCCCGGGGCATCACACGCGGTTTCAGTGCGCTCGCGCCTGGTACGTGCCTTGCTCCTTGTCATCAGCCAGTGGGCTCGTTGAAGTGTCGACCGCTCCAGGGGGGCAGGCCCCTCAGGAAGGCATCACGTGGCGATCCAGACGACTTCCCCTCCTCCGGACGCGAGAGCGACTGGCCATGTCACGCTCGATGGCAACGAGGTCGCCGCGCACGTGGCCTATCAGCTCAGCGACGTCATCGCCATCTATCCCATCACCCCGTCCTCCGCCATGGGGGAGTGGGCCGATCAATGGGCCTCGGAGCGGCGGCCCAATCTCTGGGGCACGGTGCCGTCAGTCACCGAGATGCAGAGCGAGGGCGGGGCCGCCGGCGCGCTTCACGGGGCGCTCCAGGCCGGCGCGCTGGCCACGACCTTCACCGCCTCGCAGGGCCTTCTCCTGATGATGCCGCCACGCTGGAATCCCGCGTGCCGTTCCTGCACTTCTTCGACGGCTTCCGCACCTCCCACGAGGTCGCCAAGGTGCTCCCTCTCGGGACGAGCGAGCTCCGCGCGATGATCGACCAGCGGCTCGTGCGCGCCCATCGCGACCGGGCCCTGTCTCCCGAGCGCCCGGTGCTCCGGGGCACCGCACAGAATCCGGACATCTACTTCCAGGCCCGCGAGACCGTCAACCCCTATTACCTAGCCTGCCCCGCCATCGTCCAGGACGCGATGGACCGGCTCGCCGAGCTCACGGGTCGCCGGTACCGTCTCTTCGACTATGCCGGCGCGGCCGATGCCGAGCGGGTGATCGTGCTGATGGGATCGGGAGCCGAGGCGGCGCGGGAGACGGTGGAGCACCTGATGACCCGGGGCGAGAAGGTCGGAGTCCTGACGGTGCGGCTCTACCGGCCGTTCTCGGCGGAGCACTTCCTTACGGCTCTGCCCGCCACGGTGAGAACGCTCGCCGTGCTCGATCGCACCAAGGAGCCTGGCAGCGTGGGCGAGCCCCTCTACCTGGACGTGATGGCGACCGTGGGCGAGGCCGCGGCGGTCGGCAGCGCGCCTTTCCACACGGCTCCGCGCGTCCTCGGCGGCCGGTATGGTCTCGGGTCCAAGGAGTTCACGCCGGCGATGGTGAAGGGGATCTTCGACGAGATGGCCACGCCGCGGCCGCTCGCGCGGTTCACCATCGGGATTCACGACGATGTCACCCATACCAGCCTGGCCTACGATCCCTCGTTCTCGACGGAAGACCCGGCGACGGTGCGCGCGATCTTCTACGGCCTGGGTGCGGACGGGACGGTCGGCGCCAACAAGAACTCCATCAAGATCATCGGCGAGGAGACCGACAACTACGCCCAGGGCTATTTCGTCTACGACTCGAAGAAATCCGGGTCGGTGACCGTCTCCCACCTCCGGTTCGGCCCCCGGCCCATCCGCTCCACGTACCTCATCAGCCGCGCGACCTTCGTGGCCTGCCACCAGTTCTCCTTCCTCGAGCGCCTCGACGTGCTGCGGCTGGCCGAGCCGGGCGCGGTCTTCCTGCTCAACAGTCCCCATGGCCCGGGCGAGGTCTGGGACCACCTGCCTCGCGCCATCCAGGGACAGATCATCGGCAAGGGGCTCCGCTTCTACGTGATCGACGGCAACCGCGTCGCGCGCGAGGCGGGCATGGGCGGCCGGGTCAACACCGTGATGCAGACCTGCTTCTTCGCCATCAGCGGCGTGCTGCCGCGGGGCGAGGCGATCATCGCGATCAAGCATGCCATCGAGAAGACGTACGGCAAGCGCGGCGAGGCGGTGGTACGGAAGAACTGGGCGGCCGTGGACAGCGCGCTCGAGCACCTGTCCGAGGTCACGGTGCCGCTCCGGGTAACGAGCGCCGTGGACATGCGGCCGCCGGTCCCCGCCGAGGCGCCCGCGTTCGTCCACGAGGTCACCGCCCGGATGATCGCGGGCGAGGGGGATGAGCTGCCAGTGAGCGCGGTGCCGGCGGACGGCACGTACCCGACCGGAACGGCCCAGTGGGAGAAGCGCAACATCGCGCTCGAGATCCCGTTCTGGGACGAGGCCCTGTGCATCCAGTGTGGGAAGTGTGTGCTCGTCTGCCCCCACGCGGTGATCCGCGCGAAGGTCTACGCGCCCGGGCTGCTCGACGGCGCGCCGTCGGCCTTCAAGTCGGCGCCTGCCCGCTGGCGCGAGTTCGGCGATGCCCGCTTCACCCTCCAGGTCGCGCCCGAGGACTGCACGGGCTGCGCCCTCTGCGTCGAGGTGTGCCCGGCCAAGAGCAAGAGCGAGGTCCGTCACAAGGCCATCGACATGATGCCCCAGCCGCCGCTCCACGATCAGGAGGCGGCGAACTGGAAGTTCTTTCTCGGGCTGCCCGAGGCGGACCGGCACGTGCTCAACGCGGGCCAGATCAAGGACGTCCAGCTCCTCCAGCCGTTGTTCGAGTTCTCCGGAGCGTGCGCGGGGTGCGGCGAGACGCCCTACCTCAAGCTCCTGAGCCAGCTCTTCGGCGACCGCGCGGTCATCGCCAATGCCACCGGATGCTCATCCATCTACGGCGGCAACCAGCCAACCACACCCTGGACGGTCAACCGGGACGGCCGGGGACCGGCCTGGGCCAACTCGCTCTTCGAGGACAATGCCGAATTCGGGCTCGGCATGCGCCTGGCGCTCGACAAGCAGCGGGAGTACGCGCGAGAGCTGGTGACTCGGCTCGGCCCCGCACTGGGCGAGCTGGGACGTGAGCTGCTCGGGGCCGACCAGTCGAGCGAGAGCGGCATCGAGGCGCAGCGGGGGCGCGTGGGCAAGCTCAGGTCGGCGCTGGTCGGCCTCGCCGCTCCGGCGGCGCGCGAGCTCCTGTGCCTGGCCGATGCGCTGGTGGACAAGAGCGTCTGGATCGTCGGCGGCGACGGCTGGGCCTACGACATCGGCTACGGCGGCCTGGACCACGTGCTTGCCTCGGGCCGCAAGGTCAATGTGCTGGTGCTCGACACCGAGGTCTACTCGAACACGGGCGGGCAGATGTCCAAGGCCACGCCGCGCGGCGCGGTGGCCAAGTTCGCCGCCGGCGGCAAGCCCGGCGCCAAGAAGGACCTAGCGCTCATGGCCATGACCTACGGGACGGTCTATGTCGCCCGGGTGGCCATGGGCGGCAGCGACGCTCAGACCCTCAAAGCCTTCCGCGAGGCCGAAGCCTACCCCGGGCCCGCGATGATCATCGCCTACAGCCACTGCATCGCCCACGGCTACGACCTGCGTCACGGCATGGACCAGCAGAAGGCCGCCGTCCAGTCCGGTCACTGGCCGCTCTTCCGCTACACCCCCGCCGCGGGGAAAGAAGGCCAGCCCCCGCTGCAGCTCGATTCCAAGGCGCCGAGCCTGCCGCTCAAGGCGTACGCCTACAACGAGACCCGCTACACGATGCTCGCCCACAGCGATCCCGCCGCCGCGCGGCGCCTGCTGGAGGAGGCTCAGGAGGATGTGCGGGTGCGCTGGCGCTTCTACGAGCACCTGGCCGGTCTGCCGGTGACCCACACGGCACCGGCCGCGGCGCCGGAGGGCGACCATGATTGACCTGACGACGCGCTACCTGGGTCTCCGGCTCTCGAGTCCGCTCGTGGCCTCGGCCGGGCCGCTCTGCGAGGACGTGGGCAACATCCGCCGGATGGAAGACGCGGGCGCGGCGGCGGTCGTGCTGCACTCGCTCTTCGAGGAGCAGATCACGCTGGAGAGCGACTACCTCGACCGCCACCTCTCCGACGGCACCGAGAGCCACTCCGAATCCCTCACGTACTTCCCCGACATGGGCCGCTACAACCTCGGCCCCGACGCCTACCTGGAGCACCTCCGCCGGGTCAAGGCTGCGGTGGACATCCCGGTCATCGGCAGCCTGAACGGCGTCTCCACCGGTGGCTGGATCGACTACGCGAGGAAGATCGAGCAGGCCGGCGCCGATGCGCTGGAGCTGAACATCTACTATGTTCCCACCGATCCCCAGATGACGGGCGGCCAGGTCGAGGACATGTACGTGGAGCTGGTCCGCGACGTGAAGGCGGACGTGAAGATTCCCGTCGCCGTCAAGATCGGGCATGCGTTCAGCGCGCTCGCCCATCTGGCCCAGCGCCTGGATGGAGCCGGGGCCGACGCGCTGGTGCTCTTCAACCGCTTCTACCTGCCGGACTTCGATCTCGAGCGCCTCGAGGTCGTGCCCCGCCTCACCCTGTCGAGCTCGCACGAGCTGCTGGTGCGCCTCCACTGGGTCGCCATCCTCTACGGCCACATCCGGGCGGACCTGGCGGTGACGGGCGGCGTGCACGCGGGCGAGGACGCGCTCAAAGCCATGATGGCGGGCGCGCGGGTGGCCATGATGACCTCCGCGCTGCTCAAGTATGGGATCCGGCACGTGAGCGCCGTGCGCACCCGGATCCTGGCCTGGATGGAGGCGCACGAGTACGAGTCCATCGAGCAGATGCAGGGCAGCATGAGCTACCGGTCGGTCCGGGAGCCGGCCGCCTTCGAACGCGCCAACTACATGAAGGTGCTGAGCTCCTACGCGCTGCCGGTCGAGGGCGGGTACGGAGCGGCAGGGGGGCCGGCCTGAACGGCCGACCGATGAGCGCCGAGCCCTGAGCAGAGGAGGGTAGACAGTGAGCGGTGAACGCGAGGTGGTCGTCTTGAGCGCGGTGCGGACGGCCATCGGGAAATATGGAGGCAGCCTGAAGGACCACCCGCCGACCGAGCTGGCGGCGACCGTCCTGCGCGAGGCGGTGACGCGCGCGGGCGTCGAGTCCGGCGAGGTCGGGCACGTCGTGTTCGGCAATGTCATCCACACCGACGTCCACGACATGTACCTCTCGCGCGTCGCGGCGATCAGGGGCGGCCTGCCGGTCGAGACCCCGGCGTTCACGCTCAACCGGCTCTGCGGGACGGGCCTGCAGGCCATCGTCTCGGCGGCCCAGCTCGTCATGCTGGGCGACGCGGACGTCGTGGTTGCCGGCGGCGCCGAGAGCATGAGCCGCGGCCAGTACTGGGTGCCGGGCCTCCGCTGGGGACAGCGGCTGGGCGACGGCGCCGTCGTGGATGCCACGGTGGGCGCGGTCACCGATCCGTTCGAGGACTGCCACATGGGCATCACCGCCGAGAACATCGCCGCGGAGTGGCACGTCACCCGCGAGGATCAGGATGCGCTCGCCGTCGAGAGCCACCGGCGGGCCGCGCAGGCGGTCGCCAGGGGCTATTTCAAGGAGCAGATCGTCCCGATCGAGATCACGACCAAGTCTGGTCCGGCGCTCTTCGAGACCGATGAGCACGTGCGCGGTGATGCCACCCTGGCAGGCATGGCGAAGCTCAAGCCGGTTTTCGACAAGAGTGGCACGGTGACGGCCGGCAACGCCGCCGGCATCAACGACGCGGCCGCCGCGGTCGTGCTGATGGAGCGGCGGGCCGCCGAGGGGCGCGGCCTCCGTTCCCTGGGCCGGCTCGTCGCCTATGCCCACGCCGGCGTGGAGCCGAGGTACATGGGGATCGGCCCGGTGCCGGCCGTCCGGGCGGTGCTCGCCCGCGCCGGGCTCGGCATCCGCGATCTCGACGTGATCGAGGTGAACGAGGCGTTTGCCGCCCAGGCGCTGGCCGTGACTCGAGACCTCGGGTTGCCGGAGGACCGGACGAACCCGAACGGAAGCGGCATCTCGCTCGGTCATCCCATCGGCGCCACGGGCGCCATCCTCACGGTCAAGGCGCTCCACGAGCTCGAGCGCGTCGGCGGACGGTACGCCCTCGTGACGATGTGCATCGGCGGAGGCCAGGGGATCGCGGCGATCTACGAGCGGACGTGACCGCCGGGGTGGGGCGTGCGGGCAAGAACGGCGGCCAGCATATGCAGTGAGCCGTCGGAGGGCGGGTCCAAATGGGGCGGCTCCGCCCCAGTGAGGGGCTTCGAAGTCCCGAGCGGGGACACGCGGCCGCTTGGAGCGTTGCGATTCTGGTGTGTTAGTCCCGCCGACTGCATGGCACGGGGGTTGCTGCCATGCCGAGCAGCCTGTGAACGATCAGTGGACGTGACGGACCGTGATGGCCCGGACGCGTCCGAGGAGGAGTGAGGATGAGACGTGGTGCGACGTGGCAGCGCAGTCTTCTCGCAGTCGTGATCGGCCTCGGAATCATGGCGGCGCCGGCCCTGGCGGCCGACGAGATCGTCCTTGGCTCGGCGATTTCCCAGACCGGGAAGTACGCCCGCGAGGGCAAGTTCTACGTGGACGCCTACACGATTACCGTGGACGTCATCAACAAGGCCGGCGGCGTCAAGGTCGCCGGGAAGCCCCACAAGCTGGTGCTCAAGCTCTACGACGACCAGAGCGATCCGAACCTGAGCGTCCGGCTCTTCACCCGCCTCGTGACCTCGGACAAGGTCAACTTCCTGCTCGGACCCTACTCGAGCGGGATCACCATCCCGGCCAGCGCCGTGTCCGAGAAGTACGAGATCCCGATGGTCCAGGGCGGAGGGGCCTCCGGCAAGATCTTCGACCGCGGCTACAAGTACATCTTCGGCACGCTGCCCAAGGCGGAGTTCTACTTCCAGGCGGCCATCGAGGCCGCCGCGAAGATGACGCCACGGGTGCAGACCGCCGCGCTCCTCTACTCGAATGAGGCTTTCGACCGCAGCGTGGCCGAGGGCGCCCGGCAGTGGCTCAAGGACCAGAAGATCGACAAGGTCTACGACGAGGAGTATCAGCCCGCGACCCAGGACTTCACCTCCGTCCTCGCCGTGCTCAAGAGCAAGGGCCCCGACCTCGTCCTGCTGGCCGGCCACGAGGAGAACTCGCTGAACTTCATCCGTCAGGCCCAGTCCGCCGACATGGCCCCGAAAATGATGGTCTTCACCGTCGGACCGCCCACCGCCGACTTCCGAAAGACCCTGGGCAAGGCCGCGGAGTACGTCTACGGGATCACGCCGTGGCTGCCGGACATGGACGTGGGCGGCGAGATCTTCAAGAGTGCCCGCGACTTCGCCCGCCAGTTCCAGGAGCGCTTCGGCTACGAGGCCGACTACCACGTCGCCTCGGGCGCGGCCGACGTCCTCGTCTACAAGTTCGCCATCGAGAAGGCGGGCTCGCTCGACCCGAAGAAGGTGCGCGATGCCCTCGCCGCGGTCGACGTCGAGACCCTGTACGGGCGCGTGAAGTTCGAGGCGACGGGGCAGATCGCGATGGGGCAGGTGGTGGTCCAGATCCAGGACGGCAAGCTGGTGCCCGTCTACGCCTTCGGGAAGATGCTCGGCAAGCCGCTCTACCCGGCGCCCAAGTGGAACATGCGCAAGTAGCGCCCCCATGCTCGCACTGCAGGTGCTCATCAACGGGATCCTGCTCGGCGGCCTGTACGGGCTGATGGCCCTCGGCATGTCGCTGATCTGGGGCGTCATGAACATCGTCAACATTGCCCACGGCGCCCTCATCATGCTCGGCGCGTATGTCACCTTCTGGCTCTTCACGCTCTGGGGGTGGGACCCGTTCATCTCGCTGCCGGCGACGATCGCGCTCCTCTTCGTCTACGGCTACTGCATCCAGCGCTTCCTGCTGAACCTGATCGTGCGGGCCCAGCTTTTCCTGACGCTGCTGATCACCTTCGGGCTCGAGGTGGTGATGGTCAACCTCGCGCGCATCGTGTGGTCGTCCGACCTCCGGCAGGTCACGCCCACGTATGCCGGGGCCAACTTCGCCCTGGGCGGCGTGACCGTGCCCTATGTCCGCCTCTGGGTGTTCGTGACCACGGTGATTCTCTCCGTGGCGTTCCTCCTCATCCTCGAGAAGACGCGGCTCGGCCGCGCCATCCGCGCGACCTCCGAGGAGCTCCGGGCTGCGCGGCTCACCGGCATCCCGGTGGCCCACATCTACGCGGTGACCTTCGGTCTCGGCGCGGCCCTGGCCGGCGCGGCCGGCGGGCTCTGGGGGATGCTCTTCCCGATCACGCCGATCATGGGCGGCGGCCTCACGCTCAAGTCCTGCGTCGTGGCCGTCCTGGGCGGGCTCGGCACCATGATGGGCTCCATCGTCGGAGGGCTGGTGCTCGGCCTCGCGGAGTCCTTCACGGCGACCTATCTCGGCCCCACGTACCCGAACGCCATCAGCTTCGGTCTGCTCGTGCTCATCCTGATCTTCCGCCCGACCGGCCTCCTCGGGCGGCGGGCCTAGCCGTGAATGCAAGGCGCTGGGCCCCCCTCGCGATGGGCCTCGTCGCGCTCCTCCTGCTGGCCGGAGCGCCCGCGGTGCTGTCGCCGTTCCTCGTGCAGTTCCTGATCAACCTCTTCATGCTGGCGGCCCTGGCCGAGAGCTGGAACATCATCGGCGGGTTCACCGGCTACGCGTCCTTCGGCAACGTCGCGTTCTTCGGCGTCGGCGCCTACACCACGGGCGTGCTCCTGACCGTGGCGGAGCTGCCCTTCGCGCTGGCGCTGCCAGCCGGAGGGCTCTTGGCCATGGTGTTCGCGGCGCTCATCGGGATGCCGATCCTCAGGCTCAAGGGACACTACTTTGCCATCGCCACGCTCGGCGTGGCCGAGACGACGCGCGAGATCGTCTACAACCTGAAGATCACGGGTGGCGGCACGGGCCTGAGCATGCCCATCACCAGAAGCCCGCTCCCGTTCTTCTACCTCATGCTCGGGATCCTGCTCGCGGCCACGCTCGTCAACTGGTGGCTCTCGGCCTCCCGGTTCGGCTACGGACTGATCGCGATCCGCGAGGACGAAGACGCGGCCGCGGCCATGGGGATCAACAGCGCGCTCTACAAGACCATGGCGTTCGCCCTGTCCGGCGCCTTCGCCGGCCTCGTCGGAGGCGTCTTCGCGTACTGGATCACCTTCATCGATCCCGAGGGCGTCTTCAAGGTCATCATCACCATCCAGATGATCATCATGGCGGTGTTCGGCGGGATGGGCACAATCGTGGGCCCGCTGCTGGGCGCGCTCGTGCTGGCCTCGGTGTCCGAGGTCCTGTCGACCCAGCTCGTCAGCCTGGCCGAGCTCTTCAACGGCCTGATCGTCATCCTGGTCGTGCTCTTCATGCCCAAGGGCCTGGTCGAGGTCATTCGCAAGCGCGAGTTCTCGCTGCGGAAGCTCGCCCGGAACCTCCGCGAGTACCGGGTCTAGCGCGGTGGCGATGCTGGAGGCGCGGGCGGTGACGAAGCGGTTCGGCGGGCTGGACGCCGTCTCCGAGGTCAGCTTCGATCTCCAGGACGGGGAGATCCTCGGGCTCATCGGCCCCAACGGGTCGGGGAAGACGACGCTGGTCAACGTGATCACGGGGGCGCTGCCCTATTCCGGCGGCGAGGTGCGCTTCCGCGGGGATTCGATCCGCGGGCTGCCGTCCTATGCGATCGGCCGGCTGGGGCTCAGCCGCACGTTCCAGATCGTCAAGCCCTTCCGCAATCTCACCGTCGTCGAGAACGTCATGGTCGGCGCCCTGTTTGGCGCCCGGGGCGGCGCGCGCGCGCTCGCGGAGGCGCGGCGCCAGGCGGAGGAGGTCCTCGACTTCGTCGCCCTCACCCACCGCGCCGACGCGCCGGCGGACGCGCTCAACGTCCCCGAGCGCAAGCGCATGGAGCTGGCGAGGGCGCTCGCCATGCGGCCCACCGTGCTCTTCCTCGACGAGGTGATGGCCGGGCTCAATCCGGCGGAGATCGACACGGCCGTCGCCCTGGTCAAGCGCATCCGTGACCGGGGGATCACGCTGGTCGTCATCGAGCACGTGATGAAGGCGATCCGCGATCTCTCCGACCGGATCCTGGTGCTCTTCCACGGCGAGAAGCTGACCGAGGGCCCGCCGCGGGAAGTGCTCAACAACCCCGACGTGGTCTCGGCCTACCTCGGCCGTCGCTTCGCGGAGCAATCCCGTGCTTGAGGTCGAGCGGCTGAGCGCCGGCTACGGGGAAGTGCAGATCCTTCGCGACGTGACCCTCTCGGTGGAAGCCGGGCAGATGGTGACGCTCGTGGGCAGCAACGGGGCGGGAAAGTCGACGCTACTCAACACCATCTGCGGCATCCTGCGCCCGAGCTCCGGCCGCGTGCGGCTCGACGGCATCGATATCACGGGCTGGGCGTCCGAGGCCATCGTGGCCGAGGGCATCACCCAGGTGCCCGAGGGCCGGCGGCTCTTTCCCCAGATGAGCGTGCGCGAGAACCTCCTGATGGGCGCCTATCGCCGGCGTGACCGGCAGGGGATCCAGCGTGACCTCGGAGGGATGTACGAGCTGTTCCCGATCCTGAGAGACCGCCAGCGGCAGCGGGCGGGCAGCATGAGCGGCGGCGAGCAGCAGATGTGCGCGATCGCGCGCGGCCTGATGGCGCGCCCGCGCGTGCTCATCCTTGACGAGCTGTCCCTGGGGCTCGCGCCCATCATGCTGGACGTCCTGGTGGACGCCCTCCGGCGGGTTCACGGCGAAGGGACGACGATATTTGTCGTGGAGCAGGACGTCGCGACGGCCTTCGACCTGGCGACGATCGGCTACGTGTTCGAGAACGGCCGCGTCGTCCTGTCCGGAC
>WNFV01014583.1_pt1 | contig 11169 bp, 9 predicted proteins | sample 5400101 | NCBI WGS metagenome assembly WNFV01 (sample SAMN13153361, study PRJNA577476) | soil metagenome | isolation source: 115 cm soil or saprolite under grassland replicate 1 | place: USA:California | collected 2016-06-15
GATGTCCGCTCCCTACCCGGGTAGCGGGGGAATCTCGATCGGGCCGAGGAGCTGCACTTCGGCCTCGAGCCGCACGCCGAACTGTTCGAGGGCGCGCCTGCGCGCTTCGGCGATCAGCGCCAGAGCGTCGGCCGAAGAAGCGCCGCCCGCGTTCTCGATGAAGTTCGCATGTTTGGGAGAGATCTGTGCACCGCCGATCCGGTGTCCCTTGAGGCCGCAGGCCTCGAGCATGCGACCCGCGGTGAGCTCGTGGTCGGGGTTCTTGAACACGCTCCCGAACGTGCGCTTGTTCGTGGGCTGGGCGTCCTTTCGCTTCTGCTGCATTTCTCTGACGGTTTGTTTGATCTCGGCCTCCGGCTTCCGCTGGAGGCGGAACTCGGCGCCCGCGACGACCTGACCCCGCACGAGATCCGAGCGGCGATAGCGCAGTCCCAGCTCCTCCGGCCTCAGCCAGCGAGCGCTGCGACCGTCGACGACATGGGCCTGGACGAGGACTCCGGCGATGTCGTTCCCGTATGCGCCGGCGTTCATCCAGACGCCGCCGCCGACGGTACCGGGAATCGCGCAGACGAACTCGATCCCGCCCAGATCGGCGGCGCGTGCGCGGTGGAGGCAGACGGCGAGCGGGGCGCCGCCCCCGGCAATCAGGCGCCCCTCTCCGATCCTGACGGCCGCGAGCACTCCGTCGAGCTTGAGGGCAAGCCCCGGGAAACCCTCGTCTGCGACAAGCAGGTTGGAGCCCAGGCCGATCGGGGCCGTCGGCATGTCGTTCTCCTCGGCCCAAGCGAGGAGGTCGGCGAGCTCCTCGACCAGCTCGGGCTTCGCGAACCGGCGAGCGGCTCCCCCGGTCCCGAGGGTCGTGAACTTGGAGAGGCTGACGTCCTCCTGGACCTTCACGCGCTGAGCCTCTCGAGCAGCAGCGGCAACGCCTTGTCGACGTCGCCGGCGCCGATGGTGACGACGAGGTCTCCAGGGCGGGCCCGGACGCCGAGAACATCCGCCCCCTGCTCGACCTTCGGCGTCCAGGCGACGGGCATTCCCGTCCGGAGCTCGCAAAGCCTGTCGACGACAAGCTTGCCGGTCACGCCCTCGATCGGCTTCTCCCGCGCGGGATAGACGTCTGTGACGCACGCGAGATCGGACAGCGCGAGGGCCGCGGCGAGCTCCGTCGCGAGGTGGAGAGTCCGGGAATAGAGGTGTGGCTGGAAGAGGACGAGGACGCGCCCCTCGCCAGCGAGCTTCCGCGCAGCGGCCAGCGTCGCTTCGATCTCGGCCGGGTGATGGCCGTAGTCGTCGAGGAAGCGGACGCCACCGGCCTCCCCGCGCGGCTCGAGACGCCTTCCGACTCCCCGGAATTCGCGGAGCGCCTCGGCCGCCTGCTCCCGCCGCACGCCGGCGAGCTCGAGCGCGGCCAGCGCGCAGGCGGCGTTGAGGCGGTTGTGCTCGCCCGGCGCCGAGAGCTCGAGCCCCACCGGCTCGAGGTCGCGCCCCCAGACGACGTGCGGGAGGCCGGCTGCCCAGCGCTCGAACTCTTCCTCGACCTCCGCAGTCGAGCCGAAGGTCGTGTGATGGTCGAGGTCGACGTTCGTAATGACGCCGATCTCCGCCGGGAGGCCGAAGACGGTGCGGTCGGACTCGTCGCCCTCGACGACCAGCCAGCCGGTTCCGGCCCGCGAGTTGCCGCAGAGTTGGGGCACCTCTCCGCCGATCAGGAACGACGGATCGAGTCCGAGACTGTCGAGGACGAACGCGATCATGGCCGCCGTCGTCGTCTTTCCGTGCGCGCCCGAGACCACGATCGCCCGGGCCCCGGAGACGAGCTCTGCGAGGAAGTCCGCACGGCTGCGGCCCTCGGCCTGCCCGGCGTACGCCGTCGAGACCACGGCCTCCCACCCTTCGGGAGCGGGCGGCGGCTCCGCAGCGATCGTCACCGGGATTCCTGCGGCGCGCACGTGCTCGAGGTAGGAGGTCTCCTGACGGTCCCAGCCAGCGACTTCGGCACCCCAGGCCTGGGCGACGATCGCGTAGCCGGAGAGACCGGCCCCGCCGATTCCGACGAGCCAGAAACGCCTACCCGCGAGCAGCAAGCGCGATCAGCTCCTCCGCGATCACGTCGGCGGCGTCCGGGCGTGCCAGCCGCCGCATCGCCTCCCCCATCTCGCTTAGACGCGAGGGGTCAGCGAGCAACGTCTCCACCTGTCGCCGGAGCTCGAGTTCACCCTCGGGGACGACGACCGCGCCGCCGCCGCGCTCGAAGTAGCGGGCGTTCTTCGCCTGGTGGTCGGCCGTTGCGTGCGGATAGGGGACGAGTAGTGCGGGGCGAGCCGCGGCTGCCACCTCCCAAACGGAGCCGCCCGCCCGCGCCACGACGAGATCCGCCGCCGCGAGGGCGGCGCCGAATTCGTCCGTGAAGGGGACCAGCCGGTAATCGGGCCGCTTCACCCGGAGAGCCAGCTCTGGGTAGTCGCGCTCCCTGGCTCCCACCGAAGACCAACACGACCGGGCCTTCCCCCGGGAGTTTGAACCGGCGCCTCGCAGCGTCCTGGGGAATCGGCTCGGAGCGCTTGGGAATCGGACGGCCGACGACGCTGTACTTCTCCCCTTCGAGGCCGGCGACGGGAAACGCGAGGAAGATGCGCCGAGCGAAGGGCGCCGCCAGCTTGTTCGCCAGGCCGAGGTGGGCGTCTGCCTCGGTGAGTGCCGCCGGAATGCGCAGCACGCCGGCTGCCAGGACCATCGGCCCCGCGACGTAGCCCCCGCCCCCGAGGACGACGTCCGGCCGCCGGCGCCGCAGGATCCGCACGGCCGCGGGCACCGCCAGCGCGGCCGCGCCGAGCGCGCGTGCGAGAGCCGGGCCCGGACGCCGCGGGAAGCCCTCCACGCGGAACACGTCGAGCTCGAAGCCCGCCTCCCGCACATGGCGGGAATCAGCGTTGGACGCGAACGCGACGCTCGCGCCGCGCGACCTGAGCGCTTCCGCGACCGCGAGCGCGGGCAGGACGTGCCCGGCTGTTCCGCCGGCGGCGATCAGGCACCTCGGAGACTGCTGCGACGCCATGGTTGACGGCGATGTTAAGGAGGATCCCGACGGAAGCGAGGCTCACAACGAGGCTCGACCCGCCGTAGGAGACGAACGGGAGCGGCACGCCCGTGAGCGGGGCGAGCCCCATGACCGCGCTGACGTTCACCGCCGCCTGGCCACAGACGAGCGCGGTCAGCCCCGCTGCGAGCCGCTTGCCGAAGGGGTCGTGGCAGCGGAGGGCGATGTTGAGGCCGGCATACGCGAAGAGCGCGAATGCACCGATCACCGCGAGGACGCCGACCAGGCCGAGCTCCTCGCCCACGATCGCGAAGATCATGTCCGTCGAGGCTTCGGGCAGGTAGTAGATCTTCTGCACGCTCTCGCCGAGGCCGACGCCGAAGATCCCTCCCGACCCGAGAGCGATCATCGCCTGCACCGACTGGAAGCCCGCTCCCTGGGGATCGTGCCAAGGGTCGATGAAGCTGAAGATGCGCGCGCGGCGGTAGGGCTCGAACCAGATGGCTGCCAGAACGAGCATTCCGGCGATCCCACTCCCCGCAGCGAGTGTGCGGACAGGAGTACCGGCGACGAGGAGGATGGCCGCCACCATGATCGTGATCGCGAGCGCGGATCCAAGGTCCGGCTCCACGAGGATGAGCGCGCACGCCGCTCCCACGACGAGCCCGATCGGGCGCACGAGGTCGCTGAGAGTCTTGGGCGCCGGCCGGCGCGCGAGGAGTCCCGCCGTCCACAGGGCCAGCCCGAGCTTGGCGAGCTCGGAGGGCTGGAAGGTCAGCGTGCCGAGCGAAATCCAGCGGCGCGCGCCGTTCACCGCCGTTCCGATTGCGAGCACCGCTACGAGAAGGACGAAGCTCGCGAGGAGCAGCGGCCCGGCGGCGTGGCGGAGACGACGGTAGTCGGTTCGTGAGAGGAGGGCGAGAGCGACGAGGCCGGCGACCGCGTAGAGGGCCTGCCGCTTCAGGTAGTACGACGGATCATCCGATCCGAGCAGCGCGCGCGCGGAGCTGGCGCTGTAGACCATCACGAGCCCGAACGCGACAAGGGCGAGGGTGACGAGAACGAGGAGGTGGTATTCGAGTTGGGTGCTCGCGCGGCGCTTCATAGCGCCGCGACGAGGTGACGGAAGCGCTCGCCCCGCTCCTCGAAGTCCCGGAACTGGTCGTAACTCGCGCACGCGGGCGAGAGGAGAACGACCTCGCCGCGCTCAGCATCCGCAAAGGCGTCCGCGACCGCCTGCTCGAGGGTTCCGGAATCGGCGAAGCGAACGCCGGCCCCGGCCAGCGCCTCCGCGATCTCGTCGGCCGCCTGGCCGATCAGATACGCCTTGGCGACCCCGCGGGCGGAAGCCTCCCTGGCCAGGGAGGAGTAGGAGCTCCGCTTTCTGCTCCCGCCCAGAATGAGCCGGATTCCCGGCGGGTAGGCGGAAAGTGCCCGCTCGGCCGCCTCTGGATTCGTCGCCTTCGAGTCGTTGACGAAGCGAACGCCGCCGACCTCGCCGACGAGCTCGAGCCGGTGCGGGACGCCTTCGAACGTTCGCAGCGCCTTGGCAATCGCGTCGTCGGAGATTCCGGCTGCACGGGCTGCAGCCGTCGCCGCGGCCGCGTTCGCGCGATTGTGCTCGCCGGGGACGAGCGGTTCGGCGGGTAGTTCGTCCTGCGGGTCGAACTCCACTCGCCTGGCGCTGCCGGGGAGCTCCTCGAAACCGCGCGGGACGACGGCGACGTCGTCCGGGCCCTGGTTCTCGAAGATTCGCAGCTTGGCGGCGCGGTACTCCTCGAGGCTCGCGTGGCGGTCGAGGTGATCAGGCGTCAGGTTGAGGAGAATCGCCACGCGCGGCCGGAACGCCTCGATGTCCTCGAGCTGGAAGCTCGAGAGCTCACAGACGATCCACGCGTCCTCGGCGAGCGTCCCGTCGAGGCCCGTCAGCGGGCGCCCCACGTTCCCGGCGACGGCCACGGGCTTGCCTGCGGCGCGAAAGACCTCACCGAGGAGCTCGCTCGTCGTCGTCTTCCCGTTCGTGCCCGTGATGCCGAGGATCGGGTTGCCGAGAAGCCGGTGGCCGAGCTCGACCTCGCTCCAGACGGTCAGGCCACGCTCTCGCGCAGCGGCCACAAGGGGCGCTTCCGCCGGGATGCCAGGGCTTTTCACGAGCAGGTCCATGCCGTCGAGGAGCTCGGGGTTCTCCGCGCCGAGGACGACTTCGACGCCTGCGGCGCGAAGCCTCCCCTCGTCGAGGTCCTCCCGGCGGTCGACGCCGACGACGGCGATCCCGCGGCGTGCGAGCGCGAGCGCCGCCGCCTCGCCCGAGCGGGCGAGGCCGAGAACCAACACTCGCGTGAACGGAAGGATGCTCACGTTGCCCGCGGATCAGGAAGCGAGGCTATTGAACCGAGAGAAGTACGCGTAGTAGAGGACGAAGCCACAGGCGCAGAGAATCGCGGTCGCGATCCAGAAGCGCACCATGATGCGCGTCTCCGACCACGCCTTCATCTCGAAATGGTGGTGGAGCGGCGCCATGAGCAGCACCCGGCGACCAAACCACTTGAAGCTCAGGACCTGAACGATCACGGAGAGCGCCTCGACGAGGAAGATCCCGCCGATCAGGAGGAGCAGGAGCTCCGTCTTCGTCATGATCGCGAACGCGGCCAGCGCGCCCCCGAGCCCCATCGAGCCCGTGTCTCCCATGAACACCTGCGCGGGGAAGGCGTTGTACCAGAGGAATCCGATCGAAGCCCCGATCAGGCTGGCGCCGAGGATGGCGAGGTCGAGGTCGACCGGGTCCGCGGGGATCCCGCGCCGGACGGTCGAAAGAGCGGCAACGAGCGTCATCGCGGTGTACGTGAGCAGTGCGATCGTAGTCGTGCCGGCCGCCAGGCCGTCGATCCCGTCGGTCAGGTTCACCCCGTTCGAGGCGCCCGCGATGATGAAGAAGAGGAGCACGTACCAGCCCCACGAGAGCGGCAAGTCGACGTTGATGATCGGGAGGTAGATGTCGGTCTCGAAGCCGCGGTCGTGGACGACGAAGCCAACGATGACGGTGATCCCGACGAGCCAGAGGAGCTTCCAGCGGCCTGCCAGACCGAGGGAGCGCCGTCGGGCGATCTTCGTCCAATCGTCGACGAAGCCCACGGCCGCGCAGCCGAGGGCGACGAAGAAGGCGGTGAGGGCCGGCAGCGTATGCCTGGAGAAGATCAGGAAGGGGAGCGACATCGCGAGCATGATCAGGAGGCCACCCATCGCCGGCGTGCCCTGCTTGATGACGTGGCCCTGCGGCCCTTCCTCCCGGATCTGCTGCCCGAACTCGTTGCGGCGCAGGAACTCGATGAACTTGGGGCCGGCCAGGATGGAGATGACCATGGAGATCACGCCCGCAAGAAGGACCTGAACCACGGCGGGAGCCTAGTGGGCGGGGACGACTGCGACGGCTTCCCCGATCGCCTCGAGCCCCATCGCACGGGAGCCCTTGACGAGGACGCAGTCGCCCGGCTGCAGCAACTGGCGCAGAGCGGTGAGGCCCTGCTTGACCGTCGGCGCCCAGCGGGTCACGGGGACGCCTCGCGCCCCATCGAGGTACGACTTGGCGAGAGGCCCCACGGCGAGGAGCACGTCGACGCCCGCCCGCGACGCCGCGGCCCCGACCTCGCGGTGGTACGAAGCGGCTCCCGCGCCCAGCTCGGCCATGTCCCCGAGCACCGCCACCTTGCGCCGCCCGCCGGCCCTCTCGACAAGGTGCTCGAGCGCGGCGGCCATGGAGAGCGGGTTCGCGTTGTAGCAGTCGTTGATCAGGACCCCGTCGCCCGGGAGCGGTGCCTCCTCCCCGCGCCAGCGCGACAGCTTCACGTGGCGCGCGCCGCGCTGGGCCTTCCCGAGTGGGAGGCCGAGCGCGTTGTAGGCGGCGAGCGCGGCAAGAGCGTTCGTCGCGTTGTGTCTCCCGGAGAAGCTGAACTCGAGCGTGAGCGGCCGTCCGAAAGCCTCCACCTTGAGCCGCGAGCGGCCGTCGCGGGCGGCGAAGTAGGAGAGGCTGACCTCGCCCCCCTCTCCGAAGCGGACGATCTCGATGTCCTTCCGGCTCAGGTAGGGCTCGAGCTGACGCTCGCCGGCTGGGACGACTGCCGTGCCTCCGGCCGGCAGTGACTCGACCAGCTCAGCTTTCGCCTGGGCAACGCGCTCGACGGTGCCGAGCAGCTCGAGATGGACGGGGCCGACGGTCGTGATGACGCCGACATCCGGTTTCGCGATGTCACAGAGCTCGGCGATCTGCCCCACTCCGCGCATGCCCATCTCGACGATCGCGACCTCGGTATCCGGCTCCAGCCGGCAGAGGGTCAGCGGGAGTCCCAGCTCGTTGTTCTGGCTCCCCTCGGCCACCACGGTGGGCGCATGTGGAGCGCACAGAGCCCCCAGGATGTCCTTCGTCGAGGTCTTGGCCGTCGATCCTGTGATGGCGACGACCCGCGCCGAGCTCCGGCTCCGCACCTCCGTCGCCAGAGCGGCGAGGGCGGCGAAGGCATTCCCGGGCACGAGGGCGCCGCCAGCGCCGGCGGCGAGCGCCTCGTCCACATAGTCGGCGCCCCGCCCGACCGCGACGAAGAGGTCCCCCGGCTCGATCCTCCGGGAGTCGATCTGCACTCCCGTCACACGGTCGGCGTCGGTCGTACGCAGCTCGCCCGGCGCGAGCCGCTGGACATCGTCGATCGAGAGCGGGATCACGCTGCCGCCTGAAGTCGCCGGAGCGCTTCGCGCGCGACGTCACGGTCGTCGAACGGAATCGTGCGATCGGCGAACTCCTGACCCTGTTCGTGGCCCTTGCCGGCGATGACCACGACATCGCCCGCGTCCGCCTCCTCGAGCGCCTTGGCGATGGCGGCTGCACGGTCTGGCTCCACTTCGACAGGCCCGGCGACGCCGGCCAGGATCTCCTCGATGATCGCCTGCGGATCCTCGCTGCGCGGGTTGTCCGAGGTGACGATGACGGCGTCCGCCAGCCGCGAGGCGATCTCGCCCATGAGGGGCCGCTTGCCGCGGTCGCGGTCGCCGCCGCAGCCGAAGGGCACGCCGGCGAGGTGCTCGACTCCAGCGGCGATGGGTTCGTCCTCGACGCCGAGGATGCGCGCCGCCGCCACGGCACCGAGCACGTTCTCGACGTTGAAGCGGCCGCGGAGGCGGGTGGTGAGGTCGAGCTCGCCGAAACGGAAGCTCGAGCCGGCGGCGGTGACTTCGAGATCGGCGGCGTCGGCGAGGCTGAACCCCAGGGGCTCCTCGCCCAATGCGCGGAGCTCCTCCGCCAGGGCCCGGCCGTACGGGTCGCCGACGTTGATCGCCGCCGGCGGTCGGGTTCCGTCGAGGCCCGGCTCCGTGAAGAGCCGGCGCTTCGCGGCGAAGTACTCCTCCATTGTCCCGTGGAAGTCCAGGTGGTCCTGGCTCAGGTTCGTGAAGACAAGCGCGCTGAACCGGACTCCGAGTAGGCGCTTGAGGGCCGAGCCGTGCGAGGTCGCCTCGATAGCGCATGAGCGGTCGCCGACGTCGAGCAGCTCGCGGAAGGTGCGCTGAAGGTCGATCGCCTCGGCGGTCGTACGGGTCGCGGCGCGGCGCTCCCCCCCGATCCTGTTTTCGACTGTGCCGAGGAGGCCGGGGCGGCGGCCGGCGGCGGCGAGGATGGAGAAGAGCAGGAACGCGGTCGTCGTCTTCCCGTTCGTCCCGGTGACGCCTACGACCTCGAGCTCTTGGGTCGGGCGGCCGAAGAAGGCGTCGGCCGCGAGAGCCATCGCTTCGCGGGCGTCGGCGACAACGAGCTGTGGGACGGAGAGGTCGAGAGGACGCTCGACGATCAGGGCGGCGGCGCCATTGGCGACCGCCTGCGGCGCGAAGTCATGGCCGTCGACCTTGAGGCCGGGGATGCAGACGAAGAGCGCTCCCGGCGTGACGCGGCGAGCGTCGTAGGCAAGGTCGGTGATCTCGGCGCGGGCGGGGTTGACAGTGCGCTCCGCGCGCGCGGCCTGGCTCAGGCGATCCAGCTCGATGGCGCAGGATTCTAGCAACGCGGTTTTAGGCCACCTGGCTGGGAATCGTCGGAAAAGCGCATGATTTGCACGCTATTTTGACTTTCCGACCCCCACGAGTGCTTCAGCTCCCGCTACGCTCGAAAGCGGGTGGAGGCACGGGGTGGCCCCCGTATCAGTACGGAGGCACTTCGAGGTACTGGAGGGCGAACTTGGCAATCTCGGCGAAGGCCGGCGCCGCCACCACACCGCCCCAGATCGCGCCCCGCGGTTCATCCACGGTGACGAGCATGACGAGCCGCGGATTCTTCGCCGGCACGAAGCCGACGAAGGATGCGACGTAGCGGTAGTCCGAGTAACCGCCCCGCTCGTCGGGCTTCGCTGCGGTGCCTGTCTTGCCGGCGATCTGGTAGCCGGGCACCTGTGCAGCCGTGCCCGATCCTTCCTCGACGACCTCGCGCAGCATCTTGCGCACCTGCTTCGCGGTTCGCGTGGACATGATCCGGCGCCGTCCGGGCTCGAAGGGCCGCTCTCCGGCGATCTTCTCGACGAGATGGGGCTGCACCCAGACGCCCTTGTTCGCAATCGCCCCGTAGGCGGCCACCATCTGCAGCGGCGTCACCGCGATGCCCTGCCCGATCGGCACGTTCCCGATCGTCGATCCCGACCACCGCGCCGGCGGCACGACGATGCCGCGCGTCTCGCCGGGGAACTCGATGCCGGTACGCCGCCCGAAGCCGAAGCGCTCGATCCAACGCGAGATTCGCTCCTTGCCGAGGGCCTCCGCGATCGTCACGACGCCGACGTTCGAGGAGTGCGAGAGGATCTTGTGGACGCTCATCGTCTCCGTGCCGCGCGGCTCGGCGTCGTGGATCTTCCGGTCGGCGACCTGGATCTGGTACGGGAGCGTGAACTTCGTGTCCGGGCCGACCTGGCCCGTCTCGAGAGCTGCGGAGATCGTCACGATCTTGAAGGTCGAGCCGGGCTCGTACGTGTCCGTCACGGCGCGATTGCGCTTGCGCTCGTCGGCCACCTTCGGGAACCGGTTCGCGTCGTATCCGGGCGCGACCGCGAGAGCGAGGATTCCACCGGTGCGCGGATCCATGACGACAGCGCTCGCCGATTTCGCCTGCCAGCGCGCGACCGTCGCATTGAGGACGCGCTCCACCTGCCCCTGCAGCGTGTGGTCGACGGTCAGGTAGACGTCGCGCCCGTCGCTTCGGGGTTTCGAGCCCACGACTTCCAGCGTCCGTCCGAAGGGATCCTTGACGATCGTCTTCTCGCCCTGCCTGCCGGTCAGAACGCGATCGAGCGACAGCTCCAAGCCGGCGAGCCCGCGGTTGTCCACGCCGGCGTAGCCGACGACGGAAGCGCCGACGCGGCGCTGGGGGTAGATGCGCTTTTCCTCCGGGTAGAAGCCGAGGCCGACGATTCCCTGCCGCTGGAGAGCCTGCGCCTTCTCGGGATCGGCCTGGCGCTGGACGTAGACGAAGCCGCGAGACTGGTCGGCCAGGAGCGGATAGAGCTTGTCCGGGTCGAGACCGAGCGTCCGGGCGGCGGCCACCGCGACCACCTGCGGATCGCCGATCTGGCGGGGATTGGCGTAGACGGTGATGGTCGGGGAGCCGAGAGCGACTTCGAAACCGAGGCGGTCGTACATCGTCCCGCGGTGCGCAGGGACGTCGACGGTCTCGCGGTGCTGGCTGACGGCGAGCCTGGTCAGCGCACTCGCCCGGATGGCCTGGAGCCAGCCGGCCCGCGCGAGCGCCAGCGCGAAGATGAGCGCGAAGACTGCGGCGAGGAGGCGGATGCGCCGGTTCGCGACCCGCGCGGCCATCACTTAGCGGCGCGGCCGCTTGAGCTCGAGGTACGTGGTCGATTCGGGCGCCACGAGGCCGAGGCGCTCGACGGCGGCGGTCTCGATGCGGCCGCCTGCCGCGGCCGTGGAGATCTCCGTCTGGAGGGCGTTTCGCTTCGAGGCGAGCTTCTCGCGCTGCCCGTCGAGCTGCTCCACCTGGACGTTGAGACGGAGCACGGCGACGTTCAGGGCGACGATGCCTGCGAGTAGGGCTGCGACGACGACGATCCACAGGACTCCGCCGGCGACCAGCGGCCGCGCCCGCGCCC
>WNFV01008988.1_pt1 | contig 11168 bp, 11 predicted proteins | sample 5400101 | NCBI WGS metagenome assembly WNFV01 (sample SAMN13153361, study PRJNA577476) | soil metagenome | isolation source: 115 cm soil or saprolite under grassland replicate 1 | place: USA:California | collected 2016-06-15
ACGCGGCGCGGTTCAACAAGAAGAAAGTCGAGATGATCGACTTCGAGTACGCCAAGGACAAGGTCATGATGGGACCCGAGAGGAAGTCCATGATCATGACCGAAGAGGAAAAGAAGAACACGGCGTACCACGAGGGAGGTCACGCGATCGTGGCGGCGCTCCTGCCCGACGCCGATCCGCTCCACAAGGTCACGATCATCCCGCGCGGGCGGGCGCTGGGCGTCACGATGCAGCTCCCCACCGAGGACAAGTACTCGCACACGAAGGAATACCTCGACGCGACGATCACCGTCATGATGGGGGGCCGCATCGCCGAGGAGAAGTTCCTGGGCCACATGACGACCGGCGCCGGCAACGACCTCGAGAAGGCGACGGATCTGGCCCGCAAGATGGTCTGCGAGTGGGGCATGAGCGAGATGGGGCCCCTGACCTTCGGCAAGGTGGACGGAGAGATCTTCCTGGGGCGCGACTTCGGCCGCACGCAGGACTACTCGGAGCAGACGGCCAACCAGATCGATTCCGAAGTCAAGAAAATCGTGACCACTGCCTACGACCGTGCGACGAGGATCATCGAGGAGAACGAGAAGGTCATGCACCGGCTGGCGCGCACTCTTCTGGAGAAGGAAGTCCTGGACGGAGAAGAGGTCCTCCAGATCATTGCCGAGGAGACCGGCGCCGACATCTCGAAGCTCCGCAAGTCGGGTCCTCCCAAGCCGCCGATCCTTCCCGGCACTCCGGAAGTCTCCGGCGGCACGATCGGACCGATGGTGCCGGAGCCCGCATGAAAGGTGCCAGGTGTTAGCCTCAATCCGAAAATACTTCGCACGTCGCGTATTTGGTTTCCATCGTAGGGGCGGCCCTTGCGGCCGCCCGCGGGCGGGGGCGAGCCCCGCCCCTACGGCACGCCGGCCGCATCCACTTCAGACGTCCCTTCCCTTCGCAGCAGATCTGTCCGTTGGTGGCTTCCCAAGAAGCGTTTATTTCGGATCGAGGTGAGGTGTTGGGTGTTAGGGACGAGAGCCTGACCGCCTACCGCCTACCGCCTACCCCTAAAGCATGAGCTTCGCGGAGACCTTCCTCGAGGAGTTCGAAACCGAGATGGCGGCGACGCGTCGCATGCTCGAGCGTGTGCCGGTGCCGAGACTCGACTGGAAGCATCATGGGAAGTCGAAGAGCCTCGGGGAGCTGGCGACACACGTCGCAGAACTGCCCCGCTTCGGTTTCCGGATCAAGAGCGACGAGTTCGCGGTCGGGAGCGAGAAGGCCCCGCCGATGAAGAGCGCCGCGGACTTCCTCGCTCGGTTCGATGAGAACGTCAGGGAAGCCCGCGAGGCGATCGGCGCGATGTCCGAGGAGGACCTTTCGCGCGACTTCACCGTCACGCGGGGAGGCCAGGTCTTCTTCACGTTGAAGAAGCGATTTCTGCTGCGGCGCGTCCTCTTGAATCACCTGATACATCACCGCGGCCAGCTCTCCGTGTACCTGCGCTTGAACGACGTCCCGTTGCCAAACGTCTACGGACCCACTGCCGACGAAGAGAACTGACGGGTTCCAACCGCGCGCCGCGCACCGCAGCACTCATGTGCTACGATGTGCTACATGAAGGGGACCGCAAGCTACAGGGTCGGAGTCCGCGAGCTTCGTCAGAATCTGAGCGTCTACCTTCGTCGAGTCGCCGCCGGCGAGGTTCTCCAGGTCACGGAGCGGGGACATCCGGTGGCGGTGCTCGCGCCGGCGCTCGAAGCATCTTCCGGAATCGGACGGCTCGTCGCCGCCGGAAGAGCAATCCCGCCCGCTGGCGACCTCATGGATCTCGGCCCGCCGCACGGAAGAGTCTCCCGCCGCTTGAGCGACGCGCTCCAGGAGCAGCGGGCGGAGCGGCTTTGAACAAAGGCCTCCTCTATCTCGACTCCTCCGCTCTGGTAAAGCTCGTCGCTCGAGAGGCGGAGAGCGCCGCGTTGTTCGCTTTCGCCGGGGCGTGGCCGCAAAAGGCGTCGAGTCAACTCGCACGAGTCGAGGTCTTGCGGGTGCTGCGCCGCGTCGGAGCGTCGCCCGCCTCTCGACGGCGCGCGGAAGACCTGCTCGCGAGGATCGCGCTCATCCGTATCGACGACCGGGTCATCGAGGCCGCGTCGGCTCTTGAGCCGGCAGACCTTCGCTCGCTGGACGCGATTCACCTTGCCACGGCGCTTTCGCTGGGCGCGGAGCTGGGCGTGTTCGTAGCCTACGACCGGCGCCTTCTCGAAGCGGCGGACAGGGCACGAATCTCCGCGGCGTCTCCTTCGTAGTCCAGGGCGGTACGTGGCCCCTTCACCCCGCCCTCTCCCGCCGGGAGAGGGAGAAGTTAAACTGCCGTCGTGAAAGTTTCGGCGGATCTCGTTATCCCGGCCGCCGGCGCGGCGGAGCTTCTCGAGATCGCCTCCTGGGACGGGTTCCGGCCGGCGACGTTCGCGGCCTCGGAGTTTCCGGTGGACGTTGTGAGGCTGGAGGGGTCCTTCTCACCGCCGGTCGTCCTGTCGCGGGCCCGGCGCACCGAGAGCCTGAAGGCGCTGCCGGCGACGCTGCGCGGCCGAGCGCAAGAGGCCTTCGAGCGGGCGGGCCGCAGGATCGCGAAGCTCGCGCTCGCCCACGGCGGAATCCTCGATCTCGGTGAGCCGCCGGCAGTCATGGGGATCGTGAACGTCACCCCCGATTCGTTTTCCGACGGCGGCGTCTATTTCGAGACTGCCCGCGCGGCGGAGCGGGCTCTTGAAATGTTCGAGGAGGGAGCCGCCATCGTGGACATCGGAGGCGAGTCCACGCGGCCGGCCAATTACGGCGAGGCCGCGGAGATACCGGCCGACGAGGAAATCCGGCGCGTCGTCCCCGTCATCGAAGCCGTCCGCAGGAAGAGCAGCCGCCCCCTCTCGATCGACACACGGAGGGCGGCCGTTGCCCGCGCGGCGATCGCCGCCGGGGCGAACCTCGTCAACGACGTCTCGGCCTTTCGCTACGATCCAGGAATGGCGGGAGCCGTTGCACTGGCACGGGCCGGCGCGATCCTCATGCACATGAAGGGGAGCGACCCGCGCACGATGCAGCGGGACGTCTCCTACGCGCATCCCTTAGCCGACATCGCCTCGGAGCTCGCAGCGGCGCTGTCCCGGGCGCTCGAGGCCGGCGTCGCGCCGGAAGGGCTTGCCGTGGATCCGGGCTTTGGTTTCGGGAAGAGCCCGGAGGGGAATCTCATCCTCCTGCGCCATCTCGAGGCCTTTCGTTCGCTCGGCTTTCCGGTCGCGGCCGGGGCTTCGCGCAAGGGCTTCGTCCGGCGCTTTTCGGGTGTCGGGGATCGGGCATCCAACCAGGAACGCCTGCCGGGCTCGCTCGCCTGCCTCGCCGCGGCGGCTCGCTCGGGAGCCGCGATCGCGCGCGTCCACGACGTTGCTGACTCCGCGCGCTTCCTGCGGATGCTGCGGGCAATCGAGACGCCCGCGGCCGGGGCCGTTCGACCCGCCGGAGCGGTTCGATGATCGAGACGCTGAGCCGCCGGGTCGCTTCTCTCTCGCACCTGTCGGTGACGTGGCGCGACGCGGTGGACATCCTCGTGGTAGCGGTCCTGATCTACAGTCTCCTGCGGCTGATCCGGGGAACCCGCGCCGTCCAGATGGTCTTCGGGATCGTCACGGCCTTCGCGATCTACGAGGTCGCGGTGTTCGCGAGGCTGACCGCGGTCCGCGCCGTGCTCCAGGCCGTGATCTTCTACCTCCCGCTGGCGGTCATCGTTCTCTTCGCGCAGGAGCTGCGCCGGGCGCTCGCCGCCATCGGACGCAATCCTCTCTTCGCGTCGTTCACCGGCTACCACGCGGAGGAGACGATTTCCGACATCGTGCTGGCGGCGACCTCACTCTCGGCCAGGCGCGTCGGCGCGCTCATCGTGTTCGAGCGCCGTGAGGGCTTGAAGAACTACATCGAGAACGGCGTGCCTGTGGATTCCGCGGTCTCCTACGACCTGCTCGTGACGATCTTCACGCCCGGCACAGCGCTTCATGACGGGGCGGTCATCATCGCGGGCGAGCGCGTGGCGGCAGCCGCCTGTTTCCTCCCTCTTTCCTTGAGAGAAGGCTTGAGACTGGGCACGCGCCACCGCGCCGCGATCGGCATCACGGAGGAGACCGACGCGCTGGCCGTCGTCGTATCGGAGGAGCGGGGCGCGATCTCGGTGGCGCGCGACGGCGACCTGATCGAAGACCTGGACGGCAAGGCGCTGCGTGACCTCCTCCTGCGCGAATTCTCCCGGGCCGCCTAGCGGAAGAAAGCACGAAATCCGAAATACGAAATCCGAAACAAGTCCGAATGACCAAAATCACAATGTTCAAAACGAGCAACCAACCCCGTGGTTTTGGACATTTGAATTTTGAATTTGTTTCGGATTTCGTGCTTCGGATTTCGGGTTTCGTTTCATGATGTCGCGCCCGGCTCTCCTTCGCAACCTCGGCACGAAGATCCTCGCGCTGGCGATCGCGATCCTGGTGTGGTTCGTCTTTTCGGCGCAGCAGCGCGAGCGCCTTTCGGAGCGCACCTACCGCATCCCGCTGTCTGTGGCGAACGTGCCGGCGCAAGCCCTGATCGCTTCGCCGCTCCCGCCCACCATCGAAGTGCGTCTGCGCGGGCCGTTCACAGCGCTCCGGGAGCTCGATCCCGGCAGGCTCGAAGCCGTGATCGACCTGACTGGCGCGCCTCTGGGCGAAAAAATCTACCGCCTGGATCCCGAAGACATCAACGTCCCGCAGCAGGTCGAGGTGATCGCGATCGCGCCTTCGGAAATCCGCGTCGCGCTCGACGCGACCGCCGAGAAGACTCTTCCCATTGCCGCGCGGTTGACGGGCGCTCCGGCGCCCGGCTACGAGGTCGGCCAGGTGCTTGTCGAGCCGCCCGTGGCCCGACTGCTCGGTCCGAACTCGGCGCTTTCAAGGATGACTTCCGCCCAGACCGATCCTGTCTCGATCGCGGATCGCGCGGCGGATTTCTCGGTGCCGGCAACGGTCATCGCCGATGATCCGGGAGTGCGCGTCAAGGAAGGACAGGTCGTGACCGTCACCGTGCGGCTGCGTCCGGTCGCGCCCGCGCAACCCTCTCCGGCCCCCGTCCGCAAGGGGCCCGGGAGGTGAAGCTCTTCGGGACCGACGGACTGCGCGGAAAGGCCGGCGAGTTTCCTCTCGACGCGACATCGGCGCATCTCGTCGGAGAAGAAGTCGGCAAGCGCGCCGGCGCGGGCGGCACGGTCGTCCTGGGAGGCGACACGCGAGAATCGACGCCAGGCCTTCTCTCGCAGCTCGCCGCGGGACTGTCTCTCTCGGGCTGCGAGGTTGCGAACGCCGGAGTCATTCCGACTCCCGCGATCGCCGAGCTCGTCCTGGCGCTTTCCGCGGGAGCCGGCATGTCGGTCTCGGCCTCGCACAATCCGTTCGAAGACAACGGAATCAAGATTTTCGGCCCCGACGGGCGCAAGTGGCCGGATGAGGAGGAGGCGGAGTTGGAGCGGACTTTGCTTGCGTCGCGCGAGTCTGCCCATCACCCTCCTTCGCTGAAGCTTCGGAGGGCAAGCCCCGGTCCTCTCCCGCCGGGAGAGGGGGACCGGGCGGACCCGGAGCTGGCCGAGATCTATCTTCAAAGGCTGGCGGCGCACATGCCCGTACGAGTCGAGGGGCTTGCTGTCGTCATGGATACCGGCAACGGGGCGGCCTTTCGAATTGGACCCGAGGCTCTGCGGCGCGCAGGGGCCCGGGTCACGGCGATCGCGGATCGCCCCGATGGAAAGAACATCAACGCGGGGTGCGGAGCGCTTCATCCCGGGGGAATGGCCGCAAAGACGCGCGAGAGCGCTGCCGCGATGGGAGTCGCGCTGGACGGAGACGCCGACCGCGCGATCTTCTCCGATGAGACCGGGCGGATCTTGGACGGCGACGACGTCCTCTGGATCATCGCGCGCGACTGGAAGCGCAAGGGAATGTTGCAGAAGGGAGGCGTCGTCGGGACCGTCATGTCGAACTATGGCCTCGAGGCCGGCCTCGCGCGTGAGGGGATCGCCTTCGTCCGCGCCTCCGTCGGCGACCGCAATGTCGCGAGAGTCATGGAAGAATCGGGCGCCGCGGTCGGGGGCGAGACCTCCGGACACGTCATCCTCCCCTTCTCGCCGGCCGGGGACGGTATCCAGACCGCGCTCCTTCTCGCGTCCATCGTCTCGGAGAACCGGGAGCCTCTGTCGCGCCTGGCCACACTCGAGAAAGCACCGCAGGTCCTGCGCAACGTGCGCGTCAGGCGCCGGGTCGCGATCGATGGGCTTGCCGGCCTCTCGCGTGCCGTCGCGCGTGCCGAACAAGCTCTGGACCGCCGCGGACGCGTGTACCTGCGCTACTCCGGCACCGAACCGCTTCTACGAATTCTCGTCGAAGGCTCGGAACGGGAGACCGTCGTTTCGGTCGCCGACGAGCTGGAAGCCGCCGTGCGCGCGGAGCTGGCATGAAGGGAATCGAGGCGATTCTCTTCGATGCGGGTGGCACGCTGATCCATGTGGACGGCCGCCGCTTTTGCGCCGCCGCGGGACTCCCCTACCTGCCCGAGGCCTTCGTCAGCGCGGAGGCGGCCGCGATCGGAGCCGTTCGTTCCTGGATTCTCCGGCATCCCGAGTCCACGGACGCGGAGCGGATGCCTCTGTTTCTCGATCAGTTCCTTCAGGCGCTTGGGATCGAACGGCGGCAAGAGCGTGAGACCGCGGCGCGGCGGATCGCGCAAGAGCATGACCGAGCAAACCTCTGGTCCGGCGCCGCCCCGGGAGCGCACGAGACACTCGAGGTCCTGCGGGAGCGCGGCTACCGCCTGGGCGTGGTCTCCAACGCCGACGGAAGAGTCCAGAGACTCCTGGAAGAAGCGGGGCTCGCGACGCATCTGGAGATCATTCTGGATTCGGCCAACGTCGGCTTCGAGAAACCGGACCCACGGATCTTTCTCGCGGCGACCGAAAAACTGAAGATCCACCCCTCGGCCTGCGCGTACGTCGGCGACGTCTACGAGATCGACATCCTGGGCGCCCGCGCCGCTGGACTCCGCGCGATCCTGATCTGCGCCTCCCCCGCCCCCGATCCCGTCGAACGCGTCGAGACGCTCTCCGGTCTGTTGCAGCTTTTTCTCTGAGCGCTTTCTATGGTCCGTTGTGATCCCGCTCTTTCTCCCGAGGAGATCGCCCAGGCGCGCCTCCTCTTCCGCGAGTACGAGGCCTCTCTCGGAATCGATCTCTGTTTCCAGAACTTCGACGCGGAGCTGGCAGAGTTGCCCGGGGCCTATGCGCCGCCGTCGGGCGCCCTGCTGCTGGCGCGCTGCGAGGGCGAGACTGCCGGATGCGTCGCGCTGCGCAAGCTCGAAGAAGGCGTCTGCGAGATGAAGCGACTCTACCTGCGTGCCGGGTTCCGGGGGCGTGGAATCGGACGCGCGCTGGCCGAGGCCATCATCGCCGAGGCGCGGCGTATCGGCTATGGCCGGATGCGCTTGGACACCCTCCCGTCCATGACACAAGCGATCCCGCTCTACCGCTCGCTCGGCTTCTACGACATCCCGCCCTATACGCTGAATCCCGTCGAAGGCGCCCTCTTCCTCGAGAAGCGGCTCTAGCAGGCTGCTGGAAAATGGATGCGGGCGTCGTGTCTGGCCTTTTGCAAATCGGATTGTTAAGGACTCTCATTTGAACAGAGAGCTTCTCGCTTCAGAGGTGTCGCGGGCAAAAGGCCAGCCACCGCAAGCGGTTGCGGCGGCGCGGGGTCGTCTGCGGCGTCGGTGCTCCTCTCCGATGCGCCCCGGCATCGCTCTCGTCGCGCCTCCTTGCATCCGGCCCCGCGGCGCTCGCAACGCCGCCTCACACCCTTTTTCAGCAGCGTGCTAGCGAAATCAGCGTTCCAGGTCCGGGACGGTTTCGGTGATCGGATTGGGCTCGGAGAAGACGAGCGCGGTTCCGGAGATCGGGAGAAGGGCCGTGTGATTACGCTCGGCGAAATCGAGGCGCACCTCGTAGTAACCGTTGGGGAGAACGGCGATCAAACGACCCGGCTTGTTCTTCAGCTCCAGGGCCGGGCAATAGATGACGACGCGCGCGGGCAGGTCCATTCCGAACCTCCTGTCCTCCCCTTGTCATTCTGAGTTTCCGAAGGACCCAACCGCTCCCTTGCGGCGGCGAGCAGATCCTTCGCTTCGCTCAGGATGACAGAGAAGGCTCCTTCGATCCTCCGATTATCTCCCGCATTTCTTCCCAGGTGACGACGCGCACGCCGAGCGCCCGGGCCCGCTCCAGCTTGGAGCCGGCCTCCTCCCCGGCCAGAAGGAAGTCCGTCTTGCGTGAGACCAAGCCCGTGACCTTCGCGCCCGCGGCCGAAAGCCTTTCCGCCGCCTCCTCGCGTGTCACCCCGGGCAGGGTTCCGGTGATCACGACCGTCTTGCCCGCGAGCAGGCCGGCCTGAGGTCTCTCCGGGGCGCGCGAGGCGAAATTGACGCCGTGCCGGCGAAGCTTCTCGACGAGCTCGCGATGCCGGGGGTGGCGGAAATACGCGGCGACGGCGGCGGCGGTCGCGGGGCCGATTTCCTCTGCCGCCTGCAGATCCTCTTCGCTCGCGGCCGCGAGGGCGTCGAGCGTGCGGAAGCGTTCGGCGAGCGTCCTGGCCGCCTTGTCTCCAACGTGCCGAAGCCCGAGGGCGAAGATCAAGCGCGACAAGTCGTTCTGTTTACTCTTCTGGATCTGCCCGAGCAGGTTCGAGGCCGATTTCTCCCCCCAGCGCTCGAGCGCGACGAGGTCTTCCATCGAGAGATCGTAGATCGACGCGACGTCGGTTAAGAGACCCGCGCCGATGAGCTGGTCCACCAGTTTGTCTCCGAGCCCTTCGATGTTCATGGCATGTCGCGAGCAGAAGTGGCGCAGCGCCTCGGCGACGACGGCCGGGCACGCGGGATTGACGCAGCGCGTCGCAACCTCTCCCGGCTCGCGCACGACCGGATCGCCGCAGACGGGGCAGGCGGCCGGCATGGCGAACGGGACGGAGTCCTCGGGGCGCTTCTCCAGCAGAACGCGGACCACCTTCGGGATGACGTCTCCCCCCTTCTCGACGAGGACCGTGTCGCCGATGCGCACGTCCTTGCGCGATAGGTCTTCGTAGTTATGAAGCGTCGCCCTCTTGACGGTCGTGCCGGCCAGCTGGACCGGCGCCAGGTGTGCCACCGGGGTCAGCACTCCCGTGCGCCCGACCTGGATTGTGATGTCTTCGACGATGGTTGTTTTCTCTTCCGGCGGATACTTATAGGCGAGGGCCCAACGAGGCGACTTGGCCGTCGAGCCCAGGCGCTCCTGGAGGGTACGATCGTCCACCTTGATGACCACGCCGTCGGTCTCGAACTCCAGCTCGCGCCGCTTGTCGCGCCACTCCTCGACGAACGCGCGCACCTCTTCGAAGCTCGCGCACCGGCGGGAGTGCGGGTTGACGCGGAATCCGAGCTTGCGGAGCCTCTCCAGCGTTTCCGTTTGCGACGCCGGAAGAGGCGACGCCTCCACGATCGCGTAGAGCCAGGCCTCGAGGCCGCGGCGAGCGGCGACGCGCGAGTCAAGCAGCTTCATCGTTCCGGCGGCGGCGTTGCGCGGATTGGCAAAGAGCGCCAGACCCTCTTCCTCCCTTGCCGCGTTGACCCTCTCGAACGCCTTCTTCGGATAGAAGACCTCGCCTCGGACCTCGAGCGTCCCCGTCTCGGGAATCGCCAGGGGAATCGACCGAATCGTGCGGACGTTGCCGGTCACGTCGTCGCCGCGGAACCCGTCGCCGCGCGTCGCCCCGCGCGCCAGAACGCCCTTTTCGTATCGCAGGGAGATCGAAAGACCATCGATCTTCAATTCCGCGACATAGGCCGGGGCATCCTGACCGAGCAGCCGGCGGGCGCGAACGAGCCAGGCCTCCGCTTCCTCCCAGGAATACGCGTTTTCGAGCGAGCGCATGGGCGTCGCGTGCGCGACCGTCGCGAAGCCTTCGGCAGGCGCACCTGCGACCCGGCGCGCCGGAGAGTCGGGTGTCGCGAGCTGCGGGTACTTCTCTTCGATCGCGACGAGCTCACGCATCAGGCCGTCGAATTCGGCATCGGTGATCTCCGGGCGCGCGTCAACGTAGTAGAGACGCTCGTGCCGCCGAATTTCGCCGGCCAGCTCCCGCGCGCGTTTCCGCGTCTCCTCGGGAGGCGCTTCCACGCGCTGCGGGGTCGCGTCCGCGCGGCTTTCACCCGCAGTTTTCGCCATGCCCGCCATGCTACAGTGACGAGAATGCCGTCGGCAAAGGCATGCGCAATCGTGCTGGCAGCCCTCGCGCTACCGGCCTTCGGGCTCGCCCAGTCCTCACCGCTGACGCCGCCGATCGCCTCATACGACATTTCCTGCAGGCTCGATACCGGGAAGAAGGCGATCGAAGGCACGGAGCTTCTGACCTGGATGAATCGGACGGCCCGGCCCGCCGACACGCTCCAGTTCCATCTCTACTTGAACGCCTTCCGCAACACGCGCTCGAGCCTCTGGAAAGAGTCGCGGGGCGAGGGGCGCGAGGGCGGCCGGAGGCCGGACTCGTGGGGATCGGTCGAGCTGCTGCGGATGACTCTGCAGGACAACACCGACCTTCTGCCCACACTCTCCTACATCTCGCCCGACGATGGGAATCCGGATGACCGGACGGTCGCCGAGGTTCGGTTGCCCAGACCCGTCGCCCCCGGCGAGGTGATCAGCGTCGCGATCGATTTCCGCTCAAAGCTGCCGCGCGTCGCGCGCCGCACCGGCTACAAGGGGGACTTCTACCTCGTCGCGCAATGGTTTCCCAAGCTGGGGGTCCTCCAGGAATCCGGTTGGAACTGCCATCAATCCCACGCCACGAGCGAGTTCTTCTCCGACTTTGGGAACTACGACGTCTCCATCGACGTGCCGATGCTTTACAAGGGAAAGGTGGGCGCCACGGGGCGGCAGATCGAGGAGCGCCTCTCGAGCGACCGGGTCGTCTACCGGTTCCGGCAGGCGAGTGTGCACGACTTCGCGTGGACGGCCGATCCCGGTTACGTGGTCGTCAGAGACAAGTTCCATGAGGCGGGGCTCCATGACGTGGATCTCATTCTCCTTCTCCAGCCCGAAC
>WNFV01009935.1_pt1 | contig 11167 bp, 7 predicted proteins | sample 5400101 | NCBI WGS metagenome assembly WNFV01 (sample SAMN13153361, study PRJNA577476) | soil metagenome | isolation source: 115 cm soil or saprolite under grassland replicate 1 | place: USA:California | collected 2016-06-15
TCACGTACGAGATCGCCTTGTCCAGCCACCGCCCGGCGTCGAAGTCGGTGTAGTACGCCGCCCGCCGGTCGTCCTCGGCGAGCAGCTCGTCGTACCGCGGGTGGTAGCCGCGGAACAGGTCCCCATCGAGCTCGACGCCACCACCGTGCCCGAACAGCCCGCCGAGCAGGGCGGCCTTCGTGCGCGACTTTCCAGCGCCCGGCTGTCCGCCGAGCACGTACACGATCGGCGTCGAACGCGGCTCCGCGCCGCTCAGCCGCTCCGGCACGACCTGCTCGCGGAAGATCAGCTCGTGCTCGTCGTCCGGCAGCAGATGTCGCGCCTGGCCGCTGCTCATCCGCCGGCCTCCCCGGATGCGCGGACCTGCTCGTAGTGCTCACGCAGCTGTTCGCCGTACACCCGGGTGACACGCACGACCTCGGCATCATCGGCCGGGTCGAGCTCGCGTTGCTCCCGCGCGTAGCGAGCGCTGTCGGACTCCCACCGCTGTATCACGGCCACGTCGGGGGTCGGCCGCGCGCGCTCCTTGGCGATCTCGCTGGAGCACCACGCGACCATTCCGGTGAGCAGCTCGCAGGCAACCTCGTAGGCAACCGCCTCGTCCTGGGTCCACCCGCCCAGGTCGCGGCCGGTCCGCGGCCAGTCCTCGTCGGTCATGCGCACCTCTCTCGCCTCGATGCCGTCACCATCAACGTAGCGAGGTCGCGTGTTCGGCCGCGGAGGTTATCCACATGGATGATCGGTGTGGGGCCGGATGACCCAGTTATCCACCGTCAGGCGCCCGGCAACCAGCTGTCAGGGCGCGAGGGCGTGCAGGATCTCGTCGGCGCGGGCGGTTGCGGCGGCGGGGTCGACGTCGGGGGAGCCGATCAGCGGGTCCCAGTTGAGGTCGTAGAAGACCTCGGTGACGCCCTGCCGCCCGAGCCGCCCGCGTGCACCACACCCCGTACGACGACCCGTACGGCGGCCCGGTCCTTGCCGGCGCGCTCGGCGGCCCGCCGTACGACGGCGATCTGCGAGGCGATCTTGTCCAGGTCGGTGGCGCTGCGGCTCATCCAGCCGTCGGCCAGCCGCCCGGCACGGCGCAGCGCGGCCGGCGCGGAACCGCCGAGCAGCAGCGGGGGACCGGCGACCGGCTTCGGCGCCATCCGGCTCGGCGGCACCGTGTAGAACTCGCCGTCGTACGAGCTGACCTCCTCGTCGAACAGCGTCCGCAGCGCCCGCACGTAGTCCTCCGCACGGGCGCCCCGACGGTCCCGGCTCACACCGCTGGCCTCGAACTCCTGGCGCAGCCAGCCGGTGCCCAGGCCGAGATCGAGCCGGCCACCGGACAGCACGTCCAGCGTCGAGGCCTGCTTGGCGAGGTACGCCGGGCTCACGAACGGCAGGTTCACCACGGCCACCCCGAGCCGGATCCGCGACGTCCGGGCCGCGGCGTACGCCAGCGCCACCAGCGGGTCGAGCACGCTGCGGTACACCGGGTCCAGCGCCTCGGGATCCGCCGGCGTGAGCAGCCGCTGGAACGTCCACAGTGACCCGTACCCGAGCCGCTCGGCCCGTTCCGCGAAACCCGCGAGGTTCTCCGGGCTGGCCCATGCCCCTGACACCGGTGCTCCGAATCCGATCCGCATACCCGCCATCCTCGCCGACGCCGGTGACGATCGGAGGAGGCCTCCTACGCGGGTTCGATCCCCGGCGTCGCATAGCCTGGCGCCATGAGCACCCCGGCCGAGAAGTACGCGCGGTTCCGCTCGGACGCCGAGGAGGCCCTGGCACACCCGGCACTCGCCGAGTTCCGGTCGCTGTACGACTTCGGTCTGGACGAGTTCCAGCTCCGTGCCTGCGCCGCGCTCGAGCACGGCCACCAGGTGCTGGTCGCCGCGCCCACCGGCTCCGGCAAGACCCTGGTCGGCGAGTTCGCCGTACATCTCGCGCTGAAGAACGGGCAGAAGTGCTTCTACACCACCCCGATCAAGGCGCTGAGCAACCAGAAGTACGGCGACCTGGTGCGCCGCTACGGCACCGAGAACGTCGGCCTGCTCACCGGTGACAACTCGATCAACTCCGAAGCGCCGATCGTGGTGATGACCACCGAGGTGCTGCGCAACATGCTGTACGCCGGCTCCGGCACCCTGCTCGGACTCTCGTACGTCGTGATGGACGAGGTGCACTACCTCGCGGACCGGTCCCGGGGCGCGGTCTGGGAGGAGGTCATCATCCACCTGCCGGAATCGGTCTCCGTGGTGTCCCTGTCGGCGACCGTCAGCAACGCCGAGGAGTTCGGCGAGTGGCTGGAGACCGTTCGCGGCGACACCGTGGTGATCCTGGAGGAGCGCCGTCCGGTCCCGCTGTTCCAGCACGTCATGGTCGGCAAGCGGATCCACGACCTGTTCGCGCACGAGGCGCCGACGGCTCGGACCGGGAACCCGGCGAAGGTGGTCGGCAAGGACGTCGTCAACCCGCAGCTGGTGCGGATCGCGCGCGACGACAACCGGGTCTTCAAGGACGACTCGCGCAGGCCGCGACGCAGGCGGGACCTGCCGCCGAACCGGCCGTCCCGCAATCACTTCACCCCGCTGCGGGTCGACGTGGTGGACCAGCTGGACGGCGACGCGCTGCTGCCGGCGATCTACTTCATCTTCAGCCGGGCCGGCTGCGAGGCGGCGATGATGCAGTGCCTGCGGTCCGGGCTGCGGCTCACCTCGACGACCGAGCGCGAGGAGATCAAGCGGGTGATCGCCGACCGCACCGGCGACATCCCGGACGAGGACCTCGGCGTGCTCGGGTACCACGACTTCGCCGAGGCGCTCAGCCGCGGCATCGCCGCGCACCACGCCGGCATGCTGGCCGCGTTCAAGGAGTGCGTCGAGGAGCTGTTCGCCCGTGGCCTGATCAAGGTCGTGTTCGCCACCGAGACCCTTGCCCTGGGCATCAACATGCCCGCGCGGACCGTCGTACTCGAGAAGCTCTCGAAGTGGAACGGCGAGACGCACGCGGACATCACGCCGGGGGAGTACACCCAGCTCACCGGGCGGGCCGGGCGGCGCGGGATCGACGTCGAGGGCCACGCCGTGGTGCTGTGGCAGCCGGGGTTCGACCCGCGGGCGGTGGCCGGTCTGGCGTCGACGCGTACGTATCCGCTGCGCTCGTCGTTCGCGCCGTCGTACAACATGGCCGTCAACCTCGTGCGCCAGGTCGGGCGCGGCCGGGCCCGGGACATGCTGGAGCTGTCGTTCGCGCAGTTCCAGTCCGACCAGGCCGTGGTCGGGCTGGCCCGTCAGGTGCAGCGCAACACCGAGGCGCTGGAGGCGTACGCCGAGGCGGTCGAGTGCCACCTGGGCGACTTCATGGAGTACGCGCGACTGCGCCGCAAGATCAGTGAGTACGAGGCGTCCGGGGTGAAACGGCGCAAGACGGACAAGCGCGCCGAGGCGCAGCACTCGCTGGACGGTCTGCGGATCGGTGACATCATCCGGATCCCGGCCGGGCGCAGCGCCGGGATCGCGCTGGTGCTGGACCCGGGGATGAAGTCCGACCGGGAGGGCCCGCGGCCGACCGTGCTCACCGTGGACCGGCAGGTGCGGCGGTTGTCGATGGTGGACTTCCCGCGGCCGGCCGAGGCGCTCGGCAAGATGCGGGTGCCGTCGAAGTTCAACCCGCGCAACCCGCAGCAGCGCCGCGACCTGGCGCAGGTGCTGCGCAACCGCACCGACCTGATCACCGACGACCTGCCGCCGTCGGCCCGGTCGCGCTCCGCCGACGCGGTCGGCGCGGCGGACGACCCGGAGCTGAAGCGGATGCGCGCCGAACTGCGCGCGCACCCGTGCCACGGCTGCTCCGACCGCGAGGACCACGCGCGCTGGGCCGAGCGGTACATCCGGCTGGAGCGCGAGACGCGCGACGTGCAGCGCAAGATCGAGCAGCGCACGAACACCATCGCCCGGCAGTTCGACCGGGTCTGCCAGGTGCTGGACGCGCTGCACTACCTGGAGGGCGACCAGACCACCGCGGCCGGCGACCGGCTGTCGCGGATCTACGCCGAGCTCGACCTGGTGGCCGCGGAGTGCCTGCGGGTCGGGGTGTTCGACGACATGACGGTGCCCGAGCTGGCCGGCGCGCTGGCGGCGCTGGTGTACGAGTCGCGGTCGCCGGACGACCCGACGTCGCCGCGGCTGCCGGGTGGCGCCGTGCGCGGCGCGCTGGACCGGATGCAGATCATCTGGCGCGAACTGGTCGCGCTGGAGCGCGACATGCGGGTGGACTTCCTGCGGCAGCTCGACTTCGGCTTCTGCTGGGCGGCGTACCGCTGGGCGTCCGGCGCGTCGCTGAGCGAGGTGCTCTACGAATCCGATCTCGCGGCCGGCGACTTCGTCCGCTGGACCAAGCAGCTGATCGACCTCACCGAGCAGGTCGCCGACGCGGCCGGTCCCGGCCCGCTGCGCGCCACCGCCCGCGCGGTCGTCGACGAGATCCGCCGCGGCGTGATCAGCTACGCGTCGCTCGTCGACTGACTCACGCATCTGGACTGAGCGGGCGTCACGGAGCACAGTCAGAGGTGGCGGAAGGAGTCGTCATGAAGATCCGCACCACGTTCCTGGACCACGTCGTCCTGACCGTCTCCGATGTCGAGCAGAGCACGCAGTGGTGGTCGAAGGTGACCGGTGCTTACCCGACCACCGACCACGAGGGCGAGGTGTCGCTGCTCGTCGGCGGGCAGGCCGTCCGGCTCCGCCAGGGCATGCCCGCGCCGCCGGGCTCGGTCAGCCTGTGCCTGATGGCGGAGGCGTCCATCCACGACCTCTACCTGCGCGCCGAGGAGCTGCACGCGTCGCACGGCGAGGTCCATCCACGGACCTCGACCGTCGGCCCCGTGCAGGCGGTGACGCTCGAGGATCCGGACGGTTACCGCGTGGAGCTCGCGACCTACACCCCGGAGGGCGCGCCCATCCCTTAGAGGTGCGGGCCGATCCAGCTCGTCAACGCCGGCGACACCCCGGCCGAGGCGTACGTCGCGATCGCGGCCGGGTTCACCGGGACCATGGCCGACGGGACCACGGTCAGCCCGCCCTGGGCGCACTGACCGCGGGCGCCGCGAGCCGGGTGGGTGCGGTGCGGCCGCGCAGCACGACCTCGTCGTCCGCGGTCCAGCGCGCCCGCTCCGGCTCACCGGCCGCGGCGACGGCGTCCATCGAGGCGAGCAGCCGGCCGTCGTACGACTTGGCCAGCTCGGTGAGCCGGGCGGCCTCGTTCACGGGGTCGCCGATCACCGTGTACTCGTAGCGGCGCTCGTCGCCGATCGTGCCGGCCACGACCGTGCCGGCGGCGACGCCGATCCCGGCCACGATGTCCGCGGCTCGCAGCCGGTCGCCGATCGCGCGTGCCGCGGCGAGCGCCGCACCCGCTGAGTCCGGCAGCTCGACAGGGGCGCCGAACACCGCCAGCGCGGCGTCGCCGGCGAACTTGTTCACCATCCCGCCGCGCGTCGTCACCTCGTCGACGACGATCTTCAGGAACCGGTTGAGCAGGTCGACGACCTCACCCGGCGGCCTGGTCGCCGCGAGCTCGGTCGAGCCGACCAGGTCCACGAACAGCACCGCGGCGAACCGTTCCTCGCCACCCAGCCCGACCCCTCGGTCGAGGGCGTCGGCCGCCACGTCCGGCCCGACGTACCGCCCGAACAGGTCCCGGATCCGTTCCCGCTCGCGCAGCCCGGCCGCCATCCGGTTGAACCCGGCCTGCAACGACCCGAGCTCCGTCCCGTCGTACACCGGAACCTCGGCGTCCAGGTCGCCCCCCTCGATCGCTCCGAGCGCACGACGCACCGACCGGACCGGCGACACCACGCCCTTCGCCGCGATGTACGTCAGCAGCCCGCCGAACACGAGCATGCAGCCGCCGAGCGCGAGGATCACCACGGACAGCCGCGTCGCCGACGTGTCCTTCTCGGCCAGCGCCAGCAGTGCCGCGATCATCAGCCCGGCGACCGGCACCCCGGACCCGAGCGCCCAGAACACGACGCTGCGCATCAGCAGCCCCGCCGCCAGCGGGCGCCGTACCGGGTTGCCGGCCATCGCGCGCGCCGCGATCGGCCGCAGCGCGAACTCGGTCAGCAGGTAGGCGTCCGTGCATGTCACCAACCCGCCGAGGCCGACGGTGAGCCCGATCAGCGGGATGTACTCGGCGTTCAGGATCCCGAACCAGGTCGTGAACAGCGCCGTCGCGACCGCCCACATCAGCCCCTGGATGAGCGTCAGCCGCAGCGGCAGCCGCAGCGCCCGCCGCTTGTCGCGCGCGGTCGGCTGCCGCCCCTCCGGGATCCACCGCGTCACCCGCAGCGCGTACCGCGTGCACCACACCGTCCCGACCAGCACCGCCAGAAGCATGTACGACGGGACGGCGACGGCGTTGATCAGCAGCGTCCGGTGATCCGGCGGCGGCCCCGGCAGCACGAACATCACGAGCGCGATCACCACCGCCGACCCCAGCGCGTTGGCGGTGAGCAGCAGCACCGTCAGCAGCAACTGCACCCGCACCCGCAGCAGCTTGGGCCGCTGGTTCACCGAACCCAGCAGCCAGGAGCCGAACGGGCTGCGGCCGGCGACACTCATGCCGACCAGTGTCGTACATCGCGCGGTAACATTCCGTGAGCACAGTCACCGTCGATGGCCCGGGCGCGCCGCGAGGTCGCCCATCGGATGACCGAGTTCCTGAGCGGGAGGACACACCCCGCGACCGCATGACGGCCCCGCAGGTCCGGGTCCGCAGCCGCAAAGACCTGAAGCACCAACGCCGGCGGCGATCGCACTCGTGCTGGGACCACCCTCGAGCACCTCGACCTGGTCGTCGAGATCCCGATGATCGGCACCGGCGCCAGCCTCAATGTCGCCGTAGCCGGCTCCCTGGTCCTCTACAGGCTCGCCGGCCTGTTGTGAGCCTGCCGCGGAAAAAGGGACTTGTGAGTGAGTGCTCACTCATTTACTCTGCAGGCATGAGGCAACGTGCGACACCGATGTCACCGGACGAGCGGCGGGCCGCGCTGGTCGCGGCGACGCTGCCGCTGCTGCGCGAGCACGGCCGGGACGTCAGCACCCGGCAGATCGCCGAGGCGGCCGGGGTCGCGGAGGGCACCATCTTCCGCGTCTTCCCGAACAAGGAGGCCGTGATCCACGCGGCGATCGAGTCGCTGTTCGACCCGACCGAGGCGCTGGAGAAGCTCGCCGGGATCGACCGCACGCTGCCGCTCCGGGAGCGACTCGTCACGGCGGTCGGCTACTTCCAGGAGCGGTTCCAGCACGTCTTCCGGCTGATGATGGTGCTTCGCCAGCAGCGGCCCCCGGAGCACGCCAACCCACGCCAGGAGCACGACAGCCGCAACGCCAAGATCACCGCGGCGATGGTCGACCTGATCGGCGACGACCGCGACGCGCTGCGCGTCCCACCCGAGCAGCTCGCGCGGCTGGTCCGCCTGCTGACCTTCTCCGGCACTCACCCGTTGATTGCCGAAGGCAACTTGCTCACCCCGGAGGAGATCGTCGACACGGTGCTCGTCGGCACGCTCCGCCTGGACCACAAGACCAACCAGACCACGAGTCCAAGGGGGACCTGACTCATGCTCATCCGCTTGTTGCGGACCTACCTACGCCCGTACGGCGGCAACCTCACGATGGTGGTGGTCCTGCAGCTGATCGGGACGATCGCGTCGCTCTACCTGCCGAGCTTGAACGCGGACATCATCGACAACGGTGTGGCCAAGGGTGACACCGGCTACATCATGGACTCCGGCGGCTGGATGCTGACCGTCAGCCTGATCCAGATCGTCTGCACGATCGCCGCGGTGTACTTCGGCGCCAAGACCGCGATGTCGTTCGGCCGTGACCTGCGCGGCGGGATCTTCCACCGCGTCGGCACGTTCTCGGCGCGCGAGGTGAACCGGTTCGGCGCGCCGTCGCTGATCACCCGCACCACCAACGACGTACAGCAGATCCAGATGCTGGTCGCGATGACGCTGACGATGATGGTGGCGGCGCCGATCATGTGCGTCGGCGGCATCGTGATGGCACTGCGCGAGGACGTCGGCCTGTCCTGGCTGATGGTCGTCGCGGTGCCGGTGCTGATCGTGGCGATCGGCCTGATCATCCGCAAGATGGTGCCCGGCTTCCGCGCCATGCAGGTCGCGATCGACGGGGTGAACCGGGTGCTGCGCGAGCAGATCACCGGCATCCGGGTGGTGCGGGCCTTCGTCCGCGAGCCCTACGAGACCGATCGGTTCGGCGCGGCGAACCAGGACCTGACCCGGATCGCGCTACGCGTCGGGCGGCTGATGATCCGGATGTTCCCGGTCGTCATGCTGATCTTCAACGCCTCCAGCGTGGCGGTGCTGTGGTTCGGCGCGCACCGGGTCGACAACGGCGAGATGCAGGTCGGTGCGCTGACCGCGTTCCTCGCCTACCTGATGCAGATCCTGATGTCGGTGATGATGGCGACGTTCATGGCGATGATGATTCCGCGCGCCGCCGTCAGCGCGGACCGGATCGGCGAGGTGCTGGACACCGAGTCGTCGGTGCGGCCCCCGGCCAGTCCGATCAGCACGCTGACCGGTCCGGGCGAGCTGGAGTTCGACGGCGTGTCGTTCCAGTACCCGGGCGCGGCCGACGCGGTGCTGAAGGACCTCGCCTTCCGCGCCGTGCCGGGCCGGACCACGGCCGTGATCGGCAGCACCGGCGCCGGCAAGACGACGCTGCTGTCGCTGGTGCCGCGGCTGTTCGACGCCACCGGCGGGACGGTCCGGGTCGACGGCACCGACATCCGCGACCTGGACCCGGACGTGCTGCGCCGCCGGATCGGGCTGGTCCCGCAGAAGCCGTACCTGTTCTCCGGGACGGTGGCGAGCAACCTGCGCTACGGCAACCCGGACGCGACCGACGAGGAGCTCTGGGAGGCGCTCGAGATCGCCCAGGCGGCCGGCTTCGTGCGCGCCATGCCGGACGGCATCGACAGCCCGATCTCACAGGGCGGCACCAACGTGTCCGGCGGTCAGCGGCAGCGGCTGTGCATCGCCCGCGCGCTGGTCGCGAAGCCGCAGATCTACCTGTTCGACGACTCGTTCTCCGCGCTCGACCTGAGCACGGACGCGCGGCTGCGGGCGGCGCTGCGGCCGCACACCCGGGAGGCGGCGGTGATCATCGTCGCCCAGCGGGTGTCGACCATCACCGACGCCGACCAGATCCTCGTCCTCGAGGACGGCCGGCTGGTCGGGGCCGGACGGCACGACGAACTCGTGGCCACCTGCCCGACGTACGCCGAGATCGTCCAGTCCCAGCTCGCCGCGGAGGAGGCAGCATGAGCCGCACGACGACCACACCTCCTCCCGGACGGCTGCCCGCCGCGAGCCGCGGACCGGGTGGACCGGGCGGCGGACGCCCGCCGTGGGCAGCGGCCGGGATGCCGACCGAGAAGTCGAACGACTTCAAGGGCTCCGCCAAGCGCCTGCTCGGCCGGCTGGCACCGGAGCGCGACAGCATCGTCGCGGTGCTCGCGCTTGCGCTGCTGAGTGTGGGGTTCAGCGTCGTCGGGCCCAAGATCCTCGGCCGGGCCACCGACGTCATCTTCAGCGGCATCGTCGGCAGGCGTCTGCCACCCGGTGTGACGCTCGACCAGGCGGTCCAGGCCGCCCGGGCCCAGGGCAACGACAAGTTCGCCGACATGCTCGCCGCGATGCACCACGTCGTACCGGGGCAGGGCGTCGACTTCGTTGCGCTGCGCAACATCCTGATGCTCGCGATGGTCCTGTACGCCGTGTCGTCGCTGGCCCTGTGGTGCCAGGGCTGGCTGCTCACCGGCGCCGTGAACCGGACGGTGCTGCGGTTGCGCGACGAGGTGGAGGCGAAGCTGCACCGGCTGCCGCTGTCGTACTTCGACGGCCAGCCGCGCGGTGAGCTGCTGAGCCGGGTGACGAACGACATCGACAACGTCCAGCAGAGCCTGCAGCAGTCGCTCAGCCAGCTGCTCACGTCGCTGCTGACGGTGGTCGGCGTGCTGGTGATGATGTTCGTGGTGTCGCCGCTGCTGGCGGTGGTGGCGCTGATCGCGATCCCGCTCTCGCTGCTCGCGACCAAGCAGATCGCCAAGCGGTCGCAGGCGAAGTTCATCGCCCAGTGGAGGCACACCGGCGCGCTGAACGGACAGATCGAGGAGGCGTTCACCGGGCACGAGCTGGTGAAGGTGTTCGGCCGCCAGAAGGAGGTCGAGGCGGAGTTCGAGAAGAAGAACGACGAGCTGTTCCAGGCGAGCTTCGGCGCCCAGTTCATCAGCGGCGTCATCATGCCGGCGACGATGTTCATCGGGAACCTGAGCTACGTCGCGGTCGCGGTGATCGGCGGCCTGCGGGTGGCGTCCGGCGCGATGAGCCTGGGCGACGTGCAGGCGTTCATAATCTACTCGCGCCAGTTCACCCAGCCGCTGACGCAGGTGGCGTCGATGGCGAACCTGCTGCAGTCCGGAGTCGCGTCGGCGGAGCGGGTCTTCGACCTGCTGGACGCAGACGAGCAGGTGCCGGACCGGGGGGACGACGCAGCCGAGGCGGCACCGGAGGCCGCCCAGCGCGGCCGGGTCGAGTTCGAGCATGTGTCGTTCTCGTACGACCCGGACCGGCCGCTGATCGAGGACCTGTCGCTGGCCGCCGAGCCCGGCCAGACGGTCGCCATCGTCGGCCCGACAGGGGCCGGCAAGACCACGCTGGTGAACCTGATCCTGCGGTTCTACGAGCTGAACGCCGGCCGGATCACCCTGGACGGTGTCGACATCACGAAGCTCAGCCGGCACGAGCTGCGGTCGCAGATCGGCATGGTGCTGCAGGACACCTGGTTGTTCGGCGGCACCATCCGGGACAACCTCCGCTACGGCAACGTGGAGGCGACCGACGAGCAGATCCTGGCGGCCGCCAAGGCGACATACGTGGACCGGTTCGTGCACAGCCTGCCGGACGGGTACGACACGGTCATCGACGAAGAGGGCAGCAACGTGAGTGCGGGGGAGAAGCAGCTGCTGACGATCGCCCGGGCGTTCCTGTCCGACCCGTCGCTGCTGATCCTGGACGAGGCGACCAGCTCGGTCGACACCCGCACCGAGCTGCTGGTGCAGCACGCGATGGCGGCGCTGCGCTCGGACC
>WNFV01014334.1_pt1 | contig 11167 bp, 11 predicted proteins | sample 5400101 | NCBI WGS metagenome assembly WNFV01 (sample SAMN13153361, study PRJNA577476) | soil metagenome | isolation source: 115 cm soil or saprolite under grassland replicate 1 | place: USA:California | collected 2016-06-15
GGCCAGACGTTCAACACCGAGGAGGGCATCAGCGCGCAGCAGACCGCCAAGCAGGTGGACAAGCTGGAACCGGCCAAACGGTACTGCTTCAAGCTGTTCGCGGTGAACGGCGACAAGATCGGCCCCGAGTCCACGCAGGCGTGCGCGACGACGGAGGAGGCGCGCGTCACCCCGTCGAGCCCGACGCCGAGCGACGGGCAATCGTCGGGCAGTCCGAGCCAGACGGTGACCGAGACCGCGAGTACGCCGCCGACCGGCGGTCCGGACTCCCCGGTGTTCACACCAGATCAGTGGATCGCGGTGGTCGAGCAGTACCCGGCCGACGCGGGCGTCACGGCCGAGAACTCGGCCCGCGACCTGGCCCGGCGACTCACCGCCGCGGGCGTGCCGTCCGGCGTGCTGTTCGCGCGCGGGCAGTACCCGGGCCTGACGAACGCGAGCGGCCAGCCGCTGACCGACTCGTGGGTGGTGTACGCCGGGCCCGCGACCACTCCGCAGCAGGGCGAGAGCATGTGCACCGGCAAGGCGAAGCAGGTCTACAACCTCGCCCAGCGCACCGTGCGGCAACCGGCGAGGGCGTCCTGAGCGCGCGGTCAGTGCGGTCGGGCGTAGACCGTCACGCCGGACAGCGCGACCAGGTTCTGCGCTGCGTCGGGCCGGGCCGGGTAGGCCGCGGCGATCGCGAGGGTGAGCGTGCTCACCGGCTGCCGGGTGTCGACGTCGAAGCGCTGTGCGGTGCCGTCGTCCCTGAGGTCCAGCGGCACGCACCCACCGTCGTACACGACCAGGATCCGGCGCGGCCGGAACTGCAGCGGACGGTTGCTGTCGTTCGCCCGGAGACCGGCCGCGATGTCGAGCCGACGGACCCGGGCCGGCTCCGGCAGCGTCAGCCGGACCACGCCGGCCGCCGCCCGCTGGCCGTCACACCCCTCGACGGGGGTGAGCGCGTTCGGATTCCAGGCCGTGGCCCAGCCGACGGCCTCCGCCGAGCCGAGTGCCTCGACGCTGTACCCGGACGCGATCGACCCCGCGGGCTCGGCCTGGTACGTGATGTTGTCGACGGCAACGAGGCTGCCGCGGACGTCGTACCATCTCGCCTTCGCCCAGCCGACCGGGTCGCGGCCGGCGGCGTAGAGCCCGCCGGTCAGCAGGCCGATGCCCAGGGCAACGATCAGGACGCGCCGCCAGCGGTACAGCAGTGGCAGGCTGCGCCGGTAGTCTCGCCGCGCCTTGCGGTCGACCGGATCGCGGAACCGCTGCCACCACGACCGCTGCTGCTGCGTCCGCGCCGGCCCGGCCGTCGCGCCCGCTCCGGGGCGCAGCGCGTGCCCGCACTTGGCGCAGAACCGGCGGGACGCGGGATTCGGGTTGCCGCACGCGGGACACGGCGAGTGCCCGGCCGACATCGCGGGACCGGTCGCGGCAGGCGCGGGCTGCTGGACCTGAGGCTGGGGCTGGACCTGAGGCTGGGGCTGCTGCGGGCCCCGCTGTACGACGGTCGCCTCGTTGGTCGCGATCGTCGGGGCAGCGACATGCTCGGCGGGCGTCTGCCCGGCGGGTGTCCGCTCGGCGGCCGGCTGCTGGTCGTCTTCGCGCTGGTCCCAGCCGAGGTAGACACCGCAGTAGACGCAGAACGCCGATCCCGCGGGGTTGCGCTCGCCGCAGGCCTCGCAGACGTCCACTCGGCTCACCCTCCCCGATCCGGATCGATGACCATGACGCCACCCCGGTCCCGTGACTATGGTCGGTGGCGGGGATCGCTTGCTGCAAGCACAAAACGCGACGAACGGCTGATGACCACGTGATCGTGTGCGGGAACTGCGGACGCTCCAACGAGGACGGAGCGGTCTTCTGCGCTGCCTGCAACCACTACCTCGCCTGGTCCGACGGTACGCCGCCGGCGCCTCGACCCGAACCACAGCCCGAACCCGAACCACAGCCCGAACCCGAACCACAGCCCGAACCCGAACCACAGCGCGAGGCCGAGGCCGAGCCCCGGCCGCTGGCTGAGCCCGAGGCGGAACCCGAGCCGCAGCCTCAGCCCGAGGCCGGACCTGAGCGCCGGCCAGAGTCCGAACCGCGACCAGAGCCCGAGCCGGATTCAGAGCCCGAGCCACCCGCGCGGCGCGCACCGACGGCCGCTCCGGTCAGCGTGGCGAAGCTGATCGCCGCGATCGACCAGGGCCGCACGCTCGCCGGCGACCGCCGCCGCACCGACCTGACCGCGAAGCTCGACACCGCCCGGGAGCGGCTGGAGTCGCGGACGATCACCGCGGTTGTCGTCGGCGAGTTCAAGCGCGGCAAGAGCACGCTGATCAACGCCCTGCTGCAGACGGCCGTGTGCCCGGTCGACGCCGACATCGTGACGTCCGTGCCGACGCTGGTCCGGTACGGCGACCGCCCGGGCCTGACCGTGTACCGGCAGGCCGAGGCGGACGCCGAACCGGTCGCCGAACCGGCGCCGCTGGCGAGCATCACCTCGGTCGTCTCCGAGCGGCCCGACCCGTCCGGGGACGGCCGGATCCAGTCGGTCACGGTGCGGGTCCCGCACCGGATGCTGCGCTCCGGGCTCTGCCTGATGGACACCCCGGGCGTCGGCGGGCTGGACTCGGTGCACGGTCAGCTCACGGTGGCGAGCCTGGAGCAGGCGGACGCGGTGCTGTTCGTGACCGACGCCGCGCAGGAGCTGACCGCGCCGGAGCTGGACTTCCTGCGTACCGCGGTCGAACGCTGCCCGGCCGCGGCACTGGTCGTCACCAAGACCGACCTCTACCCGCACTGGCGCCGGATCGCCGAGCTCGACCGCGGGCACCTGGAGCGCGCCGGCCTGGACCTGCCGGTGATCGCGGTCTCGTCGTTCCTGCGGCTGCGCGCCGTGCAGCAGCCCGAGCTGAACGACGAGTCCGGGTACGCGCCGCTCGTGCAGTTCCTCGCGGGCGCTGTCGTCGTACCGGCGACGGAGCGGGTCGCGACCACGGTCGCGCACGACGTCGGCTTCGTCGCCACCCAGCTCGCCCAGGAGGCCGACGCCGAGCGGGTCGTGCTGGCGACGCCGAAGGAAAGCGAGCGGGTGATCTCCGACCTGAGCAACGCCCGGCGCCGGGCCGCGGACCTGTCGGCCGCGACCGCCACCTGGCAGCAGACCCTGGCCGACGGCATCACGGACCTGATCGCGGACGTGGAGCACGACCTCCAGGAGCGGTTCCGCACCGTGCTGCGCGACGCCGAGACGATCGTCGAGGAGGGCGCGACCTGATGGTGACCCGGGCCGGCGAGCTCAGTGAGCGGGTCGCGGAGCAGTTCGACCTGGAGGCCGGCACCGGGGTCGACCTGGAGCTCAGCGCGGCGGGAAGCTCGCTGGACTCCGTCGAGCTCGCGTCGGCGTCGTCGTTGTCGATGCCGGGCGGGCGGCTCGGCTCGCTGATGGTGGCCGGGCGCAGCGCGGTGTACGTGCCGATGGTGCTGTTCGGCCTCAGCTCGGTGCTGGGGCCGCTGGTCGCGGTCGCGGGGGTGGCCCTCGGCGCCGGGATCGGCGGCAAGCTGATCCGCGACGAGCGCAAGCGGCAGCGGGTCTACCGCCAGCAGCAGGCGAAGGCCGCCACCCGGCGGTTCGTCGACGAGGTCGCGTTCGTGATGAACAAGGAGACCCGCGACAGCCTGCGCCGGGCCCAGCGCCAACTGCGGGACGACTTCCAGTTCCGGGCGACGGTGATGCAGCGCTCCAGCAGCGCGGCCCTCGACGCGGCAGGCCGGGCCGCCCGGCTGTCGCCGGCGGAGCAGGCGGAGCGGGCCGCACGGCTCGCGGCCGAGGCCGAGCAGCTGCGCACGATCCGGTCCAGCGTCCGCGACCTGGCCGCCACCGGGGCCCGGGTCGCGGCCGGGGCGGCGGCCGGCACCGGGATCGGGATGCTGGCCGACCACGCGATGCACCACGACGTACCGGACGACCCCGCGCCGGAGGACGGCCATGACTGACGACCTGCAGGCCGCCATCCTCGCCCTGCTGGAGCAGGCCCGGCCGCACGCGCGGACGCCGGAGGCGACGCAGCGGCTCGACGAGATCGCCGGCCGGCTGACCGGGCCGCTGCGGCTGGCCATCGCGGGCAAGGTGAAGGCCGGCAAGTCCACGCTGCTGAACGCGCTGCTCGGCGAGGAGCTCGCGCCGACCGACGCCGGCGAGTGCACCCGGATCGTCACCTGGTACCACCAGAGCGACCGCCCTCACGCGATGCTGTTCCCGATGACCGGAGACTCGCGCGAACGGCCGTACCGGCGCGACACCGGAGCGCTGCAGGTGGACCTGGGCGGGCTGGACCCGGCCGAGGTCGACCACCTCGAGGTCGGCTGGCCGACCAGCCGGCTGCGCGACCTCACGATCATCGACACCCCGGGCATCGCTTCGATCTCGGCGGACGTGTCCGCCCGGACCCAGCGGGTGCTGGCCGCGGACGACGGCCGGGTGCCGGTCGCCGACGCCGTGCTGTACCTGCTGCGGCACACGCACTCCACCGACATCCGGTTCCTGGAGTCGTTCCACGACGACGAGCTCGCGCACGGCACGCCGATGAACGCGGTCGGCGTGCTGTCCCGGGCCGACGAGATCGGCTCGTGCCGGCTGGACTCGATGACGGTCGCCGACCGGGTGGCGCGGCGGTACGAGGCCGAGCCGCGGATGCGCCGGCTCTGCCCGGTGATCGTGCCGGTGAACGGCCTCCTGGCGCACGCCGCGACCACACTGCGCGAGGCCGAGTACGCGCTGCTCGCCACCGTGGCCAAGGCGTCCGCGGACGAGATCGCCCAGCTGCTGCTCACCGCCGACCGGCTCGCGAGCCGGCCCACCGCGCTCCCGGTGACCGAGCTGGAACGCCAGCACCTGCTGGAGCGCTTCGGCCTGTTCGGCGTCCGGCTCAGCGTGCAGCTGATCAGGTCCGGCGCGACGCCGACGGCGTCGGAGCTGAGCACCGAGCTGACCGAGCGCAGCGGCCTGAACCGGCTGCGGGACGTGCTCTTCCACCAGTTCGAGGCCCGCAGCCGGGTGCTGAAGGCGCGCTCGGCGGTCAGCGCGTTGCAGGACCTGCTGCGCGGCGAGGAGTTCGCCGGCGCGCACGAGCTGCAGTCCCGGCTGGAGGAGGTCGGCGCGGGCGCGCACGAGTTCCAGGAGGTCCGGCTGCTGTCCGACCTGAGGTCCGGCGCGACCGCGTTGCCGCCGGATCGGCGTGAGGAGCTGGACCGGCTGTTCGGCGGCAACGGTCACGACCCGGCGTCCCGGCTGGGGCTGCCGCCGGACGCGGCACCGGACGACGTCCGCCAAGCCGCGCTGGACGCGCTCGCGACCTGGCACGGCGTCGCCGAGCACCCGCTGACCAGCCGGTCGGACCGGATCGCGGCCCGCGCCGCCGCCCGCACCCTCGAAGGCCTCCTGGCGTCGGCGACGGCCGACGCCTAGATGAGGCCCTCCCGGACGGCGTACGCCACCGCGTGGGTGCGGTTGCGGAGCTGCAGCCGGGTGGTCAGGTCGTGCAGCACGTTCTTCACGGTGCGCTCGCTGTAGGACATCCGCGCCGCGATCTCTGCGGTGTCGTGGCCGTCGGCGACCATCCGCAGCACCTCGGTCTCGCGGGGGGTGAGACCGGTGAACGTCAGGCCGCGCGGGGACAGCACCTGGCGCTGCAGCCGGCCCAGCTGGTCCATCAGCCGGCCGAGCAGGTCGGCCGGGATCTCGCCCTCGCCGGCCGCGACCTTCACGATCGTGCGGACCAGCGCCTCCGGCGTGGCGTCCACCCGCCGGAGCAGGCCGCCGACGCCGACCTCGGCCGCGGCCACCAGCGCGGCCTCGTCGAGCACGGTCGCGACCAGCACCAGCCGCGGGGCGTCGCCGCGGCGCAGCGCGCGCATCGTCCGGGTCGCCTCGTCGTCGACGGTGTCGGTGACGTAGACGGCGACGGACGCCTGGTCGACGTCCATCTCGCCCACGACGAACACCTCGGGACAGGCGCGGAGCTGGCTGATCACTCCCGCCCTGGAGATCGGGTCGACCCCGTGCACGTACGTCGCGATTGGCCTGTTCATCGAAAGCCCTCCCCTTGCTGCCGGCCGCCCGGACCATGCTTCCCGGGCGGCCTCAACAAGGACTCAACAGGCGCTCAACAGGCCCCTGCCACGTCAGGCAGTCGCGACGGATCGGGGCCGGATCAGGCGGCGAAGGTGATGTCCAGGGTGATCGTCGTACCGGTCAGGGCCTGGCTGACCGGGCAGTTCTTCTTGGCGTTCTCGGCCGCCTCGGCGAACTGCTCGGCGGTCAGGCCCGGCACCTTTCCGACGACCTCGAGCTTGATCCCGGTGATGCCCTCACCCGGCTGGAAGGTCACGTGCGCGGTGGTGTCGAGCGACTCCGGCGGGGTCCCCGCGCCGGCGAGGCCGTTCGACAGCGCCATATTGAAGCAGGACGAGTGCGCCGCCGCGATCAGCTCCTCCGGGCTGGTCCGGCCGCTGGCCTCGGGCTCGGTGCGCGCCGCCCAGGTGACGTCGTACGAGCCGAGGCCCGACGACTCGAGCGTGACCACGCCCTTGCCGTCGAGCAGTGAGCCCTCCCAGTGGGCCTTGGCGGTACGGATTGCTGCCATTGCGTCAACTCTCCTCAGTCATCGGTAGGGCGCCCGTCTGTTCGGGCTCGTCGGTGTTGACCATGCTGTGCGCGGCCATCACCAGGTACGTCCAGATCTCCTGGTCGCGGTCCGGCTCCAGCGCGACCTCGTCCAGCGCGGCCCGCATCAGCTCCAGCCAGCGGTCGCGTGCCGAGGGGGTGACCGCGAACGGCATGTGCCGCATCCGCAGCCGCGGGTGGCCGCGCTGGTCGGAGTACGTCCGCGGACCGCCCCAGTACTGCTCCAGGAACATCCGCAGCCGCTCCTCGGCCTCGGCCAGCTCGTCGTGCGGGTACATCGACCCGAGGATGGGGTCGTCCGGCACCCGCCGGTAGAACCCGCCGATCAGCTTGCGGAAGGTCTCCGCGCCGCCGACGGCGTCGTAGAACGTCTGTGCTTCGCTCATCGGGACTCAGTCTGCCAAGTGCCTGGTAAGCACGTCCCGCTCGGCCTCGGTCAACTCGCGCTTGGCCTGCGCCGTCTCGTCGACACCGACCAGCACCGACGTCGCCCGGGCGTACACGGTGCCGTCGGTGCCGGCGTCCACGATCCTCGACCCCAGCGTGTACGACGACCTGCCGACCGCCGTCACCCAGACCTCCACCTCGTACGGCGGGTGGCGCAGCAGGATCGGGCGCAGGTAGTCCACGGTCTGGTGTGCCAGCACGATCGGGTGCAGGTCGAAGAACCCCTCCGCGGCCGTGCCGAAGATGTCGGCCAGGAAGGCGATCCGGGCCTCCTGGAAGTAGTCGAAGTACCGCACGTTGTTCACGTGGTCGTACGAGTCGATGTCGGACCAGCGCACCAGGACCGGGTACCGGAACGGGCTCATCAGGCCCCCAGTCCCTCAAGGATCGCGCGCTCCGCCGACGTGATCCGGCGCGGGTGGTCGCCCGTGAGGTTGAACGGCACCAGCTTGGTGCGCGCCTCGACGTACACCTTGCGCTCCGGCTCCAGGTCGAGGATCTCGTACTCGATCGAGAACCACGCCGCCCGGATCTCGCTCACCCACAGCTCGATCCGCACCGGCGCGGAGCGGAAGAACAGCGGCGCCCGGTAGGCGACCTCGTGCCGCGCGACCAGCAGGCCGGTGTCCGGCTCGCCGGTGACGTCGTGGTCGGCGAGGCCCGCGGTGCGGAACAGCAGGTCGACCCGGGCGTCCTGCAGGTAGTCGACGTACCGGCCGTTGTTGACATGACCGAAGGCGTCCATGTCACCCCAGCGCAGCGGGCACTCGTACACGTGACGCGTCACACGTCGATCCTGCCATCCCACGTGCGGTAACCCGTGGGTAGTCTCATCCAGGAACCAGACCAGTACCGCAGGAGGAGCCCCAGATGACCGAGCAGACCACCCGGGTGGCAGTCGTGACCGGAGCGGCGCGCGGCATCGGCGCCGCCGTCGCGCTGCGGCTGGCCAAGGACGGCAACGCCGTCGCGGTGCTGGACCTCGACGAGGCCTCCTGCGCGGACACCGTGAAGGCGATCGAGAACGCCGGCGGCAGGGCGCTGGCGGTCGGGTGTGACGTGAGCAAGTCCGACCAGGTCGCCGCCGCCGTGGAGCGGATCGCCACCGAGCTCGGCCGCCCGGCGATCCTGGTCAACAACGCCGGTGTGATCCGCGACAACATGCTGTTCAAGATGACCGACGACGACTGGGACACCGTGCTGGCGGTGCACCTGCGCGGCGCGTTCCTGATGACCCGGGCCTGCCAGAAGTACATGACCGAGGACGGCTTCGGCCGGATCGTGAACCTGTCCTCGACGTCGGCGCTCGGTAACCGCGGCCAGGCGAACTACGCCGCGGCCAAGGCCGGGATGCAGGGCTTCACCAAGACCGTCGCGATCGAGCTCGGCAAGTTCGGCGTCACCGCGAACGCGATCGCCCCGGGCTTCATCGCCACCGAGATGACCGCGGCCACCGCGGCCCGGATCGGCGTGGACTTCGAGGACTTCAAGGCGGCGCGGGCCGCGGAGACCCCGGTGCCGCGGGTCGGCGTGCCGGAGGACATCGCCGCCGCGGCGTCGTACTTCTGCAGCGACGAGGCGGGCTTCGTCACCGGCCAGGTCCTGTACGTCGCCGGCGGACCCCGTAACTGAGAGGCGGAACCGATGGCGCGCACGTTCAGCGGGATCGAGGAGATCGAGGGCTCGGTCGGGCAGTCGCTCGGCCAGACCGACTGGCTGGAGATCACCCAGGAGCAGGTGAACCAGTTCGCCGACGCCACGGGTGACCACCAGTGGATCCACGTCGACGCCGAGTTGGCGGCCAAGGGACCGTTCGGCGGGACGATCGCGCACGGGTACCTCACGCTGTCGCTGATCGCGCGCTTCGGCGGCGAGCTGTTCGACGTCGAGGGCGTGTCGGCGAAGCTGAACTACGGCATCAACAAGGTGCGGTTCCCGTCACCGGTCCCGGTCGGGTCGAAGATCCGCGCCAGCGCCACCGTCGGCGGGACGCAGCGCACCGACGCCGGCGTCCAGGTCGCCCTGCAGTGGGTGATCGAGATCGAGAACACCCCGAAGCCGGCCTGCGTCGCCGAGACGGTCGTCCTGCTCGTCCCCTGAGTCACCCGGAGGTCGACGGGGCGCCGGTCTCCAGATGCCCGGCGAACCGCTGCGACCAGCCGGCGTCCGAGCCGGCCGTCACCGTGAGGTCGTACCACCCGGACGAGTAGGCGACCGCGTTGAAGTGGTCGGTGACCGAGCCCCCCGCCGGCACCGTGTAGGTCCAGGGACCGTCGCCGCGGTAGCTGTTCGCCCGGATGGTGAAGGTGACGGCGGCTGCCGACGTGTTGGCCAGCGTGAAGAAGACGGCGAGCTTGCCCGTGTCGGGTGCCGTGGCGTAGGTCGCCGTGACGGACAGGTACCTGCCCGCCGCGGTGGCGTTCCCGGTGAAGCGGCGCAGGAACCTGTTGGGGCCGACGACGGACAAGTCGTACTTGCCGTCGCCGTAGAACGTGCCGCAGTTGAAGAAGTCGCGCTGCCCTGCGCCGGGATCGACGGTGTACTGCCACGGTCCTCCGGTCCGGTAGGCGTTGGCGTACGCCGCGAAGTGGGTCGCCGCGGTGCCGGCGTTGGCCATCTCGATCCAGACGAGGATCTTGCCGTTGGACCCGAACTCCAACTCGTCGAGGTTGGCGTTGGGCTGGTAGGGCAGGGCCCGGGCCGGCCGGGTGCCCGGCTGCTGGGCCGGCAGGGCGTTGTCGACGGGCGACGGGTTGGGCAGCCAGGTGCAGGTGCTGTAGCCGACCGTCGGCGTCTCCGGCAGAGCCGGCAGGCCGTAGACGGGACCGGCGAAGTCGAACATGCCGGTCAGGTCCCCGCACACCTTGCGACGCCAGGCACTGATGTACGGGGTGGTCGCGGGCCTGCCGATCGCGGCTGTCCAGCGCTCCAGGAAACGCAGCACCGAGGTGTGGTCGGAGACCTCCGAGCTCACCCAGCCGCCGCGGCTCCATGGCGAGATCGCCAGCAGCGGTACCCGGAAGCCCAGGCCGATGCCGGTGCCGTTCAGGTACTCCCCCGCGGTCCCGGCCGGAGCGGCGGGCGGCGGGACGTGGTCGAAGAACCCGTCGTTCTCGTCGTAGTTGACGAACAGGATCGTCGAGTCGAAGACGGCCGGATCGGCGTTGAGCGCCTCGATCACCCCGCGCACGAAGTTCGCACCGTCGTCAGGTGTCGCGTAGGGATGCTCGGAGACCTCCTGGTCGGGGACGATCCAGCTGACCTGAGGCAGAGTCCCGGCGGTCACGTCGGCCCGGATCGCGGCGAGGATGTCGTCCGGGGTCCGGCCGGTCACGCGAGATACCGACGACATGCCCTTGACCCGTAGCGGGCTGCCCTCCGGCGCGTTCTCGAACTGGGTGAAGTAGGCCAGCGCGTTGTCGCCGTAGTTGTCGTCGGCGTTCTGGTAGACCTTCCAGCTGACCCCGGCGTCCTCCAGCGCCTCGGCGTACGTCTGCCACCGCAGTCCGGACTCGTCGGCTCCGTCGTACGCCGGGCCGCCGGCGCTGCCCGTGGGGTCGATCTGCCCGCTCCAGTGGTACGTGCGGTTCGGGCCGGTCGCGCTCAGGATGGAGCAGAAATAGGCGTCGTTGATCGTCCAGGTGTCGGCCAGGGCGTAGTGGAACGGGATGTCGTCACGCACCAGGTAGCCCAGCGTGCGGACCGTCCCCTTCGCGGCGACCCAGCCGTCGAGCTTGCCGCCGTTCCAGGCCCTGTGCTGGTCCGACCAGTCGTGCGCGAGGTCGCCGTTGCACTGGGCGAGCCGCTCCGGGTCCGCTCCGCCGGCGGGCTGGGTCTTGCTGAGCTGCCACGGGTAGTGCCGGCCGATCCCGTTGGGCTGGTTGAAGACGCTGTACCCGCCCGGGAGCTGGATCGTGCTCCGGTCACCGAAGCCGCGTACGCCGCGCAGTGTGCCGAAGTAGTGGTCGAAGCTGCGGTTCTCCTGCATCAGGATCACGATGTGCCGGGCGTCGGTCAGGGTCCCGGTGGTGCCGGCGGCGCGGGCATGGCCGGGGA
>WNFV01008997.1_pt1 | contig 11160 bp, 13 predicted proteins | sample 5400101 | NCBI WGS metagenome assembly WNFV01 (sample SAMN13153361, study PRJNA577476) | soil metagenome | isolation source: 115 cm soil or saprolite under grassland replicate 1 | place: USA:California | collected 2016-06-15
ACGACCAGCCGCGGGCGGGAAAGCGCCACCCCGGTAGTCCGTCGTACTTCGCGGGCGTGAAGAGACGAAGCGAATCCCAGCGCTTACGCCAGGCGTCGCCGATCCGGTCGTTCGCGTCCAGGATCACGAACGGCCGCCCTCGCTTTGCCAGGTGATACCCGACCGAGAGGCCCGCCTGGCTGCCGCCGATGATCACCGTCTCGAAATGCTCTGAGTGAGTGTTCCCGTCCACGTGTGTCCTCCCGTCGTCCGTTTCGGATGACGGTAGGCCGCCGAGAGGCCGCGTTCATCGCCGGAACCAGCCATTTTCGGCATCGAAGGACATGGTCAAAATTAACCAGCCGCGTGCGTTAGCGGGCGAAGCCGGTCAGACGAGATCGTGCTCGAACGCGAACGCCGTCGCGGCGGTCCGTGACGAGACGCGGAGCTTCGTGAAGATGTTCTGCACGTGCCGCGCGACGGTGTGCTCGCTGACGACAAGCTTCGAGGCGATCTGCCGGTTCGTGTTCCCCGCGGCGACGAGACGGAGGACCTCAAGCTCCCGCGGCGTCAACCCGTGCGTATCACCGGTTGCGAGGGGCCGGCTGAGCGACTCGACGCGGGCGAGGTCCGGTAAGGCTCCGAGCTGCTCGAAGACGCCCGCGGCCGCCTCCAGCTCCAGCGCGGCGGAATCCTCGTCGCCGAGTGTCCTACACCCCAATCCCATCAGCACTCGCGTCCGTGCCGCCTCGTACGGCGCTTCGAGCTCCTGCCAGACGCGCAACGCGTGGCGCAGCGCGACGAGGGCAGCCTGGGCATCGCCCTCCGCGAGGTCGACCGTTCCTCGAACCTGGGCACCGATCGCACGCAGCATGGCGCTCTCGTAGCTTGCCGCGATCTCTGCGAGCTCCTCGCAGGCGGTGCGTGCTTCCTGGACGTCGCCCACGGCAAGCATGATCTCCGCGTAAGCGGGCAGCAGCCTCGCGCGCCTCAGCGGCTCGGTGGTCTCACCCACCGCCCGGCGAATCGCGGCCGCCGCCGCATTGTCGTCCCGTTGACCAAGCCGCAGAAGGGCCAGGCCGGGTTGCGGCTCGCGCCCGCACCGGTTGGCGTCTCGGTAGGCGGCTTCGGCCGCGGCGAAATCGCCTTGCAAGCGGTGGAGCTCGCCCTGCTGGTAGAAGGCTTCTCCGGCGGCCGGCTGGTTCATCCCTCGCTCGCATCGCTCGCGGGCCCGCCGCGCCTCTGCCAGCGCGTCCCGCCACTCACCGTGGAGCTGCATGATCTCGGCGCGATGGGAGAGGCACCGGCCGGTGAAAGCCACCATCTCGGGCTGCTGTTCGCACCAGCCTGACAGGGCGTCTGTCCATTCCTGGGCGCGGCGCACGTCGTACGCCTCTTCGCACCCCGCGATCACGCCGCAGTAGACGACGCCGGTGATGATCGGCGACAGCTCCCCGGCGGTGACTGCGAGCATCGCCTCGTCCAGCAGCCCGAGACCCTCCTCGACCGATCCTTGCTTGATCAGGACCTGGCCCTGCGTATGGACGGCGAGGGCAAACAGGTCTGCATCGCGGAAGCGCTGGCCGATCTCTGCCGCCTCGGCCGCGGCGGCGAGCGCAGCCTCGTAGTTCCCCGTCGCCTGATGCTGCATCGCGACCGGCAGCAGGAGGTATCCACGCTCGACGAAGTCACCCTCCTCCCGTTCGACCAGGCGTTGCGCCCGGCCGAGCCATCCGCTTGCGCGGCCCATCTCTCCGCGGATCGCGAGATTGACGCCGATGTAGAACCCGCAGCGCGCAGCGCGGAGCACTTCGCCGGCGTCGATGTATGCCTGATGGGCACGCTCGAGGAGGTTCAGGAAGTCATCGACGCGGCCGAGCATGTAGGCCGACGTTGCGAGCAGCTCGAGGTCTTCCGCTCCCAGCGGCTTCGCCCGGTCGGCATCTGACAGCGACGTGTAGGCGTCGCTCCACGCCCGCCGTCCGTAGGACTCACGCCCCTGCTCGAGTTCGTCGATGACATGCGCCACGGCTGAAACCGAATCGTAGGCGTCGGCGCTGCGCGACCAAAGGGCCAATGGGTCAGTTGGTGCGCGCTGCGCCGAAAACCTCGACAAGTTCCTCGAGTCGGTCTGGGGCACCGCTGAGGCGGATCTCCCGAGAAGGCAGGCGCCGCTTCGAGGGCGGCCGGGTGACGAAATCGGCCATGGCGCGCGGAGTCGTACTCACGACGACGTCCGGGCGCCGCTCGGCAGCGTCGAGCGACCAGCGCTTGCCGTCGAACGACAGGTCGAACGAGCCCTCCGCCTCCTCGAATTCGAACCGCCACACAGTGGGCCGCGAAGGCTTCGGATTGACCTCGTTGAGCGCAACCTCGAGGCCGGCGATGAGGTGTTCCGGATGCGCCGCCTCGTCTGCGCCGAGTGGCTGCCGCTCGTACTTCAGACCCCAGGCGATCAGCGCTTCGAGGACCGGCGCCAGGTCGCGGCCCTTGTCGGTGAGCTCGTACCACACCTCGCGCCGGCCCGCCCGCTGGTCTCGCTTCACGATCCCGGCGTCCCCGAGCTGCCGGAGCCGGATCGTGAGCCACTTCGGTGTCACGTTCGTGAGCAGGCGGCGGAGATCGCTGAAACGGCGCGGCCCGGTGAGCAGGTCTCGGACGATCAGGAGCGACCAGCGGTCGCCGATCGTCTCCAGGCTCCTCGCCGCGAGGCAGAAGTGACCATAGGTCGTCGTCATCGCTTGACGTGAGTGTAGCTCATTTGGTATCTATAAGATACTTTCTTTGAGAAACTCTAGGAGGAAGCGATGATGGAACGGTTGGCACAGCTCGCGGATCGGCGCGCGAAGACGATCCTGATCCTGGCAGTCATCTTGTTCGTCGCCGCCGGTGCGCTTGGGGCCGGCGCCGCCAAGCGGCTCGACCCGTTCGGCGCCGACGACCCCGGGACCGAGAGCGTGATCGCCGACCAGCGCCTGGAGCACGCCGGCTTCCGAGAGACCGGTGTCGTCGTCCTTGTCAGCCGCACCGACGCGCGCTCCCCGCAGGGTCGCGAGCGCATCGAAGCGATCGCCGGCAGGCTCGAGGCGGACCGCGACGTCGCCTCGGTGTCGAGCTTCCTCAGCACCGGCTCGCGCGACTTCATCTCGCGCGACGGTGACTCGACCTACCTCGCCGTCGCCCTCCGGCCGACCGACGATCACGGCCGCCAGGGCACAGCCGGACGCATCGCCGATGCGCTGGCGGGCGAGCCCGGAGTCACCGTCGGCGGACCCGCTCTCGCAGAGCGCCAGGTCAACACACAGGTCGAGCACGATCTGCGCATCGCCGAGCTGTACGCGTTCCCGCTCCTCTTCCTGCTCTCGTTGCTCTTCTTCCGCAGCCTGGTGGCGGCGCTGCTGCCGCTGCTCGTCGGCGGACTTGCGATCGTCGGCACGTTCCTGATTCTTCGCGTCGCGAGCGAGCTGACCTCGGTCTCGATCTTCGCCCTCAACGTCGCCACCGGCCTCGGGCTCGGGCTGGGGATCGACTACAGCCTCTTCATCGTCTCCCGCTACCGCGAGGAGATCGTCCGGACTGGACCCGGCCTCGAGGCGATGCGCCGGACGCTGGCCACGGCCGGGCGTACGGTGCTCTTCAGCTCGCTGACGGTCGCCGGCGCGCTGGCCTCGCTGCTCGTCTTCCCGCAGCGCTTCCTCTACTCAATGGGGATCGCCGGCGTCTTCGTCGCGCTGATCGCGGCCGCGATCGCCCTGACCGTCCTCCCCGCGGTGCTCACCCTGCTCGGCCACCGCGTCAACGCACTCGCGCCTGCATTCCTCACGCGGCGTGCCGAGCGTGACGCGCGCCCCGCACAACAGGGCTTCTGGTACAGCCTCGCACAGTTCGTGATGCGCTTCCCTGGTCGCGTTGCGGCCGGAGCCGCCGTCCTGCTGGTTGCGCTCGGGATCCCCTTCCTCGGAATTCAGTTCACATCTGTCGACGCGCAGGTTCTGCCGACGTCCGCAAGCGCCCGCCAGGTCGACGACACGCTGCGAGCGGACTTCGCGCCCTATCGCGACACTCCGATCACGCTCGCGCTCAGAGGCGGCGGTGGTGAGACGGAGCGGGTCGCCCGGGACGCCGCACAGCTGCCTGGCGCCGCCAGCGTCTCGGCGCCGCGTGCGCTCGCCAGCGGAAACTACGCCGTCGACGTGATCTCGACCGCCCCGCCCCTCGCCGACCAGAGCCAGCAACTCGTTCGCGACCTACGCTCGCTCGACGGCAACGTCCTCGTCACGGGGTTCACGGCGCACTACGTCGACCTCCAGCAGAGCCTCGGCGAGCACTTGCCGCTTGCGCTCGTGATCGTGGCTGCGTTGACGATCGCCGTTCTCTTCACCATGACCGGCTCGCTGATCCTTCCGCTCAAACAGCTGCTGATGAATGCGCTCGGCCTGAGCGCCATGTTCGGGATCCTCGTCATGATCTTCCAGGACGGTCGGCTGGAGGGCCTGCTCGGCTACAGCAGCCAGGGCGGCCTCGAAGCACCCCAGTTGCTCCTGCTGTTCGCAGTCGTGTTCGGGCTCTCGACCGACTACGGCGTCTTCCTGCTCGCACGGATCAAGGAGGCGCGCGACGGTGGCTACTCGGACGCCGAGGCGGTCGCGGTCGGCCTGGAACGCACGGGACGGATCGTCACCGCCGCCGCGCTCCTCTTCTCGGTCGCCTTCGGCGCCTTCCTGACGTCGCAGATCATCATCACCAAGGAGCTCGGCCTGGGCACGGCCGCGGCCGTCCTGATCGACGCGACGATCATCCGCGCCCTGCTCGTGCCGTCGCTCATGCAGCTACTCGGACGCTGGAACTGGTGGGCACCCGCGCCGCTGCGACGGTTGCATGCGCGGATCGGGTTCAGCGAGGCCCGAACGAGCCGCGGAGCGCGCTCGGTAACGATCAACCGGGTCGAGGCATCCAACCGATCATGGGTCGATTGCTCCTGGCGACCGTCGTGACCCGAAGGGCCCGAACCAGGGCTTCGAGGTCTTCATCCACGCCGCCTTCGGTCTGATGCTCGTCCCCTTCTTACTGGGGCTTCGTCTGAGGACGGCCGAGACGCGAACGCACTAGCCGCAGCTCGTGGGGGACGGCGCCGCGGGCGCCGTCCCCCTGCCGGACGCTCGAGCCGTCACGCGCGGGCGTGCCCGATTCCGGGGGTCCGCCACGCCGTGTCCTTCGTAGGAAGAGAAGAGCCTCATGTGGTTCCGCCTCAACCTGCTCGCGTATCCTCGATCCCTCAGCGGAACGTTCCGCATGACGGGAGGCTGACCTCGCGGCGCGGAGGGCCTGAAGCTGCCCGTTGAGCCTCCTCTCGACTCACGAGGGTGACCGACCGCCTCCAGCTCGGCGACGGCGATACGGAGCTCGTCGCGCAGGTCAGACGCGGGGACATGCGGGCGTTCGGCCTTCTCTACGACCGCTATGCACGTGATGTCTATGCGCTCGCGGCCCACGTCGTGCCTCGCGCGGACGCGGAGGAGATTGTCCAGGACGTGTTCGTCCGGGTCTGGAACAACGCGCGGCAGTTCGATGCGGACCGCGGGTCTTTCGTCGCGTGGCTGATGACGATCGCGCGGCATCGAGTGATCGACGATCTGCGGCGGCAGCGCGGCTCGCGCTCCCTTCAGGACGTGGAGGACGTGTTGTTGAACGCCGAGGATCCGGCGGCGGACGTCGAGCAGGAGGCGTGGGTACGCGAGCGCCGGTTGATCCTGCTGGAGGCAATCAGGAAGCTTCCGGCGGAGCAGCGTCGGGTCGTCGTGCTCGCATACTTCGGCGGCCTCAGCCGGGCATCGATCGCCCATGAGCTCGGGTTGCCGCTCGGCACCGTCAAGAAGCGAATCCAACTCGGCCTTCAGAAACTGCGAAGGGCCCTGACCGCCGATGTGAACGTAGAGGAAAGAGAGAACGACGAGCGCGAGGTAGCGAAATGAGAGAGGACTTGACCTGTAGCCGAATCAGAGAGCTGCTCGAGGCGTACGCGCTCGGAGCACTGGAGACGGACGAGCAACAGGCCGTCGAGCGGCACCTTGCGACGTGTCCGGACTGTCGGGCGGCGGCCGCGGAGCTTTTGGACACGGCACATTCGCTCCCGCTCGCCTTGGGTGCAGCTTCGCCGCTTCATCCTCCGACGTCGCTGAAGGAGCGAGTCCTGCAGGCCGTTTCAGGCGATGGTGGACCAACGGGGAGGAAACAAGGACGACTGCATTCGCTCCGGCGACCGCGGGTGGCTCTCGCGCTCGCCGCCCTCGCGATCGTCACCGGGTTCAGTGCCTGGAACGCGCACCTCAGCTCCGCGCTGTCGCAGGAGCGCTCGCAGCGGGAACGGTTGGCACGTCTCGTAGGTCGGCAGGAGGCCGTGCTCGACATCGTCGACTCGCCCAGAGCACGACGCGCCTTCCTGCGGGCGCCGGCGGGCACCGACTCGCGTGCCTACGGGAAGGTCTTCACGACTCCGGATGCTCCGGGCGTGGTAGCCATGGCCGCGCGGCTGGACCAACCCTCAGCCGGGAAGACCTATCGGCTCTGGTTGACGCGTGCGGGCCGAACGCACTCCCCGGGGCAGATGGTCGTCAACCCGCAGGGGTTCGCGTTACTCGTCTTCAGGGCGGAGCACCGCGGTCCCGCGTACGACGAAGCGCGCGTCGTGCTTCAGCGCAAGGACGCAGCGACGCCGGCCGGGACGACCGTGCTCATCTGGCGTTCCGGCGACTGAGCGGGGGCCAAGCGGCCCGCGGGTGCGTACCTCCCCACAGAGAAATCGAAGGGAGGGGATTTCAATGAAACGGACCCGCATCGCCACGATCGTCATGGCCGGCCTGTTCATAGGCGTCGGCGCGACGGGCGCGGACACGGCTGCCAAACCGAGCGCTCTGACCGCGGCGCCGTCCTCGATTGTCTCGGTCGCTCGAGAGATGTTTGGGGTGAACCCATTCCTCGGCGGCCAGGTTGCACCCCGGTTCTACACCTGGGTGAACGACCGCGTACTCGTCTTCATGCAGTTCGACCGCCCGCGACTCGACGAAGCGAAGGCTCTCCGCTACATCGGGATCGGCGTGAGAGGGACGTTCTGCGCCGAGACGCAGCCGGGCGGGCCGAAAGGCGGATTCACGCACTTCCACCGGCTGAACGCGCCCGTCTACGCGCAAGGGCACGGCGGCCCTCCCGGCACGGAGGGCTACTGGCTGATGTGGGTCTCGGTCGACAACTTCGACGCAGCCGACGGACGCACGATCAGGCCCCGGCGTCGACTACGGCTTCTCACCGACACCGCCGCCGAGCTGCGGCGGAACGCCGACGCCCAGCTTTGCGGGTCCCGGCGCGCACGCACTCACGAAGGGCGAGATCAAGCAGTTGGCGGCCGCGTTCTACGACAATCCGTTCCGCGGCGGTCAGCGCGTCCCGCGGCTCTACCGCTGGATCACAGGCGACACGCTCGTCTTCCTCCAGTTCGACAGGGCCGACCCGGCCAAGGCGCGGGCGCTGCGCTACGTCGGGGTCGCCAAGCGCGGGGCCTTCTGCAACGGCGACCGTGGCCCGAGCGACTTCACGAGCTTCCAGGCGCTGACCTCCCGTACGGCCGCGAAAGGCCACGGCGGGAAGGCCGGCCGGATCGGGCTCTGGCACCTCGCGGTCGCACTCAGCGACTTCAAGATGCCGTGGGGCAACGTGACGCCCGGCGTCGATCGGGAGTTCTCGACGACGCGCGCCACCGACTGCCCAAAAGCGTAGGGGGTTCCCAGCCGGTCGCCGCTGAGATCAAGCTGCAGTCCGAACCCGGGAACCCCGACCGTCCGTTCGCCTTCCAGCCGGGGAACGTGACCGTGCCGGCCGGCTCGACCGTGCGGTGGGTGAACGCGGAAAACATGTTCCACACCGTGACGTCCACGGACTCGCTTGCAGTCCGGCGGCCGAATGGTCTCTTCGACAAGTCCCTCGTCAAGAAGGGCGACACGTTCGAATACACCTTCACGAAGCCCGGCGTCTACCACTACTACTGCCAGCCCCACACCGAGTTCATGTGGGGAGGGGTGACCGTCACCGGCTGACCCAGGCGTCGGTGAAGAGGGTCGGGGCCGCGTACTGCCCCACGCGGCCCCGATGGCGGGCGCCTCGACGTCGCATCTCCGCTCGTACCTTGGGACTACTTGAAGATGTTGACCGCGCGTGCGGCCACGAGCAGCACCGTCGTCGCCGAGATCGCCGATTCCGCCAGCATCAGCACCTTCGCCCGGCGGCTGAGCGGCATTGCGTCCGTCGGACTGAAGGCGATCGAGTTCGTGAAGGAGACGTAGACGTAGTCGAGCAGCCGCGGATGCCAACCGGGCGCTGCGAGCTGCGGGTTCTCCATCTGCGGAAACTGGAAGTCCGGCGGGAGCGGATCACCCCGAAGCCTTCGCACGGGACCGCCGCGATCGAACGCCCAGAACCAGAGGCCGAAGGCGATGACGTTCGAGCCCCAGACGGTCCCCGCCTTGAGCAGGAGCTGTGCACCGCTCTGCTCGTTCCCGCGCACGAGTGACGCGACGACGGCGAGCAGCAGGAACGCGTTCGCGAGGCTGACGACACCGAGCAGCGCGAGCGCAACCGTGCGGCGGAGGCCGAGTTGCTCCAGTTGCCGGCGTGGACGGTGCCACGCGAGCGGAACCAGCAACAGCAGCTCCGGGACGGCCGGCACGAGCCAGACCCACCATGAGAAATGCCACAGCCTCCAATCCTGGTGTCGGCTCAGGAGTGCGAGGAGCACCTGGCCGGCGATGACCAGCGCAACGGCGGGAGCCGCCTCCCAGCGGGACTCGATCTCCTCCTCGCGCAGCGGATCGTGCGCCACAGTCGGAGAATGTATTGACGATCGAGGAGGCCGAGATGCTTCAGCTGACCGAAGAGCTTCGTGCGCTGCTGGACGAACGACGCTACGCCACGCTCGCGACACACGATCCAGAGGGAATGATCCATCTCACTCCGATCTGGTTCCTGTTCGACGGGGAATGGTTCTACTTCGAGTCGTTCTCCGGCAGCAGGAAGGTCAAGAACCTTGAGCGGAATGCCTCGGCATCGGTGGTCGTCGACGCACGCGAGCCGGGTCGCGAACGCTGGGTCTCGGCGTCTGGGACGACCGAGATCCTCACCGGCGACGAGGCGCAGGCGATCAACTCCAAGGTCAGGCGGCGCTATCTGACCCAGGACGCGCTGGAGGACGCGCGCATCGAGCCGGCATTCGCCGCCGGCGACGACGTCACGATCAGGCTCAAGCCGACCCGCTGGAGATCGTGGGCGGCCAAGGATCTCGACGAGCGCGTCTTCGGGGGCATTCTCGGCCGGATGCCCGAGCGCTGGTTCTTGACGGTCGACGTCTAGCAGCGCCCGGCGCGCTCCATATCACCTCAGGGCGAGTTCGAGGCCGTCGTGAGAAATCCACGCTTCGATCCCGCGCTCCCGACCGAGAGCGCGGACCTTCGCCGCAGAAGCCCGGGCGTCGCCCTTCACGATCTCGGAGCCGCAGTGGGTGAAGACCGCGCGCCGGACCTTCGCACCGGCGCACCACTCGAGCTGTGCCTGGATCGAGGCATGGCCGATTGCGCGGCCGTCACGGCGCCTAATGATCGAGCGTGTCACCGCGGCGCCGTCGCCGACGTAGAGGTCGAGGCCGGAAAGCGCTTCCTTTTCGTCGACGACGGAGACGAGGTCAGGCGCGTAGAAGATCGCCACCCGACCGGCTGTGACCCGCCAACCTACGGCTGGGGCTCGTAGCGAGTGCTCCACCGGGAACGCCTCGAACTCGATGCCGCGCACGAGCAGTGGCCGGCGCGGTTCGACGATCTCACGCTCGGCGATCGGATAGTGCGCAATTGCACTCCACGTCTCCTCGGTCGCATACACCGGACAGGGAGCGCCGTCCCGAAGCCCCGCCGCGTGGTCGGGGTGGGCGTGCGTGAGGATGATCGCCGACGGCCGTAGCCGCGCGAGCCCTTTGCGCCAGTCGAGGCCACAGTCGATCATCACCTCGCGGCGGCCGTAGCCGACGAGCAAGACGCTGTGTCGGCGGTGCCTTCGCGTTCGCGCTTCGATCTCGCCTCGAGTGCCGAGGAAGCGAAGCCTCACGGAGTCTCAGCCACGACCTCCGAGTCGCTCTGCGGCACGGTCGACGACGACGCCCGACTGTCCGCGGTGCCGGTGGCGGTCGGCCGCGAGTGGCTCCACCTCCTCGGAGCCTCTGCGTCGCGCGCTGATCGATCTCGGGCTTGGGCCACGTTCTGGGTGCCCGCCTGGTCAAGTCAAGGATTCGGCCTCGTATTCGCGCAGGAACCCTTCGAACAACCGCTGGTGCGCTCACACGGTGCGGTCGCGCAGCTCGGAAACCCCTTCCTGCTCCGCACAATGTGCGCAGCAGAAGATCCGGCCGTCGGCCTCGACACCGTGCCCGATCACGCGACAGCCACAGTGGGCGCAGACCGGCGCAAGCGCCTGAATCGCGCATTCGAAGCTGTCGAACGTGCGGGTCTCGCCGGCGCTCACAACCTCGAAGGCCTTGTCGTAATCGTTACCGCAGACCTCGCAGACCGCCACTTCACGCTCCTTTCCCTGCCTATCCGGGCTGTCTTTCCATTCCCGCCGGCCGCGTGTATGGAACGGCGCTCGCCGCTGTTATTCGGGACGACCGAGTGGGTACTGAAGAGGTGAACGCGAAAGGGGGAACAATGACAAAGAGTGTTCGTGACACGATGACCGCAGATCCTCGCTCGATTGCTCTCGGCGATCCGATCGTGAAGGCAGCGCGGCTGATGCGCGACGAGGAGGTCGGATCCCTGCCCGTTATCGAACAGGGCAGGCTTGTCGGGATGCTGACGGATCGCGATATCGCCGTGCGGGTGATTGCGGAGGGGAAGAGCTCGGAGTCGACAACCGTCGCCGAAGTCTTTTCACGCGATCCGGTCGTGGCCGAGCCCGACCAGGATCTCGATGAGGCATTGCGCCTGATGGCGCGGCATCAGGTACGGAGACTGCCGGTGGTCGAGGATGACCGACTTGTCGGCATCCTGGCCCAGGCAGACGTGGCTCTCGAGGAGAAGGAGAAGAAGACCGGCGAGCTCGTCGAGTCGATCTCGCAGCCTTCGGAAGCCGAGCGGCGTTGACGCTTCGCCG
>WNFV01010881.1_pt1 | contig 11160 bp, 8 predicted proteins | sample 5400101 | NCBI WGS metagenome assembly WNFV01 (sample SAMN13153361, study PRJNA577476) | soil metagenome | isolation source: 115 cm soil or saprolite under grassland replicate 1 | place: USA:California | collected 2016-06-15
AGAGTGCGACCAACTCATCGAGCATCTTGCGCTCGCCAGTACGCAGCACGCTGCGCCACAGCTCGAGCAGCTCTTCGGTTGTCTGTGGCCGCGGCGGAACGTCGGCGCCAAGGTAGTCCAGACCGACCCGTGTGATCTGGACTTCTCCATCCGTCTCCTTGATTAGCCCGTTGCGCTTGAGCGTGCTGAAGTACGCGCCGAAGGTGCCGCCCGTGTGCGTGAATTTGGAGAGGGTGCCAAGCTGGGCGCGCGTGACCTTCATCGGGTAGTGTCGGGCGAGCACCTGGAGCATCCTCCTCTCGCCGGCGCGCAGGGACGGTTCGCGAACCGTCCCTCCGGCCTCCGCGCTCGCGCTGCCGTTGGTCGGGGCGGCCACCGGGGGAGCAGGGTCGGCCCTGGCCGGGCGCGCCAGGGCGGTGGCGGCGGTCACCTTGCGTGGCGCTGGCGCAGCGGTCACCCTGGCGAGCGCCGCGGCGATCTCCTGGGCGGTGGCAAGAAGCTGCGTCCCCACCTCCGCCAGCGCCCTGGCAGCCTGCTCCAGCCGCGCGATCTGCTCGTCCCCAATAACCGGGACTTCGACGCGCTCGACGACCTTCTCGACCTTCGGCGCCGGCGCGCGACTGACCAGTTGCTTTTCGAGTTCAGCGATGCGCCGTTTCAGCTCGCGTGGATCCTCGGCCTTCGCCTTCTCGATCGTCGCGGCGATCCGCTCGCGCAGCCGCGCGATGTCGACCTCGGCGAGTTGCCTGGGCGTCCGCGGCCGCTGCCCCACGGTCGGTGTGGCCGACGAGTCGAAGGTCTCGCGCTTTCTGACCTCGACCCGGCGGAAGACATCGAGCCAGCCCGGCGACCAGAACCAGGCCGTGCCGATCGGCAGCGACGGCAGCGACGTCATCAGTTCCTCGCGCTGCGCGGGCGTGCCGTGAACCTTGATCCAGGCGTCGATCGCGTCGCGGTCCTGGGGCGCGATCGTGCGCAGCGCGACCAGGACCTCGGCCTGGGTGCGCACGTCCTTGTTCAGCACGGCGCTGCGCTGGGTCACCAGCGTCACGCCGATGCCACGCGCCCGGCCGCGGCGCACCAGGTCCTCGACCGCGCCCAGCATCCGCTCCTGGCCCTTCATTGGGCGCTGGGGAGCGAACGAGTCCGCTTCATCCAAGACCAGATGTAACGGCTCTCTGTTTCGGTGATACAGCCGCTCGGCGAAGTCGGTCATGAAGCGGACCTGTTCGCCCTTGCGGAAGTGGGCCAGGTCGAGCACGACCGAGATCCTCTCGTCCACGATCAGGTCGGCGATCACCTGGTCGGCCGTGACCGTGAGCGGCACGTCGCCGTGGTCGCCGCCGAGGATCACGATCGGCAGGCCTGGGCGCGTGCCGTCCGCCGACGCCCGGAGCCCCCACCAGACGCCAATCGGATCGACCACCACGGCGTGCAGGCCGGCCTTGAGCAGCTCCTCGACCAGCACCGAGGCGCAATACGTTTTTCCCACGCCGCGCTTTGCCAGGATCGCGAAGGTTTGGGTGACAGCGTCAGCGGGGATGGCAAAGTCGGCGGCAAGATGCAGCTCGGCCATATATACACCTTTGTTATGCGATAGTGCGATAGTGCGATGCTGCGTTTATGCGATAGTGCGAGGGGACGCCTCAGGCACTCTCTGGTGCGGCCTGGCGCGGCGCGAGGCCATGGCGCAGGTCCTCGATGAATGCCTCGAAGACTGCGGTCTCGTCACCACTGATCTGCGCCTGGTTGACCGCCAGCAACTGTGGGCCGAAGACCTCGACCGCCAGCGTAGGCCCGGGCGGGAGAGTAAGCAGCAGCAACTCGGCACCGACGCGCCGGTCAAGGCGCACGACGCGGCCGACCAATCGCAGCGCGGCCTTCAGTGCGTCAGCCTGTGTGACGAACTGGCTGATGCTGAGGTGCTCGATCGTCACACTCGCGGTATCGTACGGCTGGATGTAGACCTGCATGCCCGCCATGAACGGGTTTGGCGACTCTGGCGCGATGCCCAATAGGATGCCGATGTCGATCTCGGTGAAGGCCTCACGGGCGAGCGCCGCCCGAACCTCCTGCTCGATGACGGTGGCGCGCTCGGGCGTGATGCCGAGCCGCAGGCGCGCCAGCTCCAGCCGTGCGCTGCCGGAGACCGTGGGGCGCCCAGTGGACGTGTTCCAGGCCTCGGCCACCTGTGCCCGGTACTCGACCTCAGCGACCGGCTCGTCGGCCTCGGCGATCTGAGTCTCCAGCTGCGACAACTCGTTCGCATAAGCGGCCAGCCGCCGGTCGATGTCCTCCAGCTCCAACGGGATGGCCGGGTCGGCGCGGTAGCCGAAGCGCGCCGCCTGCTTGCGCAGTTCATCGCGCCGGCGCCGCTCGGCTGCCATGATTTCAAGGAGCGCACTGCGCTCGCTCATTAGCTCTTCGCGTGGTCGTCGCATATGCTCTGCCTCGTGTGTCGTGGTACGCGCGCCTGCGCCGCTCAGGCGCCCGCGTCTTCGGTGGCCGCCCCCGGCTTTGGTGGTTCACTCCCCGGTAGCGGCGCGTCAACGGCTGGATACAGCGCGTTGTAGCGCGCCCACTCGTGCCGATAGTAGTCGCGGCCGAAGGCAGTGATCCGCATCCGGCTTTCGGGCGCACGATAGGTGCCGTCGCCGTTGTCGTGATAGGGCGTGCGGTACTCCTCCATCAGCGGCTGCGGCTTGTAGTCGCGCAGGCGCAGCAGCGTCCGCATCCAGTCGAACCCAGCGCGGCCGTACATCAGATCCTCGGATAATTCCCCCGCGTCGCCAGCGGCGTAGAGCCTTGTGAGCGCGGCCCACTGGCGTTCGCGGAGTTGGCCCTTGGGCGGCGGCTTCGGTCGCTGCTCGCCACTCGCCGCCCGGACGGCCTTGCGGCCCGCCGGCGTGATCTGCACCTCTAGCAGGGGCGCGCCGAACGCATCGCGCACAATGCGGCACCCCACCAGCCCACGATTTTCTAACGCCTGCCACGTCGCGCCGGTGCCTGGGTCAACTAGGCCAGCGCTGTGCAGCGCCGTGTAGAGCTGCGACGGCGGCGCGACCGGGCCGTACATCTGCCAGCGCCATTCGCTGGCCGGCGTACGATCCCAATGACCACGCGCGGCGCGTTCTCGGCGCTCGGTTTCAGTCGCTTGGTCGCAGTCGTAGAGCGCACGTAGGTAGGCGCGCTGGCGCTCGTTCAGTTCGGCCCACACATCGCTCATGATCCCCCGTGCGGTTTCGCCGATCGCTGTCTACCGTCCTTGCCGTCGCTTGCTTCCGCCTCGTCGCTCCGACTGCGAGCCCTCGCGCATCCAGCGCGGCAGCACCGCATCGTAACGCCCAGCAATCGGCCGGCGCTCTCGGCGTTGGCGCCGCTGCACTGGCGCGTGCTGCTCTGCGGCGTGGCCATTCCCTCGATCGGGTGACTCGGCGGCTGGCGACAGAATTATCTCCGGTGGTCGCGGCGGCGCCGTGTCGACGCGGAAAATCAGTGGGCCGCGGCCGGGCCGGAAACGCAGCGCGAGACCGCGCCGGCGCGCCGCTGCCTGCAATCGCTGGCGCACGGTCAAACGCCGCTCACCATCGGCCAACTCGGCGCGACCATGATCGCCGACGATGAAGCCTTCTAGCAGCGCATCGTACTCCTGCGCGACGCGGGCGCGCTCGGAGGGAGGGCGCGGTACTGGCGCCTGCACCTCGGCAGGGTCGACCTTACGAAAAGATGGCACCATTGCCTCCTTATATCTGCGATACTGCGAAACTGCGATTGTGCGTTTTCGCTCTTAAGATCGACCAAAAAAAGTCATTACTTTCGTGGCAGTTGCTCGCGCCAGTCCGGCCGCCACTCGGGCAGGTTATTGGCCAGGCCCTCGCTCGGACTGTCGACCAGCTCGCACCACACCCGCCAGGCGGTCTTGAGGGTGATCGGGTTCACGCCCGGCTGATCGAGCCGACTGGCGAACGTGTCGAAGCTGACCCGCTCATTGTCGAACGGATAGGTCAGCAGCGGCAGCGTGTAGTCGTCGCGAAACCCGAACACGGTGTAGTGCTCGATGAAGGGTGATGGGGCCGGCAGGCGCCCGAAGAGAAAGGTGTAGCAGGTGCCGTCGCCCGGTTGAAAGTCGAAGAGCTTCATAGCTTATCTCTGCGATAGTGCGATACTGCGATAGTGCGATACTGCAATTATGCGGTACCCTCGCCACCCTCCATCGCCTCATCCCACTCCTCCAGGAATGCCAGCACCGCCGCATACTGCTCTATGCGGATCAGGCTGTAGCTCTTGGCCTTGAAGCGCCGGTGCAGCTCGGTGTGAATGCTCTGGAAATGGTTCTTGGAAGGGTCGCGCTTGGTGAGTGCCATGGCTACGGCGGCGACGGCGCTCTGGACCTCGGCGGCCTGCGCGTCGGTGATGTAGCTGGCGGGGTGCAGCCGCTCCTCCAGCACGCCCAGCCGGACCTTGACGTCACCGACGTCGGCCTGAATGGTCTTCACGATCCTGGCGGCGGCGTCCATCCGCCGGATGAGCGTGATCTGCTCCTCGGCCATGCGCTGCATCGCCTTGGACTGCTCAATGATCTGCTCGAGCTGGCCAATCGCTAGCGCGCTCTCGCGGTTCGCTGGTAGCTCTTCGACCAGGATCTGCGACCGGAATGCGCGCCAGAGCACCTCGGCGGCTTCGGTCTGGTAGCGCACCAGCTTATCTTGCAACTCCTTCTTGACGCGGCTGACCTGCACGCCCGCGAGCCACAACGGGAGCAGATTAAGACGGAGGCAGAGCAAGGTTTGCGGCCCACCTGCAGTCTCGACCGTCAAGGTCGCGAGTCCTTCATTTAGCACGGCGTGGGTCTGGATGCGCCGGGTCTGCGGCCAGCGTGCCAGCCCGAGATTTTCACATACCTTGGCGAGCAGGACGAAAATGGTCCCGTCAGGCTGCTGGACAGCGATCAGTTCGTCGCCGTGGAACTCGACAATCCGTTGTGGGAGTGGATCAGTCATAGATCCTCGCTTCGTCAAAGGGTGTATCATCATGGTGCACCCTTGATTCGTTTAGGGGTGCATCATGATGATGCACCCTTACATGTCTTTTCCTGCGTGATGTGAAGAAGGGAGCATCATCATGGTGCGCCCTATTGGTGCTTGGCCACCAAGCACAGGCAAGCATGCATCATCTGGGTGGCAGCTGTACATACAGACAATTGTGAGGTCTTTCACAGGTGTCTGTATGTACAGACAATTGTGATACCTGTCACGAATGTCTGTACATACAGACATGTCAACACTCCAGCGCCTCGACCAGTCGCTGCATCTCCCGCAACAGCGCCTCGGTCTGCTCGGAGACCAGCGCCCGCGCGTCATCTCCCTGATCTGCCAAGGTGCCCCAGCGCTCCAGAATCGCGCGCATCGTGCGCGCATCGCGCTCCACGATCCGTCGCACGTCCTTTGCTTCCGACGTCTCAGCATCTCTGGCGTGTTGTTTCGGCGCCGACGCGGCCGTCTCACGGACTATCGCGCGCACGTCCTCGGTGTTGATATCGCCCTGGATCACGCCGGCAATCAGTGGGGCGCGCGCGTCCGGCGTGTCGATCCTGGCGATTTCGCGCGCGGCGCGCAGCGTGTCGGGCCGCTGCTCGACCATCTGCTGAACGTCCTCAGGCGCCTGGAGCAATTTGAGGCGATCTTCGACGTAGCTCTTGTCCTTGCCGAGCCGCTCGGCCAGGCGTCGGATGCTGTACCCGCGCCCATCAATAAGTGTCCGAAAAGCCTGGGCTTCTTCCAGTGGGGCGAGATCGCGCCGCTGGATGTTCTCGGCTAGGCCGATCTCGATCAGCTCATCGTCGGTATGGTCGGCGACCTCGCAGGGGATCTCGGTCAGGCCGGCGATTCGCGCCGCGCGGAGCCGCCGCTCGCCGTAGACCAGCTGAAAAAACCCTGGTTGATCTGGGTCAGGCCGCACCCGCAGCCGGCTGGTGAACCCCTGTGTCCCAATCGCCTGTGCCAACTCCTCCACGCCCGAGAAATCGTGGCGGGCCTGGAACGGGTTCGGCTTGATCCGCTCGACTGGCAGATCCTGCACGATGGTGCGACGCGGCGCGAGCAGGGCCGCGACCTCGCGCTGGCGCGCCGCCTCGTCCTCGGGCCGCGCCACTTGACCGAAGAAGCCCCCTTTACGACGCGGCGGCATGCAGCACCTCCTCGGCCAGCGCGCGGTAGGCGCGCGCGCCCTCGCCGTGCGGCTCGTACTGCAAGATCGTCTGGTGGCTCGCCTGCGACTCAGGGAAGCGCACCGAGCGCTTGATCACGGTGTCGAAGATCCGCAAATGGTTGCCGAGCTCGCGCCGGGCGTACTCGACCGCCTCGCGGTGGAGCACCGTTCGCGGGTCAACCATCGTCAGCAGGACGCCGGCGATGCTGAGGTTCGCGTTGAGACCCGAGCGGCGCATCAGCTGCACCTGGTCGATGATCAGCGACACCGACTCGGTGGCCAGGTACTCGGCCTGCAAGGGAATGAGCACCTCGTGCGCCGCGGCGAGCGCGTTGACGACCAGCACACCGAGGTAGGGTAGCGTGTCGATCAGGATGACGTCGTAGCGCGGCATGAGTGGCGCGAGCAACTTCTGCAACACGTACTCGCGCTGGATCGCCACCGCCAGTTCGTCATTGGCCAGGTTGAGGCGCGCGCTAGTCGGGACCAGATCGACGCCGGCCTCGGTTGGGCGGATCGCCAGATCGAGCTGCGACTCGAAGCGGGTGAGAAAGTACTTGATCGCATTGTAGACGGTGTGGTCGAGATCGCCCGGGCGCAGGCCCAGCGCCTGCGTGAGGTTGCCCTGGGGGTCGAAGTCGACCAGCAGCACTCGTTGGCCCTGCTCCGCGAGCGCGGCGCCCAGGTTGATGGTCGTAGTAGTCTTGCCGGTGCCTCCCTTAGGCACGGCGACCGCGATGATACGGGCCATGGCGTCTCCTTCTCGTGGCGCGGGGCGCGGGTCGGGCGCGCGATGGCGGCCGCCATCGCGGAGGAAGCGCTCGACTTCCGAGGGCAGCACGAGCCACTGGTTGCCGACCATGCGGGCAGCGAGGCGGCCGTCCCACGCCGCGCGGCGCAGGCGGTCCACTTTGACGCCGAACAGCTTGGCGGCGTCCTGCAGGGGGATAGGTTCTTCCAAGGTCAGAATCCTGGCGAACAGGCGGGTACGTGCGGCGATTATAGCATATCTTCATAGATCTGTGAAGATATGAATTCTATGCCGCCGATGCTACCACACTGATGCACTGAATTGGCTTAGGGTAGTGAGGCTGGAGCGTACGCAAACGAGCGCCGCTCGCTCAATCTTTCCAGCGGGCGGCGCTATCTCTCCCACAGGCTATCGCACCGCCATGCGCCTACGGCACCACCACCTCCGTGTGCGCCGACGCCCCACCGCAGGTGATCGTGACCGGCCAGGCGCCGGGGGTGGTGTTCGTGCCGACCTTCCATGCCCAGGATACGTCGCCGCCCGCATCGGCGGTCTTCGGCCCCAGCCCCTGCGTCTTGCTCGGCCCGCTCTTGTAGCGCACCACGATCGAGCACTGCGCGCCCGGCGCGGTATGCGCCGCGACCGTGGCCGTCGCGCCTCTTCGCACTGTTCCCGGCGCCTGAGTGATTGTCACACCCTCAGCCGGCGCCGGCGCGACTGCAGGCGGCGTTGATGTCGCCGCGGCGCCGGGGGACTCCTCGGCCGGCCGGTGCTCGCCATTGCAGGCGCTGGGCGCCCACAGCCCGCGCTGCTGTTCACGGGCATCGCGCTCAGCCTGCTTGAATTGGGCCTGATATTTATACGGCAGGTTGTAGGTGTACTCGAAGGCATAGCCCTGAGCGATCATCTCCAGATTGAACAATCGCCCATCAGAGAGCCATATGTAGCGCAGCGCCCGCCCGTAGCGATCGACGCTGTCCTGGCTGGGGTCATCTTCCAGGAACACCGTCTGGCCGTCGAGCAGCGCATGGGCCTTCGCCGAGGCCTCGCGCCCGAAGCACTCGATGGGCTTGCGCGGATCGACGGTTTCCGGTGTGTCGATCCCGATCAGCCGCACGCGCACCGTTTCCCCATCGAGGGTGACATCCACCGTATCGCCGTCGATCACGCGCGCGACCGTGGCGCTGGGTAGGCCATCGGGCCGCGTGGGCGCATCGCCGGTGGCCGCCTGACTGGAGCCGGGCGGTGACGCGGGCGTCCCGGTTGGTGAGGGCGATGTGGGCGCGCTGACCTTGGTGGGCGCCGCCGCGGCCGCCGGCGCGAGTGTTGGCGTTAGTGAGGCAGGCGCCTCAGCAGCGGTGGTTGCCGGGGTGGTGACCACCACTCGGGGCGTGGGCGCAGCGGCGGCGATCGGCGTTGCGGTCGCGGATGGCCGCGCGGTCGGCGCTGGCGTGCGGGTCGGCAGCAGCCCGACCGCCTCGCCGGCGCCGCGTGCCGCGGCCAGTCCCAGCGAGCAGGCGCAGAGGATGATGAAGATCCCCAGGCAGCCGGAGATCGCCTTGCCAGCGAGCGTCTTGCGCTTGGCGATGTCGCGCGCCCAGAACTGGAAGGCTCGTGCGAGTGCGGACCAGAGGGCGGAGAGGATGCGCTGGATGGTCTGCATTGACGACCTCTTCGTGAGTGACGGCCAGGCGGTGCATGCCGTCCCACTGAGATCAACGCTACGACAACGGGGCGGAGTTATGGTCGTAGTCTGACCTTCCAATTCACATCCATAACTCTGCTCGCGATCAACTCAGCGAGCAAGGCATCAATAATCCACAAATATTCCACATTTAGTGTTGTTCTACTTTGTTCTATACGAAATGTTGACGGCACGCAAGTGCTATGCTACACTCCGCGCAACGCAGATCCACAACGACGTCGAAATCTACCTGCGTTGAGAGGAGGTGAGCGCCTGTGGCACCACGTCAAAGACCAGGGCAAACCCCGGCAAAGCCTGGTGAATATATCGAGCGAGGGCCGCGCGGTGGAGAGGTTCCCAATCCTCGCCGGGTGACGATCGAGCCAGGTGACAAGCCGCTGCCCCCAACCCAGAAGCCAGGGCGCACCTGGGAGCGCGAAGGCCCGCCGAAGCCATAAGCGCAGATGCTCGTCGGTGGCGCCGAAACCCGTTTGGGTTTCGGCGCCATTCTCGTTATCTTCGCCCACCACGGATCTTCATCGGCCGCCTCACGGCGCTCGTCGGCGCCATCACCGGCCTGCGGCCGCGAGCCTCCACCTGCTCAGTCAGTTCGGCTGGTAGCCGACAGCGCTGCTCACCCACTCGTCGAACCGCCCGCTGGCGCGGTGGCGGCGAGCGGGCCTCTCGTTCTGCATCTACCACAGCGCGCCGCATCGACTCTGTCCCCACTCACCGGGACAACTCGTAATCTCGCTCGGTGTCCCTCGTAGTCTCGCTACGGTATGCTAGGCGTAGGCCTTCGCCAAGGGTTTCACATGAGTGAGCTACAAGTCCAATTCGGTCGTCGTCTGCGGCAACTGCGCCGACAGAAGGACCTGACCCTGGAGCAATTCGCCGAGGCCGCCGAGATCTTCGTGGATATGCTCAGCCTTCGCAGATCTGCGATACTGCGAAATCGCTATTATGCGTTTCTTTTCAGCACTCTTCCGCGAGTCGATGGGCTAGAAGCCCTCTAAGCTCACTACAGCGTAATAAGAGCCAGAATTTCAGCACTCTTCCGCGAGTCGATGAGCTAGAGGCGCCCGATATTCGTCGGTGGTTATCGTATCCATACTTTCAGCACTCTTCCGCGAGTCGATGAGCTAGAGGCCACGATTTTCAGTTTGTCTTGATGCGGCTGGGCATCTTTCAGCACTCTTCCGCGAGTCGATGAGCTAGAGGCTTCCGCGAGTCGATGAGCTAGAGGCCGGCGTGACGATGTACTCGTAGTGGCGAAGCGGCTTTCAGCACTCTTCCGCGAGTCGATGAGCTAGAGGCGCAGGTCGTGCATGGAATAGGCGACGTAAACAGACTTTCAGCACTCTTCCGCGAGTCGATGAGCTAGAGGTGAGTCACCTGATCGCACGACTGCGCAAGCTGCTCTTTCAGCACTCTTCCGCGAGTCGATGAGCTAGAGGACACCCTTTCTACAAACACTAAAATGGCTGCCAAGTCATCATGCGGTCGTTTCGTCGTTCCTAGGCCATTATGGCGAACCGTTTGATCTCATTTAGCCTAGCACACCGGCGGCTGGTTCGCAACTCCGATTCTGCGCCAGATCTCTGTCAAGTTGCGAGGCTCGATCGTAGCCAGATGGGTCGGGCGGAACACTATAAAAACCCCGACGCGTGATCATTCAATCGCGCCGTTTTGGGCCACTAGCCATTGAGTTGCGAACCGACCGCGCTGAGGGGCTGTTTATGCGTCGATCAGACGACGTCGTTGCAAAATCGCCGGAACTCGCAACTCACGCATGGCCGGCGGCTCGCCGGCGCATCCGGCATGTGCTCGCCGGCGATCGCCACCCGCATGTTCCCTACGGTCTGCCGTACTTTCTGCCGCAGCGCCGGCGTGATGGAGACGATTTCCGACTGACGTAATGGAATGCTGTAGATGAAGCCGCGCCGCACCGGCAAGCCCCACGCCTCTTCCAGCAGCAGCGCATAGGCCGCCAGCTGGAGCTTGAAGTGCGGCCCGGCCGGCTTCTCGCTGTCCTTGTACTCCACAACGATCGCCTCGGCCGCAGGTGCCGCGCGACTCGGCACGGCGATCGCTAGATCCAGCCGCCCGCGTAGGCCCAGCGCGGCCGATCGCAAACCGATGTCGAAGATGCGCTCGCCGACGGTCAACCCATAGGTGCGCAGCGACCGGCGCTCCTCACGCGTGCCCTCGTCACGGTGGCTGGCGATCCCGGCGGTGATCAGGTCGGTGATCGGCCGGATCTCGGGCAGGCAGTAGCGATAGTACAGCACGCGCGGGCAATAGGCCCACTGTTTCAGGTCGGTGACCTCGAACAACAACGCGGCACTGCCGGTCGCCGCCGGCATCGTGGTGTGCGGCGGATCACTCATCTGTTCCTCCCTGTGCGATTTCGCGGCGCCCTCTCCAGGTTTTCTCGTCGAGTGGGAACAGCTGGACATTGCCGGCCTGGCGACCCAGGCGGCGCTTGATCTCGATGAACAGCGCCCGCTGGTGAGTA
>WNFV01013950.1_pt1 | contig 11159 bp, 13 predicted proteins | sample 5400101 | NCBI WGS metagenome assembly WNFV01 (sample SAMN13153361, study PRJNA577476) | soil metagenome | isolation source: 115 cm soil or saprolite under grassland replicate 1 | place: USA:California | collected 2016-06-15
CCCTTCCTCCTGGGCCAGCCACACGGCCGACGCCAGGCTCTCAACTACCACCATCAGTGGCAGGACCCGGAAGGAAGGGTCAGAAGTAAACCGGCGATACAGGGTCAGTCTTCAACCGTCGCCGTCAGAGCGCCGTGGCAGTGGGGTTCAGGATGGGCCGACCGCCGTCGACGAGCTTGCCGCCCCACACGATGGACCTACCAGCCGTCGATCCCTCCGCAGGCGCAATGGTGAGTTCGGCTCCTTCCGGTGGATTCGGCACTGTGGCTCCCGGATCGTTCGAGCCTGCTCGCATCGTCGCGTCGAGCAGGTCTTCCTGCCAGAGGCTCGATGCTTGGCTCCAGTTCCGTCGCATCCACGCCACGGTTGCTCCGATGCGCTCAACGGACGGCTCGAGGCGTACGTGGACCGATGAGAGCTCCGGCGCAACGACGACGAACCCACAGCGGGCGAGCAGGTGCAGGGGCTCCTCCCACAGCTGATAGTCATTCGACCAGTCCTCGGGACAGAGCCCTGCCCCGGGCGTCCCGGGACCGCGAGCACCGTGAGCAAAGACGACGAGGTCGTACTTGCCAGGACGCATGACCGCGGGCTGTGAGTAGTCGACATCGGTTGGGAAGTAGACGCGTGCGGGAAAGGAGCCGGCCGCGCCTGCGATCGCTACGTCCTCGATGCCGTACAAGGTGGGCGACAAGTAAAGGTCGGACACGGTGCGACTCCTCTCTGACGGGACTCGCCTACCCTCAATTGGTCGATTGGTCGCCGCACGCCCTGCTACGGAGGCGCTAGCCTCAGTGCCGATAACTTACAAGGCTCGCCCGCTCCGGTGACAGGCACGGCCGCTGCCCAGCAGCTCACTGGGCTGCACGGCCTCGCGCTGTCGCCCGAAAGCGCGAGCCTCTGTAAGCACCGGTGCGCGACGGTCACCGACGGTCAACAGCGGTCGCCAGAGGCAATGAGCTGCGCCACCACTCGTTGGCGAGCAGCCCGACAGTGCTTCCCAAGCTCGCGGTACTCATCGCGGTGTGCCACGAGGGGCCCAGGGAACGCTACGATCCCGGAGCATGGATCACGATTGGATGCGAGGCCGGCTGGAGGAGTTCCGCGCCGTATGCGAGGAATATGCCCGCTCGTCTCAAGGCGAGTGGGTCGGCGACCGCCGCATCCTGGCGCGCATGCACCGCCTGGAACCCACGGCGAAAGCCGTGCTCAGGGCACTCGACCCGGACCTCGCCAGCTTCAACCTCGATACGATGGCCGGGGAGTATGAAGGCATCAAGGCCGCGGATCGAGGGTTAGGGATGCTCGCCGACCTGGACGAGGTCGCGATACGACTCCGACCAGAGGCGCCGACCCTGCCGGCCGACCAGCTCCACCCCTGGGTGTGGGATGCCGCTCGGACGTTCTGGGACGCCGGTGCTCACGTCGTCGCCGTCGAGCAGGCGGCCAAGAGCATCACCGCCCACACTCAGCAGAAGACCGGATGCGCGCTGGTGGATGACGACCTCATGAGCCAGGTATGGTCGGCCGATGCGCCGAAGGCTGATCGGCCACGACTCCGCTTCCCCGGCGACCGCAACGCGAAGACGTGGCAGTCCCGTCAGCGGGGCGCCCGCTCGCTGGCCCAAGGCTGCTATGCCGGCATCCGGAACATCGTTGCCCACGAGCATGCGCCGGACTTGCCGCAACAGCTCGCCCTTGAGTACCTCGCGTGCCTATCAGTCCTAGCCCACTGGATCAGTGAGGCCGAGGTCGAAAGATCCGCCTGACTAATCGCGTGGCTCGGTCCATCCTGGATCCGCTGCGGATCAGGTCACGTTCCGGCTCCGCCACGCTGGCGGGATGCGGGCCGGCACTCACCCTTGGGGCACACTTGGGGCATGGTCCACCGGACAATTACGGGCACAGGCGGTCTCTCCCGAACAGTCCGAACCTGCCATTTGCCTGGGGAAATGCGCGGTGCCAGCCGCTCCCTCTGGACTGGTTTTTCCCTGACACGGAAACGGCCATGGGAGCTGTGCCTGGGCATCACTGTCGAGACCACTGAGAACCGGGAGGGTGGGAGTCAAGCTGCGCAAGCTCCGCTACGTTCGGTCCGCGCTGGGTCCGTGCCACAACGGTCGAGCACGGGCATGTGCGGGCCCGGGCATCAGCGGTGCTAACGGCCACCCCGGTTCGGAGAGCCGCTGGCCCTCAGCTCAGACAGCTAGGACGATGCAAAGCAGGCGAATCAGATTGTGGTCCCGAAGGTCAGAGGTTCGAGACCCCTCGGTCACCGTTCCTGATGCATCAGCGTCTGTCAGCATCTGCGGCTGACTGCTGATGGGCGGCTCCGAGCGGTCTGTCGGCGGCAGGTGAATGCTGACCCCCTATCGGCAGTTGAAGGCTGACCCCTTCCTGGATCCTGGCTCGAGTCGAGCTGGGGAGGAAGCGGGGTGTTGGGTGTGGAGGATTGGGCGGAGATCCGCCGGTTGCGTCGGGCCGAGGGGATGCCGATCAAGGCGATCGCCCGGGTGGTGGGGGTCTCGAAGAACACGGTGAAGCGGGCGCTGGCCGCTGATGGGCCGCCGCGGTATCAGCGGCCGGCGCGCGGGTCGGTCGTGGATGCGGTCGAGCCGCGGATCCGGGAGCTGCTGGTGGTGTGGCCTGAGATGCCGGCGACGGTGATCGCCGAGCGGATCGGCTGGCAGCGGTCGATCCGGGTGCTGCGGGACCGGGTGGCTGAGCTGCGCCCGGTCTACCTGCCGCCGGATCCAGTCTCGCGGACGGCGTATGCCGCCGGCGAGATCGCTCAGTGCGACCTGTGGTTCCCCGACATCAACGTGCCGGTGGGGTTCGGTCAGACCAGATCGGCCACGCGGCTGCCGGTGCTGGTGATGGTGACCGGCTATGCCCGCTGGCTGAGCGCACGGCTGCTGCCGTCCCGGACGGCCGAGGACCTGTTCGCTGGTTGGTGGCGGCTCATCCAGGGCCTGGGGGCGGTGCCGCGGGTGCTGGTCTGGGACGGGGAGGGCGCGGTCGGCCAGCGGCGCCGGCGGGTCACGGTCTTGACCCAGCAGGCGCATGGGTTCCGCGGGGTGCTTGGCGCCAAGATCCTGATCTGCGACCCGGGCGACCCAGAGGCCAAGGGCCTGGTCGAGCGCGCCAACGGGTATTTGGAGACCTCGTTCCTGCCCGGACGGTCCTTCACCAGCCCGGCGGACTTCAACGCCCAGTTGGACGACTGGCTGGTGCTCGCCAACCGCCGGCAGCGCCGCGCACTGGGCTGCGCACCAGCCGATCGCATCGACGCCGACCGGGCGGCGATGCTCCGGCTGCCGCCGGTCGCGCCGGTCACCGGCTGGCACGCCTCGTTGCGGCTGCCCCGCGACCACTACATCCGCCTGGACAGCAACGACTACTCGGTGCACCCGGCCGTGGTCGGCCGCCGCGTGGAGGTCGCCGCCGACCTGAACCGTGTCCGCGCCTTCTGCGACGGCCAGCTCGTGGCTGACCACGAGCGCTGCTGGGCTCGCCACCAGACCCTCAGCAACCTCTCCCACCTTCAGGCTGCCGCCCGGCTGCGCCACGACCGCGCCACCCGATCTCGCGTGACCACCGATGAGGTCGAGCTGCGCTGCCTGGCCGACTACGACACCGTCTTCGGCCTCGACGACGCCCACGGGGTGGCCTGATGCCAGCCAAGACCACCACCCGGAGTCGGGATCTGACCGCCGAGCTCGCCTTCCTCACCCGCGCGCTCAAGGCCCCCAGCCTGCGGGAGGCCGCCGGCCGCCTGGCCGAACGCGCCCGCGCCGAGGGCTGGACCCACGAGGAGTTCCTGGCCGCCTGCCTGCAACGCGAGGTCGCCGCCAGAGAGGCCCACGGCGGCGAGGGCCGCATCCGCCAAGCACGCTTCCCGGCCCGCAAGTCGCTGGAGGAGTTCGACTATGACCACGCCAGAGCCTTGAAACGCGACCAGGTCGCCCACCTCGGCACGCTGGACTTCGTCACCGCACGGGAGAATGTGGTCTTCCTCGGCCCACCAGGGACCGGCAAGACCCACCTGGCCATCGGGCTGAGCATCCGGGCCTGCCAGGCCGGCCATCGGGTGCTGTTCGCCACCGCGGCCGAGTGGGTCGCCCGCCTGGCCGACGCCCACGCCCAGGGACGGCTGCAGCCAGAGCTGATCCGCCTTGGCCGCTACCCGCTGCTGGTGGTCGACGAGGTCGGCTACATCCCGTTTGAGGCCGAGGCCGCCAACCTGTTCTTCCAGCTCGTGTCGGCCCGCTACGAACGCGCCTCGCTGATCGTCACCTCAACAAGCCATTCGGCCGCTGGGGCGAGGTCTTCGGCGACGACATCGTCGCCGCCGCCATGATCGACCGGCTCGTCCACCACGCCGACGTCATCAGCCTCAAAGGCGACAGCTACCGGCTGCGCAACCGCGACCTCGGCCGCGTGCCCGCAGCCACCACCAACGAGGAACCATGACCACCAAGGGGTCAGTTTTCACCTGCCGCCAAGGGGTCCACATTCGGCTGCCGTTGACAGATGACGAGGTCGCGGTCATCGGGGATCGCCAAAGACGAGTGCGAGCACCAGATGTCGTACTCATCCGCTGGGAACGCCGAACCCGGGTTCCCCTTGGCGCAGCTGGAGGGCGTTGCGGTGGCGAGCAGACCCGCCAGGTGATCGAGGATTGGCAGTGTTGGGCCGCTGAGGGTTACGAGCTATGAGCAACGCTGACCTGGAAGGAGGGACCGCCTTTCACCTAGCCGCTCCATTCTCGGCTCGTCCGTTGCCCCAGAGGAGAGCACTTAACTGAACGCGAACTGAGCACTAAAAAAAGAGGTTCGCTAGTTCCGGTGACATGATCGGGCCTGTGCTGGCAGGATGGCGATATGAGACCAACCGCTTACCGCCGCAACGCCCGAGGCCTGCGCGACCGCCAGGCGTTCGAACACGTCCGCATGCAGGCCGGTGCGCTGTTTGCCGCCGGCCGCTCCCAAGCCGAGGTCGCCCGCGCGCTCGGCGTCGCCCGGCAGAACGCCAGCCGCTGGCACGCCCGCTGGCGAGCGGGCGGGCCCGACGCGCTGGCAAGCCGCGGCCCCACCGGGCCCACCCCGCGCCTGTCGCAGGCCCAACGTGCCGCCATCGACCAGGCGCTCAGGCAGGGCGCCCGCACCCACGGCTTCGACACCGACCACTGGACCCTTGCCCGCGTCACCAGCGTGATCCAGCAGACAACCGGGGTCAGCTACCACCCCGGCCACACCTGGAAGCTGCTGCGCCGCATGGGCTGGCGCCTGCAACGCCCCGCCCGCCGCGCGGTTGAGCGTGACGAGCAGGCGATCGCCCGCTGGGTGGCCGAGGACTGGCCCTAGAATCCGGGCAGGCGCCCGCCGTCGCCGGGCCATCATCGTGTTCTGGGACGAGTCAGGGGCGTGGCTGCTGCCGGTCACCCGCCGCACCTGGGCGCCACGGGGGGTCACCCCGGTCATCCGCCACCGGTTCAAGTGGAAGCGGGCGTCGATGGCGGCCGGCTTGTGCTACGGCTCCCGCGGTGGCGGCGCGGCACTGGCCTTCCACCACCAAGTCGACGCCTACAACACCGAGACCCTGATCGGCGCCCTGAGCGAGCTGCGCCGGTTCCTCGGCGGGCAGAAGGCGACCCTGCTGTGGGACGGGCTGCCCGCTCACCGCAGCCTGGCGATGGGTGCCTGGCTGGGTCGCCAGCGGTCCTGGCTGGTGGTCGAGCGACTGCCCGGCTACGCGCCCGAGCTCAACCCGGTCGAGGGCCTGTGGTCCAACCTCAAGGGAGTGGAGTTGGCCAATCTGGCCGCCGACACCGTTCAGGAGATCACCGCGGCGGCCGAGCGCGGCGTCCAACGGATCCGGGCCACCCCGCACCTGGCCTACTCGTTCCTGCGTCACTGCGGCCTATCCCTGTGGTAACCATGTCACCGGAACTAGCGAACCTCTTTTTTAACTTCGACCCCGACGGTCGAGCGCGGCCTGGGAAAACGGCGGTCCGCACAGCGGTTCCCCGGTGGTTTGCTGACACGGAAGAGGTCACGGGTTCAAACCCTGTCGCGCCCACCATCAAGGCTGTGACCAGCGGGAACGCCAGTCCTCGGCGCTACCTGACCGGTTCGCGAGGGTCACCGAGCGGATGGGACGGAGCCGCACAGCGGTCAAGAGCACTTTACTGGTTAACCAGTTGTGTTCTCTTGCCGAAGCGCCGCACGGCCACTTGCCCTCCTGTTCCCCAGTCACCGTTGAGGATCGAAGGAACGGCGGGCCGCCACCTCTGGCTCGGGTCCGCAGTGGGCAAGGTTCACGATGGGCGGGAGGGATTACGTGGGGTGGCTTCGGCGGCGGCCTCGGCCGTAGCGCCCGGGCACGTCCCGGACGCTCCGCCTCACCCGGGCCACCGCCTTCCGCGTCCCGGCGTCCCTCGGGTCTGCCAGATCGGCCACGACCGCAGTAATCGGCACCCGCGAGCCACGCCAGCCCAGCACGTCGGCGAACACCGCCCGGTCGACGCGCAACCGCCGCACCTCCTCCAGCAGCCCCTGCGCCCGTCTCCGCTCCGTATCCTCACGCGCATTCAGCACCACCAGCTGCGCATGCTCGATCCCGGCATAGCCAGCGGCGACCGCCCAGTGCTCCGTTGGCGTCGGCGGCGGTGCGGCGCGGGCCCTATCGATGCCGGCCAGCAGGCTCAGCCGCGCCTGTTCCAGCAGCTCAGGCTGGTCCCGCGCGAACGCGACCACCGGACCACCCACCAGCTGCTCCAGCAGCCGGGCCGCCCCGTCCGGCTCGCCCAGCAGCCGCTGCATGGCATCGGCCTGCGCCCGCAGCTGCGCGGCGCGGTCACGCCGCTCGCGAACCAGCAGCGTCTGGCCGGCTGCCGGCGGCGGCGCGACGAATACCCGTAGATCCGCACCGCGCAGCGGGCTGTCACCCTCGATCACGACAATGTCCGAGGCGGCGGTCATCAGCCGGCTACTGAAGAAGTCGTCCGCTGAGTCCCGGGCGGACGGGAATGTGAACCGCCCTGCTTCGGTCGCCCCGGCCGCGCGGTAGCGGCGCATCTCCGGGGCCCTCGCGGAGGAGGACTCCCGCGCGTACCGCAGCGATTCGTCGCGGCGGCACCGCACGACCAGCGCCCACTCGTCGACTGCGCCCAGCAGCCGCTCGACGAAGGTCGTTTTGCCCGCACCCGGCGACCCATCGACGTGGATGATCACCCGGGAGATCACTGCCGCGGGGAACCCTTCTGGGGGATCGTTCCAATGCCGGACGTCTGCCATCCGGGTCGGAGCCCCTGTCGGATGGACTGGTGCCGCCGTTCCGCGCGCCGTTCCTCGGCGCGGTCGAGCAGCTGCGCGACGGTGCGGCCCTGGTCGGCCGCCACCGCCGGATGTGCCCGCCGGAACTCGCCCAGCAGCGCCGAGCCAAGCGCCAGGTCCAGATTGTCGGCGGCGCGCAGCAGCCACTGCTGCTGCTCCTGCGCTGGGAGCCGCTCCACCCAGCTCCTGAAGCGCTCCATCTCGCCAGCGTCCTCGACGCCCGCCTCCGCGGCGGCAGCCAGCAGGTCGGGGTCGACCCGCAGGAAGCTGATCAACGCCGCCAGCGACGCCGAGTGGGCATCCAGGCCGTGGGGAACCCGCGGCTCGGGGAAGTCCGGATCCAGCTCGCCGGCCTGCACCGCCAGCAGCCAGGCCACGTAGGCAACCCCACGGTCGCCGCGAAGCAGCTCGGCCCGCAGCGGCGTCAACGAGGCCAGCAGCTGGCCATCCTCGAACCACTCCTCCTCCGGCTCCTCGGTCTCGCTCCAGAGGTCCAGGACCACATGGTGCTCGGTCACCGTCAGGGTGGCCGGACCGCCGGGGACGCACGCACGCAGGTCGTCGAGGTGTGCCGCGGGCTTCGGCAGGCGGAACATCAGCCGCCGGCTGCCCCAGTTGGCGAAGTACACGTGCACGTCGAAGTAGCGGGCGAGCAGCTCGGCCGGGTCGGCCTTCAGATCGCCCCAGTGGTACTCGTTGAAGAACCGTGTCGGCGTGATCTGCGCACGCGTGGAGATGCTTCGCAGCTCCGCCATCTCCGCCGCGGTCAACGGACGGTCAAGGGCCACGAACTCGTAATACTGGTACTCGCTCACGACATCCGAGCTCCCTTCGAGGACTGGCGACGAACCAGCCACGGCCGGAACCTCACCGGCCGCGAACCGGGAGCGGCTCAGTCCGGTGGCTCCTCGGGTGCCACGATGTCCCCTTGACCGGCACGTCGTCGCTGACGCGGTGCAGACTATCGCGGGTCGAGACCGACCGAGCCTGGGAAACGGTAACCACCGTCTNNCCGGTAAGGCCGCGACGCCGCCTGCATACCGTCACCAGGTGTTCGACCGGCCTGGCGCCACCTCGGCCAGCGTTGGCGATAGGGTGGACTCCCACCCGCTAGTGGCCTCGGAGTGCTGGAGATGTCCCCGCCGGATCGTCGGTCACCCCGGCTACCTACACGTTTCGCGTGCGCATCCTCGGCGGCGTGTACGCCCCAACCGATGGCCGGCAGATCTGGCGTGAGCTCGAGCTCACCGGCGACCAGACGCTCGGCGATCTTGGCGAGGCCATCCCACTGGCCTTCGGCTTCGACGACCCGCATCTGTGGTCGTTCTTCCTCAGCGGCAAGCCCTGGGACGACGCGACCGAGTACGCCCGCTCGCTGTCGCCGGACGATAGCCGGCCAGCACGGGCAGCCGACCGGCTGCGCATCCGTGACGCCCCCGCCGGCAAGGAGTTCCTGTTCTTGTTCGACTACGGCGACGAGTGGCACTTCGGCGTCCGGCTGGTCCGCACCGCCACGGCGCCCGAGCCCGATGCCCGGTACCCGCAGGTGGTGGCCAGTCACGGCCAGGCCCCACCCCAGTATCCGCCGGTCGAGGACGACTGGGACGAGCAGGCGGAGGACGAGGAGTTCCTAGCCCAGTGGGAGCAGGCCGAAGCCGAGGCGGTTGGGGTCCTGCGGCAGGCGTTGCCGCCTCAGGCACGCCCGCCGCTGCCGGCCGGGGACCTGGCAGCGGCCTGCCGGCGCCTGCGGGCCGGCCGAGGCCGGCCCGACCCGGCCGTAGAGACGATCCGGCGGGCCGCCGGGCTGGAACCCCCGCTGCCGGCCGATGACGCCGCGCTGTGGCTGGCCGCGGCCGGCGCGCTGATCGCCATGCGGGAACCGAGCGGGTTGGATCCCGAGTTGGAGGCCGCGGTCATGGCGCTGGAGCTGGCCGACTGGGTCGGCGCGATGATCGGCCTGGTGCGCGGTGGCGTCGGTGCGAGCGCCGAACCGACGGCGCTGGTCGCCGCCATCAACGACTGCCCGGAGGTGGACGGGACGGTGGACCCCGACGACGCCGACCTGGTCGAGCTCGCCTTCGAGGTGGTGCTTTCGACCTGGGAGGCGGTCGGCGCGGTCGACGGCGACCGCCGGCTGACCGCGCTGGGTGCCTGGGGGTTGCCCCGGGCGCTCGCGCGAGCCTGGGGCGGCGACCTCAACGCCACCTGACCAGCCTCGCCGAGCTGTCCGCCAGCCCAGCACACGTCCACATCGAGCACGCTTCGAGTTACCCAAGCCAGAGCAGCTCCACTACCTGAATGGTCCGCTGCTGCTGCGCAACGCGGTAGGAGAGCAGCACCGCTCCCCGACCGAAGGCCTCCACCGTGCGCTCGTCGAACTGCTCGCCAAGCGCGTCCTGGACGGCGACCAGCTGGCTGAGCGTCTGCAACGCGGTGGCGAGGTCGCGCCGGCCGGTGTCAGGCAGCGAGGCAACCGACTCGCGGATCGCCTCGATGCTGACCCGGTAGGGCTCGATCACTCCGGCCGAGGCAGGCCCAGGTCAGCCAACACATCCTCAAGCGACCTGGCGTCCCCTGGGACCAGGGCGGGCGGCTCGCGGCGCAGGGCCTCCCAGCGGTCCGCCCAGCCGGGCACGGTACGCAGGGCCAGCACGTGCAGGTACCAGCCCTGCACAACGCCTTCCAGCCCGGCGTAGTCCTGGGTAGCGGCCGCCGCCCTAGTCGCGGCAGCCAATGCCCGTTGGAACTGCTCGACTTCGCTTGGACGGCCGAGCGCGTTCAAGGTGGCAAGGATGCGACGCCGACGGGTCTCCAGGTCCACGCCGGTGGCGGGCCACTGATCCTCGCCGAGCGGCTCAGCTGTGCTCATCGCCTCTTCCTCGTCCACGAGCGGGGCAGGTGCAACCATCGATGACCAGCCTAGTCTGCCGAGCCGCTATGCCCAGTGTCCACCTCCGCCCGCTGAGGCTGGGACACTGCACTGGTTACCCTTCCCAGACGGCCAACAGGAGATGCGAAGCTGACATGCTTGCGCCCGCCTGAGCGGCGCAAGGGGCGGCGGTCCCGATGCCGACCTGATCGCCTAGGCTGTTCCGCAGCGATGGGACGCAGGAGGCTTCGTACGCGAATGAGGAGACCGGATGAAGCGACGATTGCGCGACGAGGAGCGGGAGCAGCGCATCACCATGGAGATCGTCGTCGACGCCTACACGCCCGAAGAGCAGGCCATGGGCTGGTTCTACTCCCTGGAGGACCGGCTGCACTTCCCGTTTGTGGCTAGGTGCACCGCCGAGCGCGCCATCTCGCCGCTGCGCGTTGGCGATGAGGTCGAGGTCGTCGGGATGGCCCCCGACGAGGAGTGCCGACATGAGATGTTCGTTCTGATCCGCTGGGAACGACGACCCCTTGCGGTTCCCCTGGCCCAGCTGGAAGGCGTCACAGTGGACGAGCAGACCCGCCAGGTGATCGAGGATTGGCACTATTGGGCCGCTCAGGGGTACGAGCTGTGAGCAACGCTGACCTGGAAGGAGGGACCGCCTGCCGGCTGGCCACCCCGCTGCTCGGCTCCCCTTGCCTCCCAGGAGAACGCTTAACTGAACGCCAAGAGAGCACTTAACTTCGCCCTCTACGGTCGGGCGTGACCTGCAACAACGGCGCGTAGCACAGCGGTTCCCTGTATTTTGCTGACACGGAAGAGGTCACAGGTTCAAACCCTGTCGCGCCCACCAGCCATCTCCGCAGCTCAGGCCGGGTCCGAGGACCCGGTCCCTTGGTTCAGTCGCCTGGCGCCAGGTCGTCGGGCAGCAAACGGGCAGCAACCGC
>WNFV01021636.1_pt1 | contig 11159 bp, 8 predicted proteins | sample 5400101 | NCBI WGS metagenome assembly WNFV01 (sample SAMN13153361, study PRJNA577476) | soil metagenome | isolation source: 115 cm soil or saprolite under grassland replicate 1 | place: USA:California | collected 2016-06-15
CGGAGGCGACGGCTTTGCCCGGCGGCGGCACTGTCCGAGGGCACACGCCAAGCTCTCGACCAAACGACACGGCCTCTGTGCCCTCGGACCGTAGCGGCGGCCCGGAGTTGCTTCGCGCGGCCTGGCCGCCGCGTGCCGCTGAGGGCAATGCCGGCGACTCCGGGCGGATTGTTCGAGACGGGATACCGACGTGCTGGACTCACCGGCGTCATCAACAACTCGTCGGTTTGAGGCGAAGCTTCATTAGACATCCTTGACGACCTGGACGAGACCGGTGCCGCACGGAAAGCCCATGGCGCGAAAGTATTCCATCAGCACCGGGTGGCCTCCGCGCGAGGCTTCGCCGAAGGTGCCGATGAACTGAAAGCGCCCCTGGTGAAGGAAGGCCAGACGGTCCGCGACCGTGCGCGCCATGACAATGTCGTGCGTGACGACGACCGAGGTCGTGCGGATGCGGTGGTTGATGTCCACGATCAGGTGCCCGATCTTCTCGGATGTCACGGGATCGAGCCCCGTCGTGGGTTCGTCGTAGAGGATGACCTCGGGCTCCAGCGCGATCGAACGCGCGAGCGCGACGCGCTTGCGCATTCCGCCCGACAGCTCCGAAGGCATCTTCTTCTGAGTGCCGGGGAGTCCGACCATCGAGAGTTTCTCAGCGACCGTCTCGGCGATCTCGCGGGGAGTCTTGGTCGTGTGCTCCCGGAGCGGGAAGCCCACGTTCTGCTCGACATTCATCGAGTCGAACAGCGCGCCGCCCTGGAAGAGCATGGCGAGCCGCCGTCGGATGGGCGAGAGCCCTTCTTCCGACAGCGATACGACCGACTGACCGAACACCGTCACCTCGCCCTCGTCGGGCCGGGTCAGGCCGTTGATGTGACGCAGCGTGACGCTCTTGCCGGTGCCCGAAGGACCGAGAACGCAGAGGATCTCGCCGCGGCGGATCTGAAGGTTGACCCCCGCCAGGATTTCCTTGCCGCTGTAGCGCTTCCAGACGTTCTTGAACTCGACGATCGTTTCGGGAACCGGCGCGGGACCCGGTGGAATTCGCTCGGGGGGGCCGGGAAGAGCGCTCATAGGGCCAGGAAGAGCTTCGTCAGGAAGAAGTCGGAGATGAGCACGCAGATCGAGGCCAGCACGACCGTCCGCGTCGTGGCCACGCCGACGGACGAAGCTCCGCCTTCGACCTTCAAGCCGTTCCAGCAGCCGATGAGCGCGATCTCGAAACCGAAGAAGACGGTCTTGGAGAGGCCGCTCATGATGTCCGAGATCGCGAGCTGGTTCCAGATGCTGCCCAGGTAGTCCTGAGCCGTCATCCTCAGCTCGACGACCGCGATCAGGAGACCGCCGAGGATGCCGAGAACGTCGGCCAGCGCTGTCAGCACGGGCAGCATCATCACCGTCGCGAGGACCCTCGGCACGACGAGGCGTCGGACAGGGGAGATCGCCATCGCCCGCAGCGCGTCCACCTGCTCGGTCACCACCATGGAGCCGATCTCCGCCGTAATTCCGGAGCCAACGCGGCCGCCCACCATCAGCGCCGTCAGCACGGGCCCGAGCTCCCGCAGGAGCGAGAGAGACACGACGCGTCCGACGAACATTTTTCCGCCGAAGGCGGCGAGCGCATAGGCGGTCTGAAGCGCCAGAACCATACCCGTGGAGAACGCCGTAATCCCGGTGATTGAAACCGACTTGACCCCGATCTCGTCGAGCTGACTCAGGAGCTCTGAGGAATAGAAGGGCCGCGTGAAACAGGCGTGAAGCGTCTGGCCGGCCATCTCCGCCAGGCCCCCCAGGTACTCCATGGCGGCCTGCCCCTTGCGGCCGAACTTGTCCACGAATCGCAGCCAGCCGATCCTGCGATAGAAGATCGCAGTCGCCGACGGCTGCGGCCCGGTGAACTGTCTTTGGGGGGCGCTCATGAGAATCCGCCGATTGTATGTTCACTTTCGTTTCGTGTAAATGTCGGAGGGGTGGAGACTTGAAAGCCTTGCGCGCGCTTGCCTCGGCCGCCGTCTGGATCGGGATCGTCCTCGCGACGATCCTTTTCGGCCTTCCCGCCATCGTCGCGGCGTTCGTGCCTCCCCGGGGAGAATGGTTCCTCCGATTTGCGCGCGGCTGGGCCCGCACGATCCTCTTCTTCTCGGGCGTTCGCGTTGCGGTCCTGCATCGGGAGCGCCTGGAAGGCGGCCGCGCCTTCGTCGTCGCCGCCAACCACGAGAGCTACAGCGACATCCTGGTTCTTCTGGCGAGCCTTCCGCTGTCGGTTCGCTTCCTGACGAAGAGGAGCATCTTCCGCGTGCCTGTCTTGGGCTGGTCCATCCGCGTGGCTGGCTTCGTGCCGGTGGACCGCGGAAACCGGGCCCGCGGCATCTCGACTGTCGAGGCGGCGTTGAAGCTCCTGAAGGCCCGGCGGTCGCTCATGATCTTTCCCGAGGAGACGCGGACGCCCACGGGGGAGTTGCTGCCGTTCAAGTCGGGCGCGGCGCTCCTGGCGCTTCGGTCCGGCTTCCCGCTGCTCCCCGTGGGCATCGTGGGGACCCGCCGTGTTCTGCCGCGGGGCACTCTCCAGATGTCGCCCGGCCGCGTGTGTCTTTCCATCGGCCTGCCCATCGAAGTCGCTGGACGCTCCGCCCGTGAGAGGAACGACCTCACGCGTCATCTGCGCCAGTCGATCAGTGACCTGCGCGACGAGGCCGCGGGAATGCTCTCTCAACCCATGTCATCCTGAGCCCTTCGCCTCTCTCTGTCATCCCCTCGCTCTTTGCCCCTGTCATCCTGAGCGCAGCGAAGGATCTGCTCTCGGCTGTTTGAGCCGTACCTTCCAGCTCGGGGCAGGCTCTGAGCGAAGCGAAGGATCTGCTCTCTTGAAGACGGGAGCAGATTCTTCGTCGCTTCGCTCCTCAGAATGACAAGGGGGCGGTAGTGGTATTTTTGTCCTCGGAGGCGGCAATGTCCACGACGGCGGAGCTGACGGAAGAAAGGGTCCTCGAGGTCCTTCGGACGATCCGGTTCCCGGGACTCTCGCGGGACATCGTGTCCTTCGGATTCGTGAAGGATCTGACGATCGGAGGAGGCAACATTTCCTTCCGGCTGGAGATCATCACGGAATCGCCGCGAGCCGCCGAAGAGATCCGGCGGGAGGCCACCGAGAAGCTCCGCTCGCTGCCGGGAGTTCATGCCGTGACGGTGCGTCTCGACGTGCAGCCGCCGGGGCCGGCGCCGCCGCGGGGAGCGGCAGGAGTCCCGCCGCCTCCGACGAACATCCTGCAGGAGGTCCGCTTTAAGGTCGCGGTCGCCTCGGGCAAGGGGGGGGTCGGCAAGTCCACGGTCGCGGCGAACCTGGCGCTCGCGCTTTCCCGCGTGGGGCATCGCGTGGGCCTGATGGACTCCGACATCTACGGCCCGTCGCAGCAGATGATGATGGGGATCGCCGAGAAACCCTTCATCAACGAAGCGAACCAAATCGTGCCGATCGACCGCTACGGCGTGAAGGTCATGTCGCTCGGGTTTCTCATGGACGTGGACCAGCCGGTCATCTGGCGGGGGCCGATGGTCATGAAGGCGGTCGAGCAGTTTCTCCAGGACGTGGCCTGGGGCAAGCTCGACTTCCTTCTCATCGACCTTCCGCCGGGAACGGGCGACGCGCAGTTGACGCTGACGCAGAAGATCCACCTCTCCGGCGCCGTCATCGTAACGACTCCGCAGGATGTATCGCTCATCGACGCGCGCAAGGGCCTCGCGATGTTCCAGAAGGTCAACGTCCCGGTCCTGGGGATCGTCGAGAACATGTCGTACTACATTTGCCCTCAGTGCGGCCACCGCGAGGAAATCTTCAAGCACGGCGGCGGCAAGCGCACCGCCGAGCAGCTGAAGGTCCCGTTCCTGGGCGAGATCCCTCTGGACCCCAAGGTCGCCATCGGCGGCGACGCCGGCGAGCCCATCGTCGCCGCCGAGCCCAAGTCCGGCGTCACCGCCGCGTACTTGAAGATCGCGGAAGAGATCGCAAGGCAGCTGGGAGCCTAGGTTCGACTGAGGACTGAGGACCGAGGACCGAGGACTCAATGGGCCTTCGCCGCAGTGCTCATTGGCAGAAGGGCAGAGGCCGATGGAGTCCTCAGTCCCTTGTCCTCAGTCCTCAGTCGTGAGCGCTCAAATCGAACTCGCCCAGGGCGACATCACATCCCTCCGCGTGGACGCGATCGTCAATGCGGCCAACCAGCATCTGCAGTTGGGGGCCGGGGTCGCGGGGGCGATCCGGACGAAGGGCGGTCCGGCGATTCAGAGGGAATGCGATCGGATCGGCGGCTGCTCCGTAGGCGGTGCGGTCGTAACGGGCGGAGGTGAGCTTCCGGCGCGGTGGGTAATCCACGCCGTCGGGCCGGTCTGGCGGGGCGGGCAGGAGGAAGAGGAGGAGCTTCTCGCGTCCGCGGTCCGATCCTCGCTCGAGCACGCGGACGAGATCGGCGCGAAGTCCGTCGCGCTTCCCGCCATCTCCACGGGAGTTTTCGGTTTTCCGTTGGGGCGGGCGGCCGAGATCTCGGTCGCAGAGGCGCGCCGTTTCTCATCGCGGGCGCGCTCTGTCGAACGCGTCGTCTTCTGCCTCTTCGACGACCGCGCGCTCTCCGCCTTTGAGAAGGCGCTCGGCGCCTGACGCTGTTCTCATTCGTTATGATCCCGGCGGCATGCCGGCCGCTCTCGCGTTTCTCTGGCTGACGGGTTTCTCTTCGCTCTTGTTCTCGCCGGACGCTCTTTCGCCGGCGGAGCTTTCCCGGCTCGAGGCGGAAAAGAACCTGGGTCTAGCCGCGCTCGAGGAGGGGGACGTGGCGCAGGCGCGACGGCGGTTTGAGGCGGTGCGCAAGCTCGCGCCGGCGGAGCCGCTGGGCTGGGCGGACGGGGCGATCGCAGCGATGCGTGCGAAGGATCAGGCGCAGGCGAAGAAGCTCCTGGCGGAGGCTTCCCGGCTCGCCGCAGCGGACTCTCGGGTGCTCGCGCTGGAGGGGACGTTGCGCGAGCTCGAAGGGGACTCCGCTGGAGCAGCCGAGGCGTTCGGGAAGGCCGCGGCGATCAATTCGAAGGATCTCCCCTCGCGCTGGAGCGCCGCACGGCTGGCAGCCGCGAGTCCCGGCGGCCGCCAGCGCTCGATCCGGAACATCGAGGCCGCTCTGGAACAGTCGCCGGCGAATCTCTTTCTCCTGGCGCGCCTTTGGGCGTCGCTCAAGTACCGCATGGTCGAGAACCTCCTGCGCGCGACCCCCCGTTTTCAGCAGGCCCGGCGCGACGTAGAGCCGGGAGTCGTCGGCCTGCCTCTGGAGGAGTGGTCCCCCGGGCTCGCGGCGAGCCTCCGCGCGCGGCCGCGCGCCATCCCGGTTCGCTTCTCCGAGAAAGCGATCCCGGCGTTGTCAGGATTCCAGGGCCTGGCTGCCGTGCGCGCGGCGGGGAAGGATGGCCGGGACCTCGTCTTCGCCGGCCAGAAGGGGCTCGTCGCCGCCTTCGCTCGCGACGGATACCGCGCGGGAACGCCCGTGTCCGCCTCCGCGTCGCGCGCCGTCGAGGTCGCCGACGTCATGAACTCGGGCGATCTCGACTTCGTGACGCCGGGCGCACTCTGGGTCCGGGACAAGGACGGGTGGCGGAAGACGGAGATCACTTCGGGAGACCGCGTCCTGCCGCTCGACTACGACTCCGACGGCGATCTGGACCTCTATGTGTCCTCCGGGTCGGGCGATCACCTTCTCCGCAACAACCTCGACTCCACGTGGACCGATGTCACGGCCTCAGCGCTCCCGCCACGCATGGCTTCACGATGGGCGGCCGCGGCGGACTTCGATCGCGACGGCGATCCGGACCTCGTCCTCGTTTCGAGGGGCGGCGGACTCCTGCTCCTCGACAACCTGCGTGGCGGCCGCCTCGCGGAAAAACCGGCGGGTTTGCCTCGAACCGGCATCTTTCTCTCCGTGACGGCTGGCGACCTGAACGCGGACGGGCGGCCGGACCTCGTCTGGACCACGGAGAGCCGCGCGTTCGTGGCGCTGAACCGGGGCGACGGAGCCTTCCTGCCGGCGATGGAGCTTGCCGCGGGAGGAACTCCTCTTCTCTTCGACTACGACAACGACGGACACCTGGATCTCTTCCTCACGGGACCGACAGGCTCCGCGCTCTTCCGCAACGATGGCTCGGGCTCCTTCACGCGTGTCGAAGGGAATTTTCCACCGGCGCTCGACGCCGAGGCGGTGGACTTCGACGGCGATGGAGATCTGGACCTCGTCCTGGTCACGGCGAGCGGGGGAGCAGCGTTCCTGGAAAACCAGGGGGGCAACGCGAACGGCTGGCTCGACGTCGCGCTCGAAGGCCTTCCCACCGGCTCGGCCAAGGTCAACCGGTTCGGGTATGGCTCGGAAGTCGAGATCAAGTCCGGACAGCTCTATGCCTTGCGGACCGTTTCCCGCCCCGTCACGCACCTGGGTCTTGGCGCCCACCGAAAGGCCGAGGTCCTGCGCGTCGTCTGGACCAACGGGATCCCTCAGAATCTGCTCTCGCCGCCGGTCAGGACGCTCGTGAAGGAAGTGCAGCAGTTGAAGGGCTCCTGTCCCTTCGTTTACGCTTACGACGGAAAGGCTTGGAGATTCGTCACCGACGCGCTCGGACGAAGTCCGGCCGGGCTCCTTTACGACGGCGTTCACCAGGCGCCCGCCGACACTCGAGAGTGGCTCGTCATACCGGGGCGGACGCTGCGCCCCTCCCGCGGCAGGCTGTTGGTGGATTTCACCGAAGAACTGTGGGAGGCCGCCTACTTCGACTTCGCGGAGCTTCGCGCCGTGGACCACCCCACAAGCGCCGAGCTGGTCGCCAACGAGAAGATGGTCCCGCCCCCCTTTCCGCAGAAGGCTCTCTTCACCGTCTCCCGTCCCCTGACGCCGAAAGCGACAGACGAGCTGGGCTGCGACCGAACAGATGAGATCGCGCGCGGCGACGGCGTCTTCCTCGCCGGTTACGCGCCGACGCGTTACCAGGGGATCGTCGCGCCGCACGAGCTGGTGCTCGATCTGCCGAGGGCGCGCCAGGCGAAGAAAGTGATGCTCTATCTGACGGGCTGGATTTTCTATGCCGACACTTCGATCAACGTCTCGCTGTCCCAGGGCAAGGCCCTCAAGCCGCTGCCCCCCGTCCTGGAAGTCCCCGACGGGCGCGGCCAGTGGACCGTGGCGATTCCCGCGATGGGCTATCCGGCCGGCAAGACCAAGACGATGCCCGTCGATCTGTCGGGCGTGCTGAACCGGCGCGACCCTCGCGTGCGCATCCGCACGAACCTGGACATCTCCTGGGACCGGATCTTCTACACGGTGGATGAAGCACAGGCGCCGTTCCGGCTGACGCGGGCTCCGCTCGTGTCGGCCAATCTCTTCTTCCGCGGCTTCTCGCGAATGACGCGCGAGACTCCACGGGGGCCACAGGTCTTCATGCACAACGACGTCGAGACCGGGCCGCGCTGGGCGGACATGGCCGGCCTCTACACGCGTTTCGGGGACGTGCGCGATCTGCTGCAGGCGGCCGACGACCGCTATATCGTCATGAAGGGAGGGGACGCCGTGCGACTGGAGTTCGATGCGGCGAGCTTGCCTCCCTTGATGCCCGGCTGGGTCCGAGACTACGTCCTGGTCTTGGACGGCTGGGACAAGGACGCCGACAAGAACACGGTCGCCGGTCAGACCGTCGAACCGCTGCCGTTCCACGGAATGGACGACGCGCGATACGGAGAAGCGCAGCGATTCCCCGACGACGAGGCGCATCGCCGGTTTCGCACCGAATGGCTGACGCGCCGCGGAGGACCCGAGGGGTTCGTGGACGCGCTCCGAGCAGCAACAAAGTGAAATCCCCCTCCCCCGAGGGGAGAGGGAAAGGGTGAGGGGTTCAGAAGCAAATGATGCGAGGCTGCAAGGAGCAACGGGAGAATTCGGGGCGCCCCTCACCCCAACCCTCTCCCGCCGGGAGAGGGAGCAGACGGAGCTGCCGAAAGAGCCTCTTCGGGGCGGGGATACTCGCCGCGCTCGTGGCTTGCGCGACGACGGTGGCCAACTCATCAGGCAGCAAGGGCGTGTTTCGGGACATCACGAAGGCGTCGGGGATCCGGTTCCGGATCGGGTCGGACATGCAGAGACTGAAGATGATCCCGACGATGATCGGGGGCTGCGCCTTTGGGGACTACGACGGGGACGGCCTGCCGGATCTCTACGTGACCAACTCGATTCCGCACTGGGGAAAGCAGAACGAGAAGAGCTGTGGCCGGCTCTACCGCAACCTGGGCGTTGGACGCTTCGAGGAAGTGACCGCGCGTGCAGGCATTCACGCCTGCGGCCTCGGCATGGGAGCCTTCTGGGTGGATCTGGACGGCGATGGGAACCTCGATCTGTATCTGACGAACGTCGGCGCCAATACCGTGTACTGGAATCGAGGCGATGGGACTTTCGAAGAGGGAAAGGACACCGGCCTCGAGGATCCGCTCTTTTCCGTCGGTGCGGCCTTCCTCGACTACGACGGCGACGGGCGCGTGGACGTTGTCGTCACCAACTACCTCGACTCCACGCCGGAGTGGGAAGCGCGGCAGCCGCAGTTCGAGCTGCGGGTCCCGGAGGACTACGCCGGCCAGCCCTCCCACCTCTACCGCAACCTCGGCGGCCGGCGCTTCGCCGACGTGACACAGCAGGCTGGCCTCGGGATGAACCCGATGGACACGAAGACGCTGGGAGTCGCCGCACTCGACTACGACGGGGACGGAAGACCCGATCTCTTCTTCGTCAACGACCGCGTTTCCAACCGCCTCTTCCACAACCGCGGAGACGGGACCTTCGAGGAAACGACCGTCGAGTCGGGAGCGGGGGTGCTGGGCGAGCGCGCGCGGGCGGGCATGGGAATCGCGGTCGGCGATCCCGCCGAGGACGGACGGCCATCGCTCTTCGTGACGAACTTCGGCGGGGAACCCAACAGTCTGTATCGCAACGTCGAGGGGGCGCTCTTCGAAGACGCCGGAGAGTCTTCTCGAGCCGCGCAGATCGGGCTTCCGTTCGTGCGCTGGGGCACGCACTTCGCGGACTTCGACGACGACGGCTGGCCCGACCTCTACGCCGTCGGCGGGCATCTGGCCCCGCGGATCGTCCGCATGGTGGGGCACTACAAGAGCGGGAAGGCGAAGTACGTCGAGGCGGGCGATCCGGGCTTCGCCCAGAAGACGGTCCTGCTTCGCAACCTCGGCAGCGGCCGCTTCGAGGAATGGAAAGAGACCGGTGATCTCGAGGCGCTTCGCATGTCGGGGCGTGGCAGCGCGGTGGCGGACATCGACGACGACGGAGACCTCGACCTCTTCATCGTGGACCTGGCCGGGCCTTCCCGCCTCTTCGAGAACGTGGTCGGGAATCGCAAGAGCTGGATCCGCATCGAGCCGCGCGCGGGCGAGGATGGAAGGACGGCGCTGGGGACGAAGGTGAAGGTGACCGCCCGAGGCCGTTCCCAGACGAAGGAGTTCTCTGTCTCCCCGTCCTATGCCTCGGGCACGCTGACCGATCTCCACTTCGGGCTGGGCGATGCCGAGCGCGTGGAGGAGATCATCATCTCCTGGCCCGGCGGCCGCAGTCAGGAGTTTCGCGACGTGCCCGTCCGGAAGAATTACCGCCTCCGTCCGGGAGGTCCACTGGAAACGCGGTAGCTACGAAGAAGGAGCCGCGTCGCCTCCCGAAGGAGAAGCGTTCGGTTCCGTCTTGCCGGCGGTTTCGTCCGATGTCGACACGATGGAGATCGCGCCCTTTCGTCCCTCCGAGGCTGTGGCCCGCGACGAGACCGTTCCGCGGATCTCTGTCGATTGGCCCGTGATCGTGATGTCGCCGGCCTCGGCGCCTGCGTCGGCGGTGATTCTCGAGCCCTCTTCGGTCCAGATTCGGCCGGCCACGAAGACCGAGATGTTGCCGCCGCTCCCGTTGTTCCGGTTGCTCGCGGAGATGAGCGCTCCGGAAGCGGCGCCTTGAGGCCCACGCATCCGGAAGACTCCGGCCACGGCAATCTCGATGGGACTCCCGTCCATGACGCCGTTCTCGGCCAGGATGGCGCTGCCCGACTTCATCTCGAGATTTCCACCGACGGCGATGCGGATCGGGCACGGCTCGGCGGGCGCCGAAGAGCCGGAGGAGTCGCACGTAATGGCCCCGCCGCGCGCGAGCGTCAGGTTTCCGCCGACGGTGAAGATGCCGTTGCGCGACCCGTCCGCGTCGTGCGCCGATCCGTCCAGGCTCGCGAGATCCTCGCGCGCGCTGATCGTGACGTTGGACGCGGCGAAGATGCGCTGGCTGACCACGAAGAGAACACCTTCCGCCAACGTTGCGACGAGGATCCACCGCCAGTGCTTCTTGAGACGTTTCATGAATATGGCCAAGAGTGGAACAAGTCGCCCTGACTGTAAATTGGACCTTAGTCGTATACCTTTTGTATACCCTGATCGGGCCTGGAGTCCTCAGGGTTTGGCCTCCCCCTCGGTCAGGACGGAATTCCTGCCACCCGGAAGATCGCGGTAGGTCTCGGCTTGGCCGTCCGGCCAGTGGATCTCGAGCCTGTCGATCTTGGCGGCGGAGCCGAGCCCGAAGGTCAAGGTTTTTTCCGGAGCCGAGAGATAGGACTGGCCGCCCGAGACTTGTTGCGCGATTGTCTGACTGCCCATCGTCGCGAGCACGCGCGCCCCGACGGCGTCGCGGTTGGACTTGCCCGTCCCGACGAGCCGGACTCGGACGCTCTGCCTGGAGCGGTCGAGGCGGTTGACGAAGACCCGCGCGGGGCCGCCGTTCTCGGCCACGATGACGTCCAGGTCCCCGTCCCCGTCGAGGTCCGCGAAGGCGGCGCCCCGCGCCACGAGAGGCATTGCGAGACCTTGCGCCGCTGCGACGGCGAAGCGGTTCTCCCCGCGGTTCAAGTACAGGATCGGAGCCTCCCTGTAGGCCACGTCCTTCTGGACTTGCTGCACGGTCGGCTCGACGTGGCCGTTGGCCAGGAAGAGGTCGAGGCGGCCGTCCAGGTCCGCGTCGAAGAAGAAGAGCCCGAAGGTCAGCGACAGCAACGAGGTCGGCCCAACGCCGCTGACGGGCGACTCGTCAAGGAACACGTCCCCGGACTCGGTCCAGTAG
>WNFV01013815.1_pt1 | contig 11158 bp, 13 predicted proteins | sample 5400101 | NCBI WGS metagenome assembly WNFV01 (sample SAMN13153361, study PRJNA577476) | soil metagenome | isolation source: 115 cm soil or saprolite under grassland replicate 1 | place: USA:California | collected 2016-06-15
CGTCCTCGATCATTTTGACAACCATCCGCAGTACGCCCGTCACAGCGCCGAATGGCGGATCAGTTTTCTTGAAGCGCCGCAGCCCGTAGAAGTGACGAAAGAGTTCGTACGTGCCATCAAGCAGGTGAACAATCATTAGTGGTTGCCGGCTCTGCTAACGTGGATATTGGATCTGGGGGCTAAGTATGACGCGGCTATAACCTCGTCCCCACCGCCCGAGGTTCGGATGGTGTAACTTCGGATGATGTAACTAAGGAGTTGGCTTTATGTTTCCCCAGCGTGCGTTTGCCCTCTGCCGAACACATGCGCAGCAATCGGAATCGTGCTCGCCAGCCCTGTAAGGAAGAATGACCAGCCAATCAACTTGCGACTTTGCTTCCTGAATTTATCGGCGAGCAGTAAACCGGCGCCGAAACCGATAGCGCCTCGCGTGCCGGCTATCAGGCCAAGTTCCCAAAGAGCGATTGTTTTTTGCTTCGAAACATCCATCCTGTGTCACCTCGTCTGTTATTCGTGCAGCTTGAACTTCTCATTTCCCGAATTTGTCTCGTTTGTGTCTGATCGTTTCTGCCTTCGTTTCTTTTACATTACTCCATCTCATCGGCACACAAAGAGCGTGCCTTCAACATGGAGGGCCCGGCGAAATTGTTGTTGTCCGCCGATCGCGTATGACAATCATTTCGTGCGTCTGATAACCGAACGACTTTTGGAAAATTGGGGAGGTAACTACGATGGAACCAACAAGGCTGACGGTGAATGAGGTAAAGGAGCGGATAGATCGGGGCGAGCAGTTTGTATTTGTCGATAGCCGCAACCCAAAGGCCTGGGCCGAGGCCCAGACTAAACTACCCGGGGCCATTCGAGTGCCGGTTGACGAAGTAGAGGGCCATCTCGAGGAAATACCCAGAGACCGCGTGGTTATCACTTACTGCACTTGACTTCACGAGGCCTCCAGCGCCCGTGTGGCGCAGATACTCACGGACCATGGTTGGAAGAACGTGCATCCGCTGTATGGAGGATTTGATGCCTGGGAGAACGCTGGGTTAACAGTCGAACCGAAATAGTTTGTGAGAAGGGAAGGGCACTCTCACTGATACATAATTCGGGGGTGCGCTAGTTTCTCCGGAGTAAAGCTGATCTTCAATTCAGGCTTGCCTCCGAAGTTTCCTTAACGCCGCATCGATTGCCATAACATGGAGGGCTCCGCTCACGGGCACGCCGAGCAAAGGGATCATAATGACTGGAAATGTAGTCAGGTTTTCTATTAATGGCTCTTGGGCCACCGTCAAGATGATTCCCGTGCCAAGCGCCAGGATGAAATCAAGCAGGCCGATAACATGAAAGACAATGTATTTACGTATGCCGTTTGGCAGGACGAGAATTAGCGGCACCAGGACGCCGACAATAATGTCTCCGAAGCCCGCAGTGTGCACAAACGTTTCCGGCAGCAGATGTCGAATTCCATAAGACACGAAAGTGAAACCCGCCAGCAGGCGCCACAAGTGGAAAATGGTGAGATGCTTAAGATCTATGGATGAAATGTAAGCTCTAAAGGTTCCGCTCAGGTAATAAACAAGGATTGGAATTACGGTCTCAGTCAAAAGCAAAGGGCCCAAAAGAAGGCGCGGTACTTTGGAGATTGCGCCGCTGGCGGCGGCAACAAAAGCGCATACCGCCCAAAGACTGAGCACCGCTACGAACCAACGCTCCACGCCCTCGAGGCTTTTCTCGTTTTCCGGCCCCATTGATTACTCCTTTCGCACTCTCGTTCGCTGCTAAACTTCGGCAGTTGGTCTAACGAGAAGCCAAAATATCAAGCCATGCGTGATTAGCCCAGCCGGCACTATCACCGTGGGAATAAAAAACGCGGCGCCCAGCATCCTGGCATCAATCTGCTCTCCGAACACCCCCTGATAAAACGCGAAGAGGAAGTCGGCAGCGCCCCATACATTAAACAGCCACACGAGTGAGATGGCTAAGGACCAACGCCTGGAGAGCGCGATGGAAGTCGCGATTGCGAGTATGGCTGCGATCAGATCCCCATAAGCGGCGGGAACAGCGAAAGCTGATGGTAACAAGGGTGAGACAACGCCGGGCACCAGAAAACTAAGTCCAATAAACCTAAACGTGTGTGGCAGCACCAGCGAAAGGATTTCGTCGTCGCGTTCCAGAGTCCGAAGACGAGGCCAGATGTAAAGCTTCGTAACCAACCCGAAGGCCACAAAACTCATGAGAATACTGAGTCCAAATAGTAGCCGAATATCCATATATGATCTCGATGAACGCGTTTGTAGCGTTCATCATTTTGGTTTGGCAACATCCAGCACCAGTTGATCAAATAGCGTCTGCACGTGCTCCCGGCGCTCACTAAAAGCAATCAGCGGCGTCACTCGGGTGTCCGCGACGGTCCAGAGTGGCAATGAAGTTCACCGCCCCTGCAAATCACATTTGGTTAGGGCGTTCGTTGCACAAATATTCCTGAGAAGTATTGGCGGTGACGAACGAATACAATTACCCACAGAATGATCAACACGATTGCTAACGGCAGGCCGCTGGGCGCCATGAACAGATGAAAGAAAAAGATGTTCACAATCACAGGACCAAGAATTACGAGTGCTAGTGGCACATACCGGTTCACCAGCAACAGCGCGCCACCCACAACCTGGAGCCCAGCTACAACGAGCTGGTAGTGTGATTGTGCGAGTGCGCCGAGGTACTGGCCTGCGGTTCCTGAAGGCATTGGCCCCATGGGAATAAAGTTTAAGAAACCATTCAGCCCAAAAACAACGAAGATTAGGCCCAGTAGAATGCGTGAGATTAGCGCTGCGATTTTCATTCATTTTCCTTTCTGGGGTTCAGAACGATACTCTAAGCGTGCTGTTCAAGTCCTTTCGGAAAACGATCCTCTATCACTGTCAATATCACTTGATGTTCGAGAAACGCTTTTAATGCTGCCAACACCAGCGTCCAACCTTCAGTAGTGCCAACTATCGTCTTCAGTAACTCGCAACACTATCCGCCTGTTTTCTTCAATGGTCTTGACGGTGACTTGTGCGGTTAGATCATACATATCCCAATGCCACTCAACAGACTTCCCGGCCTCCAATTTGCCAGTGCTTCTGCTAAACCAGAACCGGGTAGTGATTTCAGGATCTATGAAAGCCTGAAAGACTTCCGCAACAGGTTTGCGAATCAGAAGTTCGGCTTTTGCAAACGGCTTTGTGAATTCCATCTTCATTACCTTTCCGATCGACGCAATACCAGTAGCGCCGAATATCACAGACTCTTTGCCTCACTACTCTTCCAGCACGGACAAAATATTGCCCGCCGGATCTTTGAACCACGCTATGTTGGGGCCATTACCCCGATGAATGCCTTTTTCGTCGGTCTTGAGATCGCCTTCGTAGCTCTCAAAGCGCACGCCTCGTTTCGTGAGCTCGTCGACAGCGCTCTCAATATTGTCAACGGGGAAGTTAAGGATGGTGAAGGTTGCCGGGACATGATTAGGCTTGGGATAGATCAGCACCTTCGCACCGCCCGCAAGCTGCAAGTCCAACAGACCATTAGACTCGGCAACCTCCAGCCCGAGCGTTCGGCCGTAGAATTCTTTGGCGCTTACAATGTTGTCTACGGAAAACCCACTGAATGCCTTACTTTCTTTTAACATCGATTTGCTCCTCTAAATTTAGATTGCGCCCTGGACCGTTGCCCTGCCTACGCCGAAATTAACCGCTGGCCGCGGTACGCGCATTGGTGCCTCAACCGTAACGGCGCGCGCCTGATCGCCAAACTCAGCCACTAAACCTGTCAATGTCTCGGGCCCGCGAGAAATTACTTAACGCCACTTCGTGTCCCGCTGCTACAAAAAGTCGCCCGGCCGTCGCGCCGATATTTCCTGAACCGACTGCCGCCTTCTTCCGTCGACATTGTGCTCACTATTGTCGTGGTTATGTGTAGCCATTGCTCGTCAGAAGGAAAACCGCAATTATCTGCACCCGCGTTTTTGATTTGTTATTCATCCATATTCCCTTCACAAATCTATTCGCTAGCGATCCCTGCCGTTCGCTTAAATGTTTGCAGATCTACGCCTTCGAGTTCCGGCAAGTTAGCGACGGTTATCTACCGTTCGACTCTTGCTTACCCTGATCGACCGCGTAAAGCTGAGATTGAGCAGTAGGTACAAAAAGTGTGTAGTTACGTTTCTGATACCATCACGGATTTATGAAGAAAAAAGAGACGAGGTTCCGTCTGACAAATCGAGCACCTTCCCGCAGGCGTCGGGCGTCGATTCTTTGGCGCAACGTTGAGGAAGGTAGCCCGCTTATCAGAAGCGTCTAAGTGCTTGGCAGCGAGTGATGTTCATGCATGACCATCCACTGACCGTCAATCTTGCGGTAGCAAACGGTTAGACGCACCACCAATTCAACTTTGTTTCCATTCGTCTCCGACCCGCCACAGCGGATAAGGCCATGGCAATACGCCACGTCGTCACCCGCCGTAATGTTCAGGTCGCTAATCTCGAAAACACCGGAGTCACCAAACCAGGAGAAGAATTGGTCCCACGACTGCCTGTACGCGTCGGCCCCCAACGATTGAACTGGAGGTGGAACATCGAACAATAAGATGTCGGGTGCGTGGAGGGCCATGATTCCATCAATATTTTTAGCCCGGACGGCCCTCGCCCACGCTTCTATGAGATCGCGTATCCTGGCTTCATCTGTCATTTTCTTGTTGCTTGTACTCATGATTGTTTCCTTGGTGTATGTGTGAAAGCGGTAGACTCAGTGCCGATCCTTTCCAGTCTGTGCGTAGGCGGGGAAGCTCCTCAATAGTCCTCACATTTCCTTTGACTTTCGCACCAGCCCTATTCCGAGCAGCAGCAGCCCGACAGCGAGAACTACCGCACCGATGTAGGCAAAGTAGATGAAAGCATTCGGTTCGGTTGCATCGGGCGACAGAACCGAGAAGAAAAACGCCGCTGGAAGAAAGACTGCGGCCAGGGGAACGAAGTGGCGCACGATCCATTTCGAGGCGTCTGAAAGATTAGCCTCATCAACATAACGGAGCGCAACCAGCGATAATACAAGCAAAACTCCAGCATGCGCGTGACCAGCCCGCCACAGGTCCTGGCGAAGATGATTCTGCGCGTAACGAGGATCGCCTATCAACAATCGCAGAATCATGACTCCGCCATAGATGACGGTAGGAAGAATGATTAAAAGTATTCCTGCGAGGCGACGCGAATCATTGGTCATGATATTTCCTTTCGCTTATCCCAGCCCTCCATGCAGTCGCGCCTGGGAGCAAATACGAGGATCCAGATCCATGGATTTGCATACAAAGATACACGAGTCCGCTCGAAAAGCTGGACGTTTTCGGACCTTAATTGTGAAGTAAGGAGCGAGCGTGAAGGGATAGGCTGCGGTAGGTTATTGGAAAAAGTCTACGGTATGATCGACGACGATAACCGACACACTTAAAACGACAGGCGGTTGAGGAAGGTCAAAGAAATGAGCAGATATGACTTTTTAGTGGAGACGTACAGAACGGAAAGGATTAAAACTCTTTCAGTATGGTCACAATTCAACGATGGGGAAATGGAGTTTCGTCCTGAGGACCGTGCTCGCACTCCTCACGAGCACATGGTGCATCAGTGCGTCAGCGAAGACAATTGGATGAAGAACATGCTTGGCATAGACTCGAATGAACCTGCGCTGCCAACCATCGAAGGCCGAATTGAATTCATTAGATGGTACGCGAAACTGTCCGAAATCAGACTCAAACAGTTGTTAGCGAAATCTGACGAGTGGTTCGAAGAACCAACGAAGTTCTTTGAGGTATCCAGAAGCAGAGCTTGGATCTTAACCAGAAGAATAGCTCACACGGCTCATCATCGAGGACAATTAACCTCCTATCTTAGAATCTTAGGCAAAGACTTGTATTCCACTTACGGACCGACCGCTGACACAGGCGGGTTACCGCAGAATAAAGCTGCCGTCATTTATCGATATCCATCGATCGACGAGATAATAGTGGGTGAAGAAAGAGGAGGGAACTGGCCAACTCTGCCTGGTGCAGGCACTCAGAAACCGACAGAGAGACCAACTGACACTTAATTTCAACGATAAAGCCGGCTTGCACTTTCAATGCGGTTAGCAAGTGATTTCTAAACCGCCACTGGCCGTCGTTCTGAAAGCTATCTAAATTAAATCCGAACGTCCTGAGCGTTTGTACAAGCGCTGCTTCCGCCTGTTACACTTCTCGTGAACCCCTAAAAGCGAATAATCAGGACAGAGCTATGACGGACATCGAGCAAAGCTACCGTCTCTTGTTCGAAAATGGCCCATCCCAACGTGGGTCTGGGATCGCTACGCATACAAGATGACCGGCAATATTCAAATTACTATGGAGGTAGATAGACGCAACCCGAAGATTTGTCGGTTTACGTCAGTTCGAACACTATATGTTGGCACGAAAACCGTCACCAATCTGAAGGAAGCCAAAGACCTTCCGCTTGCCGAAAGACTGTTGTGTCTGGCAGGCCTGGAGAAGATTCAACTGATCGGTCATCTTTTGGTAGTTACCAAAACAGCGGACAGGGACTGGAAAGATCTCGGCAAAGAGATCGAATCCGTCCTGATGTCATATTTGATCTCAGGCCAAGCCCTGACTTCTGATGAAGTTAACGAAAAGATGATGCTGATGGGAAAGAATACCAGGGAAAAGGTTCAATACCTGATCGACACACAGATTAACCCGGGCGTCGCCGAGCACGGCGGGTCGGTACAAGTTGTGGATGTCAAGGATGACAGTGTGTATCTGAGACTCCATGGCGGATGTCAGGGATGCGGAGCCGCGGACTTCACTCTCAAGCAAGGTATTGAAAAGATCTTGAAACGCGCGATTCCTGAGATCCAAGGGATTGTCGATCTTACAAACCACGGCGCAGGTTTGAATCCTTATTATCGACTGCCGGAGTTGGATCGGTGAAATCAAACGATTGACTAATTCGATGACCAGCTGGTGGGACAAACAAATCCAAAGAGCCGATCACCTGGCCGCCCGAGCCGACGGATCAAAAGAACTGCTCACGTTCTACGCCCACTTGCTTCGAGCACAAAAGGAGGTCTACGAGTTTCTTCGTGGCCGGAGGAATTGGCTTCCAACAGGAGATCTCCAGGGCGATATCCCGATACTTGCTGACGGGTTACCGGCAATATTAAGAGCCGTTGAGCTATACGGGCCCCGGCCTATTGCGATTGAGGCTAAGGGCCTGTTGGAGTCGGACCGTGATGTCATGCGCGAGATGTTGATGCGTTATTGGCAAAGCCCATCGGATATTCAGTTTTTCGGAAAGGCAAGCTTGCAGCCGTATCTCAAATGGCTTGCGGAGACGGGTGCCAGACCTGTGGGACGCGAAGTTTCAGTAGGCGAACGTTATTGTCCGTTTTGCGGTGGAAATCCCCAAGTCAGCGTTCTTCAAACCCAGGAGGTGAATGCCGAGAGCGGCAACCGCAGCTTAATCTGTGCAACCTGTTTATCCTCATGGGGATTTCGTCGCGTCGTTTGTGCCAACTGTGGCGAAGAGCGGCCGGCAAAACTCGGATATTTTCATTCGCCGGAATTCGATCACGTTAGAATTGAGGCTTGCGACACGTGCAACCACTACGTCAAAAATGTGGACCTCACACGTTTCGGTCATGCGGCCCCAATCGTTGATGAAATCGACGCAGCACCTCTCGATCTTTGGGCGCGTGAGCACGGCTACACGAAGATCGAATTGAACCTCGTTGGAGTGTGACAAGCAGGGTACTGCCTTAGTTTATGAGATCTCCTCTGTGTAACCTCCGTGTTCTTTGTGTCTCCGTGGTGAATAAACGCTCCACAATCACTCACCACAGAGACGCAGAGAACACGGAGGTTACACAGAGAAAGCGAAATCAGTCCTACCAACAAGGCTACTTTTTTGCCGCGACTTTAAAACCGGTTAAAGGCGAGAGCTAATCGTGAAAAAAAAGGCACGATCTCGCGACTCCAGGCGCACACATTTTCTTCATATTTTAAGGTAGGTGCTCCCTAGCTTGCTGAAACTGACCAAGCCAACCCACGGCTGCTTCCGCTTCGCTTATTGAAGCCACGGATTGCCGCGCTTTTTAGCTGCCTTTACCTCTTTAGCTCTCGACACGTTCCCCCCGCGTGCAATTAGACCACCCCCAGCTTACATTTTTCGTTTCAAAGGAGTTACCTGCCATGGAAGTCTCAAGACGAACTTTCATTAAGACTACTTTGATCGGCGGCTCGGGTGTGACGGTCTTTGGATTCAGTCTGGGGCCCGTTTACGCGCAGACGCAAGGTTTAAAGATTGCACGTACGACGGAGACACGCAGCACTTGTCCTTACTGCTCAGTTAGCTGTGGCGTAATCATCCACACGCTCGGCGACAAAGCCAAGAACGCGATACCGCAGGTTGTCCACGTCGAGGGCGATCCCGATCATCCGATCAATCGGGGGACGCTTTGTCCCAAGGGCGCCTCGCTCGAACAGGACATCGTCAGTGATCGTCGCTTGCTTAAGCCACAGGTGCGGCGCCCGGGTTCGGATCACTGGGATGACATCTCCTGGGACGATGCGGTCAATGAGATTGCGCGCTGGACAAAAAAGACGAGAGACGAGACGTTCATCGACAAAGATAAGAACGGTAATACCGTCAATCGACTGGAGACTATCGGCTGGACTGGCGGCTGCACTGATACGAATGAACTGAATTTTCTCGCGGTCAAGACAATGCGCAGCCTGGGGGTCTGCTATTTCGAAACGCAGGCCCGGGTTTGACACGGTCCGACGGTCTCCAGTTTGGGGCCCACCTTCGGACGCGGCGCGATGACCAACGGCTGGATCGACATCAAGAATACAGACATGATGTTGATCATGGGTGGCAATCCGGCCGAGAACCACCCGTGTGGTTTCAAGTGGCCGGTTGAAGCTAAGCTGCACCGCAACGCCAAAATGATCGTGGTTGATCCGCGCTTTACCAGGACGGCGTCGCAGGCTGATCTCTTCCTCCAAATCCGAGCCGGAGCGGATATCGCATTTCTCGGAGGGCTCATCAACTATGCGATTCAAAATAATCGGATCGCTAAAGACTATCTCGTTAACTTCACCAACGCCGCATTCGTAGTTAAGGATGGGTTCAAACTGCCTGACGATGGTTTGTTCTCCGGCTTCGATGGTCAAACCTATGACAAATCTACGTGGAACTATGAAGAGGGCGGCAACGTTGGAGGAAAAGGAGACGGCGGCACTCCAGCGGCAGCCGTTGCTCCTGCAGGTGGAAACAAAGTCTCAAGCGAAACCACTGGCGACCAAAAGAAAGCCGGTGATGAGACCGCCAGGAGTTTTGAGAAGGAATCGCCAAAAGTTAGTTCTCAACCGTCCACGCCTCCCAAGAGCGATGCGACGGGTGGCGGACATCAAGCTGCCGGGCCAGTTGGCGCGTCTGCCCAGGGTGGACCAAAACCTCCGCCAATGCTGCCGCCCAATGTTGCCTATGATTTTTCATTACAGCATCCGCGCAGTGTCTTTCAACTTCTGAAGCAACAATACTCGCGTTACTCGCCAGAGATGGTCGAGCGCATTACTGGTATTCCAAAAGATCAATTCATCAAGGCCGCCGATCTGTTCACCTCAATTCGCAAAGACGGCAACATGAAGAAGGCCGGCACCATCATCTACGCGGTTGGCTGGACGCAACACACGTCTGGCACGCAGATCATTCGCACTGCGGCGATCTTACAATTGTTGCTTGGTAACGTGGGTCGCGCGGGTGGCGGAGTGAATGCGTTGCGAGGCCACTCGAATATTCAGGGCGCAACCGACATGGGCGGCGTGTTCGATATTTTCCCTGGCTATCTAAAGATCCCGCAACCAACTGATACCGATCTTGCGACTTTTCTAAAACGCACAACGCCGACACCTTCCAAACCGAGCGAATGGGACTCGTTTAATTACTGGTCCAATACGCCAAAGTTCATGGTGTCTTTTCTGAAGACCCTGTATGGCGACTCGGCAAAAAAGGAGAACGATTTCAACTATCACCATCTGCCGAAGATCGATCGCAAGTTTTCCTGGACTGATTTGTGGGACGAAATGTATGCGGGCAAGGTGAAGGGTCTGTTCGCCTTCGGCATGAACGGCGTCGCTATTGGTCCCAATTCGCAGAAGAACATTGCGGCGCTTAAGAAAGCCGACTTTCTGGTCGTCTGCGATCTTTATCCCGAAGAGACAGCGGAATTCTGGCAATCGCCAGGCATTACGAAAGACGAGATGAAGAATATCAACACCACAGTCTATCGTTTGCCGGGCGCGGGCTTTGCGGAAAAGGACGGCACCTTTGTTAACTCGGCGCGTTGGCTTCAGTGGAAGTATGTTGCGCTTCCACCCCCAGGCGATGCGAAGGTTGATCAGGAAATCCTGGCCCGCATCTTTTTGAAAGTGCGTGAGCTATATCAGAAGGAGGGCGGCAAGTTTCCAGATCCGATCCTGAATCTGAGTTGGACATATACAACTCCACAGAATCCCTCACTTGCGGAAATCGCTAAGGAAATAAACGGCAAGGCGCTCGCCGATCTAACTGATGAAAAGCTCTTCCCTGGCCAGACAATCAAAGCCGGTCAACAGGTGCCTGGTTTCGCATGGCTACGCGATGATGGAACGACATCCTGTGGGAATTGGTTGTATTCCGGCTCATGGACTGAGGCTGGCGCACAGTCACAGCGGCGCGGAACAGACGATCCTTCGGGCCTGGGTATTTACCAGAACTGGGCGTGGTCATGGCCCGCAAATCGGCGGGTGATGTACAACCGTGCCTCGTGCGATCCGGCGGGCAAACCGTGGGACATGGAACGCCGGCAGGTTTGGTGGAGCGAAGCGCAACAGAAATGGGTCGGCAATGATGTGCCGGATTTCAAAGTGGATTCAAAACCCGCCGACCACATGGGACCCTTCATCATGAACCCCGAGGGCGTTGGCCGCATCTTTGCGCCACTCGCCGCATTCGCCGATGGGCCATTCCCGGAACACTATGAACCGGTTGAAAGTCCCATCGCTAACCCACTACATCCGCAACAGTCGATTAATCCGGTCGCGAAGAAATTCAAGT
>WNFV01009000.1_pt1 | contig 11156 bp, 10 predicted proteins | sample 5400101 | NCBI WGS metagenome assembly WNFV01 (sample SAMN13153361, study PRJNA577476) | soil metagenome | isolation source: 115 cm soil or saprolite under grassland replicate 1 | place: USA:California | collected 2016-06-15
GACCGGCGGCTACGCGCCGAGCAGTCCCCGATGCTGCGCGGCGACCGGGGCCAGTGGTACCGCTCGCCGCACGCCGGAACCTACCTCTTCGAGGAACGCTACTCCCGCTGGGCCTGCACACAAGGCGCGCACGGGCCGCTCGACGAGCACGCCTACCCGCGCCGTGGCGCAACGCCGGAGGTGTCGGCATGAATCCCACGAACAGGCCCACGCTGCGCGGTACCTGCGCGGTCGTCTTCCACGTCCACGGCGGGGACGCCTTCGGCCTGGACACCGTGACACCGGTCGGGTACACGCTGGGCGTGGTGGTGTCCCAGTCACGAAATGGTCTGGGTATCCGGTCCATCGAGGATGTCGACGGCCGGCGGCACACCGTGACCCACCACACCTATCGGCTTCCCACCCTGTACCCGTGCGCCATGCTCGCCGTCCTGCGCACCACGGGGCCATCATCGGCGCCGTGCCCAGCCACCGTCGATGACGTCAGGCGACTGGTGCGCCAGATGATCCACCGGCCCGAGTACCACGGCAGCGTCACCGCCCACGACCTGGACCGGTCCTGCGAATGCTGGGCGCGGGGGTGGCGGCGGTGAGCATCAGCTACGTCAACGTGTCCAACCCTGCCGCGTTCGGCGTGGAGTGGATCACCGAAGGCAACCGGTACACCCTGGTCAACCCGCGCGGTACGGCCGCGTTGTGGTTCGGCGTGAAGCGCGACGGCCGCTGGTCTCACATTAACGTCATCGACCCGTCCCGGTTCGGGTTGACCGACCCGCCGACCTCCTTCCCGGCGTTCATGGCCGTCGTCCGCGCGTACGTGCAGGCATGACATGAACCACATCGACGAGGGCTGGCGTCAGGCCGCCGAGCTGCGCGCGCTGGCCACCGAGGTTGCCGGGCTGATCGGCTATACAGTCGACCCGCCTATCACGGATGCGGACTACCGCGATGCCGTGCGGCTACACGGACCGGACTCGGCGGCGCTGGCGATCGCCCGCCAACAGAACAACCCGCTGCGGGTGGCCGTCCACGCCGCGTACCCGCAGGGAACCAGCCAGGTGGCGTACCACCTCCCCGACCACGACATCACGGTAGCTATTGGCCGGGGAGCGGCGGCCATCGCCCGGCAGATCCAGCGGCGGCTGCTCCCCGGGTACCTGACAGACCTGACCACGGCCGCGCAAGCGCTACGCCAGCGTGACGACGCCGCGCAGGCGCGGGAGAAGGTCGCGGCCGAGCTGGTTGCCGCGGTGCCGGGTCTGCGCCGGGGCGTGGACTCACATACCCGGGTCACCCTGAGCTACTACGGAAACGCTGCTACGCACGTCACCGTGAACGGCACGGTGGCGATCTCCGGGCACGGCGACACCGTGTCGGTCGACCTCACCGGCCCCACCGATCTGCTCCTGCCGGCGTTCATCGCCGCGCTGACCAGCAACGACTGAGCCGCGCGTCACGGCCCCTGACCGGGCACCACCGCGACCGTCGGACCCCAAGCCCTGCGCCCGCGACGCCAACCGGCGCACGGGCCTGCTCGTGCCGGCGACGCCGGACATACCTACCCGTCACAGGCGGTGGTGCGGCCGACCGGCCGCACCACGCCGAGCCAACATCGCAAAGGAGATCACCGTGCACACGACACCATCCCCCGACGACGATGCCACGATCCTGGCTGGTCTGCTCGACGAAGCAGCCCGCACCGGCACCGTCACCACCGACATGCGCGACTGTGTGGTGCAGATCCTCGACGGCCATCAGCGACGTCATCGCGACGCCATCGACACCCAGTGGCACACCACACAGGCCGTGATCGCGGCGGTCGAGGCCGAACGTGACGAGGCCCGCGAACGGGCAGAACGCGTCGAGACGCGTCCGCACAACGCGGTGTCGACCACGCTCCCCGGGCTTCGCCGCGAGGTGCCTGCCGCGCTGGCCGCAACCATCCACCGCAGCCACCTGGCCAGCGCCGACGCCAACACCGTGCTCGCCGACCTGCACCTGCCCGCACTGTTGCGCTACTTCGACGTCACCGCAACGGTTCCGGTCACCGTGCGGGTACCCGCGCTGGACGCCGATGACGCCCGACGCACCGCGGTCGCGCTCATCGCCGATGACCTGACCGGGCCGGGCAACGTGCAGGTCGACCTCGGCCTGGCCACCGGCGTGCAGGTCACCGAGGACCACGCCGAACCGGTCAGCCCCGACGAGGAGCCAGTCACCGGCGCCGGCAGCCAGCAATGAGGACGCCACGCAGCCCTGGCCAGCCACCACACGGGTCAAGGGCCTCGGTCTCGGTGTCGCGGCTGCCCGACGGTGCGCTGCGCGAGCTGGTCCGCGCTCATCTGTACGCGTTCCCGCACACCGATTTCAGCCCGGCGGAGCTGGCCAACGCGCTGGGCCGGCCCGGCTCCCGCGGCGCGGTCATCAACGCCTGCCGGCGCCTGGTCGCCGACCGCGCCGCGGTACTGGTGTGCCAACGGCCGCAACGATTCCGGGCCGCACCAAGCGCCTGACCCGAGCGCAACGCCTGTCACCCGGGCGGCCCTGCGGCCACCGGTACCTTCCCGGGCTCCACAACCGACAACCCAAGCACCGTAAGGAGGTGCCCCGCGTGCTGATCACCAACACGCCCCCACCACTGCAACCCGACCACCTCACCCTCACCGTGTCCGCCGCGCCGAGGGTCGGTGAGTACGGCATTGTCTCGTTCAATCGCGACATCGCGACCATGCTCGCTCGCGCCCTGCGCCAGCCGACCCCGGCCGTGCTGTTCCGGTACAACCGCGACCGGCCCGGCACCCCGCAGGTCTCCCACGGCGAGATGACCATCGCCAGGCACCAGGTCACCGTCGTGGTCATCCACCCGCAGACCATCCACGACGACATCGCCTATGCGCTGCTCATCGACGGACACCCAGTCAACTTCGAGGCGACGCACCACTACCGCCCCGACGTCGCCCTGGCGACCGCGGCGTGGATCGCGCTCATGGACAGGCGCGCCGATATCGGGTAGCGCAACCCGCCCGCAACGCTGCCGCGTCGCGGCCTATCCCTGGCTTCCGCACTGACCGCCCGCTGCGGCACGCCTTCGCGTGCACGCCTACCGGGCACCGACACCACACCACCCGTGTGCCGGCGCCCCGCGAGGGCACCGGCCCGAAAGCTAACGGAGGTGCGCACACCGATGCGCCTTTCCCGCCCCGGCTACGGCGAGCAGGCCCTCGCCGAGCCACCCACCGTCGAGCGGCCACCCGGCCAGTCGCTGATCGCCTGGCCGCGCCGCCACCGCGACACCCACCTGGAAAGCCTGCCCCGGCACGCCCGGCCCGACACGGCAGCCGTGCTGCGCCAAATCCTTAACTGGCCCTCATACACCGCCACCGCGAGCGGGCTGCGCACCGCGCGACCCGACCACGTCCACGCCGCCCGCACCCGTACCGGCTACCAGCAGCGGGGGTGGTCGGCATGAACACCCTCCTGTGGATCGCGGTACTGCTCGCCGCAGTCCTGACCACCGCGATCCTCACCCGCCGCCGTAGCGCCCCGGGGCACGCGGTAGACACCGCGATCCGCGCCGCCGCCGCCCTCACTACGGTGGGCCTGGCCGGAATCGCCGCCGCGATCAGCTACCAGCATCTGCTCACACTCGCCCAAGAACACGGCCAGACCGGGTGGCGGGCCAGCGCATTCCCGCTGTCCGTGGACGGGCTCGAACTGGTCAGCTCCCTGGTGCTGCTGGCCGACCGGCGCGCCGACCGCCGCTCCGGATGGCTGCCCTGGGCGGCACTCGGCGCCGGGGCGGTCGCCAGCCTGTTCGCCAACATCGCCGTGGCCGAACACAACTGGATCGCCCGAACCATCGCCGGCTGGCCCGCCCTCGCCCTGATCATAGCCATCAAGTTGCTGTCCGGACTCCTCGAACACGCCGCCACCCCACCGCCCACCGTCGACGCATCGTCCGCGGCGCAGGCGACGCCGACAGATGACAACCCGGTCCCGGACGTGCCCGACGGTGCTACCTCCCGCGGTGGAGAGCTGCCCCGGCTGCCCGTCGACCTACTCAAGCGCATCCCGGTCAACCCCACCCCATACCAGGGCTGGCGTACCGCGTGGGCCGCACTACGCGACGGCACCGACACCAAGAAGAGCATCGCGGCGACACTCGGCGTGAGCGTGCGGCACCTGCAATTCGTCGAAGCCGCCGGCCGGGCCGGGCTGCTCGACGACCCGACCCCGCCGGCACACCGCATCGCGGCCCTCGCCACCACGGCCGCACCAAGTCCGGCGCCGATCAACGGCGTGCCCGTACTCGACCCGCAGTAGACGACCTCTCCGGGTGGGCGCAAGGCCCGGCAGCCGCGATGCCCCAGCCCCGCGCCCACCCGGGGCTGGGCCACCAGCCCCGTACGCACACCAGGAGGGCACCAGCCCCATGACCGAGCAGAACCTCAACGTCGCCACCACCGACACGGGTCTACCTCTACGACCCCAGCCGACGCCGCACGTGTACGTCACGCCCATCCCGAGACCCGCCATCCACACCGTCACGCTCACGCGGTAGGTCAGGTCTGCGCCCGAACTCGCTGCCCGCCGGTTCATTCCCTCTCCCGCACCTTCAGCGTCACCAACCTCCTCACCGCCGCACCGCAGTGGCTACCTTCGTCCTCGCCGGCCTCGTCGCCTGAATTCCTCTTGCCAGCGGGAAAGGCCACTCGGACGTCAGGTCCCGTCCAGCCGTGCACCCTCGCCGAAACGCTGATCACCGCGGTCATCACCGGCTGACCACCCGCTGTACGGCCTGACCGCGCGGCAGCGCGCGACCCACCCCAGTCCCGGCGCAGCCGGCACGCATAGCCGGCCCCTTTTGCGTTTTTGCGGACCAGCCACCCGCTCACCAACCCCCGCCCGAACCCGGGCACGGGACTCTCTCGTGCCCAACAACACCCATTGGAAGGAACCACAGTCATGGCCAAAGCCATCGGTGGCCTGCTGGCCGCCGTACTCGCCATCATCTTCACCTGCGCCGCCGGCCTCACTTTCGTCTTCGGCGGCCCCGCCACCGGCTGCACCGCGCCCCCAGTTGGCGTCGACAGTCCCGCCGCAGCGGCGGCGATCAGTCCACCCCCGGGCGGCTGGCGACCCATCGGCGGCTGGGACACGGAACAGGTCACCAACGCGACCACCATCATCAGCGTCGGCACCGCGATGGGCATGCCGCTACGCGGTCAGATCATCGCCACCGCCACCGCCATCCAGGAAAGCCACCTGCACAACCTGCCCAACCTCGGGCTGGCCAACAACCACGACTCCCTCGGCCTGTTCCAGCAACGCCCCTCGCAAGGCTGGGGCACGCCGGCCCAGATCATGGACCCCAGCTACTCATCGAGGAAGTTCTACGAGAAGCTGCTGTCCATCCCCGGCTGGCAAACCATGGCATTGACCGACGCCGCGCAGGCCGTCCAGCACAGCGACCACGGCGGCGCGTACGCCACCCACGAGACGCAGGCCGCCATGCTCGTCGGCGCGATAACCGGCCTGATCGACCCCTCCGCCGCGGTCGTGCCCGACTGCACCGGCGACAGTGGCGCGTTGCAGGCCCTCCCGTCCGACTTCACCCTGCCGCCCGACACCCCGCCCGCGGTGGTCACCGCGATCGGCTGGGCGCTGGCGCAGTTGGGCACCCCGTACCACTTCGGCGGAGACTGCACCGCCGCCCACTCTGGGATCCCTGCCCATGAATGCGACTGCTCCAGCCTCACCCGCGGGGCGTATAAAGCTGCCGGCGTCGATCTTCCCCGCACCGCCGCCGAACAATCCAGAGTCGGCACGATGGTCGAACCCGACCAACTCCGGCCCGGCGATCTGCTGTTCATCCCTGGCAGCGAAGGCAGCGTCGATGCCCCCGGCCACGTCGGCATGGCCATCGGCGACGGGCTGTTGATCGTCGCCCCACACGACAATGCCACCGTCCGCCTGGAGCACATCAACCAGTACTGGCTGGACAGCCTCGTCGTCGCCCGACGCGAGGTTCCATAGACAGACATTTATGGGATGCTGTCCCGGAACACAGCCCTGCGGCGGGCAGACACTCCGATGCGCCTCAAGCCCGCGCGGCCAGCAACGGCTGCGGTCCTCGGAAAGGAGAGCGGCCGGACGTTCAGAAAGCCCGAGGCCGGCCACGCACGGGGGAACGGGGCCGGCCTCACGGGTTGTACTGGATGCAACCGCGCCGCGGGCACCTACGCCATCCACCGAACGGCCCGTTGCCCAGCCAGCTCAGGCCGTCAGCGGCCGTCGCGTCGAAACCCGGTCCGTCCCCGCCCCCCGGACCGTCGCCGGGGCGGTTCACCGTCCTTCCGGCCCCCGCCGCGACGCTTCTCGCCTTGACAATGCGCCGCCCTTGGTACGCACACCGCCGCGATCACGTCAGGGAGGTCGCTCGGTGTGAGGGCTGCCCACCGTATCGGCTGGCGGGAAGTGGCGGCCGACCGATCCCTCCTGTTGAGGTCGTTCAGTCTGTCGACCGTGGCGTGGTCGGCGGCTTTCGGAGGCGGACGATGAGGTTGGTGGCCAGTTGCACGGTGGCGTCGTCGGGCTCCTCGTCCAGCTCGTCCAATGCCGTGCGCAGAGCGCGGAGTCGGTCCTTGATGGCTTCGGCATCGCCGGTGGCGGCATGGGCACGCATCGCGGCCTGGGCCAGGTCTTCGTTGTATGGATCGAGGGCGGCGGCGGCCTCGTAGCACTGGGCGGCCTGCTGCGGGTCGGCGTCGGCCAGCAGCGCGGCGAGCTGGGTGTGGATGATGACACCTTGGCGGCGGGCGTGTTCCTGGTCCTGGAGGATCCATTCGTACTCGGCGCCCTCCGCGAGGGGTCCGTGGAAGGCGTCGCGCGCCCGCCACAACGCCGCTTCACGCAGCGCCGGGTCGGTGGTGGCGGTGGCCTGGGCGAGCGCGTCCTGCACCCTCCACCAGTCGACGTCGATCAGGTCGGGGTTGAGGTGGTAGTGGCCGCCGGTGTTGATGACCGGGTCGCCGCGCTGCTTGGGTGTGATGCCCAGGATGTGGCGGATGCGGTTGCGCAGGTTCCCGACGTCGGTTTGCAGGCGCTGTTTGGCGCGTTCGCGGGTGGCGTCGCCGTAGATGGCTTCCTTGATGTCCTCCAGCGACGCCCCGTCGCGGTGCACGGCGAGGTAGACCAGCAGTTCCAGGGCGACCTCACGCAGCCCGTCGATGGGGGTGTGGTCCAGCCGGTACAGGGATGGGGTTCCCAGGACCTGCGCGGGCGCGCGGAGGCGGTCATCGGGGATCTGAACGCCGGCGGCCTCGGGCGGCCGGGGTCGGGGAACGAGCACGGCCACGGCCGGGCTCGGTACCGGCAGGGTCTGCCGGTCGTCGGGGCGGCCCAGTTCGGTCTGCGGCTCGGTGGGCGGCTGGGTCGGGTCGGCCGGTGCGTGGCTGGCCGGTTGGCCGGTGTGAGCTTCGCGCAGTACATGCAGCAGTTCGGTGGCGGTGGCCGCGTCGAGTACCGCGAGGTGCTGCTCGTCGGCGCCCTGGATGGTGCCATCGGCCTCCACATGCAGGGTGTCGCCGTCGGGCCACTCGCCGAGCAGTACCGCGCCGGTCGCGAGGGGGTGGCCCAGGTGCAGGGCGGTGGACAGGCGCGGGCGCAGCGGCCGGTCCGGGACCTCCGCCAGCAGCAGCACCAACGGCACCGGCGGGTGGTCGGGGTTGGCGCGCAGCGTGTCGACGTCGGGGGCGTCTTCATCCTCCACCAGACGGCGCCGGGCGATGATCAGCTCCTCGATGTGGGTCAGCGCGGCGGGCAGATCAGCGGCCACCGTCAACCTTGGCAGGCTGCCCACCTCGACCGCGGTGGCGCCCAGCAGGGTGGCCAACGTGGCGGCCGGGATGACGATCTCGCCGCGGGCGTCCGGGTCATTCGGCGTACCGGCGGACAGCGTGGCGACCAGCATCCCGCGGGCGGCGTCGGCCGCGCCCGGCCCGGTCAGGCCCAGACCGCCCGCCGGCAGCCGGCTGGGGAGGCCCGCCAGGTCCGGCCCCTCGGGTTCGGGTGGCGGCGGCGCAGGCAATGGTTGGCCGGCCCGGCGCAACCGGGCGGCCTCCCGTACGGTGAGCGTGTCCCGGGGTGGGTGCAGCAACTCCGGGGCGTACCGGCGTACCTGCCGGCGGGCCTGCTCGACCACGGCAGGCAACGGCCGCAGGTCCGCGTCGTGCAGCACCGGACCGGCCAGCGCGCCGGGCTTGTAGCGGCGACGGCGGCGCAGCCACACCATCGACCCGGCCGCGACGATGGCCGCGGCCAGGGGCAGGCTGACCCATCCACCGGGCAGGCGCACCCGCACCGACGGGCTGCCGCGCTGGCCCTGGCCAGCGTGGATGTCTGTGGACGCTGTGCCAGTCGGCGCGGCGCCCGATGTAGCGACCGTGCCGGACGTCCTGGTCGTGCTGGGTGTGGCGGAGACTGCCGCACCGGTGGGGCTGGGTGCCAGGCTGGCCGGTGTGGACGCTGCCGGGGACGGGCTGGGCGTGGCCGAGGCGCCAGGAGTCACCGGCCGGGAATGCGTGGAGGTGCCCGCGCCGGGCTGGTCATGGGTTGCCGGTGGCGGGGTGGCCGGGGCCGGTGGTTGGGCATCCGGCGGCAGGGTGAGGACCCACCCGGGGTAGATCAGATCCGGGTTGGTCAACGTGCCACCCTGGACCGGGAAGTGCCGGCCCCGGTTGAGGTGGTAGATCTCCGGCCACCGGTCCGCGTCGCCGAGCCAATCGGCGGCGATATGGGACAGGTTGTCCCCGCGACGCACCGTGTAGGTGTAGCGGTGGTCGCCGACCAGCAGCGTGACATCCCCTGCGGTAACGGCCGGGCTGGTCGCAGTCCACGTCCCGGTCGTGGCGGTCGACATCGCGGTGGCGGAGGTCGGCATCGCGCCGACCGGCACCGGCGGGGCCGGCGGCGAGGCCACCGACCCGACCATCGTGGGCCGCCCGGCGATCGAGGTCACCGCGAGCGTGGCCGTGCCGATCAGGCTGGTCGCCGCACTGTGCAGCGGCACGGCCAGCCGCAGCCGGGGCCGGCGTACCACACCTCGTGCGCGGGCGACAATGTCGGCGAGCAGCATGTACATCGAGAACGCCCACAGCAGCCACACCAGGCACGCCGCCGCGTCCACCATCGATGACTGGTTGATCGGATGGTCAAGCCACTGCTGCCAGGTGGCCTGATCGTGCGGCCAGTGCTTGGGCAGCGGCCAGCCGGGAAACCACACCAACCCGGCCGGAATACCCACCATGATCAGCAGCAGCCCAGCCAGCGACCCCAGCCCACGCAGAACCCGCCCCATCACCGACCCCGTCCACCGGAAACGGCCCGGTGGTCCCCGGCCGGCCGGCACCGATCCCACTGGCGGCAAGCCGGTGCGGCGCCACGAGCGGCGGCTCGGACTGGTGGTGTGTCGCCTCGCATCCTGATCACCTCCAGCGAACGTGGTCGCAGGTCCCGTTGTCTGTGTACACCGCCCATGCCCGCCGAGCCACCCGCTTCCACCGGCCGCCACACCGGCGCCCGTTTCGTCACCGTGGGGTCACGGGATGCGTCGATGCGGTGTACACCTGCCGGTATGGGCATCGGAGGACTCCGGCTGGCCATCGACTACGGCACCACGACCACGGTCGCGGTGCTGGCCTGGCCCGAGGGCCGGCACATGCCGCTCCTGTTCGACGGATCCGCCGTGCTTCCCAGCGCCGTGCACACGGGTCCGGACGGCCGGCTGCTCACCGGTACCCAGGCATGGCAGGCCGCCGCCACCACACCCGAAGGCTTCCAACCCACCCCGCTGCGCCACATCCGCAACGGGACCATCGACCTGGGGTCGACCAAGGTCGACGTCCTCGACGCGATCGCGGCCACCCTGCGCCGAGTCGCCGACGAAGCCGCCCGCCTCGCCGGACAGCCCGTACCAGACGTGCGGCTCGTGGTACCCGCCGGATGGGGACCGCGGCGACGCACCCTGCTGCGCAACGCCGCACACCGCGCCGGCCTACCCACCCCCACCCTGATCGAGGCCCCGATCGCCGCCGCGCACCACCTGCTCACCATCGGCACACCCATCGCGGACGGCGCGCACCTGCTGATCTGTGACCTCGGCGCCGGGTTCGAGGCCACCGTGCTGCGCCACACCGGCGACAGCTTCGACGTCCTGGCCACCATCGACGACCCCGACGCCGGCACCCTGCGCATCGACCGGGACCTGGCCGCCTACCTCACCGACGTCATCGCCGCCGCCGGTACCCCATCGGCGAACCCGGGGGAGTTATCCGCCGGTGACCGGTTCATGATCCAGGCCTCGGCGCGCACCGCCACCGAGTCCTTGACCCGTGCCCCAGCCGTCGCCGTGGCGATGCCATCCCCACACCCGCCCGTCGTGCTCACCCACACCCAACTGGACGCCATCGCCCGCCCCGTCCTCGAACAGGCCGCGGTCACCGCCCGCCAAGCCGTCGACGCCGCGGCCGAAGCGGGTGCCGAGCATCTCGCCGGGGTGTACTGCATCGGCGAGGGCGCCCAACTCCCCCCGGCCGCGAAGCTGCTAAAAGAACACACCACGCTGGCGCCCACCGTACTCACCGAGCCCCGCCTGGCTGCCACCCGCGGCGCCACCCATACCGCGGGTGACGCCATCATCTCGGTAGACACCGGGCCACCACCCCCACCGCTGCGCCGAGCGGTGGTACTGGTCATCCCTGGCGCCGCCTCCCTCGGCCTGCTGGCGCACACCTACGCCACCGCGACCTACAACCACGCCGCCGGGATCGGCTACGACCCCTACGCCTACGTCCTGGCCAACTGGGGCGAACTCGCCATGGCCGCCACCTTCGCCCTGCTCACCTGCCTAGCCGCCGCCACGCTGATCGCCTCCACGCTGCCCGCCCTGGGCCGCGCACCCCAGCCCGGTACCGCACCGGACCCCAACACCGCCATCAGCACCGGCCTGCTCGCCGCCATCGCCGTCGGCCTGTCCATCGCCGGCCTGTACGCCATCAGCGGCTCCCTGTACTTCGGCCTACCCAGCGGACCGTTCCTGCGCTGGGCGCTGATCCCCGCGCTCCCGATCGCGGCACTCGCCGCCACCACCGCCGTGC
>WNFV01026783.1_pt1 | contig 11156 bp, 10 predicted proteins | sample 5400101 | NCBI WGS metagenome assembly WNFV01 (sample SAMN13153361, study PRJNA577476) | soil metagenome | isolation source: 115 cm soil or saprolite under grassland replicate 1 | place: USA:California | collected 2016-06-15
CACGCCGCGCTGCGTCAGGAAATCAAGTTGTACGCGTTCTTCCCTGGCCGCTTTCTTCTCGCCAAGCTTGCCGGAAAGCGTGAAGACACCGGCAGCCTTTTCCTTAACCTTGGGAAGCTCGACATCGCTCAGGTAGCGCGGCTTGCTCGCGCTCCAGATAAAATTAAACTTCAAGGCCTCAAGCGGAACATCCGCGTGAATAGTTCCAGTGTTGGTGCTTACCGCGGCAGATTCAACATTGCCGACGATATCAACCGAACCCGCCTGAGTTTCAATGTTCACTTTCGAACGCGAAGGAATACGAACCGTGAGATCGATGCGGTCCTTGTCGGCGCGATCGCGCATTTCGATGTTGACCGTGTTTCCTTTAGTCACGGCGTGAACATCAGCTGAATCAAATGCGCCGTCCGAGCGCGCTTCGATTGTGACATTCTTCGTCTGCTCGTCAGACGCAATTACGCTCACACGGCCATTGCGACTCTTGACCGAAAGAAAAACCTTTTCGGCCGTTTCTATCTCCTGGCGGTAGGTTTGCGCACCACTTTGCCCGGCAACGGAAGTGAAAGCTGCCAGTAGCACGGTTATGACTACGAACTTTCTGTATTGAGACTTGTTGCAGCCTGGGTGAACCGCGGGGGCTATCAGGTAAAACATAGGGTGCGATCTTGCCCGAGCTAAACGCTGCGGGTCAAGCGCACAGGTCTTTACGGGATGTTGCGCACCAGAACATGTCTGTTTCGACCTGGAGCCGACCAGAAACGCTGAAGATTGCTGAGACACAAGCGGTCGTTGGGGGACCAACAGTTGCTAATCGGGATTGATCCGCTATCATACGCAGACCCCCAGGTGACGCGATAGCAAAATGGTTCAGGGCGCATCGGGCTCAAGCCAGAGGTGAGGCAGTGTTAAAAACTCAGCCGGCACAGATAGGCGAAGAGAAGTTCGTCATCCATAACCTCGTCAAGCGAGATCCGCGCGCCGGACTGGCCGAAGACGTACGTCGTGGTCTCACCAAAGAGCCCAAAAGATTTCTTCCGAAGTATTTCTATGATGAACTTGGCTCGCAACTCTTTGAGGCTATTTGTCTCCTGCCTGAGTATTACCTGACGCGCGCTGAAAACGAGATCCTCGAGCAATATGCGGATGAAATAGTGTCTTCGTTGGATGGCAATACCACGCTTCTCGAGATGGGCAGCGGCAGCGCCTCCAAGACCCGACTGATTATCGAAGCGCTACTGAGAAAGCAACCTGAGCTTCTTTTCATCCCAGTAGATATCTCCGCGTCGGCGCTCGACAGCAGCTCGCGCATACTCTTGCAGTCGTACCCGCAACTCAGCATTGAAGCCTATGCGGCCGACTACTTTGCCGGCCTTGCGGAGTTAAGAAAAAAGCCGAGGGCTCGCACGCTCGCACTCTTTCTTGGCTCCAATATCAGCAACTTCGATCCGGACGAGGCACTGAAATTCCTGCGCGCCATGCGACAAATGTTGCGCGACGGGGATGCTCTTTTGCTGGGTGCAGACCTGAAGAAAGAGAAGAGCATTCTCGAAGCTGCTTACAATGACGCGCTGGGCGTGACCGCGGCATTTAATCTGAATGTTCTGGCACGTATCAATCGCGAACTCGGCGGCAACTTCGATCTGCGCGCGTTCCGACATCGCGCCTTCTATAACGAAGCCCTGGGCCGAGTTGAAATCTGCATCGAGAGCATGAAGGAGCAAACCGTATCGATTAGCGAGCTTGGAATGGAAGTTCAATTCGATGCGGGCGAACAGATCCATACCGAAAACTCTTACAAGTATGCCCTGTCCGACATTGCGAAGTTAGCGACTGAAACTGGCTTTACGCGCGCGTGTACGTGGTTAGACGAAAAGAAACAGTTCAGCAGTAATCTTTTGTTGGCAATCTAATAAGGCTTAAATCAGCGGGGGCAAGCCCGCCTTCCTGACCTGGAGCTGCTCGAACTAGCGACCTATAGTTTTATCCTGAAAAGCATTCAAACTTGGCAGTCTCCACTCAACAATGAAAATCTCTAAGGTCAGGAAGGCGGACTCGCCCCCGCTCATTGATTGGATAAACGTCTCTTAAAATGAGTCAGTCCATCAACAATCCGCTGGTTGAGTTTAGCGATGTAAGCTTCTCCCATGTTGCCGCTCCCGCTCCAGTAATTTCCCATCTCAACTTCACAGTTCAGCAGGGCGAGACGTTGGTGCTGCTGGGCGAGTCCGGCTGCGGCAAGACCACTACTCTCAAACTCATTAACCGTCTTCTGTTGCCGACCTCTGGTCAGGTCATGGTGGAAAATAAGTCTACGACCGCGTGGGATCCGATTCGTCTGCGACGCCGCACCGGTTATGTGATTCAGGAAGGCGGCCTCTTTCCACACTTCACTGTAGCGGGAAACGTGGGGCTGGTTCCTTCGCTCGAGCGTTGGGATAACGCGCGGATAAAAATGCGAGTGAACGAACTGCTGGCGCTCGTCGGCCTCGAGTCAGATGAGTTTGCCGATCGCTATCCCGGAGAATTGTCTGGTGGACAACGACAGCGCGTCGGTGTGGCACGTGCGCTCGCTGCCGAGCCGCCTTTGCTTTTGTTGGATGAACCATTCGGAGCACTTGATCCGCTGACGCGCGCGAGCCTGCAACGACAGTTTGCTGAACTCAGCAGTCGACTCAAAAAGACCGCTGTCTTCGTTACTCACGACGTGCGCGAGGCCTTGCTGCTCGGTACTCGCATCGGACTCATGCATGAAGGACAACTGCTGCTGCTGGAGACACCCGAAGAGTTTCTCAAGTCGAAAAATGAAAGAGCCCTTGCATACATAGAGACGCTCGGCGTCGCTCCGGTTCATCAGGTTCCCGCGGAGGGAAGCGCATGAACTTCCTGCACTTCCTTCAGCAGAACTGGCCCGAGTTATTGACTCACTTGCGCGAGCATCTGGAGCTGGTTTTGATTTCCACCGGCGTCGCCGTGCTGATCGGAATACCGACCGGTATTTTGCTCACGCGCAAGAAGAGTCTACGCGGTCCGGTGTTGGGAGTTGCAAATGTGATGCAGACCATCCCAAGCCTGGCGCTGTTTGGTTTTCTTATTCCGCTTCCACGGACGGGCAGGTCCTCTGGCAAGTGGAGCTGCCGCTGGCTATGAGTGTGATAGTGACGGGCGTGAGGGTTGCGATGGTGATTGCTATCGGCGTCGCAACGATTGCTGCGGCTGTTGGAGCGAACGGTCTTGGAGTTTATATTTTTCGCGGCTTGCGCCAGTATGACAATAACCTGCTGCTCGCGGGCGCTGTGCCCGCAGCTCTAATGGCTTTGACCGCGGACTTCGGACTGGGACTGCTTGAGCGCCGCTTCTCGATAGGTCGCCGGCGGCGTGTAACTTCAAGGTCGAGAAAAGTCACGCTTGTCGTCGCGGTTGTGATTGCTATTGCCGCCATCGTTGGCATTTATTCCAAGTGGCGCAGTTCACGTTCGCCTGGTTCTTCAGCGCCGCGCGCTCGTGTGGTAGTTGGCTCAAAAGATTTTACCGAGTCTGCCATTCTCGGCGAGATCGTGGCGCAAATGCTCGAGGCTCGCGGAGTTGCAGTTGAGCGCAACTTCGAGCTGGGTGGAAATTTGCCGCACGATGCGCTGCTGGCCGGTCGGATCGATCTGTACCCTGAATATACGGGTACCTCGTACACGGCGATACTAAAGCATGCGCCAATAACTGATCCGCGCGCGGTTTACGAAAAAGTCCAAAAAGAGTACGCGGAAAAATTCAGTGTCGTGGTAAGCGAGCCGCTGGGTTTTGATAACACCTTTGCGATCCTGGTCCGAGGCGCTGATGCCAGGCGACTGAAGCTAAAAACGATTTCTGATGCGACAGCTTATGCGCGCAACTGGCGCGCCGGCTTTGGACAGGACTTTATGTCGCGCGCCGACGGCTATCCAGGTTTTGCCAGAGCTTACGGGTTGAAATTTGCGGAGCAGCCGCGCGAGATGGACCTTTCACTGACTTACATTGCGCTTGCTTCCGGCCAGGTCGATCTGATTGCCGGAAACTCGACGGAAGGAAGAATCGCTGGACTCGACCTCTTTCAGCTCGAAGACGATCGGCATTACTTCCCGCCGTACGAAGCCGTCTATCTGGTGCGGAAAGAGTCGCTCGCACGAGTGCCGACGCTCAGTGAGGTGCTGGCCAAACTCGCGCACGCGATCTCGACCGAGGAGATGCGGCAGTTAAACTACGAAGTCGATGCAAACAAGCGTGGTCAGGCTGAAGTTGTTCGTGAGTGGCTGAAGAAGAAGGGATTCACAGTTGCCTCTCATTAGCACCGTGGCTTTAGCTCGGTGACCAGTCGCCAGGTGAACAATCGTGGGAAACCGTTCTAAACGGTTTCCGGTTTCGCGAAGGACGCTTGTTCCACCGGGCTGAAGCCACAGTGCTAATAAAAGGGCGAAAACCAACAGGACCTGAATTACGTTCCCGAAAGGTTAATCGGAAATGAGACTTGCACTCTTACTTCTCGTGGTTGTTGTTATTTGCCCCTTCGCACAGACGACGCCATTCGCTCAAATCCAATTGCCTCCTGCAAAGCAAGAAACCGTCTATTTGCTTAAGCCGGCTCACGTCTTTGATGGCGAGTCGGCGCAGTTGCATGAAGATTGGTTGGTGCTGGTCCGTGGCGAGAAAATTCAGGCCGTAGGTCGCGCGGACGATATTAAGGCCCTGGCGGATGCGAAGGTTATAGACTTACCAGGAATGACTTTGATGCCCGGCCTCATCGATGCGCATTCGCACGTCTTACTCCATCCCTACAGCGAAACCGTTTGGAACGATCAGGTGGCGCGCGAAGCCTTGAGCCTGCGTGTGGCGCGCGCTACCAATCATTTGCGCAATACCCTTCTGGCCGGTTTCACAACTATTCGCGACCTCGGCACGGAAGGGGCAGGTTATGCCGATGTGGGACTAAAGCAGTCAGTGCAGCAGGAAATCATTCCCGGACCGCGAATGATCGTGGCTACCCGTGCGATTGTGGCGACCGGTAGCTATGGGCCAAAGGGTTACGCGTCGGAGTGGAATGTTCCTCAAGGTGCAGAGGAAGCCGATGGCGTAGATGGCCTGACGCGGGTGGTGCGTGAACAAATCGGCAAAGGCGCTGATTGGATCAAGGTGTATGCCGATTATCGCTGGGGTGCAGGTGGAACCGCGCATGCGACGTTTACGTTAGACGAGTTGAAACTGGCGGTTGAGATCGCGAAAAGCGCAGGTATCCCCGTCTCGGCGCATGCAACGAGTACTGAAGGCGCGCGACGGGCAATTCTCGCCGGCGTCGAAACGATCGAGCATGGCGACGGCGGCACGCCGGAATTGTTTCGGTTGATGAGAGAACACGGCACCGCTTTGTGTCCCACGTTGTCGGTCGCAGGTGCAAACACCGAACGGAAGAAGCTTGTTTTCAAACAGGCGCTTGAAGCGGGCGTGACCATTGCCAGCGGCAGCGATGTCGGCGTATTTGCTCATGGTGACAACGCAAGAGAAATAGAAGCCATGGTGAGCTGGGGCATGCCGCTTATCGATGCGCTGCGTTCCGCAACTTCAATTGATGCGCGCGTGTTGCACATGGCAGATAAAATTGGCCAGGTCAAGGCTGGACTGTTTGCTGATCTAATCGCTGTTGAAGGAGATCCAATACGTGACGTCTCGGCTTTGCGGCGAGTGCGTTTTGTAATGAAAGGCGGCGAGATTTACAAGAAATGAGTAGCGAGTCTGGAGTCCGCAGTCCACAGTCCACAGTCAAGGCGCGCGTCGTTGATTTTCGTTGGGATATGCGACCTTCAGATGTGAGCGGACTGTCGACTGCGGACTGTGGACTCCAGACTGATAGGAGATTGAAATGACATTACTCGATCTAATTGTGTTACTTCTCATCGCCGGTCTTTGCGGCGCGCTCGGCCAGGCGATTGGCGGCTTTTCGCGCGGCGGGTGCCTGGTCTCAATCGCTCTTGGATTCATCGGCGCGCTTTTAGGAATGTGGCTGGCGCGTCAACTCGGGCTGCCGGTTGTGGCCATCATCACCCTGCTCACTCGCAGCCGCCTATAAGGCCGCATCTTCCGATGACCACGGGTGACAGAGTTTTTAGTTGAAGACTCGGCCTCTGACCTTACAGACCTCGACTCTACAGCCAGCGCTCGAGGAAAATCGCTGAGTGTCGCGCCCTCGTCCTGCAGGGTTCAACCGGCGAAAACCTACCTGGTGTAGGTGTGGATTTCGCAGGTCAACCCATTGGGATGATCTCCGCTATCGAAAGTTATGTCGCCCGTAATGACGACTTTAAGCACCTTCTGATTGTCTTTGTTTTTGTGTGTCTTCGGATCGCCAGGATCTTTTGGATACATGTCGTCGCTAAAGATCAAATCGCAGGAACCGCCTTTGATGATGATGTCACCGCCACCGTCTGACATGGGAGTTGCTCCTTTGCAGGTGAATCAGGTTAATTGTCTTCTTGGGCGAGAATTCTTGAGTTACCAGGGTGTTACCGGAAAAGTTTCCAGGAACCTTTCCACAATACAACCCTGCAGCCATCTCTGAAAGATGCCGCCTGGGCAGGGTTCTTACAAACTTCGATAGCGGCCTGCGTTTGCCTGTCGCTGTAACTAATCCAGAACGAGGATCACGGCTGTCCTGACCTTGGTCTCTACTGGCCAGTGATTCTGGGATCCGCTACTTCGTCAATACGGAGATCGTAAATGCCAATCCCTCGGGATGGTCTCCGCTGTCAAAGAGGATTCTCCCATTGTCGGTAACCGTTATCTGCCGGATCTTCTTATCGTTGTTCTTGTGCTTTTTGGGGTTCCCCGGATCTTTGGGATAGACGCTATCGTCGTAATCTAAATCAACAGAGCCGCCTCTGATAATGATGTCTCCGCCATCTGCCATGTGAGTTTCTCCTTTTGGGGCTGGGTTGGGATTAGGACTTGCCAGCGATCAATTCGCTGAGCTGTTTGCGAGAGAATTGCACATCAGGTCGATTGAGGTAGGTGTTGTAATTATCTCCTCCCCATTTTTGTTGCAAGCCGGAAAGCAGACTTTCCGCGCGCGACGCGTATTCGTGCGCTCTCTCAGTATCGCCGGCGCTGCGGCTCGCACGAGCAGCAACCAGCCACGCAAGCCATTCAGAATCCTGCTGGCCAAAGCGCGCAAAGAGTTGCTGCGACTCAAGCGATGCTTTTAATGCACCCGCAGAGTCACCGGCTTGGATCAGCGCTTCAGCAAGCGCTAGTAGCGCCTCCGACAGCAAAGAAGGATCCCGAGCTTGCCGGGCCGTTGTCACGGCTCCTTCACACTTGAGTCGTCCCTCGCGGGCAGCGTCGGAGAGAGCTTGGGCTAAACCCAGGACATAGGTAGCTGCGATGCCTGTGCTTTTGATCTGCGTGCCAGCAAGAGCCAGCGCTTGCTGGGCCTTCGCTTGCGCTTCCGCGAATCGGCGTTCACTCAAGGCCATCCGCGCAATAGCCAGATAGTACGCAGAGGACAAATTCTTCGCAGCGTCTGGACGCTCCGCGACGGATGAAGCCTCGCCCAACGCGGCACGCGCTTCAACGTAACGGCCTAATCGCCATAAGGCGTTGGCCCGATCGGTTAAGCTCAAGCCGACATTCTTTTGCACTCCCAGCGACTTGGCTATGGCGTAACTGCCCGCAAAATGGCCAAGCGCTTCCGGATATCGCCCCTGTCTAATGAAGAGGAGTCCGATATCTTCATGAGCTAAACCCGCCTGCGGTTGATCGCCCAACTGCTGCGTGAGTTTTAGCTGTTGCTCGAAAGCCTGAAGCGCGGCATCGTAATCGCCTTTTTGTACCTTGACGCGCGCGAGCAGTGCTAAAGCCTGTAGTGTTTCTTTGCGGTAGCCACCTTGTTGATAAAACGGAAGGGCTTGCTCGATATAAGCCGCTGATTCGTCACTGTTATTTCGTCGTTCAGCCAGACTTCCGAGCGAGAGCAATGCTCGCGCCGCGTTGCGACCGTCTTTTTGCCTCTGTGCAAGTTCCAGAGACTGCTTGAAGTACTTTTCAGCCTCGGTGTAGTCGGCGCTCACAAGAAAAGTGTTACCGAGGTCAACCAGTCCGCGCTTGGTGAGGTTATCGATACCGTTAGCCTCGGCCAGATCTATCGCCTGGCGCATATACTGCCGTCCCTGGTCAGCATTACCCTCAGCGACAATGACGTCACCCAACTTTAGCAGCGCCTTTACCTGTCCGTATTGACTGGAGGTAGTGCGGGCCAACTCCAGTGCGCGCTCGAACTGTTGGTGTGCTTCTGGGAATTTGTCAATCTGCAGAAAAAGAAAGCCACGCTGAAACGACACTTCGGCTTGCCCTTCGAAGCTGCCCAGAGCCTCATACAGCGTGTTTGCCTTGTCGAATGCGGCAGACGCACTTGCCAGATCTAATTGTCTTCCGTAAAGAATTGCCACCCGCAAGAACGCAGTTGCATATTGTGGCGGGCGATTGGTTGCCTCCACATAACTCTCAATAGCCTTTTTGATTTCGTCGTTATTCTCATAAGCCCGGCCCCGGTCGACATAAACTTGCGGCTCATTCGGCGAGAGGTGTACCAACTCTGTGTAAGCTTTTATGGCGCCAGGAAAATCTCGCGTGACAGTGGCGTTAATAGCCTCCAGATAAAGAGCGTCAATCGGAGCCAGCTGGGAACGATTTGGTACCAACGACTGGACTCTTAACATCTCATCCTTCGCCCTATCGGAATAGTCGAGTTCAGTCCACGCTTCAGCGAGGCGAGCATGTGCCAGTGCAAACTTGTTGTCATTTGCAACAGCCTGTTCGAGGGCCTTGCTGGCCTGCAAGAATGCGCCATTACGCAGGGCGTCAGTTCCTTTGTTGTACCAATCAAGAGCCACCGGCGAAGGTTTGTAGGGTGATGGTCTCCACCAGTGGACTACCGCCCAACTCAGCAAAAGCACGGCTAGTATCGCCAGCACGAAAGTGCCCACGGAAGGCCCGGGCCGTCGAAACGTTTCGGCTAACGTGGTAAACGCGCTGGCGGAATGCGTGCGTGATCGTGTTAGCGATCCGGTCGAGCGACCCTCCCGATAGCCGTCATTATCGAGAGCCGGAAGCACCCGTCGCAGATCTTCAATAAACTCATCGGCCGATTGGTAACGAGCTTCGACCTTTTTCTCGATCGCCTTCATCGTGATCCGATCGAGCTCCGGCGGGATCTGACCGTTAATCTTTGAAGGTATGGGCGGTGTTACGTGAATCACCTGGGCGCCAATTTCGATAATGCTCTCACCCGCAAACGCCGACTGGCCGGTGATGCATTCATAAAGAACAGCGCCCAGCGCAAACAGATCGCTGCGCCCGTCGACACTCTTTCCCGTGGCCTGCTCTGGCGACAGGTAGAGCGGTGTGCCGACGATTACGTCGCTGTGCGTTCGGGTAGAAGGCAAAGTTTTCTGGTTAGGATCTCCGCCCAGGGTAACGTGTCCGGCAATTTGCTTCACTAAACCAAAGTCAAGCACCTTCACCTGTCCCCGCTCAGTTATGACTACATTTGAAGGTTTCACGTCACGATGTACCACTCGCTGGTGGTGAGCTTCTCCGAGAGCTTCGGCAATGGAGGACACAATCCTTACAGCCTCTCGCAGAGGCAGAGATCCCTCTCGCAGTTTGTCGCTCAGAGATTCGCCTTTAATGAGTTCCATCACGATGTAAGGTTGGTCTTCAGCCGTTTCACCGTAATCAAAAACTGTGGCGATGTTGGGATGGGTCAAAGCAGAGACGGCGCGCGCTTCGCGCAAGAATCTGGCGCGATATTCTTTGGTGGTGGTGGAGAGGAATTTCATCGCCACGCGCCGCGCCAGATTGGTGTCTTCGGCAATATACACAACTCCCATCCCGCCTTCACCAAGCTGGTCGACGATCCGATAATGAGAGACTGTCTTACCGATCATGGTTGTGAGTTTACAGCAAAGCGAGACAGGAAGAATTGTGAAAAACAAACGGAGTTCTGGGAAATCAGGTCTTCTCCGTCGCGGCATTTTCTGTGAGCGCATTCTGCTCTAAAGGTAGGTATATTTCAAGAAAGAACTGCCTGACTCCGGGATTATGGAAGCGTCACACTGCGGACTTGTTGTTCCTGCCGCTTACGAAACTCTTCCAGCTTTGAGCGCAGGTCCGAGCGACTATTGGCGAGGATGGCAATCGCGAACAGAGCGGCATTGACCGCGCCCGGCTTCCCGATAGCCAGGGTGCCGACGGGAATGCCTGCCGGCATTTGCACTGTGGCCAGGAGAGAGTCCATTCCATTGAGCGCATCGCTTTTCATGGGAACACCGAGCACGGGTACAACCGTGTGAGCGGCAATCACTCCGGCGAGGTGAGCCGCTCCGCCGGCCGCGGCAATAATAACTTCAATACCACGAGAAGCTGCGGTCGCGGAAAACTCTGCAGCCAATTGCGGCGTGCGATGAGCTGACATTACGCGGCATTCATGTGCTACGCCAAACTCCGTGAGGGTTTCGTCGGTATGACGCATTGTTTCCCAGTCAGACTTGCTGCCCATGATCACCGCAACCAAAGGCTTCTGATTGCTGATTGCTGATTGCTGATTGCTGATTTTTGAAACCCGACGATTCGGTGATCCAACTACCTTCCGGGGCATCGTTTGGCCTTCCCTTTTGAAATAGTCTTGCTTCCAGTTTTGGAAATCCGCAATCCGCAATCCGCAATTCGAAATTCTTTTTACGCGCCCTGGTCGAGTGAATACCCACGCTCGCCGTCAAAGTTGCAAAGATTCTCCGTCTTGATGAAATCGAAGCCGGCATCGGCGAACCGTTTGAGCAGTGAGATTATCTGTGGATGCGATACTGTCCCACTTTCGGAGTCAGACAGAAAACGACAGCGCCAGTGGTCGGAACAAAACGTCTCCGCATGACCGCCGGGCCATACCTTAACGCCGCGATTGCTAATTATGTCGAGCTTTGTGCCGTCACCACTGAGTTTGCTTAGCGCGTCGCCCAGATCGTTGGCGGAGCCTTTTGTCCAATCCAAAAAAACGTCAACGCCGACGAGATCTTTCTTCACTCGAGTTTGCGTTGGCTCGACCACCTTTGCAGCCGGAGGTATTTCATCGGCAGATTTGTATT
>WNFV01009002.1_pt1 | contig 11153 bp, 8 predicted proteins | sample 5400101 | NCBI WGS metagenome assembly WNFV01 (sample SAMN13153361, study PRJNA577476) | soil metagenome | isolation source: 115 cm soil or saprolite under grassland replicate 1 | place: USA:California | collected 2016-06-15
CGTCAAGGCGGCGCTCGAAAGCAGGAGCGATCGAAGCGATCGCGAGCAGGCGGTACGCGCGCACCGACTCAAGCCGGCCCTTGAGCTCGAGATCTCCGAGGGCTTCGAACACCGCGGCGTGATCGATCAGGCGGCCGGCACGCGTACCGACGACGGCCTCGTCAGGCCCGGCCGCCTCTGCGAGCCGGGCGGCGATGCCGACTGCTTCGCCTGCCACGAATCGTCGACGCGAGACGCTCGGCGTCGCGACGACCTCGCCCGTTTCGATGCCGATCCGTACGTCGAGGGAGACGCCGTGGTCCTCCACGAGCCTGGTCTTGAGGGCGCCCATGTCCGTCAGGATGTCGAGCGCTGCGCGTGCTGCACGAAGCGCATCGTCTTCGTGAGAGACCGGCGCTCCGAACGCCGCCATGACCGCATCCCCGGCGTACTCGTCAACCGTCCCGCCATGCCGTGTGATCGCTGCAGAGACGATCGTGAAGTAGCGGCGCAACTCCTGCGCGGCTGCCTCTGCGTCGAGCACTCCCACGAGCGCGAGCGATTCGACATTCGCGTGGAGGATCGTAACGAGGCGGCGAAACTGCATGGCAGGTGCCGGCGCGGCCACGCCCGGTAGAAGCGCCTCGTCCTGCCGCAGGATGGCGGCTTCGAGCGCCTTCAGCGCAGGGCCGGGCTCGATCCCGAGCTCCTCGACGAGGGTGTCTCGCGCCCGCCGGTAAGCGGCGAGCGCGTCGGCTTGCCTGCCGGAGCGGTAGAGCGCGAGCATGAGTTGCGCGCGAGGCCGTTCGCGCAGCGGCTGCGCATCGACGAGCGTCTCGAGCTCGGAGACGAGCTCTGCGTGACGGCCGAGCGCGAGATCGGCTTCGATCCTGTCCTCGAGTGCCACGAGACGGACGTCTTCGAGCCGCGAGATTTCGACCTGCGCGAACGGCTCGTACAGGAAGTCCGCGAGCGCCGGTCCGTGCCAGAGAGCGAGTGCGTCGCGCAGCAGGGTCCCGGCCGTGGCGAAGTCGCCTGCGTGGAGCGCGGCGCCGCCGTCGTCCGCGAGTCGCGCGAAGCGGTGGACGTCCACGCACTCGGGTTCGAGCTCGAGCGCATAACCGGACCCGCGTGTGGTGATTGCCGCGGCGCCTAATGCAGTGCGGAGCTGTGAGACGTACACCTGGACGGCGTGCGCTGCTGTGTCCGGAGGTTCGCCCGGCCAGAGGTTGTCAACGAGCCGGTCGACAGATACGACGCGGCCCGGTTCGAGCGCAAGGGCGGCGAGAAGCGTGCGCGGCTTCGCCCCGCCGAGCGCGACGGGACGGCCATCGCGCAGCGCTTCCAAGGGACCGAGAAGGCGAACTTCGATCTGTTGGTCGCGTGCCTGGAGCGCCCCGCCCATTCGCCTCCTGTGCGTTTTCAACCGCAAGCTTCTCACGGAGGGTCGGCCATTGCGGTGCCGCCTTGCGCCAGGCCGCAGGACCACCCGAGACCGGTGCCTCGGTCATCACTGGCGTTGAGCGTTTGTTGAGCGGCGCCGCGCACCGTGTCGCAATGAACGCGACGCGGCTAGCGGGAGCATTTTTGGTAGCAACGTTCGTCGCCGGCGTCCCTCCGGCGGGAAGCATGGGAGCCGGATCACCGCAAAGCGCACCGTCGAGCTCTGTTGCGCTCGCGAGCGGTGCGCGGGCGTACCCGTGGCCGGTCAGGCCTTTCAAACGAACCCATCCCGTGCGTGCCGTGTTCGGCGACCCGCGGACATCGTTTTTACACAGCCTCCACGGAGATCCTTTGGCTGGGACCGGCGGTTTCTCGTTCCATGACGGAGTCGACATTGACGCGCCGAGCGGGACGCCGGTGTATCCCGTACTCTCCGGCACCGCTCATCGGTACCAGGAGGGTGTCGAAGTCGCGGTCGCCGACGGCCGCCGGTTCATCTACCGGCACATCGCTCCGCTCGTCCGTCCGGGCCAGGCGGTGATAGCCCAGCGTACGGTTCTCGGACGCGTGCGGAACTGGGCGCAGGAGTTGCATTTCACGGAGCTATCCGCCGACGGACGAATCGTCAATCCGCTGCTGGCTGGACATTTGACGCCGTACCAAGACACGACCCGGCCAATCGTCGCGGCTGTCATCACGCGCGACGCGCGCGGCAACACGCTGGAGCCCTTCGACGTGCACGGCCAGATCACGTTCATTGCCAATGCCTCCGACCTTCCGATGGCCTTGGTCCCACGCGCGATCCGCGGATTCCCGGTCACCAGCTTCGCGCGCGACCGTTTCTCTGTCGTACCCGCGGCGTTGACGTGGTCGCTGTCGAGGGTAAACGGCCAGACGGTAGTAGGCCAGCGTACTGCGGTCGACTTTCGCCGCGGTGTTCCACCGGAGGTGTCCTTCTGGCGGGTCTACGCGCGGGGCACTTATCAGAACCGAGCTCCCATCGTGCCGCGGTACCACAAGCTGATGCCAGGGCGCTACCTGTTCACGCTGACGCCGTTCCCGCTCGACACGCGGACGCTGCGCGACGGCGTCTACGCCATCACCGTTACTGCGATCGACGTGCGCGGGAACCAGGGCACACTCGTCGAGCGCATCGAAATCCGAAATCGTTTGCCCGCCGCACGTTAATGATGCTGTTTGGCCATCGGGTTCGACCCGCCGGCGCCATGGTGGCTCTGTGCAGCGCTTGAACACACGAAGTGCCCTGCTGCTCGGCGCGACGCTTCTTGTCCCGGTTGGTGCCGGCTGCAGCATCGGGAGCAACAAGCCGTCGCGCGCTGAGACTGGAGCCTCTTCGACAACGCTTCCGTCCGTCCGGCCGCGGTCTGGTTCCACCGCGGCCCGGTCTCCAGCTTGGCCGCAGTACGGCCGCGTTCCGACGCGGACCGGCGTTGCCGAGCGATCAGCGGTCCAGCCGCCGTTCCGGGTCCGTTGGACGATAAGCGCGGGCAGCTACGTCGAATTTCCGCCGGTCCTCGGCGGCGAGCGACTATACGTCGGGACGGACCGGGGCCGGATCTTGGCTGTCGACGCTGCAACGGGCGCGGTTAAGTGGATGCGCGAGACAGGTCGCTGCATTGCGGCGTCAGCGGCGATCAGGAGCGGGCTTGTGTACTTCGCAATGATGGATCCTCCACCCTGCGGCGACCAGCCGACGTCCGGCCGAGTGTTCGCTGTACGCGCGAAGACCGGCCGCACGGTTTGGACTGTCCACGCCGGTGTCATGGAGTCATCTCCACTCGTCGTCGGTCGGACGGTGTACGTCGGCTCTTGGGACGGCAGGCTCTACGCCCTCGACGCGAGCAGCGGGCGACTGCGCTGGTCGTTCAAGACAGGCGGCAGGGTGAAGGGCGGAGCGGCGTACGCCGGCGGCACTGTCTTCGTCGGCTCCTACGACGGGCGCGTCTACGCGCTTGCTGCCTCGAGCGGAAAACTCCGCTGGGTTGCAGACGTGGGCACGCCCGTGTATGCGACGCCGGCAGTCGCCAAACAGTCGGTCATCGTTGGAACCCTCGGTGGAACGGTGTACGCACTCGACGCCTTGACCGGGCACACCGAGTGGATCCGGCCGACAGGCTCGTACGTGTACTCGTCGCCCGCGATCTGGCACGGAACAGCATACGTCGGCTCGTATGACCGTCACCTCTACGCGCTCGACCTGTCTTCGGGCGCTGTCCGATGGTCCTTCGATGCCGGCGCGCCGGTGTCGGGTACTCCGACCGTCGTGAACGGCGTGGTGTACTTCTCGCGTTGCCTTGGCTGTATCGCGGGTGTGGCGTTACACCTGCAACGTCGGACGTTCGGTCTCGACGCGCAAAGCGGACGGCGAGTCTGGACGTTTCCGGACGGGGAGTACACACCTCTGGTGGCCGATCGCCAACGCGCCTACCTTGTCGGCCACACGCACATTTATGGTCTCGGCGCTCACGGCGGGTGAGGATTTGAACCGGGGCCGTCGCATTTGTGGCGCGACAGACGTTGAGCGTTTCTTGAGCGCGGCCGCGCAGGCTTCCTCCCATAGCCAGAAGCGTCGCACCCACGCGGCGCAGCAAGGGAGTAGAGATGTCGACGTTCCACAAGCTGAATCAGGCGCGTTCCCGCGCGGAACCCGGCGAGGATCGGGACGGGCGTTTGCGGGGATGCGGGAGATTGCGAATGTGGCTTTGCGGCGGCCGGAAAGGACCAACCATGCGCGCATTTTTGGTCGTTCTCTCGATTGCCATCGCCGCGCTAGCCGCGCCGTCCTTCGCGGCCGGCGACGAAGCGGCGCCGGTCGGGCCCGCAGCAGCCGAAGATGGATACGTCGCTCCCGTCTGCGACGACCCCGACATCAGCACGCTGGCCGTCTCGGACTGCACGGGTGCCGAGGCCGTGCCGTCGCTCGACCCGGACGACGTTGCGAATCCTCCCTCCGTGGAAGAGTTGACGGCGAAAGCCGAGGCTGCCGCAGCGCTCGAGCCGAGTCCGGCGGACCTGCCGACGTTCTGTCGGCTCCACGCGAACATCTATTTCTACACCTCGTCCGACTGGCTCCGGCTCGGGCAGAAGCTCCAGGCCAACGCCTCGCCGTGTGCTGACTACTACATCTCGATCCCCGGCCTCGCTGGGGACAAGACCCAGCTCCGCTGCGCCCAAGACGATGTGATCCGAGCGCTCGGATCACGGTTCCACCCGGTGGTCGAGTTCCACTTCCAGGACTGGCACGACTGGTGGACGGCGCGTGGCAAGACTCCGGCCGACGCCGCGCACGAGTTCCTGCACAGGGTCCGCGACTGCGGCTACGACTTCACGAGGGGCGAGACGTGGTCGCTGAACGAGATGCACTCGGGCATCTCGCGAGATCTGCCGGGCGCACGCGGCAACATGCGCATGCTGCTCAACACGTTGCACGCGGGTCTGCCGGAGATGCCGGCGTCTCGCGGGATCATCTGGGTGATCGGCGTCGGTCACGGCTCGCAAAACCTCGGCGTCTATAAGGGACTCGTGCAGAGCTGGCTCCAGGACTCCGCGTTCTGGGAGGACATGGCGCGCGACGTCTCGGTCTGGGGCCAGGAGGCCTATCCGAACATGCTGTTCTGGGGTGACGCCGCCGCCTCGCGCAACGCGCGCACGCGGAACCTCAGCCTCTTCCTGGAGCACCCGCTGCTGCTTGCCGAAGCGGGGCCCCCGACGGTCACGACCTCGCTCGACTTCCTCGAGCAGACGTACGTCCCGCTCGGGAGCGCGGCGTGGCCGTACAAGAGCGGCTACGGAAACACGTGGTTCTCGGACGACAAGATGAAGCGCTTCATCTCCGAGCAGACCTTCGCTGTGAAGCACTTCTCCCAGTCGCGGCCACACGCGGCGCCCGACGCCCGGTTCGCGCTGGCGTGGGCCCCGAACACGCAGTGCGGCACCGACCTCTGCAAGCCGGCCAGCATCTTCCAGCAGCGTACCGCCGGCATTCTCGAGCGGCTCGCGAGCGCGATCCGCGAGTCCTACGAGTTCGGTGGCGGCTCGCAGGTTGGCGCCTGCGGCACGCCCGGCGACTATTCGTGGTGTGACGCCGACATCGACGGCGCCGTGTTCAACCCGCTCTGGTCAACATTCCCGGACTGGTGACGAGAGGGCGTCCTCCACGGGCGCCCTCTTTTCCATCCGCCGTGCGAGGCGCCTGCGCATGCGCAACGACCACGGCTGGCCGGCGTGTCGCGGGCGACCCAGATGTGAGGAGGAACGTTCGCGCTTCCCGGCGGAGCCATTCGCGTGCAACGAGGCGGACCGACTTCGACGTCACGAGACGCTGCGGCAAGGCGAATTTTCTACACGGACCGTTTCGGCCGCCTTATGCGGACGCTGCAAGCGAGCCGACTTTCCTTGCCCTGCGGCGTGCGCGCAGAGGCTCCCAATCGGTCGACGAAATGGCACAAACCCTGAAATCGCGATGGGCCGGGCAGGGATCGAACCAGCGACCTTGGGATTAAAAGTCCGGCCCGACTAGCTGAAGCGAACTGCGCAAGACTGAAATGTGCTGCAAATCGCGCCGCTCATCGTTGCAACGAACTGCAGCGAAATGCACCGCACGAAGACAAGTCTGTACGCCCACTGTACGCCGCACGTCGTTGACTCTGTAGACAACACATCGGCGACGTTGCCGCGACTTCCGTCCGGATGATCCGCATTGAGTGAGAGCAGCTCGCGCACTCGGCCGTCGTCTCGCTCGCACACCGCCACCGAGACCTCTCGTGCTGAGCGGGCGCGCCAAAGGCGGAAACTTCGCCCGTGGGAGCGTCCGCGATGATCTCATCCCGCGTTTCGCTAGTCGAAACGCTAAACCCTCCTACTACCTCGGCACGGCGTCGATCCGGGCGGTGCCGCCCAGGTAGAGATCGATGACCTTCGGGTCGTGCAGGAGGGCCGTACCGGTTCCCTCGAACCGGTTGCGTCCGAGATCGAGGACGTAACCGCGACCCGACATCGCCAGCGCGCGACGCGCGTTCTGTTCGACCATCAGGATCGGCACGCCGGCTGCGTTGATCTCGCGAATCTTCGCGAAGATCGTCTCCATCGAGAAGGGCGACAGGCCGGCCGAGGGCTCGTCGAGCAAGAGCAGATCCGGCTCCGCGACGAGCGCGCGCGCCATCGCGAGCATCTGCCGCTCCCCGCCGGACAGCGTCCCCGCCCGCTGGCGACGGCGCTCCCGGAGACGAGGGAAGAGATCGAGCACCTTCGGCAGGCGCGGCTCCGCGTCCGCCCCGAGTGCCGTGGCGCCGAGCACGAGGTTCTCCTCGACGCTGAGCGTCGCGAACACGTTCTCGCGTTGAGCGACATAGCCGATGCCCTGCGCGACGATGCGGTGCGGCTTCGTCCCGGTGATTTCCTCGCCGCGCAGCAGCACCGAGCCTTCGCGCGCCGCGAGCAAGCCGATCACCGCTCGGATCAGCGTCGACTTGCCTGCGCCGTTCGGGCCCACGATCGTGACGATCTCGCCCGGCATCACCGTGAGATCGACGCCGTGGAGGATGTCCACATCGGGGGCGTAACCAGCGACGAGCCCGCGGGTCTCGAGAACGGGGCCCGCGGCGCTCACCCGACCACCAGCTTGCCGAGGTACGCCTCAACGACCGTCTCGTTCTTGCGCACCTCCTGCGCGGACCCTTGGGCGATGACGCGGCCTTGCGCCATCACGATCACGTGGTCGGAGTGGTTCATCACGACCTCCATGTCGTGCTCGACGAAGAACACTGTCGTCCCGTCACGCGTGCGGATCTCCTCGATGTGCTCGAGCAGTCGGCGCCCGAGCGTCGGATTCACCCCGGCGAGCGGCTCGTCCAGGAGCACCAGGCGCGGCGCGAGCATGAGCGCGCGCGCAAGCTCGAGGAGCTTGCGCTGGCCGCCCGAGAGCGTGCCGGCATATTCGCCGGCGTGCCCGCTCAGATCGAAGGTCTCGAGCAGCTCGAGCGCGCGCGTTCGCGCTTCACGTTCTCGCCGGCGCGCCGCGAAGGGCCTCACGAGCCAGCCGCCGAGCCGCTCGCCCGGGTGACCGGGCGCTGCGAGCAGCATGTTGTCGAGCACGCTCATCACGTTCAACGTCTTTGTCAGCTGGAACGTCCGCACGAGCCCGCGGCGTGCGATCGCGTAGGCCGGCAGGTGGTAGATCGACCGGCTGTCGAGGCGGATCGCGCCGCCAGCTGCCCGCTCGAAGCCTGAGACGATGTCGAAGAGCGTCGACTTGCCCGCCCCGTTCGGGCCGATCAGCGCCGTGATCGAGCCGCGCTCGATGCCGAAGCTCGCGCCGTCCACGGCGCGGACGCCGCCGAATCGCTTCTCGACCCGCTCGACCTCGAGGATGGCGTCACTCACCTAGCAGCATCTCCTGCCTATTGCCGAAGATCCCCTGCGGCCGGAACGCCATCAGCAGGATGAGGACTACACCGACAATGATGAAGCGGATCGCGGCGACCTTGTCCGCCGCGAGGGGCAGCTCGACGTAGCGCGTGCCTTCGAGCAGCGTCATCAGGACGACGGAGCCCACGAGCACGCCGAAGTAGCTCCCGAATCCGCCGAGAATCACGATCACGAAGCCGAAGATCGTGAAGACGGGATCGAACTCGTCGGGCACGAGCAGCGTCAGGTTGAGCGCGAGGACGAAGCCCGCGATTGCGGCGAGCGCCGCCGACAGCGCGAGTGACTGCAGCTTGTACGCGAGCGTGTTCTTCCCGAGCGCCCGGGCGGCATCCTCGTCCTCGCGGATGGCGCGCAGGACGCGTCCCCACGGCGTGCGAACGACGGCGGCAACGAGCAGCGTGAGCACGATGAACAGGGCCCAGCTGACGAGGAGCAGCGGAAAGAGAAAGCTCGTGACGTGGATGCCGTGGTCGTTCAGCCAGCCGCCGAGCCGCACCGAGAGCGTGACCCAGTCGCCGCTGTAGCCGAGCAGTCCCTGGCTTCCGTTGGTGAGGCTGCGTGTGTTGTCAGTGAGGTAGCGGACGATCTCGGAGAACGCGAGCGTCGTGATCGCGAAGTAGTCCGCCCGCAGCCTGAGCGATGGCAGCCCAACGAGAATCGCCGCGACCATCGACGCGGCGATCGCCGCCGGCATCGCCCACCACCAAGACCAGCCCTCCTTCACGACGAGGATCCCCATCGTGTACGCGCCGATCGCCATGAACCCCGCCTGCCCGAAGTTCGTGATCCCCGTCGTGCCGACGTTCAACTGCAGGCCGAGCGAGAAGATCCCGTACGTCGCCGCGAGGACACCGACGCCGATCCAGAAATCGGCGCCCGCGAACGCGTGGAACGTGATCGCGGTCGTCATTCGGCGCTCCGGGCGTGGCCGAAGATCCCCTGCGGCCGCAGGATCAGCACGAGGATCATCGCCCCGAAGCCGACCGCGACCTTGAGGTTCACCGGCACGACGAGCGTCGACCACTCCTGGACGAGACCGATCAGGATTCCGCCCGCGAGGGCCCCGTACGCGTCGCCGATGCCGCCGACGATCACCGCAGCGAAGATGCTCAGCACGATGCCGAACCCGAGGTTGGGCGTGATCACGCCGATGGAGGCGCCGTAGACGACACCGGCGAGGCCCGCGAGGCCGCCGGCGAGCACCCAGGTGTAGAGGATGATGCGGTCCGTGTCGAGGCCGGTCGTCGCCGCGAGCTCCGGGTTGTCCGAGAGCGCACGGATGTGCATGCCGAGTCGGGTGCGGCTGAGCATCGTCGCCAGCGCCACGAGTGCTGCAAACGCGAGGATGACGACCCAGAGCTCGGTTCGCCCGATGTGCAGGCCGTGGAACGTGACGGACGACGTGACGTTCGCGCCGAGCTGGCGCACGTCGGTTCCCGCGATGAGCTGAATGACGTTGCGGATCACGAACGCGAGCCCAAGGGCCATCAGCAGCAGCTGCATCACGCCCGCGCCTTTGCGGCGCATCGGACGCCACATCACCATCTCGATGGCGAGCGCGAGCAGAGCCGTCGTGACGAACGCGAACGGAAGTGCCAGCCCGAGCGGAAAGCCGAACGCGGAGCGCGCGACGATCGCCATGTAGGCGCCGAACGTCAGGAACTCGCCGTGCGCGAAGTTCACGAGCTTCAGCACGCCGTAGACGAGCGTGAGCCCCGCGGCACCGAGCGCGAAGTACGCGCCGGAGACGAGCCCGTTGATCGTCGCCTGCACGAGGTCGTGCGGCCCTTCGACAACGGCGAGAACGGCCGCAGCCAGTGCCATCGTGGCGCCCACGAGCAGGAGCGGCACCGGCAGCTGCTCGGCGCCCGACCGTTCGTCGCGCGTCGTGTCAGGTGCGGTGGCGCTCACGCTGCGCAGTATCCGCGGTCAGCGATCCAGGAGAAAGAGCGGCCGGCCGATGCGTGCCTCCATCCTGAACGAGCGGTCGAGCCGGATTCCGTCGACCTCTTCGCGCACCCGCTGGATCATCGCCGCGATCACGTCGAGGTTGTCGACCTCGTACTGAACATAGATCGAGTAGTCGAGCGACGACGGCTGTCCCGTCACGAAGTAGTCGTCGTCGAACGAGTAGAGCAGCCGTGCGCCACGCGCTTCCCACTCGTCGAAGAACGTGCGCAGCCTGCCCAGGATGCGTTCGCGCTCGGCGTTGCCGGACTGGTACCAGCCGTGCGCGGCCGCGGCGAGGAGCATCACGCGGTAGGGCGGCTGGAACGCGGGAGGCACGTATTCCATCGGCGTCCTTCTCTGTGTCTGGAATCGAATTTGACCGTGCGCTAAGGTCGCCTATCAAACCAGGATCCGCGTCACGAACAGGGAGGAAGAGCATGAAGGCCCACCTTGCTGGTCGGTTCGGCGTTCTCGCACTCGCGGGTGTCCTCGCGGCAACGGTCGGTGGCAGCGCGGCCGCGCATCCAGACGGCAGCGCGGGGCCGAAGGCCGGATTCACGCTCACGGTCGGGACGACGCTCTCCCTGACGGGCGACGGCGCGGTGTTCGGACCCGCGTTCCAGAAGAGCGCGCAGCTCGCCGTCGACCGCGCGAACAAGGCGCTCCTGCGTGACGGGATCAAGGACATCACGGTCAAAATCGAATCGGCGGACGACGGGTCGACGCCCACCTCGGCGGTGAACGCCGCGCGGAAGCTGATCGGCGACGGCGCCACCTGCATCGCCGGCTCGATCCAGTCCGCGAGCACGATCGCGATCGCCAACGGAGCCACGGTCCCGGCCGGCGTCGCGCAAATCGCCCCGGCCTCGACGAGCGCGACAATCACGGACCTCAACGACAACGGGCTCGTCTTCCGGATCGCCCCTTCCGACGTTCTCCAGGGCCCGGTGCTCGCCGCGGCGCTGCAGAAGGAGATCGGCAAGGGCAAGACAGTCTCTTTCGCGGCGCGCAACGACGCATTCGGAGCCGGCCTGATCAAGTCGACGGAAGCGGCGTGGAAGAAGCTCGGGGGCAAGGAAACACACGGGCCGGTCCTGTACGACCCCGGCGCTGCGAGCTACGACTCGGAAGCGCAGCAGATCGTCGCCGGCAGTCCCGACGCCTTCGTGATCCTCGACTTTCCGGCGACGTATGCGAAGGTCGGCGCCGCCCTGCTGCGGACCGGCAAGTTCGACGCGAACAAGCTGTTCGTCGGCGGCGGCCAGCCCGCAACCATCCCGCCGGCCGTCCCCAAGGACTCGATGGAGGGCGCCCGCGGCACCCGGCCGGCCGTT
>WNFV01009007.1_pt1 | contig 11150 bp, 10 predicted proteins | sample 5400101 | NCBI WGS metagenome assembly WNFV01 (sample SAMN13153361, study PRJNA577476) | soil metagenome | isolation source: 115 cm soil or saprolite under grassland replicate 1 | place: USA:California | collected 2016-06-15
ACTGGAAGGCCGCATCGAGAAGGTCCGCTTTCTGACCCCGGACGTCGCCGTCGTCACCGCCTATGGGCACATCGTCTACCTGGACGGCCGATCCAGTGATGACGACAAGCGAACCATCTACACCGTGACCGCCCAGAAGTTCGGTGGCGGCTGGATCTTCGTCGGCTACCAGAACACGCCGCTAAAATCCTGGTAAGCAAGGGAGGCTCAAGCGGCCGGCTGGGGTGAGCGGTTGGCGTGGGTGGCCGCGGCGGAACCAACGTCGACTACCTCGAGGTACAAGCGTAGACAAGGGACTGCGCCTGCAGGCCGGGGTGGTGGTCTCCGGGCGCGGTGGCCAGGTACGCGGCGCTGACCAGCGCGTTGTCCGCGCGCGGCCTAGCCTGAGACGAAGTCGACCACTTCGGCAACCACGTCTGGGTCGCGCAGCAGCCGGCGGTGGCCGAGGCCGGACGTGACGTGCAGCTGCGATCCGCACCAGGCCTCAGCGATCGCAACGCCGTCGGCGACCGGCGTGGAAGTGTCGTCGCGGTCGTGAACGATCAGCGTGGGCGGCACCGCCAACGCGCGGCCGATCTCGGGCACGTCGAAGTGGTGCATCGGCACGCCGACGCGACGTTCGACCCGCGCGACCAGTCGCCGGTGGGTCCGCTCTCCGAAGCCGAGCGCGGCGGCGAACTGGCGGGCGTACGACGCCGGGCTGGCCATCGGGGCCAGGAGGGCGACCCGGCCGGCGGGCAGGCCGGCGTTCAGCGCGACCGCGGTGGCGGTGCAGCCCATGGAGTGGGCGACGATGCCGTGTGCCGGCCCGTACCTTGCCACGACCGTTGTGAGGGCCGCGGCAAACTCCGGGATCGACGACGAGCGAGGCCCGTACGCACCCGGAGCGGACCTGCCATGACTCGGCGCGTCGAACGCCACGACCCGATAACCACGCGCGACAAGCGGTGGTACGAACGCCGCGAGCTGACCGGCATATCCGGCCCAGCCGTGCATGAGGTAGATCGCCGGTCCGTCGCCCCACACCTCGCCGATCACGTCATGGCCCTCGACGTCGAGTGCGAAGGGCGTGCCCGTTGCCGACCGGACGGTTCGTGGCGCCTGCCCGTCGTTCGGACGGGGCAGGGTGAACCAGATCCGCTCAGCCCAACGGGCGCCCAGCCCAGGCGCCGTGCGCTCGAGCAACCGGAACGCGGCACGCACCGGTGGCGGGGCAGCAAAGAAACGAACGATCGTGTTTTTCTGTTGGTACGGATCCGCCACAGCAGTCATCGCGGGGAGCCTCTCTGGTCAGTCGGACGGTGTGCTGCGCGCCGCAACGAGCAGCGCCTCGAAGGCGCGTCGGGCACGCGACTCGGCCCGCCCGTCCCCGAGCAGTCGGGCGGTGTGGTGACAGGCGAGGATCACGCCGTAGAAGTCCTGGGCGAACTGGTCGGCATCGGCATCGGCGCGGAAGTGCCCTTCGACGATGCCGGTACGGAAGATCGTCGCGATCATGTCGAACAGGTCGCGCTGGTCGCGGACGAGTCGATCGCGTACCCCACCCGGTTGGTCGTCGAACTCGGTTGCCGCCGCCACGAACGGACAGCCCCCGGGTAGCGCGTCCCAACGCAGCCAGCGGTCGAGCAGCTCGCGTACCCTCGGCTCACCGCGCGGCGCGCGCAGCGCCGGTCGCGCCACGGCCTCCTCGAACCGCACCCGCGCGTGCTCGAGGACCTGCAGCTGCAGCGCCTCCTTCGACCGGAAATGGCCGAACAGGCCGCTCTTGGACAGCTGCGTCTGCTCGGCGAGCGAGCCGATTGTCAGCCCGCTCAGGCCCACTCGGCGCGCGATCTCGACCGCTTGATCGAGTACCGCGAGCCTGGTCTCCTCACCCTTTCCCACTCGACCAGAAAAGCACGACCGTGCGGAGATGGCAACCCTGGAGCCCGGGTCCGTCGAATCGACCCGCGTCAGCCCGCGGTTGTAGTCGGTCGCCCGTCACCCACCCGAACGCGACCCACGAGGCAACTACGCACGCCACACCGGCGCGCAGGGCGAACCGCGCCTCGCCGATACCGCCGGCGTCCGGTCGAGGTCGGTGGCCCGGTCGCGGATGCCTGCGACTGGAGCGGCATGGGTCATCCACGTGGATATCCTTCAGGAACGCCGTGGACTGTGCGGGTCGGCCTTCCGGGCGGAAGGAGCGGGGATGCGGTACGAGATCGTCGCGGCGGTCTATCGGGACCTGGAGCGGGCCAGCGCTCGGTTGGAGATGATCGACCGCCTGGCCGGGCTGTTCGCCGAGGCGCCGCGGGTCCTGCTGCCCACGGTGGCGTTGCTGTGCCAGGGGCGGATCGCGCCGGACTTCGCCGGGGTGGAGATCGGCCTGGCCGAGCGGCTCGCCGCCCGGGCGGTCGCGCAGGCCGCCGATGTGCCGGCCGAGCGGGCGATTGCTGTTGCGCGGGAGACCGGCGACCTGGGCCTTGCCGCGGAGCGGCTGCTGGCGGCCGGGTCCGGGTCCCGGCCGGCGAGCCTGCAGGTCGAGGTGGTCTTCGACACGCTGCACGAGATTGCCGCCGCGGGCGGGTCCGGCTCGCAGGGGCGCAAGCTGGCGCTGCTGGCAGCGCTGCTCGGCCGGGCGATGCCGCTGGAGGCGCGCTACCTCGTCCGGACGGTGACCGGGACGCTACGCCTGGGGATCGGCACGGCCACGATTCTGGATGCGCTCGCGCAGGTGCACGCCGGCGGCCGTCGGGCCCGGCCGGTGCTGGAGCGCGCCTACAACATCTGCTCCGACCTCGGGCTGGTCGCCTCGACCCTGGCCGACGGCGGGCTGGCTGCGGTGGAGCGGATCCAGGTGCGCGCGGGCAACCCGGTACGGCCCATGCTGGCCCAACGGCTGTCCAGCACCGCGCAGGTGCTCGCCAAGCTCGGCGGAAGCTGCGCGGCCGAGTACAAGTACGACGGCATCCGGGTGCAGGCCCACCGCACCGCCGACGGGCGGCTGGAACTGTTCACCCGCCGCCTGGAACGCATGGCCGGGCAGTTTCCCGACATCGTGGAGCTGCTCGACGCCGCCCTGGGGCCGCGCGAGGTGATCCTGGAGGGCGAGGTGGTCGCGTTCGACCCGGCATCCGGCGAGCTGCGGCCGTTCCACGAGGTCATGTACCGACGGCGCAAGTACGGCATCACCGAGGCGATCGACGAGGTACCGGTGAGCCTGTTCTGCTTCGACCTGCTCTACGCCGACGGCCAGGACCTCACCCGCCTGGCCTACCTGGAGCGGCGGGCGCGGCTGGCCGCGGCCGTCACCACGTCGGCACGGCTGCGGCTGGCCACCGCCGACCAGGTCACCGACATCGCGGATCTTGAGGCGATGTTCGCCCAAGCCGTGGCCGACGGTTGCGAGGGACTTGTCTGCAAGTCCCTCGCCCCGAGTGCCGGGTACCAGGCCGGAGCGCGCGGCTGGTTGTGGATCAAACTCAAGCGTGACTACCGCACCGAGCTCACCGACACCCTGGACCTGGTGGTGGTCGGTGCGCTGTACGGACGCGGCCGCCGCGCCGGCATCTACGGGGCCCTGCTGCTGGCCGCCTACGACCCGGCCACCGACGTGTTCCAGACGGTGACCAAATGCGGCACCGGGTTCAGCGACGCCGATCTGGCCGCACTGCCCGCACGACTGGCACCACTGGCCCGCGCCGACCGGCCAGCCCGGGTCGACGCCCGCCAGAACGCGGACGTCTGGTTCGAGCCCGGCCTGGTGCTGGAAGTCCTCGCCGCCGAGCTGACCCCGTCACCGAAGTACACCGCCGGACGGGGCCGGCTCAGCGACGACGCCGGGCTGGCAATGCGCTTCCCCCGCTTCACCGGCCGCTGGCGCGACGACAAGGCCGCCCAGGACGCCACCACCACCGACGAGATCCTCCAGATGTATCGCACGGCCCGCCACGCACCCACCGACGCCTAGCGCGGCACCAGCCCGCAGACGGTCCGCCCTCCGGCCGGTAGGACGCGACCGACCGGGAGCATGCGATGTGTTAGCGCAGGCTGTCCGAGCGTAGGCTGTCCGACGGGCACTATCGCGCCGGCTTCACCAGCCACCCCAGACGCGCGCCGATACCGCGGGCGACCGAACCCGGCTTCTGCTGCTCCCCGGCGAAGGAACTCACGGTCATCAGCGCCCCGGTCAGCACGGGGATCGCCCATTGGGCCACTCGCTGCTGCCGCTGGGCAGCCGCGACGTCCGAGGGCGTAGCGCCGTCCGGTTCAGTCGTGCCTTCGACCGGTACGCTTTCCGCCTTCTCCATCTTCTTGCCCAGGATCCGACTGTAGGCGGTCGCACCGAGGGCTGCGACGGTGAGCGCGGTCTTGGCCGCGCTCATCGCGCCGACGCCCTTCTGCGCGGCCACCCGAGGGCGCTCGGTCAGGAAGATGCCCGCCGCACCCACGAGATGAGAACCTATCGCGGCGAGATTTACCGGCGCCCACCGGTTCCAGCCAGCCGAGGAGATGTGCAGCCTTTCTGTCGGATCGTCGGCCTCGGCGGCGGCGCCGTTGAGACCCACCGCTCCCATGAGAGATCCGCCGAACCAGGCCGCGAGGCCAGCGTCGTGCATCGACCGCAGCACCGTGTGTTGATCAGACATTCTCGGTCCCTTCATCAGTGACTCAGCGCCGCTACCCGGCGAGAGCCCGCCTACACCGGTTCTGGATGAGCAACTTCGCACCAGGCGGGGCCGGGGAGATGGACGCACGTGTTGCGCATGCCGCGGCCGAGGATGGGTAGGCGTACCACCATGCCTGACGACCTTGGCGCGAAAGACCTGCCGGCCGGTTCGTCCTGGCGGCCGGTACCCCCGTACGGGTGGCGGGCGGTTGCCGCCGGCGACCGGCAACTGTCGCAGGGCCTGCGACGGCGACTTCGACCCCTACTGGACGAGGACAGCGTCGCCGAGCACGAGGTAGTCGGCACGGAGCCGCGCTGCGTGCCCCGGGCAGCTGCGCCCGTCGCGTGCCCGAGTGCCCAGCTACCGGCCAAGCGACCAGGCGGGCCCGGACGCAAATGCTCGCGATCGCCGCGGCGCTAGCGCAGGATGGGGCGAGGACGCCCACCCATCTGCCGCAGGACCGCCATGACCCGAGTCGCGACCTCGACGCAGCCGATGACCCGGTTCCCGGCGCGCGTCGCCAAACGGCCCGACCCGGTGCTGCTCGGCGTGGCGACGGCAGTCCTGGCCTACGACGTCGCCTGCGGCAGTCGCCTGGCCGGCCCGGGGATGCGGTCGCTCACCGGCTGGCTGCTGTTCGTGTCGTTCCACCTCGGGACCGCCGTCTTCGCGTACCGGATCGCCCGCGGCGCGGACGCGGCCCGGTCGGTGCGGCGGTTCTGGGCCGCGGTGGGCGTCGCCGCAGCGTCCTTCCTGGTCGGCGACGTCCTCCAGCTCACCGCCGTGATCCCTGATCCGACCGGGCACGAGACGGGCACGCCGGCGCAGGCGCTCTGCGTCAACATCGGCATCGCCGTGCTACTCGTCGTGATGCTCACCGCGCCGCTGGGTCTGCAGACCGCGGCCGAGCGGACCCGGTTCTGGCTCGACACCGCCACGGTGATGGCGGCAACTGCGGGTTTCGGCGTGTACTTCACGCTCGAACCGGACGCGGTCCCGCTGTCCCCGGCGCACCTGCTGCGCTGGGTGCTGGATGTCGTGTTCGGCCCGGTCGTCTTCCTGGTCGGTGTGTTCGTCGTGGTGAAGTTGGTCTCCGGCGGCGCTCCGCCGTTCACCCGACGCTGCGCGGTGATTCTCGCCGCGGCCGCCGCCATGCAGGGGGTAGCCGCGGGCCTGCAGCCGGTCGGGCCGTCGAACTGGATCGGTGTCCTCAACGTCACCGCCAATGGCCTGCTCGCGGCCGGCGCACGGGTGCAGCAGCTGCAGGTACGGGGGGATCCCGCCGTGCTCGGCCGCCACCACCGGCGCCCGTACAGTCGGCTGCCGTATCTGGCCATCGGTGCCACGTACGCCCTGCTCGTCACCGTCCTGGCCCGAGATGGACTCGACGGCCGCGCGTGGGGGGTGCTCAGCGCGGCCATCGTCAGCACTGGCCTCGTCGTCGTCCGCCAGCTCGCCGCGTTCGCCGAGAACGCGCACCTGCTCAGCCAGCTTGACCGAAAGGTGCACGAACTCAACCAGACCGAGGAGGTACTGCGCGCCTCCCTGCGCGAACGGGACGACCTGGCAGCGGAGCTGCGCCATCAGGCCTTCCACGACAGCCTCACCGGCCTGCCAAACCGCGCGCTGTTCGTCGACCGGGGTAGAGACCGCGCTCGGCCGGGCCGGGCGCATCGGCGGCGAGGTCGTCATCCTGCTGATCGACCTGGACGACTTCAAGCCGGTCAACGACCGCCTCGGCCACGCCAGCGGCGACGAGCTGCTCAAACAGGTCGGGCAGCGCCTGCGCCGGTGCTTACGCGAGACCGATACGGCAGCGCGTATCGGCGGGGACGAGTTCGCGGTGGTGCTCGAGGAGCCGGTCGCCGAGGGCTTCACCGTGGTGGCGGAACGCGTGCTGCGGGCGCTGCAGACACCATTCGTGGTGGGCGAGGAGCAGGTCGTAGTGCACGCCAGCGTGGGCGTGGCGGTCGACCGGAACGGCGCGCACGAGAGCGGCGACCTGCTGCGGGAGGCCGACGTGGCGATGTATGCCGCCAAGCATCAAGGCAAGGCTGGTTTCCAGGTGTTCACCCAGGTCAGCCCGCCCGGTCTTCGACGGCCGGGTCACGGCTGACCGAGCTGCCGAGGCTTCCCATGCCCATTTGCTTGCGGCGTGAGGTTGGTCGGGCGGCGGCCATGGACGCTCCAGCGTCTCGCCGGGCTCCACGCTCAGTTAGGCAGCAAGCCAGCGGATGTCGGCCGAGTCGGCGGTGTGCCCCGCCCTTCTGCCAGTGCGCCTCGTCAGCGTTGTCCACGGTCACCATCATCTCCGCCACCTTCTCGCGCAATGCCACTAGCGGGATCGTCTCGACCGGTGGTCGGGCACCATCGTTCATCACGAACCGGGCGAGGAACCATAGCCGCTCCTTCGCCAGCCGGGAGCCAGGTAGGACCGGCAACATCCGACGCTTGATCAACATGGCGAGCCGGTCACGGAGGCGATCTCTTGTCCAATGCCATCGTCCGAGAGGGGCGTACGGAAAGAGGAACTGCGTCCAGCTGTTCCAGCTGGGCGCCAGCGGGCACGCCCGACGGCCTGGCGGCGCTGACCGCGCGCGAGCGGGAGGTGCTCGCCCTGATGGCCGAGGGCCAATCCAACGCCGGCATCACCGGCGCGCACGTCGTCTCGGCCGGAGTGGTCGAGAAACACGTGGCGAACATCTTCGTCAAGGTGGGGTTGCCGCCCTCGGAGGGCGACAACCGGCGGGTACTCGCCGTTCTGCGCTACCTCGGGTCCTGACCGCCCTAATCTGGGAGGCATCCGCCGCCCGTGACCACGTTGCCGACGCCGGCCGTGATGTGGTTCGGTCCGTCCTCGCCGAAGACGCAGGCCTGTCCGGTCCATCCGGCGAACAGCAGTCCGCCGGAGCCCGCGGGGTCCCGCCGTCCGGCGGGCCGTACCGTGATGTCGGTCAGGCCGGCACCGCCCAGGACCAGCTTGACCGAGTCCGCGTCGTACCGGTTCTCGGCACCCATCAGGGTGAGGCCCCTGACCACCTCGTCAGCACACGGCTGGTTGGCCGCCTGTACGTCCGCGGCGAGCGGGCGGCGGTTGCGGAAGAAGGCCTGGTCGGGGGTGTGCGTGCGCCGGAGTTCCTCGTTGAGACGGCGCAGCTTCTCCAGCTCCTGCGCGGTCGGTGATCGCACCGAGGTGTGCGGCTGCGCGGCCGGGGAGTCCAGCCCGGTGGACGGTGTGACCACGCCGGGCGGGGGCCGCGGTGACCTCTCGATACAGGTGGCGAGCTCCTCGGCGAAGCGCGGCGACGGCCGTCCGGCATGACCGCTGGCGCCGGGTGCGGCGCCGTCGACGCCGGGGCCCGCACAGCCCGCGACAAGGGAAGCGGTCACGACGACGCCAACGATTCCCCGTTTCACGCCAGTCACTCTATGGGGCGTGCGGTGCGGTGTACGCCCCCGTCGGCCCGCTGCCTGCGCCCGGCGGCCGCCAGCTCCGCTCGGGCGCTGGCGGTGAGGTCACAGGGTGTTGTGCGACGCGGCGCCCGCGGACGAAGTCGCCGCCCGCGCCCAACCGCTAGGCTCGCAAGCCCGGTTCGGGCTGTATGGCGTGCGTGCATTCGTTGATGGTGCCGCTGAGGATCGGTCGTCGTTGGATCTTCGTGACGGTCCGGTCGGTGGTTGGTAGGGGCGGGTTTGGCGGTTGCCGGGCGAGGGCGCGGTGTGTCGACCCAGGGTTCGGCATACGGGTTAGCCGGTGGCGCCTTCGGCGGGGTGCGGGTCCACGTCCATGCCGGCAATGGTGACGACCGCGTCGAACCCGGCGGTGAACTTCGCGTCTGGGTCGCGCAGCAGAAACCGTAGCTGGTCCGCGCGCTGGTCGAGGTCCATTAGCAGGTTCCGGGCCTGCTGGGCGACTCAGGCACCGGTTGGGTGGATCCGTTTGAAGAACACCGTGTCCATGGTGAAGAAGTCGCTGGCCACCACGGTGTGAGCCGCTAGGGCGCGGATCTCGGGGTCGATCAGTGGCCGGCTGGGCCGGGCATGCGCGAAGGTCCAATGCCGGGCGAGCAAATGCCGGTGCCAGCGCAGGAGGGTGGCCGGGGTGACGAAGAACGCCGACCAGCGGGCGCCGGGGGCCCTGCCGGGGCAGGGCCGCCAGCACGACGTGGTCCTCCGGGCGCAGTTGATCAGCCGCCGCGGTCCGCGGTGGTGAACCCGTTGCGGGTCTCGATCGTGTGGTCGTAGCGCGCGTCGCCGGTCAGCCGGTACCGCTCTTGCGAGGTGCCCGTCGCGTGCCGCTGGTCGCGCGGTACGCCGAGGGTGAACGACGCTTCGCCGTTGTAGGTGTCGTCCAGCCGGGTCAGGTGGACGCCGGCCGGGCCGGCCGTCGCGTCCGTCGCCGTGTCGGCGACCGTGATCGTCGTGGTGAGCCGGTCGGCGGCGTCGACGGTGATCGTGCCGTCGAGGGAGAACCGCAACGCCTCGGACGTCGCGCCGGCGTACGGGCTGCGCCCGGCGACGATCGAGGACGACTCATCGGTCCAGGTCGCCTGCAACGAGTCCGGGTTCTCGCCGTCGCCCCAGTGGTGCACGCTGTCGTTGCCGACGCGTTGCCGTACCGCCGTGGTGATTCGGCCGTGCGAGGTCGCCACCCAGCCGAGCGCCTGGAGGCTGTGCGCGCCGTGCGTCGTCACCCGGTGCTCGCCGCCCTCGACGGCGACCGTCGAGGTGTCGGTGAGGGGACCCTCGTGGTGTGCCAGCAGTCCGCCGGTGACCCGCGAACCGCCCGGGTCCCGCCAGGCCAGGAAGCTGATCGGGGTGTCCCAGCCGGGCTGCCCGGCCGGTACGCCGACGACCCGTACCGCCACTTGATGCGGTAGGCCGTCGGTGAGCACGCCGACGTAGGGGGACAGGTCGTAGGTGATCGGCCGGATGTCGAAGGCGCGCGGCGCGGGCAGCACGTACCACAGGAACGGGTTGGACCAGCCGCCCGTGTATACGTGCGGGAACGGTTCGGCGATGCCGGCGAGCCGGCCGTCGAGGAGCACCTGCACCTCGCGGTACGGCCCGGGGTCCACCGGACACGAGTAGCCCGACGCGGTTGGCGCCGTCAGGTACCAGAACTCCTCGCACCCGCCACCCGAGCCGGTCGCGTACACCTCGCCCAGCAGCCGCTCGGTGCTGCGCGGCACGGTCACGGTGCCGGTCAGGTCCTGGCCGTCGGGGTGGCTGACGCCCGCCAGTGGGATGGCGTCGGTGGCGGTCGCCGGTGCCGGGTGCCGGCGGTCGGCGGCGTAGAACGTCAGCGACACCTTGATGAACAGCACGCCGGTGTACGTGTCGTTGACGATGTTGCCCAGGAACATCGTCACCGTCCGGGGTGCGTGCAGCAGCGCCGCGTACCCGGTCACGTCCTTCTCCACCGACCAGGTGATGCCCTCCGGCGACGGTTCCGGCGTCGAGGTCTTGAGGACCATCACGTCCCCGATGGTCAGCCAGCCGAGCCGGTCGAACTGCCGGCCCTTGACCGCGCCGTCCAGGTGCAGCACCACCTTGGCCCACGGGCCTGGGCAGGCGGCGGGCGGGGTGAACGTGTTGACGTAGTTGCTGTAGTCGGCGAAGGCGTGGTCGACGATCGGCACCGTGCACGACGCCGTCGCCGGCTTGGCGACCGGTGGGCCGGCGGTGCGCGGGTCGTCCCAGTCCGTGCCGAACTCCGCCGGTGCGGTGGCGCCGTGCGCGGCCAGCGGTGCGCCGAGCACCAGGATCGTGGCGAGGGCAAGCACGGCCGGGAACCGTCTCATGCCCGTTCACGATGCCATTGATGGCACCGCCAGACAACGACGAGGATCGATCCTTGGGCCGATTTCGCATGGGAGGACACAATGTTTCCCGCGCCGCTCTGCCGTCGCCGGCCTGCGACCGCTCGTGCTGGTGCCGCTGATCGCACCCCCCGGCCACCGCCGCGCCGCCGGCAGCCGACCCCGCCGCCCTGGTCAACCCCTTCCTTGTAGGTGCCGAAATGTCGTCCGGGCAGCTCAGTGGTCTTCGCCGTTAATTCGTCGGGGTTGCAGCCAGGCGGTGGGGTCGTTCAGATACAGCCCGCAGGCGCAGTCGAGGGCTTCCTCTGGACTGCCGGCGGGTAGTCCGCTGGGTAGGAAGTTGTCTTCGTATCCGTCGCGGCTGGCAAGGTAGATCGCGAAGCCCCAGATGCTGGCCGAGCCGTTGTAACGCAGCCGGCATAGCGGCAGGGTGACGCCGCCCGGGAGTTGGGCTGATCTTGGTCGACTCGGGTGGTGGCTTGGGCGCCGATGAGTACCGGTGCTTCCTCGTGGACCCCGGGCTGACCAAACGGGCGTCCCCGTGAAGCGGGCGCGAGGCCGCTTCACGGGGACGCCGATGGGTCAGTTCGTCGCGTAGACCTTCTCGACGAACTCGGCGAGGCGGTGCTCGTCGAGGTGACGGGCCAGGTCGGCCTCGCTGATGATGCCGACCAGG
>WNFV01009008.1_pt1 | contig 11148 bp, 8 predicted proteins | sample 5400101 | NCBI WGS metagenome assembly WNFV01 (sample SAMN13153361, study PRJNA577476) | soil metagenome | isolation source: 115 cm soil or saprolite under grassland replicate 1 | place: USA:California | collected 2016-06-15
GGTCGGAGCTCACGCTGAATCGGCTTGAAATCGAGTACCCCGACCCGGGTCTTGGCCCGTTTTGGTCGCTTTCGGGACCCCGTACGAATCGGCGTGTGTGGCCGGCTAAAATCCGCCGCCTGAACCGACAACGATACCTGCCGATTTGCAGGGCTTTTTACGGGAGCGACGGGACTCGAACCCGCGACCTCCGGCGTGACAGGCCGGTACGGCGCAACCGGCTACAACCGGCTGCGACCCGGAATTACGGGCTGGAGCAGGCATTTCGCCTCTCAGCGAACCGGTTCTGACCGGCTACGACCGGCTACGACCCGGCAGAGCCTGTGTGGTATGTGTGTGGTGGAAGTGGTGCCTAGTTGGACAACGGCCCGTTCTGCGGCAGTCTCGATGACCTGACGAGCATCGACCTCCTCCTAAGGTCGTGGCCTCCGCCCTTGCGGAAGTCGTGGACGGGGTCGACGCCGTCTCTCTCGACACAAAGTGGGGTGACGTCGTGCCGAGCCCAGCCGACTCAAGCCGGCCGAGGTTTAGGCCGATAACCGGTTTGAACCCCAAAATACCCAAAAAACGTTGAAATCCCAGATCAGATCCGCTACACTCGGATCGCTGACAACCTGAGGAGCTGCCGGATGCAGAAGCCAGCTGAGATCGCCGAGGCCCTGAACATCTCGCCCGAGACGCTTCGCCAGTACGCCGAGGCGGGGCGGATCCCCTGCGTTGAGACGCCGGGCGGTCACCGTCGCTACGTCCTCGAAGACGTGAAGCACGCTCTGGCGATGGAGAAGGCGCGTCAGTTCGAGCAGCTAGCCGAAGGCGAACAGGAGATTCGCCTCGCCACACCCAGCGCGGATATGAGGCCGATCAGGCGGGCGCCGCGCTGGCAGGCGCTGACCCCGGCCGCGATCGCGGCCGACGCTGCAGAACCACAGGTCGAGGATGTTCTCCGCATCCCCTTCATCGGGAAGCCTGGGACGAGCCGGTTCATCATCGGTCAGGGAGCGCTCGCCTAGGTTGGACTGTCTCCAGGTTGGACTGTCTCCGAGTGGTCCCGACAGCTTCGGGATCATTGACTGGTTTGTAAGCGCGGACGGCGCCCGATTGGGCGCCGTCCGCTGTGCGACTCAGGCTCGCTCCTTCACCGCCAAGCAAAGAAGGAGGAGTCGCATGTCGCAGGATGACGTGCTCTTCGGCTACCGGCTGCAGCTGTTCGATCTTGCCGGCCGGATCGGTGTCTCGGCCGCTTGTCGGGCGTTCGGGGTTCATCGCTCGACCTATTACGAGTGGAAGCGCAAGGTCGATCGGCAGGGGCTGGAGATGCTGCGGCCGCGGGAGCGGCGGCGGCCGCGGATGCCCAACCAGCTCTCGCCGCTGGTTGAGCAGCGGATCGTCGCCTTCGCGCTCGCCTATCCGGGTTGTGGGCCGCGCAGGATCGCCGGCGAGCTACGCCGTGCCAAGTGGGGCGGCCTGGTCGTCTCCGCCAACGGCGTCTGGCGCTGCCTCTGCCGGCATGGCCTCAACACGCGCGCGAAGCGGCTCTCGCTTGTCGCCGGCTACCGTGCGCCCTACCGGCCGCCGCGCGAGCCCGCGCCGGAGCGGCACGTCGAGGCCAGGAAACCAGGCGAGCTGGTCGGCGTCGACTGCTTCTTCGTCGGCCGCCTGCACGGCACCCGCGGCACCGTCTGGCAGCTGACCGCGATCGACGTCGCCTCCAGCTACGCCTGGGCCGAGCTCGTCAGCTGCCCGAGCGGCCAGCCGAGCGCGATCCAGACCTCACGGCTGGTCTGCCGGGTCGCGCGCGAGCTGAAAGCAGCCGGCTGGCGACTGGAGCGCGTGCTCACCGACAACGGGATGGAGTTTCGCGCCGAGCGCTTCCGCCGCGCGATCGCCGTCCACCGTGTGCGAATCACACGCATCCGCGCCGGCCGGCCGCAGAGCAACGGCCACGTCGAAGCTCTGCACCGGCTGATCCTCGAGGAATGCTGGCGGCCCGCCTTCGCCCGCTACCTCCACCTCCGCTTCGAAGGTCTCAAGCGCGAGCTCGCCGCCTACATCCACGACTACAACTTCGACCGCATCCACAACGGCCGCCTCACACGCGGCCGCATCCCCGCAGACATCGTCTACGGTGCCAACAAGATGAAGGCCACGAGATGAGCCGCACCTGTCGGCACATCTCGGAGTCGGTCCAGCCTAGGTGAGCGACCCGGAGCTTGTCCCGCAGATCGACCCTGCTGAACTGAAGGCCGTACTTAGGACGGTCAACCAGGGAGACCTGCTCGACATCGCGAAGCTCGTCTTCCTCTGGTCGCCTGATGCGCCCTCGCATCCAAGCGAGGTCGCTGGAGTTCCGCACGAGGAGCCGGTGATGACAGAGGAGATGCGACTTCCCTCTGGGCTCTGCGCGGTCATCAGCCAAGACTGCGACATTCGCCAACTCCCGGACATCGAGCCCTACGTCCTCGTCTGCCCGCTTACCGAGGTGGAGGACAAGACGTACAAGGAGGCGGCCGATGGGATGAGCGTCCGCTACTTCGCATACCCGGCCGTTGAGGACCGCGAGCACATGCAACTCGCCGCCGATGGCCGCATGATCCAGAGCATCGAAAAGACGGCACTCCTCTCACCGCACGTGAAGAAGATCGAGTGCCCACTTACAGCGCCCAAGCGCGCCGAATTTCGAGCATGGCTTGGGCGCCGCCTAGGGCGGGATGCCTTCCCGGACGAGGTCGTCCGGCAGGTGGTTAATCCGATCGAGCAGGCCGTCAAGCGCGCGCGTGAGAAAGATGTCGAGAACGTCTTCTCTTGCGTCATCTGGGCAGGCCTGCGCTGGACGCCCGGGAAACCGTACTGCTCGCTCGTACTCCTAACCGATCCCGCTCTGCGAGCCCAGCATGGTGTGGAAAGTGCGCAGTTGGAACTGATGCTCGGACGGCTACGAAAGGCCCTTAACCACTTCGTTGGCAAGGCCGGTAGCGACTACAGCGTTGTCGCTAACACGCATGACGCGACGGAGGTGCCCGCGTCGGTGCTTCTCGAACACTACGAGCTAGCGCTCGATCTCGACGCTGTGACGTTCTAGCCCTGGGCGTTATCTCCTGAACGAGCCGGAAGCCGCGCCGCTCGGTTGTGGTGCCTCGATGAGTGAGAGAGGCCCGACGTCGGCGAAGCGGGTCACCTCGAGCGGTTCGTCCGGGCGATCGTCGAAGAGCAGGTCGTAGTCGCGGACGCGAGCGCCGCCGAGGTCGCGCCGCTTCGCCTGCGCCTTGAGCACGTAGGCGACGGCGGCAGCGGCCCGCTTCTCGAGATCCTCGTTCGCGCTCACGCCACCTCCGCCCGGAAACAAACGTCCACCGTTGCGGCGATCATCTCCCGCATTATGTCCGTTATCGAGCCCGACGCCGCCAACCTTCCCTCGCCCGACGCGTCGGCGATCGACCTGCCGCGAGGTCTGGTGCTCAACAGCGTCAGGGTGATCTGCCCCGGACGGCACCTGGTGACGAAGTTCGACCGGCCGTTCGAGAGCGAGTACAAGGCGGTCAAGGACGAGCTCCAGGCCGAGCTCGGCCAGAGCGTCTTCGTCGGCGAGCGGTTCGCCTACGCCTCCGGCGAGATCGACCATCCCCGTGGCCACTGCGTCGAGGTGAGTTGCGACATCGAGAAGGCCGGCGTGCACCTGTTCGACCTCCGCTCGGCGATCGCGGCCCAGGCGCGGAACGCCGGCCTCGACGCCTGGTTCGTCTTCGGCGGGGAGATTGTCTATGTGGGCTCGGCAGACGCGATGTCGGGCAGCTAACGGGCAGCAGTTGCGCGTTGCCGAGACGTGTCCTTCTGAGGAGAAATCCCTGCAAATCGGCGTAGGGCGTTATCGAATCGTGCAACAAGGAAGCGCGGACTGAGCAAGCGCGCCCACGCAGGCAACGAACGACCTCCGGTCAGTCGTCGCTGCATGGGACCCTCCATCGCGCGAGCCGACGATGCGAACTTCGAAGTGGCCGTCACGCCGGAGGTCGCAGGGTCGATTCCCGTCGTGGCAGCTCGGAGCGGTTGATTGCAGGAAAATTGCTGACACGACGGCCGCGACGGCGTCAGGTGATCGCCACGCTCCCTCTGACCCTGAGCCCCCTCCAGACTCCACGGGCGGATGCGGCCTGTGCGGGTTCACGAACAGACGGCGCGGTAGCGGCGTTGCGGAAGAAAGTCTCGCCACTCCGCCGGGGTCAGGTTGCGGTGTGCGAGGCGGCAAGCGTGCGTCTTCCACGCGGCGGGATCGACGTTCCAGATGATGCCCTTGCCCGAAAGGAAGACCGCGATCACCTGCTTGCCGTCCGAGAAGAACACTCCCGAGCCACCGGTGTCGGCGCCGGGGAGCGGCGTGCCGACCAGCTTTCCGGACGCGAGATCCCAGAGCCTGAGCTTCCCGTCTGCGCTCGCCGCGATGACTTGGGTGCCAGTTGGGTCGAATGTCACGCTGTTCACGATCCCGCCTTGGCCACCGAGCGTCCGCCGACTCTGCCGGCCGGTCGCGGGATCCCAGAAGTCGACGTTTCCCGGCAGGTCACCCGTGGCGATCTCCTTGCCGTCCGGTGAGAAGCGAATCGAGACGATCGCGTCTCCGTGGCGGATGGTCCGCTCGAGCTTCCGCCGATCCAGGTTCCAGATCGCGATGTCCCCGGCTAGGCTCGCCCCGGCGACGCGCTCTCCGTCCGCGCTGAAATCGAGATCTTGCAGCGATCCCCTCACCTGAACGCTGCTGATGGGTCTCCCCGTGCGGAGGTCGTAGACGCGTAACGTGCCGTCGATGCCCGCGGTCGCGGCCAGCTTGTCGTCGGGCGAGATGGCGACGCCCAAAGCACCCATCGGCCCGCCATGAGCGAGGAGACTTACGATCTTGCGCGTTTCGATGTTCCAGACGACGGTCTGTGGCGCGTTGCCGGTCGCAGCGATCAGTCGGCCGTCGTGGCTCCACGCGAGCGAGTACACGTCGTCAAGCGGCGCGCGCAACTCGCCCACGACTGCCTGGTCACGCGTCCGCCAGATTGTCACGCGCCCTGGCCCGGGTGACGTGGCGAAGAGGGAGCTGTCTGGGCTCACGGCGACTGCCGTCGATGCGTCCTGTGCCGGCGTGTGTTCGCCCTGACCCATTTCCGTTGCCGGATCGAAGCGGAACGGGCGCCCAAGCCGTCGCTCTCCGCGCACGTCCCACACCTGCGCGGTCCCATCGCTCGATCCCGAATACAGCATCGTGCCGTCGGGGCTGAAGTGCACGCCCAGAGCTGCAGCTGCGTGGCCGGCGAAGGTCTCGCGCAGGCTACGCGTGGGCACGTCCCACACGTTGACGCTGCCGTCGTCCGAGGCGGTTGCGAGCATCTTCCCGTCGGCGCTGAACCCAACTGCGATCACCCGTCCCGGCGCCCGGCGCGCCATCGGCCGTACAGCCCTCGTGCGCAGATCGACGAGCTTGACGCTGCCGTCGTTCTGCCCGAACGCGGCCGTGTCTCCGGTGGGCGCGAGCGCCGCCGCGCCGGCAACATGGAACGTGCGCACCCGTGCGAAGGTCCGCGGGTCGAGCAGGAAGGACGTCGCCTCGCCGCTCGTCACGAGGAGAAAGCGGCCGTCCTTCGTGTATCCGACGAGGCGTCCGCCCGGAATCGGCTTCGATCGCCGTAGTTCGCCGCCGTCGCTCGAGCGGCGCAGGACGAGGACCTCGGCTGGGGGCGAGAAGCGGCCCGAGACGGCCTCACCGGTGACGAGGGTGTCACCGTCAGGACCGAACGCGACGTCCGCGGTCACCGCGTTCGTGGGCGAAGTGACGGATGCCCGCACGCGATGGGTGCGGGCATCGACGAGGAAGAGCGTCGCGTGCGCCCCGTCGCTGTCGCCGACGGCGAGTGTTCGGCCATCCGGGCTGAACGCGAGTGCCCGGACCGGCCGGATAATCGCACCGTAGTAGCTGATCTGCCCGCCCGAGTCGAAGCGCGGCCCGACCGCGCGCAGCGTCCGTGCCCCGAAGAACGTCACGCTTCCATCGTCGGAGCGGACTGCCAGCACGCGGCCGTCGTGGCTGAGTGCGTCGTCGAGGACGCGCGCGCCGCGGGCTCGCAGCACCGCGAGCGCCGCCGGGCTGCGCAGGAGCGCAGCGAGGAGATTGCTCCGGGTTGCAACCGAATCGTCGAGGTTCACACCCTCGCGAGCGAGCAGGAGTGCGCGGTCGAGGCGCGGCTCGATGAGCGCCTGCGCCCCGAGCCGCTGCGCGATCGCCGCGGTCGCCTGCTGCCTCGCCGAGCCGCGCGCAGCCAGCGCGATCGCACCCGCGACGAGCGCCGCGACGAGGAGCAGGACCGCCAGCACGAGCAGGGAGCGCAGTCGCCGGTTCGCGCGGGCGAACGCGGTTCGGCTCTCCTCCAGGAACTCGCGCTCCAACCGGCTGAGGCCGGCGTCGTCACCCGAGGAATCGGCCCACTCGAGCGCCGCCGCGAGGCGAGCCCCACGATAGAGCTCACTTGGCTCCCGCCCCGCAGCCCCCCACTCGGCGGCCGCCTGCGTCAGCTGCCGGTGCAGGCGGCGACCCCGCGCATCCTCGTCCAGCCACTCGGCGAGCCTCGGCCACCGCTCGAGCAGCGCCTCGTGCACGAGCTCGACCGTCCCGTTGTCGGCGACGAGCAGCCGACGCCCGACCAGCGCCTCGAGCACGCGCGCGACCCGCTCGTCCTCGTCGGCATCGAGCTCGTCACGCGTTGCGCGCCGGCGCGTGACCGCATCACCCTCGCCACCGTCGGCCAGCCGGAGCAGAATACGGCGCGCGATCGTCCGCTCGTCGTCGGCGAGCGACTGGAACGCAGCGTCGGCGTGGCGAGCGACGGCGCCGCGAACGCCGCCGGTGCATTCGTAGGCGGCGAGCGTGAGCGTCCTTCCGTCGCGTTCGCGCCAGAGGTCGAGGAGCGCCGTCGAGAGGAGCGGCAGCCCGCCCGTCTCGCCGGCCACGTCGTCGACGAGTGCGTCCACGAGCGCCGGCTCGACCTCGAGCCCAGTCCGCTCGGCTGGACTTTCGATTGCGCGGCGGAGCTCACCGCGACTCATCGGCCCGAGCAGGACGTGGTTCGGGCCGACGAGATCTACGAGCTCGACGTAGGGCGCGAGGCGGCCGAAGAAGTCCGCGCGCAGCGCGATCAAGATCAGGGCACGGCGTTCCGGGTCCCAGGCCGCTTCGACGAGCGCGTTGACGAACGCACGTCGCTCGTCCTCGGCGACGGATGCCGCGAAGAGCTCCTCGAACTGGTCGACCGCAACCGCCACGCGCTCGCCCGGCAGGGCGCGCTCGAGTGCCGCGGCGATCTCGACCGCCCGTCGTTCGCCGGGACGGAACAGCACGTATTCGCTGCCGAGCGCGGGCAGCAGGCCGGCGCGGAGGAGCGACGACTTGCCGCTCCCGGACGGCCCGACGATCGCGAGCAGCGGGGAGTCCGCGAGGCGCGCCACGAGCTCGCCGACGAGCCGCTCACGTCCGAAGAAGAAGTCCGCGTCGCCCGCCTCGAACGGCGCGAGCCCCTTGAACGGGCACGCGTCCCGCAGCGGCGGGGCAGCCATCCTGCGGCCGTCGACGGTCACCGTGAGTGCGGGCTCCTGGACGAGGATCGCGCGCTCGAGCTTCTGCAGCTCGACGCCGGGCTCGAGCCCGAGCTCGTCGTTGAGAAATGCCCGCGTCCGCCGGTAGACGGCGAGCCCTTCGGCCTGCCGGCCCGACCGGTAGAGCGCGAGCATGAGCTGCGCGCGGAAGCGCTCACGATAGGGGTGCTCGGCGCAGAGCGCCTCGAGCTCGGGAACGACCGCGAGCTGTTGCCCGAGCGCGATCTCGGCGTCGATCCGCTCCTCGACCGCCGCCAAGCGCAGCTCTTCGAGGCGCTCCACCTCGATCCGCGCGAACGGCTCGAGCTCGAGATCGGCGAGCGGCCGGCCCTGCCACAAGCGCTCCGCTGCACGCAACGAGTCCGCCGCCGCGGCCGGATCGCCCGCCGCAAGCGACTCGCGCCCCGCCGCCACGAGCCGTTCGAAGTTCTCGAGGTCTAGCTCGCCCGGCTCGACGCGAAGCAGATAGCCGGGAGCACGTGCGACCAGCCGCGCCTCGTCGCCCGCCGTCGGGGCGAGCACCTTCCGCAGCCGCGAGACCTGGTTGCGCAGCGCGTGGTCGGCCGAGTTCATGCTCTGTTCTGCGAACAGCTCCTCGATCAGCCGCTGGCGCGCTACGACACGGTTCGCACTCAGCAGGAGCAACGCGAGCAAGGCGCGCTGCTTCGGTCCTCCGATCGGGACCGACGTCCCGTCCACCCGAACCGCGAGCGGACCGAGGATCCGGAACTCGAGGCGGCTCGCTGCCATCGCGCGCAGACAGAGTGTCCCCCACCCGTGGCCGCGATACCAGAGGTGGTGACGACGATGGGACAGCTTTGGGACATGAGCGAGGGACGATCCGGACGATGCTCTACACGGCCAAGTGCTTCTGGCCCGGCGTGACCGAGGACGAGCTCCGGCTCGCCGCAGCGCGGGCGGGAAGCGAGACCGGAGAGCGGCCACACGCGATCTTCCGGGGAGCGCTCTACCTGCCGGGCGACGAGCTCGTGCTCGGCCTGTTCGACTCCTCCTCGCCCGCCTCCGTCAAGGACGCGAGTGAGCGCGCAGGCATGCCCTGCGAGCGCGTCATCGGGGCGGTGTGGGTCGCACCCCACCGGAAAGGAGGCACGAAGACATGCGGAGCCTGATAGGGGCGTTTCGCGGTTCGGCGCCACGCATGGCAGTCGGCACGCTGTTGGTCGTGCTCGCATCGGCGAGCCTCAGCACGGCCGCACAGTCGGCGGCGACGACGAACCTGTGCGTCGGCAGTAAGCCGGGCTGCTTCGAGACCATCCAGGCGGCGCTCGACGCCGCGCAAGACGGCGACACAATTGAGATTGCGCCGGGCACGTTTGCTGGCGGGATAACGATCCTGAAGGACGTGCAGCTCGTCGGCGCGGGTGCGGGCGCGACGACGATCCAGGGCGGCGGCCCAGTAATCACGATCGGCGAGTTTGTCGGGCCAGGCGGTCCAGGACAGCCGACGGTCTCGATCAGCCGTGTCACGATCACCGGAGGGCTTAACGACTCCGAGGGTGTCGCCGCCGGCGGTGGCGTGCTCATCCCCTTCGCGGGCCCCGGCGTACCCGTCGCGACCGTGGCGATCTCGGACAGCGTCATCACTCGGAACAGAGTCTCTCCCTCAGGCCTCTTCCCGCCCGGACCGTTCTGCGGTCCGGCGCCGTGTGCGGTTGCGTGGGGCGGAGGGATCGACAACGCCGGGGCCCTGACGCTGACGAACACCCGAGTCACCGACAACGTGGCCGGCTCGACGCCGACGGACGGGTCCGACGCCACGATCGCCCAGGGCGGTGGGGTCAGAAGCCACCCGGGAGCCACGACCACGCTGCGACGCAGCTTCGTGACAGGCAACCGGTCGGCAACGACGGCGCCGACCGGGCGGTTCGCGGAGGGAGGCGGGATCTCGGACAACGGCGTGCTCACGATCGAGGACAGCGTCGTCAGCGACAACAGCGCCAAGGTCGATGCGGCCTTCGCGGGCGACCTCGACCAGACTGGCGCCTTCGGAGGCGGCATCCAGCTCATCGATACCGGGTCGGCCACGATCACCCGCACCATCGTGCGCGGCAACGTCGTTCGGTCGACCAACAGCGGCGGCGGCTCGAACTCCGCGTCCGGAGGAATCGACGCGGACGCCGGGCTGCTCGTCCTGCGGGACAGCCTCATCGACCACAACCGCGTCGACGTGACGGTCTCCGCGCCCGGGGCAATCGGAATTGCCTTCGCCGGAGGTGTCGGGATCGAAGGCCCGGCGGACGTGAGCGGCACGCACTTCATCGGCAACGAAGTCCGGTCGAGCGTGCCCGCGGGCGTGGCGGCCGCAAGCGCAGCGGGCCTCGCCACGTTCTCGGACGAGCCGGTGGTCGTGCGCGACAGCCTCGTCTCCGGCAATGGCGCGGCTGCGGTCGCGACGGGCGGCTTCGCTCTCGCCCAGGGCGGCGGCGTTCTCAACGCCGGACTGCTCACGCTCCGCCGCACCCGCATCGTCGCCAACAGCGGGTCGTCGAGCGGCCCAGCGGGCAGCGCAGAGGGCGGCGGCCTCTGGAACGGGATCGTCCCGTTCCAGGGCTTCCCGGCGCTCGCAACGCTTGACCTGGTCGACAGCGTGGTGGCCGGCAACACGCTCAGCGCCAGCGCGGGGATCCCGCGTCTGGGAGGCGGCATCTTCACCAACGTTCCATTCACGGAGAGCGGGACCGTGATCGCCGGCAACCAGCCGGATCAGTGCTTCGGGTGCTGAGCGCTTGCGCGGTGAGCGTCCACACGTCCGACGGAACAGGAGGAGGCCGCCTCGAGCGAGGCGGCCTCTCTCGTCCGTTGCGGCGTAGGGCTCGCTCGTTTTGATCGCACAGGCCATTTGGGGTGGAGAGCGAAGGTGCAATACGTGCTCGCGAGGGTCGATCGCGGGCAGCAAACGGGCAGCAAACGTCTGAAATCGGCTCCGCTCAACCATGCGGAATCGAATCACGAAGAGCCCGCAGAACCGCATGAATAGAGCGATTGCGCGTCCATCGTCGTCAATCGTCGTGACCCTCGAACCGGCCTGTCACGCCGGAGGTCGCGGGTTCGAGTCCCGTCGCTCCCGTAAAGTCCCTGCAAATCGCCATATTGAGTTGTCGGATTAGACGGCACAGCGCGGCTGACCACACAGACTTTCGATCGAGGCAACCCGAAACGGCCATAACGGGCCGAAAACCCCGTAGGGTTCGCAAATTCGGTCGTGATCGATTTGCAGGGGAATCGTGCCGGAGCCCAGGAGGCGTGACTGGCGGATCGGGTGCTGCCGTCACGCTGGCGACCGGCGCTTAACCCTTCTCCCCTGACGGTGTCGAGCGGCAGACGCGACCCCCCGAACGGCGTAGGGTGCAAAAACGCTGTCAGGCGGCTTGAGCAGGCGTTGAGACGCCGACCAGTACGCTCGCGTGCCCGTCGCCTTTGGAGGTCGCAGGTGCTGTGGTCGTTCGCCTATCTGATGCTGTGCCGTCTGTTCGAGCTGGCCGTGCTTCTCTGCCGGTCAGAGCG